>RCMY010004589.1_pt1 | contig 11915 bp, 12 predicted proteins | sample 2041341 | NCBI WGS metagenome assembly RCMY01 (sample SAMN09708234, study PRJNA481090) | Marine sediment metagenome, whole genome shotgun sequencing project.
CCGGTTTCGGTTAGTTCACTAGTCTTAGCATCATCCCCTAAGGTGGAAACAACATTTACAATTGTCTGTTGTGATGCGGTCTGAAGACTGTTCACCTCGTTTTTTAACGTAGCAGCCTGCTGAGCCTGAAAGATTCCAAAGATACTACCAACAATACCGATGACTGCGGAAATGATCCCGAGAATACGATTGATCTTTTCACTTTTCTCTTCTGTTTTCATGGGTTACAACGTTCTCCTTCATTTCTATTTGTGGGCAAACGGAGCTTATAGCCGACTTTAAAAACAGTTTGCAAGGAACTGCCCAGTTTGAGTTTTTTCCTAAGCTGGCAGATATGAATATCTAACGTGCGCGTTTTCAAACCCGGCGGTGCTCCCCACACCGCTAGCATAAGAGTTTTACGTGAAAGTGTTTGCCCTGGATGCTGAAGAAAATAATATAAAAGTTGATATTCCATTTCTGGTAGATGAACTTCCTCCCCGGCGGAATACACAGTATGGGTTAAAGGATCCACCATAAGCGAATTATACACGGTCCATGCCTGTGCATTATCTGTCATTCTTCAGGTTCCGTCCTCTCATCGCATAAGAATCTTGTAAACATATAGCTAGAAACCAGGAAATAAATAAAACAGCTGCCAAGAGTAGAATGACAATCCAAGAAAAGTTGTACGGCTCACCATCAGTTACGCGATAACCTTGTGTAGTCAAAAAGGCTGCTGCATGAAACAGTGGCCAAAAACCCAGCCATTCAATCCCCCCTTCCATCCCGGAGAGGCTCAGGAGTGCGGGGAGGCAATAGGCCACAGCACTGGTGAATAAGGCCGGAAGTAAGTTGCCGAACATGCGTCCCAAAGTCAAAGTCATTGTGCCCATGCACAGACAAGCCGCTACCCGGCAAAGAAACCAGAATAACATCACATCAGACAAGGTAAAGATAGCCGGAAGGCTCTCAAATTCGGAAATGCTCATGGCCGGGGCAAACATCGCAGGCAAACCGTAGTCCCGCAGTACCTGAATGAGATGTGGCAAGCAGGAAGTTGCCGCGATGCCCACTGCTACGACAGCACTAACTAGAAGTTTCGCCCGTACCGTTCGTTTACGGCCCAGCGGCGTTGTGCAGAGGATGGTCTCCATGCCGCCGCGGCGCTCCATCGAGAACAGCCCGGAAAAGCAGAGCGCACAGGCCAATCCGGCCAGCAGCGCATCTTGCACATCAGCCTGACCAGTGAAGCCGAACAGTTCCTTGTATCCGCTTTCATATACCAGCCAGGCGCCAGGGTGTTCTTTCAGATAGTAGTTGATGTTCTGGTTGATGACTTGGCTGTAGACGCTGTACTTTTGCTGCAAGGAACTGAAGGCCAGCATTGCGTCGCTGGAAAGTTCGCCGGCTGCTACCTTCTGCTGGACTTCGAGCATCGGGGCAAATTCCTCGCCCTGCTCTTCCAGCCAATCGTAGGTCTCCGGAGTAAAGGGGCCCGAGATATGTTTCATGTAGTAGGCGTAATAGATTTCATCTGGCCCGATGTAACTTTCAGCTGTTACACCCTGGTAAACGCCAAATCCAATAAAGACGGCCAGCACCACCGCCGCGCCGTTGAGAAGCAGCAGCTTTCGTGCCTCCTCCTTAATAATATAGGTGGCACAGGTCTTGTGCCGTAACCCCAGCAGAAACCCACGCTTGGTGGCAGACAGCAGTTGCGCGCGGGCGAACACCCAGCAAAACGAAAAGGCCAGGGCTCCGCCGTAAAGAACAGCTGCTGTCCACTCAACCAGCGGTAAACCGATAGGGTCACCGAACCAATACAGATTGCGGTAGTTCCCCAACAGCTCGTTGGTTTGCAGTAGGCTGGCAAGGTTTGCGTATTTGATGGCATTCAGCCGGCTGGTAGCCGGGATTGTGGCACGGATGCCGAACATCACGAGCGGCCCAACTAGGGCGGCAGCCCATCCGGCAGTCGCTCGGCGGGCAACCAACGCCGCCAGCATGACCCAAAGCCCCATGACAAAGGCCCCAGCCCACTTGGCTAGCAGAAAGCGGAACAGATACTGCCCAACCGTGATCTGCATGGTACAGCGCATTAAGGCGGGCACACTCTGAATCGTGCGGGTCAGCGGACCCAAATCGAAGGTGGCAGCACAGTAGGCGAGATTTACGCCGTAGAGCAACACAAGCACAGCCAGCAATGAGAGGGCAAACGAGCCCAGCTTTGCCAGCGCAGTGTGCAGACGTCCAGCGGGCAGACTGCGCACCAGCGAGAGGAGCCCGCTGTCCCGTTCCTGCCGGACGAGCAGAAGCGCCAGCACCAGCATGGATGCCAACAAAATCAGATCAGTAAAAGCATAGGAAATGGCGGTATACAACCCTTTTTGCGGGTAGTAGTCGATGGCCGTTTCGCCCAAACCGGCATACACCGCTGCTGTGACCTCGATGTTTTTCAGATCGTACCCGGTCTCATCGTTTTGGAAAATCGAGATGCCTGCCAACTGTCCTGCCTTGGTTTGCACGCTTTCCAGAAAGTCGGTGTACCCGGCCACCGTGTCATACTCATTCACCAGTTGAGTGAGCAGACGGTATTCCATCGTCAGGCTATCGGTGTAGAGCGTGTAGCTCTTGTCGCGGTACATCTGTTCGTACTGGTCGAACAGGGCGGCATTTTCCTCCCGGTAATTTTGTTGAATGACGCTGTTGCCATACGCTGAATCCCGGAAGTAGTTTTCCAACCGCAGCAAGGATTCAGTTTCGTCCAATTTGCTGTGCAACAAGTCGCCCTTGGCGGCCATATCCGAACCCAAGGCAGCCAAATCAGCCCCCACGGCGCGGTAGGCCGCAGCGGGGGGCTGGTTGGAAGTGGGACGGGTACCCATCCAGAGTAATAATAGGTTAGCGGTCACCAGCACGGCAAGCAGCATCGGGAACACACGGTTGCCCCAGACCTTGCGCAGTTCGGCAGTGAGCAGGCTCATTTCCCGTCTCCCTCCCCGAATACTGCGAGGTACACATCCTCAAGTCCCTGGCCGGGGGCGTACTTGTCGATGAGGTCCGGCACCGGGGCGGCGTCTACGATTTTTCCGGCGCGCAGCAAAATCACCTCCGTGGCGACGGTCTCCACATCACTGACCACATGAGTGGCTACCAGAATAATGCGGTCAGTGGCCATTTCTGCCAACAGTGTGCGCAGCCGCACCCTCTCCTTGGGGTCCAGTCCGGCGGTAGGTTCGTCCAGAATCAGCAGCTTGGGGTCGCCCAGTAAGGCAGACGCCAGCAACAGCCGCTGCTTCATGCCGCCGGAGTAGGCGGACAGACGCTTGTCCAATTCAGACGAAAGATTCACTGCCGCGGCCACGCGATCCACCTCAGCCGGGACGCTTTTGCGGGGAAGCTCTTTCAGTGCCGCCATGTAGGCCAGAAAGCGCCGACCGGTATAGCTGTCATACAACCCCTGCTGCTGCGGCATATACCCGAGCACGCGGCGGAAGCGAATGCCCCTAGCGGGTTTGCCGCACCAAAGCACCTCGCCCGAATCCGCGGCTAGCGTGTCGGTGATGATGCTGATGAGCGTACTTTTGCCTGCACCGTTGGGGCCTAAAAGGCCGTAAAGCCCTGGGCCGAGGGTCAGGGATACCCCGGCCAGGGCTTGTTTAGAACGGCTTCCAATGGATTTACGAAATGAGGGTGCGGAAATCAAGTAGGATTTTTTCAAATCTCGGATTGTCAATAATGCATTTGGCATAATTTCTCCAGTTATTATTGTGTAGAGGATGCTGTGGGAGCGATGCTATTCCAATAATCCTCTTGGGACATAATTACATACTGCTTTTCGCCTGTCGCTACATAGTGACTGTTGGCAGTTGTATCTGGCAGAGTCTCTTCACCAGATATAACAAGATACTCATTGCTGGAAATGGTAGTAACTCTTTCAAATGGGGTGTCTTGGTCGCCGGAAGAGTACAGAAGAGTCCACTGTTGAGGGGTGCTGCTTCCGGTTATCATGTAATAACCGTCTTCCATGCTTGATCCACTCTGATGTGAAGCAGTTTCAATCTTGATCAAAAGGTGTGTTGAATCAGCATCAACAAGGTTTACAAAAGCTTCCTCGGGGCTGGGAACCGCGAAACCACTAAGTGATGTTTTCTCTCCAGACAACAAATCCATCAAGCAAAAAAAGCCATTGTCCTTATATGCCAGTGTTGTCCCCTGCAGCAGTGAATCCACGGATGCGTTGTCAACAGTAACAATATCCTTCCTGTCACCAGAGACAGGGTCATAGGAAGAGTAGCAACCATTGGCATTTAGCAAAATGATTGTAGATCCGGCACTGCCTTTAATCCATTCCTGATTTAAGGCACAAAGTGTGTCTTTTGTACCGGTGACGGGGTTTACACGCACTAATTCGGCCTTTAGCTGGCCATCTTCCGTTGCTGTATCGAGCTCACAGTAGATGTTTGTCCCATCCGTAACCAGAGGACGATTTATCTGCTGATTTGATTCAAATGTAAATGTGGTTTTGCGGTTAGACCCATCCAAACCCATCACCTCCAAGTGAGGCATGACGGTAGAGGATGTATCAGCAGAGGCATGTACGTTGCCGGGAAAAACAAGTACCAGATTCTGCCCAATTACGCAAGGCAAAATCCCGCCCGCAGAGTATGGCAAGTAACTTGTGCAGGCTTCCGTATCATGATTGCAATTTGGCTGGTTGCACAGGTAAATTTTTTCCATGGTTGCATAATCAAGATACATGAGATTAGCGGAACCGTCATCGCGCACGGAAGAACTCACATAGTAAAAACCGTCACTTCCGCTTCCGCCGTAATTCCAGCCATCACTGCGTTGCAAGGCCGTAAGCGTAACCGAATTCTGTGTAGAATCTTCTTGCGCCACTTCTTGAGAAGAAGTGTTTCCTGTTTGTGCTGTTGTGTTGGTAGTAGGACCGGCACAGCCAAATAGCAGGGCAGGGATAAGAGCTATGACGGCAATAATTCTTCTTCGCATAAGATGACCTCGCATAAAGTGTTTTAACAGTGGAAATAGTTTATTGGCAGATTGCGTCGTATAAAGGAACTACTTGATTGAGTTGCTAGGGCCCAATTATTAATAGTAGTTACACCACCCATATATCACGATAAGCCAGCCCGAAGCTCACGATTCGGGCTGGCATCTGTCAATTCAGTGAATGTGATTTGGTAAGAAAAATGTTGGGTTACTCAGGCAAGTTCATTCCATACATGTGCAACACTGCCCCAAACAACGTTGTTGCCGCTAACGTAGGCAAAGACGTTACCGTGATTTACCAGGCGGATGGTAAACGCGCTCATATCCCCAGCGTTAGAAACGACGGAATCGTTGTTATTGCTGGAAAGGTCACGATAAACATTGCAGTTGTTATTAGAGCTGTTGATGTTGAGAGTGTAAGCATTGCCTGCACTATCCGTTTTGCTGTTGTAAACTTTTTTGCCGTTGCCGCGGTTAGCAATAGACCAAATCTGGTCGCCATCACCAGTGCGGGAGTAAACCGTCACATTGCGGCTATTATAGGGTCCTCCGCTACCTTCCATGTTCAAATAGTTATTCCCGCCGATAGATTCGTTACGAATGTGGTATCCATTGTAACCATTATCGAAATCGGCAAAGGCGGGAATAGCCAGGGCGCAGGCCATTGCCAGAGTCAGGCAAACGGTCAAAATCTTTTTGGTCAGGGTTTTCATCGCACAAATCCTCCTTCTCATGAGATTTTGTGATTTGGGGTGGTTTCGGAGCAGACTAGTCATCACCCGCGCGCCAGTGATGACCATTACAAGTCGTGGTCAGTTCCCGGGTTCGCTGACCCTTTCCTATGGCTATACGATACCACACCGTGCACGAGTTCGCCACTAATCGTGCCTAACTGCAAGAAAGCGTCGCTAAATGCAAAATCGGATGCAAATCTTCGCATCCGATCAGGTTCCTATTTCATGAATTGTGAGATCAATCTAAATAGAACATCTTGTTCTTCCGATGTAGGGGTTGGGGACGGAGAAACACTTGAGTGGTTGTGCTGGCGCAGCAAAGCCGCCAACTCTGTCAACAGCTTGATTTGCTCCTCGCTTAAATCCTGAAGTGTCAATGTCTTAGACTTTGATCCCATTGCAAGGTAGTCTAGCGAGACATCGAATATGTCTGCCAAGGCCGCAGCCGTTTCCAAGTTGGGATAGGTTCGGCCTGCTTCATATTTTCCCAGCGCAGATTGTCCAATCGACACATTCTTTTGCGCAAGGCGGTCTTCCACCATGCCCATTGTATAGTTCTTATCGTGTCGTAACTGCCAAAGCCGCTCACCGAATGCAAACAGCATGCAAATGTCTCCCCTCCCGCTTATATACATCTATATTACAAGTTGACAGCAGACAAAAAGACGTATAAAATGATTTGAATCTATTCATTTGTCCGATTTACTTGGAGACGTCTTGACAGAAAAAGGAGGGTCAGCTATTGTGATAAAAAAACGAGTAGACGCGGATCAATATCCGCAGGAAGGGATATCCATGTTACATATCCTGATTTGTGACGATGAGCCGGAATTTGCATCGCTGTTAAAAGCGAAGATAACAGGGTTGCCCACCTACTCACGGCGGCGAATGAGCATCGAATGCGTTACGGACCTACGGAGCATCACGGTGCAGATGGCGCGCGATATGGACCTGATTTTCCTCGACATTGATATGGGAAGCGTAAACGGAATCCAGTTGGCTGCCAAGTTTCGCGAAGTACGCAAAGACAGTATTCTGATTTTTGTCACCAATTATGGCGAGTATGCGGCGGAAGGATACGAAGTGAACGCTTTCCGTTTTCTGCCGAAGCTGCGCCTGGACGAAAAGCTGCCGGACTATTTTGAAAAGGCAGTGGCTGCATGCCAGGCACACGCGAGAACGCTGAATCTGATCTGTGATGGCGAAGAAACCTCTTTAGCCATTGATACGATCATTTATGTGGAAACAAAGTCTGGCCTACTGATTTTTCACATGGATGAAACAGACCGGCCGGAACGAAAAAGCAGAATGACAATGAGAAAATTGGAAGAAATGCTGGCCAATGAAGGATTCTTGCGTATCCACAGCAGCTATTTGGTAAATATGGCGTACATTGAGCGTTTGCTGTCTAGCGGTGTTACTCTACTTGACGGGAAGTTCCTGATGGTCAGCCAGCACAATTACCCCGAGATTAAGAAAAAATATCTGGAATGGAAGGGGCTCGGATGAAATGGGTTACGCTTTGAGCGTTATATTGACGAGCCTACAGGTATGGGCATTTTCGCTGCTATTCGACGTGTTTTTTGAGCGGCGGTACACCGGAAAGAAGTTTTATGCTTTGCTGGCCCTTTGGATGGCGGTTATAATTGTGGAAGCCAACATCCTCCAAAACCGCATCGGCGCTCTGTTGTTTTTATGTGAGATTGCTGCCTTTTATTTGATGAATGTAACGCTGTACAAGGGTTCCTGGGACCGGCGAATCTTTGTGACAGTCACACAGTATGCAGGCGCTTTTTCAATTTCTTACCTCACACAGCTGCTGTTTGCATTTGTTATGTCCATTTCATGGGAAGAACTGGTGAACCAAAGAGCTTTGTACACTGGCGTGCTGTTCATAACCCTCATTGAGTTTTTCAGCCTTCCTCTCATCCTTCGCCGCTTCCATTCACCGCTTACGGAACGCGCCAAGCCGCATGCCTGGGTAACACTTGGCGTATTTTTCCCGGGATGCACGCTTTTTATCCTTTTCATGAGTAAAGTCGGAGACCCGACCAATACTGCCTGGCTTGTTTGTCTCGCTGCCATGTGCATCGTTGATATTTCGCTGTTGTTCCTGTTGGATCAGTTAGAAAGCGGGATTCAGTCGAGGGAGATGTTGGCCGTCACTCGGCAGCGCGCCGAAACCCAAGCGTCGAACATCAAGGCACTAACAGACTCTTACTCAGCCCAGCGCCGTCTGACCCATGATTTTCGCAAATATCTTTTTACACTGTCCAATATGCTTGCGCTGGGTAAAGTAGAAGATGCGAGCAAATACTTGGAACAATTGAAAGTTCAACAAACCGAGCGAATCTTGCTCGTCAATTCTCATCATCCGACGATCGACGCTATCCTCAACCAAGCAGGTTATGAAGCGCAGTCAAACGACATCGATATTCAGTTTGTTTTGAACGATCTATCAAAGGTGGGTATCCCTGTGGTGGATCTTACCGTTGTTATGAGCAATCTGTTGGATAACGCGATAGAAGGCTGTCAGAGACTTCCGGCAGATCAAAAGCGCCGGATTCTGGTCAAAGCAATCTACACGGAGGCGCAGCCAAATTCACTGTTCTTCTCAGTAATGAATTCAAGCTTGCCGCTTACGATCGTAGGTGATCATCTCCCAAGTACTAAGCATCCGCCTGAATTACATGGCTACGGTCTGTCGAATGTTCTATCCATCCTGAAATCGTATAATGCCGAATATGTGATGACCTGCGAGGATAGACATTTTTTGTTTGCCGTTGAATGGCCGGATGTCGCACTTGAAAATGATGAAAACCGCAAGATGCCGGTAGCTCTTCAGAATCCCTAAAAGTTTGCAGTTACAGAGCAAATCTTGCACTTAGCGCAACTTTTTGGGCATTTTTACTCGGATAATGATATACTCTACATAACATAAAGAGCAAGGCAGGTGGGCGGCAGATGGAGCAGGTGGTCAAACACATGACCCATTGGTTACTGAAAAAGCATTTAATCGTACCGGAACAGTCGGAATGGTGCCATTATATGCTGATGCAATCTACGATGAGCATTCTTTCGCTTTGCCTGTTACTCCCGGTAAGCGCCGCCATTGTTGGTGTATGGGGGTCTGTGTTTTATACAGCAACTTTCCGTATCTTGCGTCAACGCACAGGCGGTTATCATGCTCGTACACCGCATGGATGCCTTTTGGTTTCATTCGTGTTGCAGGTTCTGTTTTCGTTACTTGCAGCAGCAACAAAAGATCTCTACGTTTTGACAACGGTTATTCTTTTGTCCGAAGTAGCAATTTTTCTGTTGGGACCAGCAAACCATCCCGAGTTGCATTTAAGCGCCAAAGAATTGAAAGCGGTAAAACCCAGAATGTATGTGCGTCAAGCCACTATGTTTTTGGCTTATGTTGTAGCGCTACTGGCGCATCAGGGGATGGTTGCCAGCTGCATTGCGATGGCCACCTTTGCGGTAGCAGTGCTTTTGGCGGTTGCGCATGTTGATGACGGTGAGATACACCGTTTCAAAAAAGAACACGTCAACCAAAAGGAGGTTATCCAAAACCATGAATGAGAAGGAATCCATGATGCACAAAGCAACCCGGAAGGCCCTTGATGTTATGATCCGCCGTACCTATGACGGCTGGCCGCCGTTTTCGCCTTGCGGTGTTTATCAGCCTCATCGCCCCGAAAAGCCCCTGCCCAAACCGCAGGAAAAGAAGTAAACAGTGACCGCAAGGTCCCCCCCATCGCGCCCGTCGCATCCCGTATGCGGCGGGCGTTTTTTATTTCCCCCGTCAAGCGGTTGATTCCCAATCCGCCGCCATTCCTTTGCGCGCCGCTGCAACCAGCGAAAGATGGCCATGTGAGAGCGGCGCGATTCGCGCCCACCGAAGGGGCAAGGGCAACCGAAACTCTCAGGTACCAGGAGCATGGCCGGACGCACTCTGAAGCGTATCTTACGCGACAGACGAAAACACCTTGAGGCGTGTATATGTCTGTCGTGCTGCTTACCAATAATCCCCTGCTGCGTGCGCATTTATCGGACAACCCGTGGCTGACCGTTGTTGAGGCCGGCCCTCAGGTTGTGCGTGCCCTGACCGCCGATCCGGAAGCCGCCCGAGAAGTTATTTGCGCCTTTTTTGACACGGATGCCAAACCCGTGGTGGCGGCCGCGCGCGACTGCATCCACAAGGGTTGGAAGCTGTTGCATCACCCTTTGTACGGCAATTATCGTCCTCACCAGCAGCCCTACCGCAGTCTTGCTCTTGAGTCTCCGGCTCCCCAAAATTCCGAGCCGGATCTGTTTTCCCTGAATCTTATTGAAGAAGCGTTGCTGGTTTACAACAACAATAAAGCGCTTGCCCCGGCCGAGGCCCCGACTTCGCTTCTGGATGCCTGCGCTTTGCTTGATTATGAGTTGATGCGCCTTCCCCTGGAGCAATCCGGCGTTATCTCGCGTGAGGACACCCCTTTCGCGGCGCCGGGGCAGGGGAAGCACTGTTCTTGAATTGCGTATGGCCGAGACCCACACGGCAATGCGCCTAAACCCCACTCCGGAGGATTCTTGTGAAACTGGAACTCTGCAAAGTTGTCGTCAAGCGACTGAAATTCGGTGAAAAAACCGAAGCCGCGAACGGGACGCTGACCATCAATAAGGAAGAGCTTAAAGCCCTGCTGCTTGAAGATGAGCGCCTGGCGTCCGTTGATCTTGATCTGGCCCACCCCGACGAGAACACGCGGATTATGCCCGTAAAAGACGTGGTTGAGCCGCGCTGTAAACTGGAAGGGCCGGGCGAGGTCTTTCCCGGCTTCATCGGTTCGGTGGAAACCGTGGGAATGGGCAAAACCCTGGTGCTGGAAGGCATGGCCGTGCTGACCGCGGGGCGCCTGGTGGCCGCGCAGGAGGGCATTGTGGATATGAGCGGGCCCGGGGCCGAGTACACGCCTTTTTCAAAAACCTGCAATCTGGTGGTTGTGCTCACCCCGCGCGATGATGTAAAGCTGCACGAAGCCGAGCATACCTGCCGCGTGGCCGGGCTTAAGGCCGCGCACTACCTTGCCGCCAGTTGCAAGCCCGCGAAAATTGACGCTTCGGAAACCTTCAACTTTCCGCCTCTGGCCGAAGCCATGAGCGCGCATCCGGGCCTTCCCAAGGTCGGTTACCTGTATATGCTGCAATCTCAGGGGCTTTTGCACGACACCTGGGTTTACGGCGTGGATGCGAAAAGGACTCTGCCGACCCTGCTCAGCCCCACAGAAATTATGGATGGGGCTGTTATTTCCGGCAACTGCGTGTCCGCCTGCGACAAAAACAACACCTATGTGCACCAGAACAACCCCATCATCAAGGCGTTGTTCAAGCGGCACGGCAAAGATCTGAACTTTGTCGGCGTGGTCATCAGCAATGAAAACGTGACCCTGGCCGACAAACAGCGCAGTTCTTCCTACGCGGTAAATCTTTTGAAAATGCTGGGCGTCGAGGCGGCGGTCATTTCCGAGGAAGGCTTCGGCAACCCGGATGCCGACCTCGTGCTCAACTGTGTTAAAGCCGAGCGCGCCGGAATCAAGACCGTGCTGGTCACCGATGAATTCGCGGGAGCTAACGGAGCCAGCCAGTCATTGGCGGATTCCTGCCAGGAAGGCACAGCGGTGGTTACCGGCGGCAACGCCAACATGACCATTGTTTTGCCGCCCATGGATAAAGTCATCGGCGATATCGGCCAGGCCGACGTCATTGCCGGCGGCTTCTTCGGTTCCAGACGCGAAGACGGCTCTTTGGAAGTGGAAATCCAAAGCATCCTGGGCGCGACCAATGAACTCGGCTTCAACAGACTCGGCGCTTACACCATATAATAACATTTAGGGAGAGCCACATGGCATATCGGGTAATTCACTATATCAACCAGTTCTTCGGCGGCATCGGTGGTGAGGAAAAGGCCGACATCGCTCCGGAAGTGCGCGAGGGCTTTGTAGGTCCGGGCATGGCCCTGGCCAAGGGGCTGGCGGATCAGGCGGAAATCGTCGCGACCATTATTTGCGGCGACAATTATTGCGTGGGCAATCAGGAAGAGGTGGGCGCGGTCATTGCGGACGCCATCAAGAAATATGACGCCGACGCGTTTATCGCCGGGCCGGCTTTTAACGCCGGACGCTACGGCATGGCTTGCGGCAC
>RCMY010004590.1_pt1 | contig 11914 bp, 10 predicted proteins | sample 2041341 | NCBI WGS metagenome assembly RCMY01 (sample SAMN09708234, study PRJNA481090) | Marine sediment metagenome, whole genome shotgun sequencing project.
TGGTTAATAGTCAATAAAGGATTTTGTTTGGAACCATTATTAGAATCATTACCTTTCATTGACACGTGATATTCCTTCGCTGATATGTTTGTGATTATGCAAATAAACAAAACCAATAGTCTAATTTTATTATTCATCCTTTTTCTTGGTGTTTAATTATTTTTCTTGTGTTTAAATTCTATATTTTTAGCATGTTAGATAGTAATCTTGTAATTTAAACGTAGCGTTTAAAAAGATACTAATTTTTCGGATTAACATAAAGCCGAATATTTATACTTTGTTTTCTAAATATAACCGTATTATAATTTGGCGGTCTTTACAAATATGCACAAACCTTTCGGTTTAGTATTTACTAGCTATGTTTTTATACCTAGTTTTTGGTGCGTTTTTTTGAATAGATTAATATTTTTTTAATGGAATTAGAATAGTCGTTTTTAAATTATACCCTGCATATACTTTTTAATATTGGCATCTTTATAAATTTTCTGAACCATCTCTACATACAACGATGTAAACCGTTCATTTTTCGCAAGATTACCAAAAAGAGATTCCTGTTTTATAAAGGCGAGCTTGTCAAATTCGGTTTGTTTGGCCGCTTTGTGAAGCTCGTTGCTCATGGCGTCGATAATTTCAAGGGCTTGCCCATTTTTATCTATTTGCTTATCACTGTAATAGCACCAGGCAGCGAGAACCAATGTAGCGTATTTAATACTTCTATTTTCGATTAGATTTTCTTGAAGCGTAGCAATTAAAAATTTTGGCAGTTTAGCAGAACTTTCAGAACAAATGCGACTAACACTGTCTTTTATATTAGGATTGGCAAAACGAGCTTGCAAGCTATCTTTGTAATCGTTTAAATCTATCCCTTTTACCTCATCCAAAACCGGGGTAGCTTCCTTATCCATAAACGTTCTTAAATACGAAACGAATATTTTATCTTCCATACAGGCGTTAATAGTTTTGTGCCCATGTATTGCCCCCAATATACCCAACACAGAATGACCTGCATTCAATAAGCGGAGTTTCATTTTTTCGTAAGGTTTCACATCGGGAACAAATTGTACTCCTACCTTTTCGAATTCAGGTCGTCCGTTTGAAAAATTATCTTCAATAACCCATTGAATAAATGGCTCACAGGTAACCGGCCATTCATCTTGTATTGCATAGGTTTTTGCTAAATAATTTATATCCGATTGTGTAGTTACAGGAGTTATTCGGTCAACCATACTATTAGGGAAGCAGACCTCTTTTTCAATCCATTTAGCTAATAAGGCATCTTGTTTTTTGGCAAATGATAAAACCATTTCACGGGCTACATCACCATTGTGCTGAATATTATCACAAGACATAATCGTAAATGCCGGAAGCCCTGCATCACGACGTTTTTTTAGCGACGCTGTTAGATATCCATATACCGTTTTTGGACTATCAGGATGTTTCAGTTCCTGTTGAATATCTGGGTTTTCAAAGTCAAATTCTCCTGTCGAAGGATTGAAATTATAACCTCCTTCGGTAATGGTAAGAGATACAATTTTAGTAGTAGGGTCAGCCATTCGATCTATAACAGCATTGGGATTATCTACCGCCAACAAGAAATCGTTTATAGAACCTATTATTTCTGAAACTATTTTTCCGTCAGGATGTTTAACGATAAGGGTATAAAGACCATTTTGCTTTTTAAGAACGTCGTGTATTTTTCTATCTCCTTCACGCAAACCTATTCCGCAAATACCCCATTCAGAAACATTAAATTTTTCAAGAAGCTTATGCGTATAAAGCGCCTGATGTGAACGATGAAAACCTCCAACACCAATATGAACCATTCCTAACTTTATTTTATTTCTATCATAAGTAGGACAAGTTATACGGTTAGTAATAGGGTTCAAATTCTTTTGATTGAGTACAATAGTAGTTTCCATAATTATGAGTTTTGTTGTTTTTGTTTTCCTCGTTGTAGCGCCCAATAATCTGCAACAAAATAGAAAATGGTACAAATGAATGCGTATCGATAAAATATTTCGCGATTTGCTACATACATGTTCTCATCAGAACTACCGAATAATACGATACCTGCCAGTATTAAAGTAATGATAAGAGCAAGAATAGCTATGGTTTTTAATATTCTTGAGAAAATGGAGTTGTCTTTTATATGCTTATTTTCCAATTTAGCTTTTTCAGCTTGAAACTTTTCAATGTTTTCGTTGCGTATTTTTTCCTCTTTCTCGGCCTCAGGATACTCTTTTTTTGCACCATAACGTGCTGCCAAAAAGGTATAAACAAGAATCGTAAAAATCCATGTAGGTATAAATAAATAAAAGAAAGATATTACATTAATGGCGTTCAATCCAAAACCGAAAAGTAATCCCAAAGCCCAAGATGCTACAGCTGGAGTACTAAATGTCAATTTACGATAAGAAGACCAATATCGAGTATATCCAATTCTGGGAAATATTTGATGTTCGGCAAACACAATTGCACCTACAGGAACTACGATGAGCCCGGCATAGGTTAAAAGCGGAAGTATTTGTGAAAAAACAAAGGGAAAACATGCTATTGCAATTGTTACCAAACCAACTATAAGTGTCGTTTTTTTTCGAGAAGTGTTGTGAAAAATGGCCTGTGCGGCAAGACCAGCCCTATAAAGATTCGTTATGGCAGTAGTCCAACCGGCTACAATTACAATTACAAACCCAGACCAACCTAATGCATAGTAAGCAACATCACCCGGGTCGAGTTCTATAATTGATTTTCCTATAATTATAGCAGCTCCTGCTCCCATAATACCCGCAGCAATCCAAGCAACATAATGCCCGAACATCATTCCGGTACTGGTTGCCAACCCATAAATTTTCTTTTTTGCGAAACGCAAAAGAGCCATATCAATTAAACCAAAATGGGTAATGGTATTTGCCGCCCAAGCAAAACCAATTACCTCAATCAACCCAATACCGGGTTCACCGTTACTGTCGATTCCTGTCCAGATGGATTGATTTCCTAGCGCTATAAAATCACTCCATCCAGATGGTAGGGTTTTATCTAAAACATCAATAGATAAGGCGGGCAAAAGCACCATAGCTCCACTAGTAAACATCACAAATAACCAAGGAGCACAAATTCCGGAAAATTCGGAAACCGCATTAAAACCATAAATAGCTATCGACACTACTACGACACCAACACAAATAACAATCACAATGAACCAAAGATTAGTGGGATACCAATTTAATTGAGCAGGTATATCAAAAGCAAAGCGAACTGCTGTAGCCGATACCGTAATCATAGCAGCGGAAATAACTGAAAAGATAAGTACATTCGCCCAATTGTAGAGTTTGGTCATCGAATCTCCGGCAATTTTATTAAGATAGGTGTAGAGACTAAGTCGAGTGTCGACTGCAATAGGTGAGGTAATAAATGTCCAACTGAGAACAGCTAAAATATTACCAATTAATAAGCCCAATAAAATATCCATTGTTTTTGCACCCAATGCGACAAATGTTGCTCCAATAACAAACTCGGTCGCTGCTACATGTTCTGCTGCATATAGTCCGGCAAAGTGAGTCCAATCATGTAATTTATTTTTGGCAATTGGTAATTGTTCTTCGTCTAGGTTTTCAAATTGTTGAAATTCTTTATTTGTGTACATATTTAAGTTAGGATTGGAAATGGTTTTTTAAATTTCTGCTATTGGACTTTTACTTGTAATTGAAAACGTTTTGATTTATTGCACCACAACGATTATGTTTAAGTACAGTTGCTGTTTTGTGTGCGAGGATTTTCCGAAGGAAAATCAGGAGCCGGCAAAACAGCACAAACCTTTGATTAAGTACTAAACTACGGATTATTTCTAAATGTTGTAAGCAGTTTTATATAAATTTTACAATTAGTTGCGAAACCGCAATTAGCGCCAATGTAATAGCGATGCTTACTAAGAAAGGCACAGGGGTTTCTCTAATAAAATATTCTGAAACTAAAGCTCTTGCCATAGTACCAAATAATAAAACGTATCCTGAAATAGTCATGTAATGCCCTGCCTTTTCGTTTAAGAAAATAGCAGCGAATAAAACGATTGAAGTTACCATAATAAATAGCAGCTTTTTGCTTAAAGGTTTTGTTTGTATGGCGTCCATTGTGATATTCTAATTTGTATGGGACAAAATAGAGCAGAACACAACCTAGGTGAGTATTTTAGAGAAAAATGATACTTTTTTAGGTAGTTTTCAAAAAGTAGCAGGGGTAATACCTTCGTTGTTCTTAAAAAACTTGATGAAGTTGGTAGGTTCCTCAAAACCCATATCGTATGCAATTTCGGCTACAGACTTGGCAGTTTGTTGCAATAAGGCTTTAGCACGAAAGGTAATATAATTGGACAGTACTTTTTTAGCAGTTAAACCAGTTACTTTATTTACGCATTCAGACAAAAAAACAGGAGTGATGTTTAGTCGTTCTCCATAAGTAGCAATAGTTTTGTATTTAGACGTTTTATTTAGGATTAATTCTTCAAAGTTAGCTGTAATTTCTTGGTAGCGTTTTAATTGTACCATTCCACTAGCATTTCCAACAACTCTTTTTTTTGAAGTTATAATACAATAGGGTAAGAACGCACTAATTCTACCTTATGGGAATCATCTTTATTAAATTCTGCATAAATAGTATCAAAAAAGTTTTTAATAAAAGGTAAATCTGTTGGTAGGTTTTCATATTTCTTTTACGCACTAACTTTAAATTGCTTACAACGTGTTTATGATTAGTTGCAAGGTTAAGCACCTAATTTAGCAAATACAAATCGAATAGAAAATCTGCGAATATTTTCGTAAGTAGGCTAGAGCTAGCAATTAATTTTATACGGTGTTAACCATAGTAATTTTCAAATAAAGGTTTTATTAGATAATAAACTAGATAAGTAAATCCTCCTCCAAATAAGAAACCCATAATAATTGGCATAAAAATCCCTTTTTCAAACCTATTTTCTAAACAAGCCATTTTCGGCTTACGAGGATTGAAATATACAGTGACAGATTTTCCAATAGAAGTTTTTATATTTCTTTCTGCTTCTAAATAATTAGAATTTGTTTTGTAATCTCCATACTTTTTTGGGAACTTATTAATAGGTTTAAAGTCTTTTTGATATAATGAATCAGATGCTAGTGTTTGATTTGATTTATATTCTTTTCCGTCAACAACATAAGTATATGTTTTTAGCAAGACAAATTTAAAACTTACAGAGGTTTCAGCATCTCCTCCAAATTTTTTGAATTTAATTTCCGAATCTATAATTTTTCCAATAGTTTTTTTCCAATGCTTACTTTTCAACATTCTTATTGCACCAATAACTCCAGTTATAAACAACCAATAAGTCAAGTATAAAAATAGTGTTAGAAAAACAAAAATGAGAATTGTTGCGAGTATTCCAAAATTCCAATTATCTAAATTTATTTCCATGTGATATTTTAGGTTACGCTAAACGTTATTGGATTATAGAATTCATAAATAAAAAATGAAAAGTCTCCAGTTCAAGTTGAAGTTTTTCTAAATAATATAAAACGCCAATTACAGATTTGTCTTTTAATTTTGAATTCATATAATCAATTTCTTTTCCATTTTTATCGATTACGAATCTGTTTGTATTGAATTTATTTTCATTATAGATGTACAAGCTTGAATTTGAATTTAACATTTCTTTATTCGTTTTATAAAACACATCAATTTTTTCTTTTAATTCACTAGCCCTTTTTGATAAAATCTTATTTTCCATAAAGATTTTATCATAAATAGTAATATCAGATAGAGCATCATAATTTTTTTCGTCTAGAGAATTTTTGCTTGATTCTTCTTTAAGTAGATTAATAAACAAATTTAAATTCTTAATGTTTTTTCCTATTATATCAGATTTACTTTTTAATTGGCCGTATTTATTTGGCTGATCTTCATTTAATTCATTAATCTTAATTGTTTTAAAGTTGATAGTTTTTCTATAATCTATTTTTATTTTCTTATAGGTTTTAATTGAATCTTGAAGACTAACTATACTTTTCTCTGTATGTATAATAATGTTATTACAAGAAAACAGAAGAAAAGAAATAACTAGTAAAAATGTTAATTTGTATTTCATATTTTTTTAATAGAATTATTTTTGTTTTATTCTCGTTAGTCATTAAAACACCTTAATTACTCATGTTTCGCGCTATTATGGCTAACTTATTGTGTATGGTTAGTTACGTGGTTAAGCAACTAATTTAGCAAATAAAACCCGAATAGAAAATCCGTAAGTATACCGTATCACGTATTTTTTTAGATGTCATTATACCTTTTTGTAGTCGTGACTAAATGTAAATTACTGCACGTTTAAAGTCGTTAATTACCATTTTATATTTCTTTCTAGCAGGCGTTTTATTAAACCAATAGATTTTATTCCAGCGCCTAATAACATTGAGGTTTTAAAATCGTACAAGGCATCTTTCTCAGTTGTATTATCCATACGCCATTTCACCATTAATAGGTCTTTAATAATATTAGTTAAATCCTCTGCTTCATTACCTATGCCGTGGGTTATGTCAACATCAGGTATTAGCTTATTAGGGTCTATTATAACACTATAATGACCAAAATCTGGAAAATTTGATTTTACATTTGTTAAGATTTCATCAAAATCAAAATCAGGAACATCATCGTATTCCTTTTCGTCAGGATCATATGCTTGATGCAAATACTTGACGTAAATTTCAGCTAGTAATATTTGTAAGGTTTCTTTATTGTTATACAAATCTACATTCGGGTCGGTGCCGAATTTGGTGAGTTCGTCTATTAGTTTTCTTAGGGTGTTCATGGTTTTTGATTTGGTTAATCTCCACCTACTAGTAGTAAAATACTAGTAGGTACCTTATAAATGGTTTGTAACTCGTTTTATAAAATATAAAATTCTGTTATTCCTTCTAATTTGGGGATAACAAAACTTCAGTATTGTTTATTAGATTCTAAATCTAAACAAAGTTTTTCAACACGTCTTTACGCAGAACTACATATTTTTTACTCTTTTTATGGGGATTTTAAATTCCGAGTATTCTTTTGAGTTGTTCTTTATCTACTTCCGCACCAGCGAAATCATCAAAAGTTTTTTCAGTAGCTTCAATAATATGATCGCTAATAAATTTAGCACCTTCTCGAGCGCCTTGTTCAGGGCTTTTAATACAGCATTCCCATTCCATCACCGCCCAAACATCGCAGCCATATTGTGTTAGTTTTGAGAAAATATTTTTAAAATCAATTTGCCCATCACCCAAAGAGCGATATCGGCCTGCTCGGTCAATCCAATCATTATAACCGCCAAAAGAGCCTTTTTTTCCGGTTGGGTTGAATTCAGAATCTTTAACATGAAACGATTTGATAAACTCATGGTAAAAGTCGATGTACTGCAAATAATCTAATTGCTGTAAAACGAAGTGGGAGGGATCGTATAAAATATTCACGCGTTTGTGATTGCCTGTCGCTGCTAAAAAACGTTCAAAAGTATCGCCATCGTGAATATCTTCACCGGGATGTACTTCATAACAAACATCGACACCGTTTTCATCAAAAACATTTAAAATTGGTAACCATCTGTTTGCTAATTCTTTAAAGCCCATTTCGACAAGACCTGCCGGTCGCTGCGGCCATGGGTGATTGGTATGCCAAAGTAAGGCTCCTGAAAAAGTGGCATGCGCTTTTAGTCCGAAATGTTTGCTTGCAATTCCCGCATTTTTTACGGTTTGAATGGCCCATTCGGTTCTTTTTTTAGGGTTATTTCGATAAGCTTCGGGTGCGAAACCATCAAACATGATGTCATAGGCAGGATGCACCGCTACCAATTGCCCTTGTAAATGTGTCGATAATTCGGTTATTTCTAAGCCATAAGAATTTACTTTTCCTAGTAATTCGTCACAATAGGTTTTGCTCGATGCGGCTTTGTCTAAATCAATCAAACAAGTTTCCCAAGTCGGAATTTGAATGCCTTTATAGCCCAAATCGGATGCCCATTTACAGAGTCCATCTAAACTGTTAAAGGGAGCTTCTTCTCCCATGAATTGCGCTAAAAATACTGCGGGTCCTTTGATTGTTTTCATGGTTTCTGTTTTTTGAAATTACTATTTAATAGATGTCCACGCTGCATTGTTTTTGTCACTTTGCACGGCTGCATGAATAAATTGAATACCTCGAACACCATCGCTAACTGTTGGGTAATCAGGTGTTTTTATTTCTTTACCTTGTAGTTTTGCATTGACATGGAAGGCAAAGTTTCTATATACATTGGCGAATGCTTCTAAATAGCCTTCGGGATGACCGGAAGGAATTCTAGAGGCAGAAAGAGCTTCTGGATACAAATTATTTCCGTTCGGAGTATAGGTCATTTTTGGTTTGTCGAGCCATCGAGTTATCAATTCATTCGGAGTTTCTTGATGCCATTCCAAACTTCCTTTTTCGCCGTAAACTCGAATCGCTAAATTATTTTCTTCTCCTGTAGCAATTTGTGAAAACGACATCGTTCCTTTTGCACCGTTTTCTAAACGGATTAAAATATTACCGTCATCATCTAAAACACGATCTTTTCCGAACTTCCCTAAATCTGCTGCTAATTCTTTGATTAGTAACCCGGTGATATATTCGACTAAATTTTCGGCATGTGTACCAATATCGCCTAAAGCTCCACCAATACCTGATTTTGTAGGGTTAACTCGCCAAGAAGCTTGTTTTTGTCCGGTTTTTTCTACTGAAGTTGCCAACCAACCTTGCAAATATTGTACTTGTACTTTTCTAATTTTTCCTAGTTCACCATGAGCGATCATCGCTTTAGCTTGTTTCACCATTGGGCTTCCGGGATAGTTATGTGTCAAAGCAAAAAGCAAACCGGTTGAAGCAACCAATTGTTCTAATTCTTTGGCTTCAGCAATTGTTAAGGTCATGGGTTTATCACAAACCACATGAAATCCGTTTTTCAGTGCCATTTTAGCAGGGGAGAAGTGCATATGATTCGGGGTGACAATCGCAACGAAATCCATTCTTTCGCTTTTTGGTAAATTTTTCTCGCCTGTAATCATTGCTTCAAAATTTTCATAGCAGCGATGCTCGGGTAAAAAAAGATTTTTTCCCGAAGCTTTTGATTTTTCAGCAGTACTGCTAAATGAACCACAAACCAATTCAATCATTCCGTCCATCGCTGCAGCTTTTCGGTGCACATCACCAATAAAAGAATCAATTCCTCCGCCAATCATTCCCATTCTTAATTTTCTCATCGCTTAATTTTTTTGAAGTATGTAAAAGGGTTCATTTAAAAACAAAAAAGGATTGGTAATTTTTTCACAAATCCTACCAATCCTTTTCCTACTATTTTATAAGAGTGTTTCTTATTTTAGTTCTTTAATTTTGATGTTTCTAAACCAAACGTCATCACCGTGATCTTGTAAACCAATATAACCTTTAGCAGGTACATTTGCCCAGTCTTTGTTTAAACTAGGAAACTTACTTCCGGCAACCAATTCATTCCATTCAGGAGTCCATAAATGGTATTCCACCACATTAACGCCATTTTGGTTATGCACCACAGTTCCTTTATACACAGTAATTTCTACCTTGTTCCACTCACCAACAGGTTTTGCATTTTGTGGTTTTGCCGGAATTAAATCGTATAAAGATCCCGCTTGACGGTTACCATCTTTACCTAATTTTGCATCAGGGTGATTTTCATTATCTAACACCTGCATTTCAGGGGCAGTTTTCCAAATAAAATCAAGCTTTTCTTCACCTAGGTAGAAAATACCAGAATTTCCACCTTCCGAAATTTTCCATTCTAAACTCAAGGTAAAGTTTTGAAACTCTTTATCATAAATAATGTCTCCACCATCTTGATCGCCGGCTTCTCCACGTCCAGAACCGATCATATGAATCGTTCCGTCGACAACTTGCCATGCAGCAGGAAAATGATCTTTTTTGTAACCTCTCCAACCGGTAGAAGTAGTACCGTCAAAAAGAGATACCCAGCCTTCTTCTTTTTCAGCTTCTGATAAAGTATTCATTGGTGCCTCTTCTGCTACAACGATTTCTTCTACAACTGGCTCCTCTGTTTTTTTAGCTTCCTTACAACTTATAACACTGATTACAAGGAATAAACTACATAATAAAAATAAATTTTTTGTTTTCATTAGATATTGATTTAATATTTTTTTCTTTTATAGTTTAACAGAATACATAGCTTGTATTCCGTTTATTTTTATGCTTATTTTTTGAAAATTCATTGCTCCCACATTTAAAAATATGGAAGCAATGAAAAATTCACTTACTTAACTTATAATTACATTGGCATAGCTGGTAATTCCCAACCATCTCTATAGGTGTGCTTGATAAGCTCTTGAGAATACGCCACTGCATTCATAGGTTCTGTCCAATCTTTATTAAAAGTTGGGTGACCATCATGAATTTTAAATCCGTCTTTAATAACAGTTTTGATTTCGCTATTTGGATTTATATTCGTGAATTCCATTTTAGCTCCATCCCATTCTAAAGTTTGGTTTAAGGCTTGTAAACGAACTGCAAGAACACCCATAACAACCATTTCATTGAAAGGTCCTGCTTCTGCAAAATCAGAAGTACAAGGAGTTCTGTTTTCAGGGCTTTCTTTACATGCTCTTACCCAATCCATTTCATGAGCTCCGCTATTCCAAGAAAGACCTAGTTCTTTTTCTACTCTTCTTTCTGTTTGTGCAGGAGTAACTTTTTTACCAGATAATAATTCTGGTTGAACACCGTAACATCCTACATGAAGAATATCTTTTGTGCCATGGAAGTAAGTACCACCACCTTGTTTATTTGGATCTTTACCTGCAGGCCAATTACTTGGTAGATCTGGTTTAATTCCACCATCATACCAATGAACATCAACTTCAGGTAGATTAATACCTGCATGTTTTCCTCTAGCTGGGAAAGTTAATTTAACATCTTGTGCTACAGGAGCAGAATCATTCAATAATAAGGAAGAACTTGCTTGTACTTTGGTTGGGTAGCCTAATTTCAATCCTTCAAAAACAGGATGTAAAATATGACAAGCCATATCACCTAAAGCACCTGTACCATAATCCCACCATCCTCTCCAGTTCCATGGATGATAAACTTCGTTAAATGGACGCATTTTTGCAGGACCAGTAAATAATTCCCAATTTAGAGTATCAGGTATTGGACTTGCATTTTCAGGTGTATTTAAACCTTGTGGCCAAATCGGACGGTCGGTAAAAGATTCTACTTTAGTTATGTCTCCAAGAGCACCACTCCAAATTAATTCGCAAGTTTCGGCAACACCGGCACCAGAAGCACCTTGGTTACCCATTTGAGTAGCAACTTTGTGTTGTGCAGCTAATTTTGTTAATAATCTTGATTCATAAACAGAGTGTGTTAATGGTTTTTGCAGATAAACATGTTTTCCCATAGTCATGGCATGTGCTGCAGTGATAGCATGTGTATGATCTGCTGTAGCAATAACAACTGCATCAATTTCATCTTCCATCTCTTCATACATTTTACGCCAGTCCCAATATTTTTTTGCATTAGGGAAAGTGTCAAATGCGCCTTTCGCATATTTCCAATCGACATCACAAAGACCAACAATATTTTGTGATTTTAAATTTTTCAAGTTGGCAAGACCCATTCCACCAACACCGATTCCGGCAATATTTAGTTTGTCACTTGGAGCGATATGGCCCAAACCACTTACAGCAAAAGATGGCACAATAGTAAATCCGGCTGCTGCTGCGGCAGTTCTTGTCACGAATTCTCTGCGTGATAATGATTTTCTCTTTTTGTTATTACTCATAATTTGGTATTTAATTAGTAAAAAGTTAATATTAATAAAGAACCTAAGTTCTTGTTTTGAGCAGTTTAAGTTAATTTTTTTGCT
>RCMY010004691.1_pt1 | contig 11911 bp, 14 predicted proteins | sample 2041341 | NCBI WGS metagenome assembly RCMY01 (sample SAMN09708234, study PRJNA481090) | Marine sediment metagenome, whole genome shotgun sequencing project.
GTGCGAGTGCCATCGCGGTGCCTTGGTGCCCGGAGCGGGCCGCGTTCGGCGCGTCCATCGATAAACCACGAATGGTGTTGATTGCCTGCTGCTCAAGTGCAGCGTTGGTGAATGCGGCGTCCACAAGTACCCCTACGTTTTCTCCGGCCAAGCAGCCACCGACACTAGCTGTACTTCCCCCCGGTCTTGCGGGCTTTGCCGTATTTGCGGTGTTACCCCGCTACTGGGGGCGGGAGCGGGGGAGTTGTTTGGGGTCGGCGAGCACGTCGGCGATTGCTCGCTCGAGTTCTTGGGCGAAGATGAAACGCGCGGCATCGCCCGCGATGGGGCGAAGAGGTTGCAGGACCTCGCCGGGATCGGCGCCGTCGCCGAGTCCGGCGTCGAACGCCTCCTGAAAGAGCTTCATGAGGTCCACTGCGGCCCGCTGCAGGTGTTTCCGGAGGACATCGCCTGCCTGCAAGGCGATGTCGGCGTCGATGCCATCGCGAATGAGACCCGAAGTGAGGGACAAGAGACCGGGCGAGGGCACGAGCCATGATGCCCCCTGGCGAGCAAGAAGTCCGTCGCGCTCGAGGACCGCTCGTGTTCCGCCCGGGGTTCCGGCGAGGAGGCCGTCGAGCTCGGCATCGCTCAATAGCTGCGGTTCCTCGGCACTCCACGAACCGCCGAGTGACGAGTCGAGGCCCAACCAATGGCTCACCTGGGCTGCGGCGTCGTCCGCGTCGAGCAGCTGGCGAATCGCCGGCAAGGTGAGGCCTCGATCCGACAGCTTGCCGATGTGGTCGAGTCGCTCCAGGTGTTCTTCGCCGTACCGGGCCACCCGACCATCGGTGGCGTCCTTGCGCGGCCGGGGCAACAGTTTCTTGGTCTGGTAGAAGCGGATTGTGCGCGACGAGACGCTACTGCGTTCCGCCAACTCGGCCAGCGTGAACTGCGTCGCCGCGTTGGCGGTTGGGGCGGTTTCCCTATCCGTTGCCTGGTCCATGCGATCATGATGCCAGATGTGATGACACCTGTCACTGTCATTATCTATTGACATCACCAACTGTTAGTAACAGTATTTACTGTTATGAAACCACCTCCACGTTCCTCGAGCTCCAGCCGGGCCATGCGCCTGTTGGGGATCTGGACCACGCCGGTCGATCCGACCGTGCTCGTGCGTACCTTCCTGCCTGCGTCACCACGCCAAAAAGCCAGCCCACGCCAGCACGAGGCCGCACCTGCTGTGCCCGCCACCCAACCGAGCGACGCTCTCACTATCGCCTGGGGCGCGGAGGCGCTCGTCGAAGCCGATCCCGAGCTCACGATCCTCGAATCGCTCGAAGCGGATGGCATCGAGCCCACCGTTGGCTGCCGGCGTGGTGTGTGTCGGCGCTGCGTTGTGCCCCTGACCTCGGGCGGTGTACGTGACCGACGCGATGCGCGCGACGTTGACGCTGGCACCCATGTTCGGATCTGCGTCAGCAGCCCGCTCACCTCGGTAGCGCTCGACCCAACGGGCACCGCCGACCACCCCACAAAACCCGCCCTGACTGGAGCGATGCGATGACCGCCGTCCTCGAACCCACCACACCCTGGTCGGGAGTTGCTGACCCAAACAAGCCGGCCAACGTCACCACAGAATCGCGCTACGAGCGACTGCTCCGAAGCGTCGATCTTGAGGCACTCGCCACCGAGCTCGACGCCGTCCGCCTCAAGACCCTCGCCGACCTCGGCGACGCCGACGAGGAGTACCTGCGTCGGGTCATCCGCGTGCAGCGCGCCCTCGACCTCGCCGGACGAGGCGCGCTCTGGGCCGGCCCCTCGGTTCCGACGTGGGTTCTCGGCTCCGGCATGCTTGGGCTGGCGAAAATCCTCGAGAACATGGAGATCGGTCACAACATTTTGCACGGCCAGTGGGACTGGCTCGACGATCCCGACATCCACTCCACCACATGGGAGTGGGACCACGCATGCCCGTCGTCGCAGTGGAAACACTCGCACAACCAGGTGCACCATCAATGGACCAACATCGACGGCATCGACAACGACATCGGCTACGACGTCTTCCGGGTCCACGACGAGCAGCGCCACTATCCGATGCACGAAAAGCAGCCCGCCGTCGCGGTCGCGCTGGCGCTCCTCTTCGAATACGGCATCGCGTTCCATGACATCGAGGGGCTCGGACTGTTCGGTGGCGGTCGACGAGATCTGGAAGCGGCCCAACCCAAGCTGAACGAATCGCTCGCCAAGATCCGCCGCCAGGCCACCAAGGACTTCGTCGCCTTCCCCGCCTTGTCGCTGATCCCCTTTGGCCCAGCGGGAGTACTCTCGGCGGCCAGCGGCGCGGTGGCCGCCAACGTGATGCGCAACCTCTGGAGCTTTGCCGTCATCTTTTGCGGCCACTTTCCCGACGATGTGGAGATGTTCCCCAAGGAAGCAGCGAACGACCAGCGCCAGGGCGCCTGGTACCTGCGGCAGATCCTCGGGTCGGCCAACTTCGAGGGCGGGCGATTGCTACACGTGCTCACCGGCAACCTCGACCACCAGATCGAACACCACCTGTTCCCGGACCTGCCGTCCAATAGGTACAGCGAGATCGCTCCGCAGGTACAGGCGATCTGCGAACGTCACGAGATTCCGTACAACACCGGCTCATTCTCCTCCAAGCTCTCCGAGGTAGCCCGCAAGATCTGGCGTCTGCGCCGTCCCTAGCGGCGGCCGGGAAACAACAACGTTGACGCGGTGAAGCCGTGCAGCGCGTTGCGGCCGGCGATCGGGCCGAGTTCGCCGGCACAGAACATGCCGGCGGTCGCACCCTGGCCGGTCAGGTCCTGCACCAACATCGCGTCGTGATCGGAGCCGCCGAAGAATCCGGCACCGCGACCGTTGCAGGAGAACAACAGCGCACCCTCGCAGTCTCGTCCCTCGAGCAATTCGACGAAGTCCTCGGTCGCCGTGCGGGCGTCGCGCACTTGAAACTGCACGGTGGAACCGACTGCGACCTGCTCGCCAATGGAGATCGCGCCGTTGGACCGGTCGGCACCGAGCACGCCTCGAATCAAGAAATCACCACGATTGAACGACTCGACCATCTCGTCGACGACGATGCCGATATGGATGCCTTGCCCCAAGAGTGAACGAAGGTCGTCGTCGGCGCCGTCGATGATGGCCTGGAGCCGATCCATCGCCGGCTGACCGGCGAGCTCGTACACCACATTGCGTTCGGCCTTGGTGACCACGAACGGTGCGCCCACCGGGCGACAGCCCTGGGACACGACGATCTGCGCTCCGGCCTCAGGCGGCAGAACAAACCCGACCGCCCCTTCGGTGTGCAGTGCTCCGTCGAGCACAAGCCGGTTCCCACCCGGGCCCCGCGCCGCTGAGGCGAGACCGCCCACCACCTCGAGGTCGGGGTACTGCTGCGCGGTTGCGCCGAGGAACGATTCGGTCGGAAAGCTGAACGGATCGGCCAGCAATACCAACGTCGAGCCGAGGACGCCGGCCTCTTCCGGCATGCCGACAACGGCGGTACCGTCGGCCGATCGGATCGACTCGAGCCGGACCGGCGTAACCGGACCGGTTCGTCCCGCCCAGAGCGAAACCGCCGGGATGTCCTCCAGCTCGCGTCCGCCGCCGATCACCGTGACGGCACTCGCTCCGACGAGCGTGATCGGATCGAGCACCTGCCGCACAACTGCGACGAAGTCTTCGAGCACCCCGACATGGGGAGCGGTGACGAAAACCGCTGCGACGTCGGGCTTCGGGCCGACCTGATCGAGCACATCACCGACCACCTCGCCGATCGCGTGGGTGGCCAGTGGGTGCTCGGATGCTGCGGCTGCGAACATCCCCTCGCCCGGAAGCGCCATGACCTAATCCGTATCCCCGGAATCGGTATCCCCTGCATCGGGATCTCCGGCAGCGGTCTCCGCGGCTTCGGGCGGAAGCAGCGTGTAGGGCACCACCATGGGGTCGCCGAGGTCGAGCCGGCAATGGGCCTCGACCGTGCCGTATTCGGTGAACTCCATCTCGGCGCGGACCAGCCGGTAGTTGAACTTTCCGGGCTCGACTTGCAGTGGTTGCACGTTGCGGGCGATTTGCTCGCCATCGCGCTTGTAGATCACCTCGAGCGCGGCCGTCCCCTTGTCGTCGGCGGGCGCGTACACGATGACCACCAAGTGCGGCGACCAGGTGAGCGGGACCGGCTGCGGCGCCGCAGCGGAGAATTGCACCCCGGTCAGATCGATTCGAGTGGAGGGTCCGGGAACCTGGCGGAGGTCGATCGAGTCGATGAACAGCGCGGCGATGATCTGCATAGCGTGACCATATCCGCCGGTCGCGCCACCTGGCAGAAATCGTCAGGCACTAGGGTTGCGGCCGATGCGGCGTTTCTTCTTCCCCCTTGCCCTTCTCGCCGTGGCGGCATTCTGCTACGTGATGGCACAGGTATCGGACTCCGACGCCGGGAGCGCATCCCCGGCCGGACCACCGGACCAGGTCGTGTCGACCCCGACCTTCAGCGCCCGGCGCGTTCCCACCTTCATCTCGACCCCGATCGCCGACGCGGCGTTGGTCGACGAACTCAATGGCATCGTGGCTTCGTCGCCGCCGGAGACCTGCCTCGTGGTCGCCCGCAATCGTCGGCCGATCTTCTCCCACAATGGTGATACTGCGGTCATCCCGGCCTCGGCCCAGAAAGTCGTGACCGGTGCCGCTCTTCTCGAAGCCCTCGGCCGCGACTTCACCTTCCGGACGCAGGCGAGCGCGGTGTCCACCATCTCGGCCGAGGGCGTACTCGAGGGCGACCTCTGGCTCATCGGAGGCGGTGACCCGGTCCTGGCCACACCGGACTACATCGCGCGTTATCCCGAGGCGCAAACGTTCACCGACCTCACCGAGCTGGCCCAAACGCTCGTCCAAAGTGGCCTCACGCAGATCAACGGAGCAGTGGTGGGCGATGAGACCCGCTACGACGACATCCGCTACATCCCGAGCTGGCCGGCCCGCTTCACCAATCAGACCGACAACCCGCAGAACCAGACAGGCCCGCTCAGCGCACTCTCGGTGAACGACGCATTCCAGACCTATCCCACCGACAGCGACGCCAACTCTCTCGCCCGCGCCGCCGACGATCCTGCGGCCCAGGCTGCTGCCGACTTCGACGACGCGCTCGAGGCCCTCGGGGTAACCATCGTCAGCTCCGCCCGTTCGGGCACGGCGCCCGGCGGCTTGAACCAACTGGCCGAGCTCACGTCGCCCCCACTCCATGAGATCGTCGGCCAGATGCTCGCCTCGAGCGACAACTCCACGGCCGAACTCTTGGTGAAGGAACTCGGATTGGCCGACTCGGGAACCCCGAGTACCGACGCCGGCGTTGCGGCGATGCAGGCGATACTCGAGGCCTCGGGGGCGATCATGGACGGCGTGAGCATCGCCGACGGGTCGGGGCTGTCCTCGGAGAACCGGGTGACCTGCGATCACCTGATCGATCTACTCGATGATTCGGGCCCCGACGGCGACCTTGCCGCCGGTCTCGCGATCGGTGGAGAGACCGGCACACTCCGCGAGCGTTTCCTCGACAACGCCGCGACGGGCCGAATCTTCGCGAAGACCGGCAGCCTCAACGAGGTGAGTGCCCTGGTGGGGTTTGCGGATACCAAGACCGACGAGACGCTCACCTTCGCCTACATCGCGAACCAGCCCGAGCTCGACGGGACGGCGTCGCGGGCCACCCAGGAACGGATGGGCCTCGACCTGGTCGCATGGCCCGAGGCGCCGCCCATCGCCGACCTCGATCCCGAACCCGCACGCGTCGGAGGATGAGCAACCCCGATGACCCGACCGTCGGCGCGGACGACTGCCCGATGTTCCCCCTCGGCAGCGTGCTGTTGCCGTACATGCCGTTGCCGCTGCACATCTTCGAACCTCGGTATCGCGCACTCGTCGACACCTGTATGGCGAACGACCGCAGGTTTGGCGTCACGCTGATCGAGCGTGGTTCCGAAGTCGGTGGCGGCGACTTGCGCTCGCTGGTCGGGACGATGGCCAAAATCGTCGAGGCGGAACGATTCGACGACGGCCGGTGGGGCCTCATCGCCTATGGACAAGAGCGGATCCGCGTCCGCCAGTGGCTCGACGACGCGCCGTTTCCCCGGGCCAGCGTCGAACCCTGGCCCGAACCCGACCTCACCGAGATCGGCCGCACGGCGATGCCGGGCGTCATGCAACGGCTGCGCCGCGCGCTGGCCCTCAAGGCCGAACTCGGCGAGCCGGCCACTGCAGCGACGGCCGACTTCACGGACGACCCGGCGGGCCTGGTGTTTCAAGCCTGCGCAGTGGCACCGATCGGACCGTTGGACCAGTTCGAGCTCCTCTGCGCGGCGTCGGCCGACGCCCGTGTCACTCGACTCGACGAACTCCTGGCCGACCAGATCGAACTGCTCGAAGGCCGCATGGCGATGGGGTCGGACTGACTCGTCCCTCAGCTCGGCAAAACCGGGTCGCTGCGGGCTAGGGTGATCGCTCGGTACGAAGGGGTAATCGGTGGCAGACGACGGCAATCCGATCAGCGACGCAGTCGATCTGGTCAAGGCATACGCAAAGCAAGAGACAATCGATCCGCTCAAACACCTGTCGACCTTCTTCAAATGGGGCGCCATCGGGGCCGTGCTCGTCATGTTCGGTTCGCTCTTCCTCGTGCTCGGCGCTCTTCGCAGCCTGCAGGCACTCGACAGCACGTTCCTCAGTTGGGACTGGGTCGAGTACATCATCGCCGTGCTCGTCGCGGGCGCAATCACCGGCCTCACCGGCCTCGTCATCTTCCGGAGTAAGTAATGAGCGACACCCCAATCTCTCGCGACGACATCGAAGCCAAGCTTCGCGAGGTCAAGGTCGGTATCGACGAAAAGACCGACTCGGCCAAGTCGAAACTCGTTCCTATCGCCATCGGCGGCGGCCTCCTGCTGGCCCTGATCGTGTTCTTGCTCGGCCGACGCGTCGGGACGAAGAAGACTGCCCTCGTCGAGATCCGTCGGATCTGATCGATGCCCCTCACGCCGAAAGCGGCCACGCGGTACATCCGCTGGAACGCGACGCGCAAAGGCATCTTCGGTGGATCGAAGATGTGGTTGGGCGTCTGGGGTTTCCTGAAGCTGAAGGGGTTCGCCGGCAAGGTCACCAAGAAGGGTGAGCCAGAACTGGCCTTCAGCCAAACGGTCAAACCAGGGCATTGGTTTGAGATCGTGCACGAGAAACCGCCGGCGAGCCGTCGCGAAAAGCGAAAGGCGAAGAAGGCAGCGGCCAAGGCCGAGGCCAAACGCCTCAAAGCACAGGCATCGCCAACGCGTCGAAACATCAATCGCGCCCTGCGCGCCGCGAAGAGCGCCAACAAGGTGAACAAGGCCATCGGACCCGGCCGAAATGTCGCCATGGCATTGACGGTGGCCGACTCCGTCCTGACCAAGCGCCAACTCAAGCGACGCAACGAGATCGATGTGTCGCCCCGTGATCCGCTCGAGGTGCTCGACGCGGCCAAGCGGAGCAAGACGAAGAAGTCGCGCAAGTTGTAGCGCGGCGTTGGCACACTGGTGCCCATGTTGGTCGTGATGCGCACTGCGAAGAAGGAACTGGAGATCAAGGGCCCGATGACGGTCGAGAAACTCCTCCGCAAACTCGACTACAACCGCGAGTCCGTCCTCGTCATCCACGACGGCGAACTGGTGCCGGGTGACAAGGTCCTACCCGACGACGCCAAGGTCGAAATCCGCAGTGTGATTTCCGGTGGCGCAGTGATCTCCGGCGGCGCAGTCATTTCGGGTGACGCATGAAGTGCCGGGTCTGCCGGGATCCGGCAGTCATCAAGATCGAGCGTCACAACGCCAATTTCTGTGCCACGCATCTGCAACGACTGTGCCGCGACCAGACGGCGAAGGCCATCAAGGACTACGAGATGTTCGGTCCCGACGACCGCATCCTGGTGGCGGTCTCCGGCGGCAAGGATTCGCTCGCCCTCTGGGACATCTTGATCGAACTCGGCTACGAAGCCGACGGACTCTACATCGGCCTCGGTATCGGCGCGGCGGGGGAGTACAGCGACGAGTCCGGGGCCTATGCCCGCTCCTTTGCCGCCGACCGCGGCTTGCGGCTGCTCGAAGTCGATCTCGTCGCCGAGTACGGCTACGACATCCCCAATGGCTCGAAAGCCGCAAAGCGCGCCCCCTGCTCCGCCTGCGGACTCTCCAAACGCCACCTGTTCGACAAGGCTGCGGTCGACGGCGGCTACGACGCGGTCGCCACCGGGCACAACCTCGACGACGAAGCGGCGGTGTTGTTCGGCAACGTACTCCGCTGGCAGACCGAATACCTCGGCCGCCAGCATCCGGTCCTGCCCGCGCGCAACGGCTTTCCTCGCAAGGTCAAACCATTGGTTCGTCTCGGCGAACGCGAGATGGCTGCCTACTGCATCGTCGGCGGCATCGACTACATCCTCGACGAGTGCCCGATGTCGGCTGGCAACAAGCACCTGGCCTACAAGGATGCGCTCAACGACATCGAGGTGATGTCACCCGGCACCAAGCAAGCGTTCTACAGCCGGTTCATCGACCACGCGGCGCACCGATTCGTCGATGAGGACGAACACGGCGATGCGGTACTCAGCGACTGCATCTCGTGCGGCGCTCCGTCCTCGAACGAGATCTGCGCCTTCTGCGCGCTGGTCGAACGCGCCACCCAACCCGTGGCGGCACCGACCCGCCGCAAGCGCGAGAAGGCAGAACACTCGTGACCGACCGATCGCTTTTCGCCGCCGACAACTACGCGCTCCTCATCGATCGCAAGGACCGTCGATACCTGCTGCAACTCGCCGTCGATGGCGAGTTCCACAGTCACGCCGGCATCGTCTCGCACAACGACATCATCGGCGAGGCCGAAGGCGCCCCGGTGAAAGCCGACCGTGGGGCCCGCTACATCGCGGTGCGGCCCACGTTGTCCGACTACATCCTGAAGATGCCGCGCGGCGCCCAGGTCATCTACCCCAAGGATCTCGGACCCATCCTCATGCTCGCCGACATCGCTCCCGGCGTGCGGGTGCTCGAGTCGGGCATCGGCTCGGGTGCGCTCTCGATGACCATGTTGCGCGCCGGGGCACGAATCATCGGCTACGAACTGCGCGATGACTTTGCCCGCAAGGCGCAACGCAACGTCGCCAACTTCCTCGGCGATGTCGGCGACCGCTACAAGGTCGAGATTCGCAGCGCGTATGACGGTATCGACGAGGTCGACCTCGATCGGGTTGTGCTCGACCTCCCCGAACCCTGGCAGGTCGTGCCCCACGCAGCCAAGGCGCTCATTCCGGGCGGCATCTTCGTGGCGTATACGCCGAGCATCACCCAGGCGGTGCAGCTGCGCGAGGCCCTCGACGAGCACGGCTTCGCTCTGCCCCAAACCCTCGAAGTGCTCAACCGGGGTTGGCACATCAAGGACGCGGCCGTTCGTCCCGACCATCGCATGGTGGCCCACACGGCCTTTCTCACCCAGGCGCGCTACATCGGCCTGCGCGAACCAATTGCTACCCCCGGTGAAGTAGACCCGGCCGAGTAGACGCGAAGAAGGGAGGGCGTTGGCCCTCCCTCCTACGCGTACTGATCCTTGTCCGACGTGCTGGTCAGCGCGTCAGATCGAAGTCTCGGTCAGACCTCGATGAAGATGCACTCGCCGGGGCATTCCTCGGCAGATTCGATGACGCCTTCGAGTTCGCTCTCGGGGAAGCCGGCGAGACCCGCAGGGCCGCCCGGGTCGCTGTACACCTTGTCGCCTTCTTTGACGTAGGCCAAGCCATCGTCGAGGAGCACAAAGACCTCAGGGGAGATCTCTTCGCAGAGACCGTCGCCGGTGCACAGATCTTGGTCAATCCAGACCTTCATTGGTGGTGTAACCCTTCGTAGAACAGGTAGTTGGCGTGATGATAAGTCATCACAGCCCTTCTCGGTCGAATGGAACGGGTTCTTAAGTGAAACGCCGTACGCGTATCGCTTTGAGAACCGCACCAAAACCACCGATGTGGTTGATGTTCGCATTCTAATGCGATGGGGCAATATTCCACGGATGGGGGACACCGGTCACGCCGATTCGACGGTCGGCCACGGAAAGCATCCAGATTGTGTTCCCATTGCCGATGGGGGCACGTGTAGGGTCGCCCGCAGGAGGTAGACGCGTTGACCGAGGAAACGAACGAACAACGCGAGGTGCGAGAGCTTCGACGCATCCTTGCGGACTTGGAGGACGAGGTCGGCGTGCTGCGCCGCCGCCTGCAAGATGCACCCAAACGCGTCCGCACACTCGAGGAGCGCCTGCTCGAGACCAAGGGCCAATTGGCCCAGGCCATCTCGCAAAACGAAAAGCTCACCTACACGTTGCGCGAAGCCCGTGATCAGATCGCCACGCTGCGCGAAGAGGTCGAGAAGCTCACCCAACCGCCGTCGGCGTACGGCACCATCGTCGGCCTCAACGACGACGGCACCGTCGACGTCTCCACGTCGGGTCGCAAGATGCGGGTCGCAGTGCACCCCGACCTCGACGAAGCCGTGGAGGTCGGACAAGAAGTCGCGATGAACGAGTCGATGAACGTCGTCATCGCCCGCGGCACCGACACCACCGGCGAACTCGTGGTCCTCAAAGAGGTTCTCGAAGGCGGAACACGCGCTCTTGTCACCGGTCGGGCCGATGAGGAGCGCGTCGTCGAACTTGCGGCCGAACTCATCGAAACCAAAATGCGCTCCGGCGACCACCTTCTGCTCGATGCCCGGGCCAACGTTGCGCTCGAACGTCTGCCGCGTCCCGAGGTCGAAGACCTCGTGCTCGAAGAAGTTCCCGACGTTTCCTACGAAGACGTCGGCGGCCTCGATTCACAAATCGAGATGATCACCGATGCCGTCGAGCTCCCGTTCCTGCACCAGGACCTGTTCGCCGAGTTCGAGCTCCCGGCGCCGAAGGGCATCCTGCTGTACGGCCCCCCGGGTTGCGGCAAGACGCTCATCGCCAAGGCCGTCGCCAACTCGCTGGCAAAAAAGGTCGCTGCGGTCACCGGCGACACCAATGCGCGCAGCTTCTTCTTCAACATCAAGGGTCCCGAACTGCTCAACAAGTACGTCGGCGAAACCGAACGGCAAATCCGGTTGGTGTTCCAACGAGCTCGCGAAAAGGCCGACGAGGGCTACCCGGTCATCGTGTTCTTCGACGAGATGGAGTCGCTCTTCCGCACGCGCGGTTCCGGCATCAGCTCAGATATCGAATCCACCATCGTTCCGCAGCTCCTCGCCGAGATCGACGGGGTCGAGACGCTCAAGAACGTCATCGTCATCGGCGCATCCAATCGAGAAGACCTGATCGACCCGGCCATTCTGCGACCCGGCCGTCTCGACGTGAAGATCAAGATCGAACGGCCCGACGAAACCTCGGCCGCGATGATCTTCGAGCGCTACCTCACCACCGACATCCCGATCGACGCGAACATCATCGCCACGGTCGGCGGCGGCGATCAGAACAAGGCGATCCAGGCCATGATCGAAGAGACCGTTGCCACCATGTACGCCCAGGACGAGCACAACCAGTTCCTGGAAGTCACGTATCAAAACGGCGACAAAGAAATCATGTATTTCAAGGACTTCTCCTCGGGCGCCATGATCGAGAACATCGTGCGCCGGGCGAAGAAGTTGGCCATCAAGCGCGTGCTCGACGGCGGCTCCGGCTCACGGGGTGTTCGCACCGAAGACCTGCTCGATGCGACCGTGCAAGAGTTCAAAGAGCACGAGGATTTGCCCAACACCACGAACCCCGACGATTGGGCGAAGATCTCGGGCAAAAAGGGCGAACGGATCGTCTACATCCGCACGCTGGTTTCTCGCGACGACGAGAACCCCGGCGGCGGTCGCGC
>RCMY010024393.1_pt1 | contig 11908 bp, 17 predicted proteins | sample 2041341 | NCBI WGS metagenome assembly RCMY01 (sample SAMN09708234, study PRJNA481090) | Marine sediment metagenome, whole genome shotgun sequencing project.
TACCATCAGATCCTCAACCGCGCCCGCTGGGAGTCCCGTGCGATGTCTCGGCACCTGCTGGCCATGATCATCGACCGCCTCGTGCCGGAGGGTCCCGTGGTCATCGGGATGGACGATACAATCGAGCGCCGATGGGGGCGCAAGATCACTGCGCGCGGCATCTATCGCGATTGTCCGTCGTCAGGGTTTTTGGCACCAAAGGCGGCTTAAACTAAGAGAGCGTTCGGCTCATCTGGTTGGTTGCATTATGCGGCGCGCGTGCTGTGATGCAAGCGGCGCGTTTCGAGTGTTTTTCGTTTTATCCTTTCCCTTTTTTGTAGAATGGCTTTGTCGCGTCCGAAGTAGACGTCGGCGGGCGTGACGTTGTTCAGGCTCTCGTGGTAGCGCTGATGGTTGTAGTGATCGACGAAGGCTTCGATCTGGGCTTCGAGATCGCCGGGCAGGAAGTAGTTTTCCAGCAGAATGCGGTTCTTCAAAGTCTGGTGCCAACGCTCGATCTTGCCTTGAGTTTGAGGGTGATAGGGCGCGCCGCGAGAGTGCTTCATGCCTTTGTCCTGCAACCATTCGGCCAGATCGCCAGAAACGTAGCTGGAGCCGTTATCGCTGAGCAACCTTGGCTTGTGAGCGACATGGACTTGATCGCACCCTGACGCCTGCAATGCGAGTTCCAGCGTGTCAGTCACATCCAGAGCCCGCATGTTGGTGCAGAGCTTCCACGAGATGATGTAGCGGCTGTAATCGTCCAAGATCGTGCTGAGATAGAACCACCCCCAGCCGATGATCTTCAGGTAGGTGAAGTCGGTCTGCCAGAGTTGGTTGATCGCTGTGGTCTTGTCCTTAAACTCATTGGCAGCCTTGATCACGATGAAGGCAGGGCTGGTGATCAGATCGTGTGCCTTGAGGACGCGGTAGACCGAAGCCTCTGATACAAAATAGCTTTCGCAGTCCGTAAACGTCACCGCCAGTTCTCTGGGTGACAGCTCGGTCTCCTTCAACGCCAATTTAACGACCTTGTGCCGCACCTCGTCAGGGATGCGGTTCCAGACATGCTTGGGCTTGGGTGACTGATCCTGCAACCCAGCCTCACCGCGCTGCAGATACCGATCATACCATCGGTAGAATGTGGTGCGGGGAATGCCGAGCTTGGCCAAAGTATGACGCGCGGGCAAATGCGCCTCCTCGACCAGCCTGATGATCTCTAACTTCTCAGATGCGGCGTATCTCATTCTTGGTCGCCCCCATCCCCTGTCATGCTTTTTTTGAGCAAACGGAGTTCGAGCGTTTGTTCCGCGACCACTTCCTTCAAGTCACGGGCTTCACGGCGCAGGTCTTTGACCTCGTCAGTCGTGGCAGCACGGGCCGTATCGCCAGCGAGCCGCTTCTTCCCAGCTTCCATGAAGTCCTTTGACCACTTGTAGTAAATACCCTGAGATATGCCCTCACGGCGGCACAGCTCAGCAATGCTATCTTCGCCGCGCAAACCGTCCAAGACGATCCTGATCTTCTCTTCGGACGAATATTGTTTGCGGGTCGCTCGCTTGATATCTTTGACGATCTTCTCGCCAGGGCTTTTTCGGGTTCCAGTTGGTTGTCTCATGTCCCACTCCTCGGTGGTTACGATGAGCCAGAAACACTCTCTTATCAAACTGCCCTATTTGGACCCATAAGCGCTGACGTCAGACAGTCAGACACCTCGATGTTAAAGACAAGAACGCCCGATTGCTGAACATCTCGCCCTACATTTCCCGTCGCTGAAGTTTCGCAATCAACAGTGCATGTTGTCTTCCTAAGCGTGTCACTCCAATTTGAACATTGTCCGTTTGCCCGTCACCTTTTGAACGAAATCCACTGCGTCTCCGTCCCAGTGATATCGAAAGTGGTCCGCCTGCTTTGCAGGGGCAACCACATCAGGATAAAGCGCTCCAATGCATTCGCCGCCCCTGTTCCGCTGGCTGGGGTAGACAATTCCGTCTGAGCCCTCCCCCTTTGCGGTCTTGGCGAACGCTTGAGACTCTGAATAACTTGCTATGTCCGGGTCCAGAATGTCTTCAAACCCTCCGCCCCGAATGTCGGTCAGCTCAGCATCGATCGAACCGACCAACTGACGGACTTGCGACACCCAACCCGTCGGTGTTTTTGAATCTCGATAGAACCTAGCCATATGATACGTGTGCTCGTGCAAGGCCGTTTCCAGAGTATCAGCGGCGTAGTAAACCCCGTAAGTACCGTCACTGAACCTCGAGGTCCGCTCTGGAGAAATGTGGGTGAATGCGGCCATAACCCAGGACGCCCCCTCCCCTGCGAGGCGCCGCTCGACTGGCACCAAGGACAAGTCACCTATCTCCTCATAAATGCGCGGGTTCGTTCTCGCCTGGGCGCGAGCGAGGGCTTCCCAATCTCCGGGGTCAGCAACGTCATCATAAAGATCGATCGGAGGATACCGCGACATGACCAAGCGATGTGTATCTGCCCAGTTGACGCGTGAAGTTGGCGCTGTCACCAACCGCCTCGAACAGAATCCAGGTACCGCCGGATTCTGACGACATCTTCCATGCTGCCTCTTTTCATGACGTCCAAAGGAGATTTTTCCATCAGGGCCTGGTTCTTGGACTTGATCCAGGAGTATCCCGTCTGTGGGTCTGCAAAGATAATCCGCAGCGCTTTATGAATGCCAAGAAGATTGGACATTCGGTCCCCGAGATCCCTGTTCACACGTCCAAATTCACCATCTTTCCAACGCCGGAAGGTTTTGGCCGAAATACCTCCAAGAACCGTTGCTGCATCAACGTCGCTGACACGCCAACGATCAAATATATTGACAATTGTACGCTGCATGGCGCGCAGTTCTTCCTCGCTATACGCAGAGTCAAACGGCGGCGGCGGTGCATTCTCATCCATCTCTACAACGTTGAGCATCTTGTCTCCTTTTGTCCATATATGGCATTAAAGTACCCAAATGTCCAGACCCGGCTTAAGAAAGGGTCCTGTCGCAAACTTTGCCACGCGACGGAATGACTCGTGTCGTTGGACGCAGTTATCCAGCAAGTGCCGCGAATTGCTGGAATGGGGATTGAGCAGAGTGGTCGAATTGCCGTTTGCGGATCATGTGCGCGACTTCGATGCCATCCAATGTTGCAGAGGCTGAGCGAGGGATTTGAAGCCTTTCATTTGCCTCGTCAGTTTCTTGATGAATCTGTGGTCTTGCTCAATGATGTTGTTTAGGTATTTGACCTGCAGGATTTCGATCAACCAGTACCACCCGCTCAAAATCAGCAGGCAATTCGTATTCTGCAGCCCTGCGAGATTTGCTCCGCTTTTATCGATGACCACTCTGCCGGGGAAGCCATTTTTCCCAATTGCGCGGGCGAAGAATGCGGTTGCTGCTGCTTCATCCCGGTGTTCTGACAACATGGAATCGAGGGTTTTGCCGAATTTATCGATTGCACGGTAATAGTAAGTCCACTTGCCTTTAACTTTTATGTAAGTCTCGTCCATGCGCCAAGATACAGCTGTCTTCTGTTTCCGTTTGTGCGCTTCCATCGCGATCAACGGCGCATATTTCACGACCCACCGATTCAGGGTCGCATGGTCGACTTCGACCCGCGTTCCGCCATGATCGCTTCCAAGTCTCGATAGGAAACAGCGTACCGAACGTAGAAAAATACCGCATACAGGATGACGGATTTGGGATAGTGGCGACCTTTGAAGTCAATCGTCACGTTCTGATACTCACCCGCTAATTCAAAGGGCGGCGTCTATCACAGCTTGGCAAGCAGGCCCATATTCTCAAAATTTGCGACAGAACCGTGCTCAGTATTAACGAAGGCTTTACCTTACCAGAACAAGTCGCCGTCAAGGTCGAAGCCTGTGGCAAAGCAAACGCGTTCTATGATCCAGAAAGATGTGTCAATCACGTTCTGCAGGCTCACCAGCGACCGTAGATGTCAATCGTTTGATGCAGAAGTCCCGCAATTGATCATTCGATTCTGAGGTCACATTGCCTGTCTGCAGCCACAAAGGCAGATACACTTCAGGAAACCCTAACAGCCCATTTGAAGTCGGTTGCATCTGAAATCGCCGGATTCTGGCGTGTATTATCTTTCGCGCCGTCAAGAGAGGGTGTGCAATCCCGCGCCGCTACCCGCAACGTCCTGTGAAGATTCCGTCGTCGTCATACGCGATGAGGACCGAGTAAGGTGTCTCAAATAGAAATTTCTTGAACTGCGGGCGGCTGAGTTTCTTGCGAAACAGAACGTGCCCTGCCCTGTCCGCTCCGTGTACTTGGAAGACCCGTTTGGCCAAGTCGACCCTAATGATGTGAAGTTCTTTCATTTTTTTCCTCCTCTAATATCCGACCAGTTTCGACCGAACTGATCCAATTGTGAACCGGCAGGAGGGGCATCCAATCCATCACTTATGCGTCTTTAAGTCAAAAAGTTCAGCTAGATCGGTTATGGATCACCATAACTGCGCAGGGTTAATTTGGCCCCCTGCCCTACCACAACGGCCCAAACCGGATATTGGGTGGGCAATCCAGTGCGGCAGTGCAGCTTGCGCTTTTCTGCCCTTCATGCACAGCGCAGCATATGGTCGGAATGCAGATGGGTCAGTTACTGCAAGAGCATCATAGCGGCTTATTCTGCTGCCTTTTGGCATTTTCAAACGAAGCTAAACGGCTTTCTTTAGTCAAAGAACATCTGAATGGGCCGCTGTTGACTTGTATCAACAACACGGGGTTCCAAATCGCGCATCCTTTCCAGCATAGAGAGAAGGATTCTGAAAATGCTGAACGTTTCGAAACCATCAGCCAACCGTGTAGACATCGAGCTTTCAGGAGCCCTTGATGCAGAAGCAATGCGGTCGGCGCTCGATCACCTTATTGAGAAATCCGAAGGCATCACCCACGGGAAGATGCTCTACAAAGTTTTAGATTTCGAGATGCCGACGTTGGGTGCGATGGCCGTTGAACTCCATCGGATGCCAAAGCTGTTCACCTTGATCGGTAGATTCGAAAAATGCGCGGTGCTCTCGGATACCGCATGGATTCGAACCGCTGCAGAGATCGAGGGGGCCGTTATCCCGTCACTCGAGATAAAGAGCTTTGCGCTTGCCGATACCAAGGTTGCAGAAGCTTGGCTCGACGACGGTGTGGAGGAAGAAGGCACCGAGGAGGAAGGCGATAACTTCCCCGTCTAAAACGGTAAGTGCGGCGTGAACCTGCGGTTTCCGACGGTCAGGTGGTCAGACTATCCCCAAGTTGACGGTTCCAGCCTGAAAAGCATTGCCAGCTGCTCGTAGACCGCCGGTTCTTTACTTTTGAGGGTTTGAGGGCCACCGGTCTTTCAAAGAAGACCTCAACCGCCACCGCGAAAAACTCTTCCGGCCCATCCGCGCCGTAAGCGTCGAAGACCGTCTTGCGCCCCGCTTGGACATGTTGAACGTGGCTCTCGTATGCCTTGACAAATACGCGCTCCCAGTCGGCGAAGTTCTGGCCCCTGCTGAGGTTCGGGACACCGTTGGTGTGGCCGGACAGGTCGTCGATCTGGTGGGCAAATTCATGAAATACGACGTTGTGACCGTCCTTGTCGTTGATGGCGCCCTGTTTGGTATGCGCCCAGGAAAGAACAACCGGACCCCGCGACCAGCTCTCACCCGTGCGCACCGTTTCGCGTTCCGTTACGACATAGCCATTGTGCTCTGTCTGTCGCGACTTGAAGGCACCCGGATAGATGAGAATTGTGCTAAGGTGGTCGTACCAAGTGTCGCTATTGACGACGAGAAGGCAGGCTTGCGCAGCAATAGAAAGCTGCATTTCCTCGGTTACGTCCAGCCCATTGCAGCCGATGAACTCGACTTGGTTCAGAAAGGCGTTGATCTTGCCTTCGAGTTTCCCGCGTAATTCAGACGGAAGCTTCCGAGTCAGAGGAACCTGTTCTGCGACGATGCCGCGCTGATGATCTGAAAGCGCTGTTATGAGAAGGTTTGCGCGGATCTGTTGTCTTGACCAGTACCAGAAACCAAATGCGCCTGCGGCGGCGAGCAAGAGGATAGGGAAAACTGTCATGGGTGCTTACCTCGTCGGACAGACAATACCTAGCATAGCTAAATATCGGCTCCGCCCCGCATAGCGGCCTTTGTTGCAGGGCACCGCGAGGCTCAGAGACGCGCCCCGATGCCAGGACGCGCCTTTGAGCGTAGCATCGCCTACATCTTTTTTCTGGTTTTTTCGAAGCTGTCCGAGATTGCTTTCCAAGCGCTCTCAAACCCGCTCCGCATTTCTTTCCACGCATCTTCCGAGGCATCCATCGCCTCGTTCATCTTCTTGCGCATTTCATCGCGGTTCTTTTCCAGTTCGGCGATCTGTTCGCGATATTTCACCTCTCCCTCGCCCTGCATTTCTTTGGCTTGCGCATGCAGCTTGTCGATCTGGGCCTGCCATTCCTTCATCGCCGCCTCGGTCTTGGTCTTCATCTCTTCCTTGTCGAACATGGTATCCTCCTTTTCTGGGTTTACCGCTTTTGGTAACCACGAACTGCCCTTTCCCGTCGTGAAAGGACCATCCGTCGGCCAAACAGCTTGGGGATCGAGTCCCGTCGCAGTAGTCGGAGTATGGCCGCCAGCCCTCTCAAATACAAATAGAACCAAATTTCAGGATGGCTGCGTCAGTCGTGCCGACCAGACGCGCCCAGATGCCGCAACTCGGCCAAGAGCACTGGAGAGCGGTGCGTGGCTGGCGCGTGTGCCGCGTTAACGGCGCGGGTGGTTGCGCGCCGACGCTCTGCCCGCCCCAACTATCGGCATGGGTTTCGCACTAGACAGATGGAAACAGTCAGGCGTTTGGGGGCCTCTTCTCGGCAAAGAAGTTTGAGACCTCGTTGACGGATTGGAGTGAATGGATGCCATGACAGCGAAGGTTCGCTTATCGTAGAGGTGTTCAAAATGCTTAATGCATTCTAGGGTTTCCGGTATCGAGGCGGGAGGAATTTAAATTGGCAAGCTCAATAATCGAAGAAGATCTCAAAATCGAAGGCAATATCAGCTCAAGCGAAGGAAGTGTCGAAGTAAAAGGTAGTGTGGTTGGAGACGTCGCTGCTGAAGCAGTCATTATTCAGCCGAGTGGCTCAATCGACGGCGCATTGTCAGCAAAGAAGATTAGCATTGAAGGCAAGCTTAAAGGCAGCCTGAAATGCGACGATCTGAAATTAGCATCAACGTCCGATATTCAGGCCGATGTGTTAGCCCAGACAATGACAACTGAAAGCGGCGCGAAAGTTGAGGGCAAGGTCAAAATCACCGGCCGGCAATAGAGCATATCGACGGATGCTCATGGACAAGGCCACATATCCGATTTGCCCGTTCTTGGCTGAAAGTGACATCTTAATGCCGCCAAACGGACGGCAGCTAGGTCCCGCAAACTGGGAGTTACGATATTGGACGAAACCATACCCTGCCGCGGTAATCGACTTCCCCAGATTGGTATCGTCGGCTCGTCAAACCGAGCCAAGCCCCAACAGCGCGTGAATTCTTGAAATTGCTCGGATCCTAAATGGCCGTTGCAAATGAGGTCGCTGTGCCGGCGTGCGGCAACGCATTCTTGGGCACCTTGAGCGGACGACGGTTGATCGCCACTACTCGGATGACGGTCTCATCGAGTTGAAATACATGCTCGATCGCGTCGATTACGGCATTGAGGTTGGGCGCGACAAGAAGCTCGCCTTTCCGTTAAAGTGGTCCGTGACTTTGTTTTCGTTCAACTCCCAGAGGCAATGCACGTCATCATCGCAAGCTTGGGAAAAACTGCTATACTAAGCTGGTCTGGAGTATGAGGGGAAAATTGAGAAATGAGGTTGGTTTGTTGAAACTGATCCGTATCGGACCGGTGGCAAAATTTGTTCTCTCGCTACTATTATGCGCGGCGCCTCTGCTTGCAATTGCCGGAAAAGACGATGCTACACGAACGCCCCAAACGACCGGCCTGATCTGGAACCGGACTGGTTTACCTGCCGTGTTTCCGCTTCAGGTCAAAACGCCTGCGGGTCAAGATTACTTTCTGACTTTGATCGATGAAAAAACTGGGGAAGACGCCCTGGCAGCCTACATAATTGGTGGCGCATTCTTCAAAGTTCTTGTCCCGCCAGGAGTATTTAGATTGAACTTTGCCGTCGGTGATGTCTGGCAGGGCGAAGACGGGCTATTTGGACCAGGCGAAAGCACCCGGTTTTTTAAGTTGAAGAACCCATTAACCTTTGAAATTCGCAATCTGGGAACCAAAGCGGGCCATTTGGTGAATATCTTAGAGCTCAAGCCCGGTCAGATTGTAGAAGCCGCCGTAAAGGACCAGCTCATTTGCCAGTCCTTGAGAACAGAGTTTCCTTCACTGATGTACCCCTCGCTGAAGGAAAAGTTGGCTCGGGATGGTGGCAGCCGAGGGTGGATCAGGACCCGGTACGGACGAGTGAAGTATTTCGATGAACGTTTGTTCGACCAGAAACTAAATCCAAAATACCAGGAATATTATTTCCCGGCGCCCCGATATGTAGTGAGATCGCGATACTGCGAATGAAAAACTATCGCTGTTTCCGCCACCGGCGGTATTCGTCCATCAGATCGCAAACAAAACCGTCGCTGCCAGAGCCTTGCAGAACGTAAAGAAATTTCCAGAGGACTTAGCGTCGAGCATTTGTTGTGTGCAATAGCCCATCAATTGGACCGGTCTCCATCAACCGTTAGCCGTGAGGTCCGGCGCAACGGTGGTCTGAGCTGACTTTACTTTGACGTATTTTTTGCAATACGGCCAATGTCCGCATTCAGATTTTCGGAGGCTTGCGGATTGCCACGCCAACCATAACAAGAACCACTCCCAATACATCAACGGCACTTGGAATCTGGCCAAGCACGATCACGCCGATGATAGTTGCGGTTGCTGGAAGAAGGCTCAGAAGAAAAGCGTAGCTAGAGCGTGACAGGCGCAACATTGCAAGCTGATCGCACACATACGGGATCACCGACGAGCATATCCCGACCCCGACGCTTCGAGACTGGCGCATCACTGAAATCCACACCCGTGGCCGGATGGCTTGGTAATCCAGTAGCGGCTACAATCAGCGCAGCCGAGCGGAATCACAGATGGGTCGCTGGAAAGGTGTGGTCGGGCCAAAATTGAAAGCGCGGCGTCTAGAAAACCAGAAAACGGAAGTCGGGATCGCCGTCAACGCTCTCAACAAGTTGACCGAGCGTGGGCGCGCACAGTTCGAGGTTGTCACGTGAGGCAATTCATGGGTAGGCGTGTACGAATGGCAGCAAAGCGAAAGCTGCACCGCCGTGACCAGCGGGGCGGCGGGCGGCAGCATGGGCCTTGAGCGCCAAAGTCGGTGGGTCTGAGGTCCGAAGGCTCGCTGCATCGCCGCATGTCCAGTTCGAGTGTTTGTTATCCTTCGATTTCTGTCTAACGCGGCAACCGGGGGGCTTTCTTTGTGCAAGAACGAACGCGGCGATATAGTCATCCGATGATGTCAAACAGTACTGAAAAAGTCAGATTTCGGTAGCGCTCATGTTGCCACTGAAGTGCAGATGGCGCCAAAATCAAGAAAGATTGCCGGTCGGACAGGGTGTGCTACCATTAAGGGCGTCGACCTAAATCGTGCGAACGGTTTGGCGGATTTCGACGACAGCGCCCGTCTCTCTCAATGACAGTATAGTATCATTATGAAAAAGACCGAACTTTCACGACAAGGCAAATCCGACCTCTCGGCTCGCCCAAAGTCAAGCGGATCAGAAATCGATGCATTTTTGAAGCAGGCCAAACAGCTTGCGCCGGTGCAGGGTGCCGCAAGTGGGCGGATGATTTTTGCCCTTGACGCGACCATGAGTCGACAGCCGACATGGGACATGGCCTGTGCTCTTCAAGGCGAGATGTTCTCGGCTGCTGCATCCGTGGGCAACCTTTCGGTGCAGCTGGTCTACTTCCGCGGCCAGCGGGAATCACGGACGTCTCGCTGGGTAAACAATGCGGAAAGCCTGCGTGTTCTGATGGAAAAAATCGAATGCCAGGGCGGGCTGACGCAGATCGCAGGGGTCCTTTCGCATGCCAAGCGGGAGTCCGAGAAACAACCCTTGGCGGCTTTGGTCTACGTCGGGGATTCAATGGAAGAAAACATTGATGAATTGTGCGGGCTCGCCGGTGAACTGGGCCTGCGCGGCGTCAAGGCGTTTGTATTCCACGATGGCCGGGACACGCATGCTGAAACTGCATTTCGCGAGATCGCGCGGTTGACAGGCGGCGCTTATTTGCCTTTTGACAAAAACTCGGCCGCGGACTTGAAGGCGCTGCTCGTTGCTGTAGCCACGTACGCGGCGGGCGGTCGAAAGGCACTGGAAGCGTCCGACACTGCGACGGCGAGACGGTTGCTTGCCGATATGCGCTGATGCAACCAATACTGATTGTCTTCGCAAGTGCTGTCGGCTTTGCAATTTCTCTTTGGGTTGTTCGCAGCGTGCTGCGCTCGATTTTTGGCACACAAGCTCAGAAACCATTGGGTGTTGTGCTGATCGCAGCCGGTATCTGGCTATTTTTTTTCCGCGCGGTCACAGTTGCAATTCCACTGTTGATCCTTGGCACTGTATTGCTTTTGCGGAAAAATGTGGTAATGGCCAGCGGATCGACGACGCAAACATCCAAGGTGCGTTCAGCTCATCTGGAAATGACTCTCGACCACGAAACCGGGACGATCGACGGGCGGATCCTAATTGGGAAACGCCAAGGTCAAGTTTTGTCAAATCTCGCGCTGCACGAACTGTTAAAGTATCACGCTGAAATTCAAATGGATGAGGAATCGGTAAAGCTTTTCGAAACCTTTCTTGACAGCGCCCATCCGGACTGGCGCGATCAAGAGGACGTGAACTCAGCTCGCGGCGAGGAAACATCGCCGCTTTCGAGGCAGTTGAGCCGGGATGAAGCGTACCAGTTGCTGGGTCTTGAGGCGGGATGCAGTGAAGAGGAAATCCGAAGGGCATATCACCGACTTATCAAGCGGGTTCATCCTGACAGCGGTGGTTCAGCCGCCCTGACGGCCCAGATTACCGAAGCAAGAAACAGGCTCCTGCGCGACGGCCATTAACTCGACCGAGCGGCCTATGTCCAAGCCTCATACAAGGGGCCGCACTAGGCCGGGAGTCAAATTTTTGCTAACCAAAACCAAAGGTCCAAAACGTCCGCATGACGGTGATCCTACCGCCAAAAATGCTACGCCGTCCACGAATGGCCACAATGCGAAAGCTGCATCGCGGCGTAGGAAGGGTCGGCGAGAGTCTGGTTTGGGCCGTCCATGTAGTTTCTGATTGGCTAGCTGAGAGTTAGCGAAGCGACCGACACCTTCTTGTTGAAATTGGCGTCCTGACTTCCGATAATGTGAGCATGGCGGAACATCACAAAGAAGGTCAGCGAAAAAGACGGGCCCTTCTTGCTGGGCATCCAGAGTGGATGGAATATCCGAGCACACGATCTAGGGCCTTGAAGGGTGGAGCTGATTTTTTCTTCACAGGGCGAATGTGCAAGAACCGACATTACAACCTACGCACGGTTTTGGGTTCGCGGTGTGTTGCCTGCGAAAGCATAGCAAAAGACGTGAGCCCATCTCTGGCCATTTTCATGCGTGATTGGATTTCCGAGAGGTAGCGGTCAGGGAACGTCAGTTCTGCCGTCATTGCCGAGAGAAAAATGCGGCGCTTTGGACCAATGACCGGTCTGACGGGCTGCGTTGCAGCATCTTGAGCGCCGGTGAGTGGCCGCAATGGGCCGCTCTTGCTCATCCACCCATAGTCTGAGAGGCCGATCCGAAACTGGTTGAGTGAATTCAGTAGGTTGTGGTTCTGTTTGGTTGCAAGACTGAACGGAGAGCACAATGGCCTG
>RCMY010004591.1_pt1 | contig 11903 bp, 3 predicted proteins | sample 2041341 | NCBI WGS metagenome assembly RCMY01 (sample SAMN09708234, study PRJNA481090) | Marine sediment metagenome, whole genome shotgun sequencing project.
CAATACGGTGCAGATAATCCAAACGCGCACCAACAGACTATTGCTGGCATGCAGCTGATGACGCTATGTTTCGTCAGAACGAAAGAGCTAAGGTTTTTTGAGTGATCAGAGATTGATTATCATAAAAATGTTTGGCGTATCCCAGCGCATAAAATGAAAATGTGTCAAGATCACATCATTCCCTTGTCACCGCAGGCGATGGCCATTATCGAGCGTATGCGACCTCTAACAGAAAATACGGGGTATGTATTTTACAATTTTGAGCGTAATAAACCCTATAGCGATGTCTGGCTCAATCAGGCATTAAAACGTATGGGCTATACAGGTGATCCCTACCCTAAAATGACTGGGCATGGATTTAGGCAGCTTGCCAGCACTGGATTATACGAGTTGCAATTTAGCCAAAATCTTATAGAAATACAGCTAGCCCACCTTGAACAGTCTAGCGTTAAAAAAAGATATGATTTGTCTGTACATCTAGCAGAAAGGCATATGATGATGAACCAATGGGCAAACCATCTCGATGACCTACGGGCTGGCAAGGCGGTTAGTTTTGATCTTCTAACGCCTGACGAAGTTGCGGAAAAAATAAGTAGCCGTACTGAACAGGCTACTGATATAGCTTTGCATGATAAAGATATTTTAATTAAGAACTTACAAGCGCAGGGTGTGTCTTCTGATTTATTAGCTCAGCTCGCTAGCCAAATAAAACAACTCTATATAACCATTAGCATTTAACTGATGAACCGAGTTTGACAGCTTTTTTTTCTTAGGTGAGATTGTAAATATTGGGGTTTGAATAATATACTATTTACTAAAAAGGCTATCCTAGATGACTATATTTATTCAAAGAGCATACGGTAATAATCCCAAAAAATACTAGTGCTCAAAAGTAGTTATTTGGACAATTAGGTCTCAAATCATTGAATATAAGTCTGTTAGAAATTATTCAATTTCGAGACACCTCAAAATAGAAAAATCCCCAACAGCATACTGATGGGGATTTTTCTAGATTTAACGTCGCTGCTCTTTTTTAAATGTTGTTTAATCTGTTTTTAACTATTTTCGACCAATGCTTCACTATTAAGTTACTTCGACGTAGTTGAATGTTACCAGCTATATTAGGTGAATACAAGTCTTTAATCCCAAAATTATCAACATTTTAAGACTTTGTCCATTCCTTTCCCAATGTTAGATGTTAGACCTATCCATAGACAATTCTACCGCTCTGTACAGCTTCAGCTAGAAATGAGTATCTCTTTGCAGCTTTTATTTCTTCGGCTGAGTGAACCAAAATGTCAGACTTAAGAGATAAGCGACGTATAAAAGTTTCAAGCAATTCGATGTAATAACCACGGTTTTCGATGTCATTGACCACCACGATAAGGTCGAGATCACTGTATCGATTGTATCGCTGTTCAGCAATTGATCCGAACACAATAATACGTTCTGGTTGAATCATATCAACTGCAAAGTTAACCACTGATGCAAGTGTATTACGCATCATCGCCCCCTAAGTATCAAATCTCAATAATACAAAAACATCTTCAACGTACTCCTCAGTTAATGACTTAAAGTCTGTTGCCTCATCCTGTTTCAGATTGAACTTTAGCTGCCCTGAAAAGCTGGTTAGTATACTTTCAAAATTGCTGAAAAAATGCGGTGTGTTATTGTATTCAGAATCCTGACTAATCGTAACATTTACTATCGCTGCTGCATCAGCTATTTCTATATTTGCTACGTAGTTAATAGCTTTCTTCGATTTTACAAAAAAATCAATGCTAGATATTTTCAGCGCACTAAATTTACTGCGTAGAAAGAATGGTAATTGCGACGAGCTCAAGTCCATTGTAAATTCCTGGTCATTGTCATTTTCTGGATACAGAAATCGATGCCACTCTGTTGGAAACTCATGCTTCATGCTGTATAACCGACCGCTTTGCTTGGGAAGTTTTTCAAGGTATGACTCATGTGCTTTAGAGGCTAGTTCGCCTCCACCGTTACGAGCCGTGTAACTCACGTGCAAGATTACGTCAGACAAGGATTGAAAATCAAAATGATTGTTAGCGATAGGTAAATCAATTCGCCAATCACTCACGACTCCTGCTCCTTCAAATGGAAGATAGCGTTCATCATTAAAGTTCAATTCGAACATACCGCTATCATTTTGAGCATGGGTGGTCGCAATAGAAGAGATAGCTCCGTACACGGTTTTAAAACGCGTATCGTTTTCTTGTACTTCTTTGTCGTATTTTCCATTAAGCAGCGTTGCAGCAAGACGAGTTTCATTTTTTAACAGTGATAAGGTGCAATTGATGCCCATATAGGGACCAACAATGCATGGAATACTAACAGAAACATTTTTTATACGACGCATATAGTGGCCTGGATAATCCATGTCGAAAATCCATTCAGGCAAAGACAGTGTACAGCTGCCTGTTTCTTTAAGCTGATTGAACTCCACTGGCATCATCTGCGAGAGTGAGATGTGTTTTGTCAATTCGAACTCTCGCTTATTCTGTATGAGATATTCAGCCTCCAGCCGCCTAAGGTCTATCATTAACTTATCACCTGAGGTGAGACCTTTCTTGAGACTGTCCCAATAACCAAACTGTATGAAATGGGAAGTCGCAATACCCAGCTCAAACTGAAAACATTTTTCAGCTTGCTTGGCCATGTCATAGGCCAGTTGATACGCTTGAAAATACACATTAGATATCTGTGTGATCATCCAGCTGTGCAGCTGTTGGTTGGTATATTTACTGTGCATATACGAGTCAACCATTTCAGCATTGCTGATTAAAGTATCTTGGTTGCTTACTTCCTGCTTCGCGATTGCGTGCCGTATTTCAGATGCATTGATCAGGATATTAACCTGCTTTTGCTCAAGTTGCGCCATCGTTGCTTGCTGTTGATTTTCGTCGTCACGTCGCGTATACGAACCTTGCGTTTCAAGCATCGAACCGGTGGAGTGCGAAACTGAGCTCATGCCTTTCAAGAACTCCGCAGCTTTGGACGCTGCATTACCTAGGTTCGTACCACCGAATTTTAACTTCACGGCAGGTGTACCACCTACACCACTGGCCCCAGCATCAAGATCGGGAACCATACTCACTCCACCCCCATATATGTTAACAATGGTGCCCGCCAATTCAAAAGCCACTCCAAAACCGTGAGCCGACGTACCACCCTTTTCCCAGGCATTCATATACGGAATACCACTGTAATAAGCTTTTCGTTGGCCTGCCATTTCGAATGATTTACGCAACCCTTCAATATCTTGCTCAGCTGCTTTAACCTGTTTTTCGCGTACAGTCTTCACCGCTTCTAACACAGCTAGCTCATGTTGTGAGCGCAGCAACGAGAGCTCTTCTGCATCTTTGCGCTCGAGTGATGACAACAGTTTGTCTCCAAGTGCCCGAACGTCGTTATTAAACGCTATCGCACGATCTAAAATGACCCGAAAGCGATAACTTGGCGTTGGAGCGTTCATGTCATTCAATACACTGCCTATATCCATGCCAGAGGCGGCAGCTTTGACCAGCAATGCCGGATCGATAGGTGGTTGAAATAGAGGAAGTTGCCTTACTATTCCTTGTATGTTCATGCAGTGACGAACCTTAAACAGGCGATCCTCTACGGTATCCCAATATTTCGACAATACTTCATTATCAGGAATACAAAAGTATAAGGTTTCAAGTTTTGGCACCGCTTCACCATCGTTGGATACAGTCGATGATGCGATCGGCAGTAAGGTATCTTCGATCAAGGCGTCAACATGCGCATTACCCATTTCATCCAGTTTGGCTTCCAATTCGTTAAAGGTCAGATCTTCATGCTGGACACCAGGCAAGGATTTTGGCCGATCACCCAATATCTCATAGGCTAGCATATAGAGTAACGACGCTTCGTTGATGGATTCAATGGAGTCATTTTTAAACAGCATATCAGCCCAGGCAATCAAATTATCCAGGTACTTCATCACCACATACTTCTGATATGCTACTGGGCGATATCGGGCCACTACGTGTGGCTTGAACGGGTCATTCTTCCATGCCCTAAGCTGGTCAGCATTTTTTTCCAGATCAAGATTGTCCAGGATCGATTGAACTCGCTGAGTTCGATATTCATTTGAGTTGTATTCAAAGAACGGTTTGGTAATCCAGTATCGTTGTGGTGCAGGGTAATCTTCAATGTTGGTTGGGTTAAAGATATAATGGAACCATTTCATCGCATCCTCGAATTTTTGATTCTGCATCAGTCTGCATGCAATCAATAGGGGCGCATGAAAAAATAATTCCCAGTTATACACCGATGTGGCTGAGCCAAACGAAAAGTCCACAATGTCTTGATCAAAGGCAACATCAGAGTCCTTAGCACCGGCGATCACTTTTGACGTTGGAGCATATCTGTTAAAGCTAAACTTGTTAGCTGGGAATTTTTTGTCTGGGTTAATCTGGATATCACGCGTTAGTAGTCCGTCAATTCCATAACGGTTGAGCTCCCGTAGAAACATCACAGTATATGGATGGTAGAATGGCGTGAAGCGAAATTTGCGTGTTTTGCTCAGAATTTTACCGTAGTTATCTATACGCGCTTCCCATTCTGGCTTGATAAAAAATGAGCGTTCATTATCCTGATAAAAAGAAGGATGGTTAACCGTCGTCGTCGTCAAGTCTAAATCTTGTTGCGTGATAACCAGTTCGAATGGTGATATAGCGTTCTTCATGAGAGTAGCTGAGTCGGTATACTCAAGAATTCGAAGACTGCTGTCATTTTTATTATCCACCCGATTATTGGTTAATCGCGTGCGATTAAAATGCATGCCTTCTGGTAAGCTCAGCCTCGGTTGATAATCTTGATGTGGCAGCAATTCGACAATGGCACGTCCGTCCTCTCCATAGTCATTGTGTACTTCATCATAAGAATCATCGCCCCAAGTTATATCCCCATTTGGAGCTACCGCTCGTCCACCCATGCCTTTGAGCTTTAACTCTTTAACCTCACCGTTGAAGATAAACATTGATGAATGCCAAGGTTGTAAGGCTTCGTTGAATCGTGTCTTTGTCAGGTGCACTAATGGTTTGCCCTTAATAGGGTCATAGAAACAACCGTTATTGAATTCTTTAGAAGTTGTAATATAAATATCTAGCGAAAGCTCATTAGTTATTGGTAAGTAGTGTGGCTTCAGATTATAGGAATAATGTGGACGTTCCCAAGGATGTATCATCTTTTGCTTAGAGATCTTCTTAGGTGTCCAGCCCGTATTCTTTTTCACTGTCCAGCCGAGTTGGATTTCAAGCATATTAATTGGGCTGGGTGAATCGGTTGGTCCACTAGTTACCTCCGCAGCAGGCATTTTCTTAATCGGGCGCGGCTTTTCTAGAAACTGCATCCAGAAAATATGCAGTTTTCGGTTATAAACAACCGGTACCACATGATCCCCCTCAATATCTACATCTACCCTCTCCCATGCCTCCCATTTACTGTAATTCATGTTATAGGTGCGGTAATAATAAACGCGTGGAAGCGACTTTGTGCGAGCAATTACGTGTACGATATTGGTTTCGTAGCCGACTTCATCTGGGTTGAGATCCTCCATTTGATGATAAAGACCACAGACTTCTAGATTCGAAACTTCGTCCAATTTATACAGATAACTTTCGAAAGCCCTCTCTACATTCTCTGACGTAACTTCTGCCTGCAAAAGCTCGTCTTCAAGCTCCTTGAAAAAGGCTGATTTATCGTCTCTAAGTTCGGGCTCCAGCCAGTTTTCTGGATAGAAGAAGACTTTACGGTTAGCCTCCCAGATTCGATAGTTTTTCATCCAACGCCATTGTGACCAGGAATTGGCGGATGACATGTTTTCCTTCTGTGATTCAGTGATTTTTATGAAGCGGCTTTCAAGATTCAAAAAACAGCGCTGCACAAACAGTTGAATTGAGCTTAGCGCTTGTTTGATACGTGAAGTTAACTGGCAGGCGCTCATCTCAACATCAATCAGAAAGTATTTATACAAAGCATTACTATCGCGCCAGTACAGTGGGTTAGTAATCACACCATTGTCGAGTTCCGGATCAACATTTCGTCGTGAATCATCAATCAGAAAAGTCGTTAATGCTGCCCTCTTCTGCTCACGAATTTCATCATTAAGTGGCCTAATTTTAACCAACCAATCCTGTTCTTCATATTTTGTTTTGATAGCACGTCGCGCTTCATTCGCAACCGCCTCGTCATAATCAAGAGCGTCAGATTTGGACGCCCATCGCAATATTGTCGCAACGTCGACACCGGTTAATTTAATTTGTATAAAACATTTGGCCAGACGGCTGAGAGTGGCTGGTTTGCTGTAATCGAGGGCACCGGTAATGTGTTTGAAGCCCAATCCAAGATCAAGCGCAGCCAGCTGATCAACTTTCCATTGAGTAAGCTGCGAAATGGTCTCAAATAACTTAGTTTTGCTTATTGTATGATCTGCAGCCGAGGTTAGAATGGTGCGGATAGAGCTTTCTTCAGGCTCAGGGTATGCTCGAGCAAAAACTAGGAGCTCGTTGAGATGGCGCCACTCAATGTATTGATGGCTGTTGGTAGCAGTTGTGATAGGCAAGCTTGCAAAGTCAAGTGCCATCACTGATGAGTGATGTTCGAGAAACCACTCCAAATTATCGATACCGATCTGCATATTGGCGATAAGTAACGCTAATTTATGCAGTAATGTGTAGGCAGAAAACTGATCAACAAAGTTGGTCGAGTTAAGTTCAATGAAGTTGCCTTCTAAGTCTCGGGCAATAAGCGCTTCATCACTGAGTACCGCCAGCAGCGTACTGGACGTTGATGGATGCTGAATGCGGGAAAGTAATACGGCCGCGGTCTCCTCCGATACGGCGAGACTCGATGCCACAAGTGATTTCACTTGGTTATCGTTAGAATTCAATAAATCTTTTAGATTTCTCTTGAGCACGGTGACGTTATTAACCAACTCTAACTTGCTCTGTATCGATATACGAGTAGTCTCAAAGTTAATGATTGCAGTCGCCTCATCGACCGAAAAATTTGCGTTAATAAATCCATCTATCACAGCCTCTAGAATAACAATAATGGGTGTGATTGCATTAATCAGTTCAGTATTGGTGGCATTACTCAGGTTAGTCTCATTGAAGCTCAATAGAGCAGTCTGGTTATCGTGAGTCAATGTCAGTTGATCAAGCTGCTGCTTATTCGCATCGAGTGCGCTACGAATGGTTGTCAAGTACTGGGTAACAGTCTCTTCGCGCATGCTATGCGTAGAGTCAGGCAAATAATTAAGCACGTAATCCAGTTCGGATATCGTCATACCAGACGCTTTAATCTGCTGTACCTCACTGACAAATTCAACGACAGTGCTAAGCGATACGAATGGATTTGAAATATTAGTAGCATTGAATGCGGCTTGAGCATCTTTGATAGACAGCCCGAGATGTCTCGCAAGATAAGCGAATCGATAGATCGTCGACAATGATTCGATGGAAAGTTGCCCGTCAGTTTTGGGCAGCAGTAAATCAAAGTCAGCCTGAGATAATGCCATGGCAGCGAGAATGGTCGGAACTGGTGAGTATCCACTGGGGTCCTCACTTAGGGTGATGGAATTATTCAGCGACAACAGACTACCATCTACGTCGATTGCACGAAAGTTCGTGTCCACCGGATTGGTGATAGTGATGCTTTGGAACAAACGGTTATAGAGCGGTTGGATAAACTCGTTTGGCTTGCTAGCATCAATTCTCAGCTCGCGATTGATATCACCGAAGAATACTAACAAAGATTCAACTGAAATATTAAGTGTCTCTTGCAGCTGATTAAATTTCTTCAAGTTAATTACTGCGTTTTGATCAATTTTGTTGTTACCAATCTCAGAGTTTCGGAGTAGCAGATCCAGCTCCCACATGGACCATGGTGTGGCACGCCAGAGACGTAAAAACCGATGGATTTTGTCAAAGTGTGAGTTATTCAACCCTTTAATAGTTAATAAACTCAAATTACAGGTATCGTCTAAACGGTCGATCTCGATCGAGGTATTCTCCTCTTTAACATTAATGAACTTGAGCATCGATAAATCAAGCAAGTCAATATAGTCAATTTTTGCACGATCGAGAAAAGCTTGCACGGGCACCACCGCTTTGCGCACATCGGCACCCCAATATTTGTTCTGGTCGGCATCGGTCGTGCGGCGCGTGGTGATCAAGTCCATAGTCTTAGTAGACATGGAAAAATACTCGGCAGCAATCGCTGCTTCACCGATTGTCAGTTCGCTTGGCACTGCCATGTTCTGAAACGTTTCCATTAGATGCCAGCGCGGGGTGCGCAAGAATTCAAGATAGGTTCTCGATTCGCTCTGCCAGAGGTTGAACGAGTTATTCATGGGGAAATCAGCGTTGGCGATTGTTTTGTATGCATCTCTTTGCACGTGTTCCGGTACGGTCAGCAATTCCTCGGATGAAAGTGTACTTTGGTAAACAAAGTTATTAGAGCCAATTACCTGATTCTCTAGAACTTCACACACCAGATCGATGTATGGCATGACCGTGTCTGTGTTAGTGCAGTTTAGCTTGATGTTACCGAGATCGGGACGGCGATCAAACAATACATCTTTGACTGATTTGCTGGTTTCCACGGCCGATTGCTCGTCGAGAAAGCGAAGCAAGTCTGTCAGGTATGCTGTGGGACTGTACAAAGACTTGCAGTGTTGGCATTCACAATAATCGAGCGATCCGAACAGTGCTTCCAGATTCGGTATATCGCCCAAAATTTCCTGTATTTCACTGGACTTGTAAATTTGAGAACCCACCGCATTTGGGGTAGAACGGTGCATTTCGCGGCGAAAATCTGTTAGTCGCGCAAGTACCTGCATGTAACGCATTTTAGCAGATTCATAGACATAACTGATCTCCTTGTCTGCGACGCCTTCGATAGACAAAGATTTGCTCAGACGGTCTTTACCAAAAAAGTAGATTTGCATCGAGCTGTGCAAACCCGTAGCGAGCAATAATGAACCTGTTTGTGCATCATTGGTCAGTTTATGTGAACGTTGAACTATTTTGAGCTGCTCAATGGTCTTATCGCTCAGCGATACGCCAGTGTTATCTGCCAGAAAATGATCAACATTATCGGTCCGTAGATCAAATTTCGATTGCGTATCAATAAACTTTTCAATAGACTTAATTTCGGTAATCTGTGATGCTGCATTTTGCTTCACAGCCCCGATCAGTGAAAACGCAGGATACAATATCTGTAATCGACTTTTAATAGCGGCAGCATAGTTTTGTACTTTATCGTTGGGTGTTTCGCCTGGCATATTATCCGGAACTTTTCCATTGTTCTCTTTGATCAGATCAACGAGTCCCTGATGATCAAGTTTTGCTAGATCACCAGCTTTTTTAAACGGTTTGCTGGCCCCTGTACCAATTTTGCTTTTTAGGAAGATAAGTGTCGGCAAGTGATTTTTAGTGATGTTACCGGTTTCCACTACCACCTGAAAATCAGCCAGAGCTTCACTCCCTAACTCATCACTGGTTTGCTCAATAGCTTGCCAAAAGTCAGAGTTGACTCCATGGTTGGTAATAAACGCGTTAGCGACTACAACATAGTGTTGCGACTTTATTGTTGATAGTTCCAACAGCTCATTTAGGGAACCATTTCCAATCAAGATAGGCTTATCAAGGGTGTAACTATTTCGTTTTGATTGTAATGAGTCAACTATTTTTTCCTGATTGAGGAATACACTCTGCGGAACAAGATTTTGCTCAATCGCACTATTTATTACATCAGTCTGCGTGTCTGTATCCATAAACACAATTCCAGAGCTAGTCAGTTCTACCAACTGCTCGATGGTCTCCCAATTGCTAGTACCGCGCACTAGGTCTCCTGGTAGGTCAATGGGTAGACGTTGGCTGATGAACGCATAGAAGACAGCTGCTGGTAGATCAGGGCTCGCGACGTCATCAGCCACTAATCTGGCGAGAACATGTCGCATAACTTCATCTGTGGACACGCCTATTTGTGATGCTACCTGCGTAATCTGTTGATTTGATTCTGTTTCAGACAATTCAGAAATAGCAATATTACCAATTTCTTTTTTGATCGCATTGGTAATGCGATCGAATGTCGCCTCGCCCAAATATCGTGCTGAGTAACTAAGATTGCCGACAGCATTACGTTTCGCTGTGAAATTCACCCAATGGATCGGCTTTATCCTAGTAAGCACCTTTTCTGCAACTGAAGTATCCTGATCGACTACATCAAAAAGTTTTACTCGAATACTGAAATTCTTTTTGATGAGACCTGTATGCCGATCTTTAGGGGCGTCATAAGCAACATCAAAGAAACCATTTAAGAAATTTTTCTGGCCTCCTAGCAAAGGTTCATCTTTGCCTGAAAGAGTTTTTTCAAAAACTTGCACAACCATGTTCTTTTTGTGCATCCACATTTCGTCACGCACCGAGCCGCGAATACGGTATCGATGCTCTTCACTCACATTTGGGTTGGCCTGTTTGATATTTTTATTAATCGCAGCTTGCGTCGCTTTGTCTATATGACCCGTCAGAGGCAGACCGTTATCCTTTTGAAACTGCTGTACTGCTTTAATAGTGGTTTTACCATACTTTTGCGTATTTACCTCTTTCTCCGCAATAGAGTATCCCTTATACGCTAGTGCTTTCTGCGCATCGTTCACTTGAGGCGAAACCATATTTAGGCGCAGATTTTTTTTGATCAGTGATAGCTCGGATGGACTGGGAGCAGAAATTTTCTTTACATAAGTACCGCGGCTTGAAGCAACGTCGTCAAGTTTATTCATAGTAGCTATATTCAGCTCACCACTTGCTTCTAGCCCGTATTTTTCTTGAAACACGGTGATGAAAGCTTTGCTCGTAGCTCCTAGCTCTTTGCTCTCTCTCTCGTCATCAGTTATATCGACTCCGATATTCACAAGTTTGTTAACTTTGATTAGTTTGCGCTGAAGCTTGCCGCGTTGAGTTTTGGTTTTGAGGTTGTTTTGCAATGCACTTTCACGTACAGCTTTCACTGTATCAAAATCGAGTCGTCCCGACTGTGGAAGTCCCTGAGCCTTCTGAAATTCCCTAATTGCTATTCGACTTGTATCGCTTAGTTCATATTGGTCATGTTCTTGAAATTCAATTTTGACACCAGCGGAATGAAGCTCGCCTGCAATTTTTTTGGCTCGAGTTTTGCTTTTTGTGAAATAGGCGTCCTCGAGATCTAAATTGATGACCTCAATCGTTTTCTTTGTAAGTACGCCACTCTCTGGAAGTTTGTTTTTTTTCTGAAGAAATCTTATGGCTTCTCGGGTAGATGAGCCCAGCACGTTTGACTTTAATTCTGCGGAATCCAGCGTTAATCGTAAAGTCCTTAGTGCTTTGTGCAGTTGAGCAACGTCATTTTTTGAAGCACTGTTAAGCGTCAATTTTAGTTCTTTCATAATAGACCCCATTAATATTGGTATTTTAGAGAAATGCGAACATAAAGTCTTATACGCAAAACGATACTAATTCCGACTAGTGAGTTGCCCATGATACTAAGTTGGCGGCTGGTAAATAATCACCCAACAAGTATGGCGCTTTATTACCATATTGAATCTTTTTGATGTGAGTTTGCTTACACTTGCCAATACGGTTTTTTTCGTATTGATTAGTCGGCACATCAACAAGATCTTCTTGTTGGTACTGATATGAAATAATTTTGCCTTTGTCATCGTGTGTGCAGCAAGACAGCCACTTCAAAATTTGTGTGTTATCCGCAAGATCGCTTACAGGTGATTGCTCGATAAGGCTGGAGAACGACCGAACATTATCGCCATCGAAATCATAGAATGAAAGCAATTCGCGCATTTCCATTTCTACTAATTCCAA
>RCMY010004593.1_pt1 | contig 11899 bp, 7 predicted proteins | sample 2041341 | NCBI WGS metagenome assembly RCMY01 (sample SAMN09708234, study PRJNA481090) | Marine sediment metagenome, whole genome shotgun sequencing project.
TGTAGATTGAATATTCAATTGTAAATGAAGAAATTCCTCTTACCGATATTTTTACTTTTCTCCTTGGCGGTTATTTCGCAATCGAAAGTTGGCGGTGTTGTTATTGATGAAACAGGTGAACCTGTTGCCTTTGCCAATGTTATTTTTAAAAACTCTACCGAGGGAACAACCACTGATGATAATGGGCGGTTTTATATGGAGGCTGATAATACTTATGAGACTCTGACAGTTTCGTTTATTGGATTTGAAACCCAAGAAATTCAATTGACATCGAAAGTCAATTATAATATGGAAATAAAATTGTTGGAATCAAGCCAACAGTTGAACGAGGTGATCATATATGCTGGCAAACAGTCTAAAAAGAACAATCCTGCGATTGATATTCTGCGGAAAATTTGGTCCAAAAAGAGGGAAAATGGCTTACGTAAATTCAAACAATATCAATATGAGAAATATGAAAAAGTAGAATTTGATCTAAATACGATTGATAGCGCTTTAATGAAAAAGAAAATTTTTAGAGGAATGGAATTTGTTTTCCAAGATTTAGACACCTCTCGTATAACAGGTAAAACCTATCTTCCTATATTCTTAAATGAAACTTTTGCAAAGGTATACGGCGACAACAGTATACAAACAGAAAAGGAGGATGTACTAGGTAATAAAAATTCAGGTTTTGATAACAATCAGGCCATCATAGCCTTTGTAGAGGATTTGTACCAAGATTACGACGTGTATGATAACTATCTTAAATTCTTTGATAAGAGTTTTACAAGTCCACTTTCCAAAACAGGCATTGATACCTATAATTATGTTTTAAGGGATAGTGCGTTTATTGATAATAAATGGTGTTACAATATTACCTATTACCCGCGTCGTAAAAACGAGCTTACGTTTAAGGGTGATTTTTGGGTAAATGACTCTACTTATGCTATTAAAAATATAAACCTTGAGGTTACCAAAAGTGCGAACATAAATTGGGTCAAGGAAATTTATATTGAGCAGGATTTTGATGTTGTAAATGATTCGGTCTTTCTCCTTAAGAGGGATTATATGTTGACCGATTTCAGCTTCAGGAAAAAAGAGGAGTCAAAAGGCGTATATGGTAAACGAACTACTGTTTATGGGGATTATCAGTTCGATATTGAGAAACCCAGGGAATTCTATAAGACCAAAAGCAATGCTTACGATCCATTGGTTATGAATAGGGATAGTATTTTTTGGGAAAACAATAGGTTGGAGATACTAAATAAGGATGAACAGGGAATTTATCAATTATTGGATACTTTAAAGACTGTTCCAAAATTCAAGACCTTCTATAATATTGCCAGTATTTTAGGCTCAGGATATGTCGAAATTGATAAATGGAATCTGGATATTGGGGATGTGTTTAGCACTTTCGGTTATAATAATGCTGAAGGAATTCGTCTACGCGCTGGGGCAAGGACCTATTTTGGGCAAAATGATCCCTGGCGATTGGAAGGTTATATGGCCTATGGATTTATGGACAAAAAAGTGAAGCATGGCTTTTCGGCTAAATGGTTATTAGACAAAAAGAACAGATTAATTATATCAGGAGGAAATAGACGTGATGTAGAGCAATTAGGTCTTAGTCTTACTTCAACTAATGATGTATTGGGAAGAAGTGTTGCATCGTCATCGGTATTTACGGTAGGATCAAACGATAGACTTACCAATATAAATCTTAGTACATTAAATCTAGAAATTGAGCCTATTTCCAATTTCAGGGTTAGGGTAGGAAGTTCTTTTAGGACTTTGAGCTCCGCGTTACCTGATGCTTTTAATTTGGATTATGTTGATCCCGAATCTCCAACTGGTATTTCATCAGAGATTAGACAATTTGATGTAAACACATTGATTGTGTATACCCCTGGCAAAAGAACTATTGGATACGGTGTTGAAAGGCGAAACATCAACGACACCTATAGTACTTTGTTATTGAATTACACTAAAGGTTTAGATGGTTTTCTAGAGAGTGATTTTAATTATAGTAAACTACAGTTTTCATACAGCCAACCTTGGCAAGTAGGCGGTTTTGGAAGACTTTATAGTACGGTTGAAGTAGGTAAGACCTTTGGGGAAGTGCCTTTGGGGCTTTTGAATGTTGTCCCTGGTAACCAGACTTTGTTCACTATTTATAAGACATTCCACAATTTAAATTTTTACGAGTTTGTAACAGACACCTATACTGCTGTTCATTTGGAACATAATTTTAATGGTCGATTATTTTCAAGATTACCTTTGATCCGAAAATGGAACTTGCGGGAATTTGTTGGACTAAGAGGGGTTTGGGGCGAATTGTCTCCTGAGAATATAGCTTTGAGCAGTCCGACTAACATTCCATTGCAAGCGCCTACCGATAAGATTTATTGGGAGTACTCTGTAGGTGTAGGCAATATTTTCAAATTTTTTAGGATAGATTTTAATTTTAGGGGCAATTATTTAGAGAATCCTGATGCAAGATCTTTCGGTGTTACCGGTGAATTCGGATTCCATTTTTAGTGTTATCTAATTGTTATGAACAGTAATAATACGATCATTTATTTTATCTTTATAGGCCAAAACAACATAAAAATATGAGCGAAAAAGAAAACATCACCTTTGATGTATTGATAGAAATACCAAAAGGAAGTCGTAATAAGTATGAATACGACTTTACATTGCATAAAATACGCTTTGATAGAATGCTGTTCTCATCCATGATGTACCCTGGGGATTATGGATTTATCCCTGAGACCTTGGCTTTGGACCAGGATCCCTTGGATGTTTTGGTAATGGGTGCGGAACCCACTTTTCCAATGGTAGTTATGGAGGTTAGGCCTATAGGTGTATTTCATATGACCGATGAAAAAGGTCCTGATGAAAAGATTATATGTGTTCCTATTTCAGACCCTATATGGAGTAATAATAAGGATATTAGTGATTTAAATCCCCATAGATTAAAAGAGATAGAACATTTCTTCCAAGTCTATAAAGACCTTGAAAAGAAAAAAGTTGATGTTGGTGGATGGGGAGATGCCAAGGAAGCCATCGAAATTTATCATAAATGTGTTGAACGCTATGATAATAGCGAGCATAAGAAAAAAAGGACTTTTACGATATAAGTCATAATATTTAATCAAGAAAAGCGGGCATTTAATATTAAATGTCCGCTTTTTTTATTTATTTGATTTTACTACATTAGCATCCGTTAAAAAAAACTTAAAAACAACTAAACAAAATGGAATTAATAATTCAATTATTACCAGTATTTGGAGTCGTAGCACTGCTGTTTGTGTTTATAAAGAACATATGGGTTTCTAAGCAAGAAGTCGGTGACGAAAAAATGGCTCGAATTGCCAAAAATATTGCAGATGGTGCTATGGCATTTTTAAAAGCAGAATACAAGGTTTTAGCAATTTTCGTGATAGCAGTAGCTGTCTTACTTTTCTTTAAAGGAAATGATGAATTTAATCGGTTAAATCCAGAAACAAATATGCCAATATCTCATTGGATGGTAGCAATATCATTTATTGTAGGAGCTATTTGTTCTGCCCTAGCAGGATTTATCGGTATGAAAGTTGCTACTAAGGCCAATGTTAGAACAACACAAGCTGCAAAAACTTCATTAGGTAAAGCATTAGAAGTTGCTTTTGCTGGTGGTGCTGTAATGGGCTTAGGTGTTGTAGGTTTGGGTATTTTAGGATTGAGTGGCTTATTTATGCTATATCAAAACTTATGGCCTGGAGCTGAAAATTTAGCGATGGTATTAAATGTGCTTTCAGGTTTTTCATTAGGAGCTTCGTCAATTGCTTTATTTGCGCGTGTTGGTGGTGGTATTTATACAAAAGCGGCCGATGTTGGTGCTGATTTAGTTGGTAAAGTTGAAGCGGGTATTCCTGAGGATCACCCTTTAAACCCTGCAACTATTGCTGATAACGTTGGTGATAATGTTGGAGACGTTGCTGGTATGGGTGCAGATTTATTCGAATCATATGTAGGTTCTATTATAGGAACTATGGTATTAGGAGCTTTTATTTTAACACCTGATTTTGATGGTTTAGGAGCTGTGTACTTGCCTTTAGTTCTTGGAGCTGTAGGTATAATAATGTCTATCTTAGGAACATTTTTTGTAAAAGTAAAAGATGGTGGAAACCCACAAACAGCATTAAATATTGGAGAATTTGGTTCTGCAGGATTAATGGTTGTGGCATCTTATTTCATAATTAATGCATTGATTCCCGAATCTGTTGAAGGTTTGCCTTTCGGAGCTATGGGTGTATTCTGGGCAACAATTGCTGGTTTAGTAGCTGGTTTGGGTGTTGGTAAAATAACTGAGTATTATACAGCTACAGGTAAAAAACCTGTAATGTCAATTGTTAAACAATCTGAAACAGGAGCGGCTACAAATATTATTGCTGGTTTAGGTGTTGGTATGATGTCAACAATGATTCCTATTCTTTTGATTGCTGCCGCTATTATGGTATCACATCATTTTGCAGGTTTATACGGTATCGCTATTGCTGCGGTTGGTATGTTAGCTAACACAGGAATTCAGTTAGCTGTAGATGCCTATGGTCCTATTTGTGATAATGCAGGAGGTATTGCTGAAATGGCTGAATTACCAAAAGAAGTACGTGAGCGTACCGATAAATTAGATGCTGTTGGTAATACTACGGCGGCTGTTGGTAAGGGCTTTGCAATTGCGTCTGCAGCATTAACGGCATTGGCTTTATTTGCTGCCTTTATGAAAACAGCAAATGTTATTTCTATTGATGTGTCCCAACCAAAAATTATGGCTGGCTTATTAGTAGGAGGGATGTTGCCATTTGTATTCTCTGCCTTATCCATGAATGCTGTGGGTCGTGCAGCTATGGCAATGATTGAAGAGGTTCGTCGTCAATTTAGAGATATTCCCGAATTAAAAGCTGCATTGGGAATTATGCGTAAGTACGATTCTGATATGACGAAAGCTTCTCCTGAAGATAGAAAAATATTTGATGCTGCTGATGGTGTAGCAGACTATGGTAAATGTATAGATATTTCAACAAAAGCATCTATTAAAGAAATGGTATTGCCAGGTTTATTGGCTATTGTGGTTCCTGTTGCTGTTGGTTTTATCGGTGGTGCTGAAATGCTTGGTGGATTATTAGCTGGTGTTACCACTTGTGGTGTGTTGATGGCTATTTTCCAATCAAATGCTGGTGGTGCTTGGGATAATGCCAAGAAAACGATAGAAGAAGAAGGACGTAAAGGTACAGATGCGCATAAGGCAGCTGTCGTAGGTGATACTGTTGGTGATCCGTTTAAAGATACTTCAGGTCCTTCATTGAATATTCTTTTAAAGTTAATGTCTGTTGTTGCTTTGGTAATTGCGCCAAGTATTGTAATTCCAAATGATGATACTTTAACCGCTTACAATGAGGAGAAAGCTACTACTGAAATGGTAGCTCAAGAAGTTCAGAAAGAAGTAAGGGTTGAGATGAAGAAAGGTGATGATGGCGTTGTTAACGCTACAGTAACTACCACTATTACTGAAAATGGAGAACAGTCGGTTACTGAAGAGGAATTTACAGGAACTGAAGAAGAAGTGAAAGCTAAAGTTGAAGCCTATAAAGGTTCAGCTTCTGATATAACAATTAAAGTAAAAGAAGTTATAGTAGAAGAGAAAAACTAAGACAATATCACAAATATTTAAAACCCGCTACTTTAGATGGCGGGTTTTTTGTTATAAGAAATTCAATGATGATTCTACAGATAATTCGTAGGGTTTATTGTCTTTTTCAAAAATACGTGCACTAAGGTTTCCACCTTTTAGTGTTATTTCATTATTCTGAACACGGATCCAACTTCCTTCCCTTAGACCAATAACCGGTGTTGTATTAAACCCATGAAATTCCTTAATTCGGGTTTCCCTTGTTTCCCCTTTATGTTTTGATGTTGGATCAGCATCCAGATAATGTGGATTAATATTAAAGGGAATAATCCCCAAGGTCTCAAAACTCGGAGGGTAAACAATGGGCATATCATTCGTAGTCTTTATGTTCGGCCCAGCGATATTACTTCCTGCACTTGTTCCTAGATAAGGCGTGCCATTTGTAATCTTCTCTTTTAAAACGGTCAGAAGATTGTTTTGGTAAAGGGTATTAACTAGAACGAAAGAATTTCCGCCTCCTGTAAAAATACCCTTCGCATTTTGTATTGCTTCGATTGGGTCCTTGAAAGTATGAATACCCACAATTTTTTTATCGATATGCCTGAATCCTTCCTGTGCTATTTTGGTATAGGCATCATAGGTTGTACCACCAGGTCTGGCATACGGAATAAATATAACTTCATCTGTGTCATGGAATAAATCACGTAGTGCATCAAAGAGATAATCTAAATAACTTCCTCCAAATATAGTTGATGTGCTTGCGAGTAGACAATTCGTCATTGAAGCTAAATGCTAGAATAATCCATTTATTTCGGCATCAATCCTATTCAAGATTTCACCTAAATCTTCAGGATTATCAACAAAGTCAAGTTTATCAACATCGATTACCAAAAGATTTCCTTTTTCATATCCATGGATCCAAGCTTCATAACGTTCATTCAATCTGCTTAAATAGTCAATAGAAATTGAGTTTTCATATTCCCGTCCTCTTTTATGAATTTGGCTTACTAAATTGGGTATAGAGCTCCTAAGGTAGATTAGCAAGTCCGGTGGTTGAACCAGACTTTCCATCAATTCAAAAAGGCTTGAATAATTGGTGAAATCCCTATTGGTCATTAACCCCATCGCATGTAAATTGGGTGCGAAAATATAGGCATCTTCATAAATGGTCCGGTCTTGGATTATATCTTTACCGCTTTCCCTGAATTTAAGTACTTGACGATATCTATGATTTAAAAAATAAATCTGAAGATTAAAACTCCATCGCTCCATTTGATTGTAAAAATCATCCAAATACGGATTGTCCACAACATCTTCAAAATGGGCTTCCCACTTATAATGCTTGGCGAGTAATTTAGTTAGAGTGGTCTTTCCGGCGCCAATGTTTCCTGCAACGGCAATATGCATGCTAAAAAGTTATTTTCGGTTAGGTTATTGCACTATTAAAATAGAATGTGGCAATATACAAAGTATATCGAGTACGAGAAAAGAATTAAGATGAAATACATCATATAACATTATGATTACAAAATTTTTATTTCCTAATGAAATATGTATTTTTGCTATCAATCTAACGAGGAAAGATTTGACTGATTGCAACCTCATGTACTGAACTTGTTTCAGTACCTAGTTCCAGGTTTGAACTAGATGCTGAAAAGTGTTCGGCATATTAAAATGCTAAAGCAGTATCTACTGAATAGGTTCAGTGTATCCGCTTCGTTTGCAATTAAATTTCTACCTCCTAATTTTAATTATAATTAAATGTCATACTTATTCACCTCAGAATCTGTTAGTGAAGGGCATCCGGACAAAGTAGCCGATCAAATCAGTGATGCATTATTGGATCATTTTTTGGCGTTTGACCCCGAAAGTAAAGTGGCCTGTGAGACCTTGGTCACAACGGGACAGGTAGTATTGGCTGGTGAGGTAAAAAGCCACACCTATTTGGATGTTCAGAATATTGCCAGGGAAGTAATCAATAAAATTGGGTATACCAAAGGGGAATACCAGTTTAGTGGGGATTCATGTGGGGTTATTTCGTTGATCCATGAGCAATCACAGGACATAAACCAGGGAGTGGATAGAGGTTCAAAAGAAGAGCAAGGAGCTGGTGATCAGGGTATGATGTTCGGATATGCCACAAAAGAAACCGAGAACTATATGCCTTTGGCATTGGACATTTCGCATAGGATTCTAAGAACCTTGGCAGAATTAAGAAGGGAAGGTAATGAAATACCTTATCTAAGACCTGATGCCAAGGCTCAGGTGACCATAGAATATTCCGACACGAATGTACCGCAACGTATTGATACCATTGTGGTTTCTACGCAACACGACCCATTTGACGCTGATGATGAAAAAATGCTGGCTAAAATCAAAGAGGATATCATTTCAATCTTAATTCCAAGAGTAATTGATGAACTGCCTAAAAGTGATCAGGCTTTATTTGATGATCAAATAAAATATCATATTAACCCAACTGGAAAATTTGTCATTGGCGGTCCACATGGTGATACAGGTTTGACCGGCAGAAAGATTATCGTGGATACTTATGGAGGTAAAGGCGCCCATGGTGGAGGAGCCTTTAGTGGTAAGGACCCAAGCAAAGTAGATAGAAGCGCTGCTTATGCAGCGCGCCATGCAGCTAAAAATCTAGTTGCGGCAGGAGTTTCTGATGAAATATTAGTTCAAGTGAGTTATGCCATTGGGGTGGTAGAGCCCACGTCTATTTTTGTGAATACGTATGGTACTTCAAAGATTGATTATTCCGATGGTGAAATTGCAGAAATTGTCTCGCAATTATTTGATATGCGACCTTTCGCGATTGAAGAACGCTTAAAACTTAGAAACCCAATTTATTTGGAAACGGCTGCCTACGGACATATGGGTAAGGAACCCAAGGTCATTACCAAGGTTTTTGAATCTCCATATAATGGCAAAATTGAAAAGGAAGTAGAATTGTTCACTTGGGAAAAATTGGACATGGTAGATGCTGTTAAGTCTGCCTTTAAAATGTAATTTTAAAAAAAAGATTAGGAATTACCAATCACGCGTCCTTATATTTGTCGCTCAAAAGTTCAAACACATATTGAATTGTTATCAAGAAAGGTGGAGGGAATAGACCCTATGAAGCCTTAGCAACCCTTTGTATCTTGCAAAGAAGGTGCTAAATTCTATCACGCTGTCGGCGTGACAGATAACGAAACGAATTACATAAATGTAATTGTCTCTTTCTTTTTAACTTTTTGATTATTCCTTGTTGCTATAAATAGCACAGGTTCTAGTGTTTTGATTTGTTTTATTATTAATTAAAAAAAACTAAAATCATGGGTAATCAAAAATTTTCTACAAATGCATTGCATGCTGGGCATGACACAACAGTAAACGGAGGTACGCGAGCAGTACCAATTTATCAGAGTACAGCTTTTGTTTTTAATGACTCCGACCATGCGGCCAACCTTTTTGCCTTGGCGGAAACTGGAAATATCTATACAAGGATAAATAACCCTACCAATGATATTTTGGAGCAACGCTTGGCAACCTTGGAAGGTGGTATTGCTTCTGTAGTTACGGCTTCCGGAACAGCGGCTATTTCAACAGCATTACTTGTGTTGCTAAAATCAGGAGATCATATTGTTGCCTCGAACAGTCTTTACGGAGGCACCTATAATTTACTGAATGTTACTTTACCAAGGTTGGGCATCACAACTACTTTTGTGGATCCCTCAGATCCAAATAATTTTGGGAAAGCGGTTCAGGATAATACAAAAGCCATTTTTGTGGAATCTTTGGGTAATCCTAAACTGGATGTATTGGATTTAAAAGCCATTTCTGCAGAAGCCAAGGCGGCTAAAGTCCCATTTATTGTTGATAATACCGTTGCCACTCCTGCCTTGTTAAATCCAATTGAGCATGGAGCGAACATTGTAATTCACTCTTTGACCAAATACATTAATGGAAATGGTACAGCTTTAGGCGGAGCCATAATTGATGCGGGTACTTTTGACTATAGTAATGGGAATTTCCCTGAATTCACAGAACCCTCGGCGGGTTATCATGGTTTGGTTTATCATGAGGCATTGGGACCTGCTGCTTTTATTGCCAAAGCACGAATTGAAGGTTTACGTGATCATGGTGCCGCTTTAAGTCCGTTTAATGCCTTCCAAATTATTCAAGGATTAGAGACTTTGGAAATACGTATTAAAAAACATAGTGAAAATGCCTTGGCCTTAGCGCAATGGTTAGAAAACAGGGATGAGGTAACTTGGGTTAATTATCCTGGTCTAAAGTCAAGCAAATATTTTGCGCAAGCTGAGGCCTATTTACCTAATGGACAAAGCGGAATCGTTACTTTTGGTGTAAAGGGAGGCTTTGATTCTGCTAAGAAAATGGCCGATGAAACTAAGTTATTCTCATTATTGGCCAACATTGGGGATACAAAATCTTTGATTATCCACCCTGCAAGTACAACCCATCAACAATTGGATGAGGCTGCCCAAGAAGCAACAGGTGTAACTAAGGACTTGATTAGATTATCGGTTGGATTAGAGAATATTGTTGATTTACAAGCTGATTTAGAACAAGCATTTACTACGATTGATACGTCGGTTTTAGCCTAATTCAATAATTTCCTTAGGTATATTTTAAAAGGGAAATATTCAAATTAAACAGCACAATTATAATGCTACATCAATTAGAAATAAAAAATTACAAAACGTTAAGTGGAGTTGAACAGGATATTTCACTATCCTATCAATTATTTGGGAAGCCACTTCATGAGGCACCCATTGTATTGGTTAATCATGCCTTGACAGGAAATTCAAATGTTACAGGTGAAGATGGCTGGTGGTCAGCACTAATTGGCGAGGGAAAATGTATTGATACCAACAAGTACACTATTATGGCCTTCAATATACCTGGGAATGGATATGATAGTTTTGTAATTGAAAATTATAAGGATTTTGTTGCTGGTGATATTGCAAATATTTTTTTACTGGGCCTTAAAGAATTGAATATTAAAAAGCTCTTTGCTTTGATTGGCGGCTCTTTAGGGGGCGGAATCGCCTGGGAAATGGCCGCTTTAAACCCTAAATTAACTACCCATTTAATTCCTGTTGCCTCGGATTGGAAATCTACGGATTGGCTTATTGCCAATTGTCAGATTCAGGAACAGTTTTTAGTCAATTCAAAGCAACCTGTTCATGATGCACGTATGCACGCCATGTTATGCTATCGTACGCCAGAATCATTTAAGGAACGTTTTAAAAGAAGTACGAACGAAGAATTACAGGTTTTCAATGTTGAAAGTTGGTTGATGCACCATGGTGAGAAATTGAAAGATCGTTTTCAATTATCGGCTTATAAATTAATGAACCAATTATTGAAGACTATCGATATCACTCGAAATGGGGAATCCGCATTCATAGATCTTCAAAATAGCGACACCAATATTCATATTGTCGGGGTTGATTCAGATCTCTTTTTCACTGCAAAGGAAAACAAGGAAACCTTTAGGCAATTGGCACAGGCTAAGAGCAATGTTACTTATGGTGAAGTACAGTCTTTGCATGGTCATGACGCATTTTTGATTGAGTTTGAACAAATGCAGAAACTGCTCAACGGAATTTTCAACACCAACGGAAAAACTGAGCGTATAAAAATTCTAAAATTTGGAGGTAAATCATTAAGTAATGGTGAAGGATTAGGGTATGTTTTAGAGATAATTTCGAAAAAAGTCGCGAATGGCGAAAATATTGCCGTGGTATTATCAGCCAGGGAGAAGGCAACCGACCAGTTAGAAGCCATGTTGGAAAAGGCAGCTCGAGGGGAAGATTATTCCGAAGATTTTACGGCTTTCGAAAACTATCAGACCCATACCTATAAGAACGTAAACCTTGCAGCTGAATATGAGGCATTGTACAAACTATTCGAAGGGGTTTCACTATTAGGCGATTATAGTGCTAAAATCAGAGATCAAGTTTTGGCCTTCGGCGAGGTTATTTCTGCGAAATTAATAACCAAATTATTGATTGGGAAAGGAATCAATGCGAAGTGGATGGATTCCCGAAAATTGATTAAAACGGATAATACTTTTGGTGATGCCCATGTGATAGAAGCAATCTCAAAAGAAAATGTGCTGCGTGAATTTTCTCTTTTGAGCCATGATACCGTACCAGTGATTACTGGATTTATTGCCTCAACTTTAGATAATGAGACAACGACTTTAGGAAGAAACGGCAGCAATTA
>RCMY010009842.1_pt1 | contig 11899 bp, 11 predicted proteins | sample 2041341 | NCBI WGS metagenome assembly RCMY01 (sample SAMN09708234, study PRJNA481090) | Marine sediment metagenome, whole genome shotgun sequencing project.
CCCTAAACACTCGCTCCAACTGCCCGCGCAATCGCAATGCCTTCATCGATGGTTAAGAACTTACGCTGGCTGGGACTGTCTTGATATAAGATATCGCCATCTTGAAATATCAGGCATTCATTGACGGCCAGTTGTTGCCATTTTTCATTCTTGGTTAAGGGTACCGTTACTAAAATAGTAGCTTTATCGTTATCATTGGTCACTTCGCCAAAGTTGATCGATATCTCATCATCAGCCAATTCCGCCTCACCGAACGGCGCTTGGCGAGTGAGATAAAACAGTAAACTTCCGGCATAAGCCAGTTGCCAAGTACCGTTTGATATTAAGCAATTAAACAACCCATTAGCGGATAAATAGCGACATTGAGTAGTCAAAAAGTTGAACAGCGTTTGATCATCAGGGCGCGATTTAAAGCTGCTTTTAAGACGATTAATCAAATAACAAAACGCCATTTCGGAGTCCGTTGAACCGACTGGCTGGCAGTGTGAAGCGTTACCGTTATCCTGCAAACGCTGACAGCGCTTAATGAATTCTTTATTCATCTGACCATTGTGAGCGAATACCCACTGCTCGCCCCATACTTCGCGCACAAAGGGATGGGTATTGGCTAAACAGTTCTGCCCTTGGGTGGCCTTACGGATATGAGCGATGACATTCATAGCTTTAATAGGGTAATTATTGACTAAGTCAGCAACTGGAGACCTATGGCTTGGACGGTTATCGTGGAATAACCGCAGTCCGGTTGAGACATTGGGCGCACTACAGTCACTACGCTCAAAAAAAGCAATACCAAAGCCGTCTTCATGATGATCCGTCATGCCGCCACGGCGACGAAATCCTGCAAAGCTAAAACCGATATCCGTAGGGTTATTACAGTTCATGCCTAAAAGTTGACACATTTATAGAGTACCGCCATTATTGATATTACTGCCAGTTACCTGAGTCTCAGGCACGATACCCAATTCTGCGTCGCTCATTTCAGCGAGTAGACTTGCGCCATTAGCACCATCACTACCAACGCCTTCTAGGATACGCTGAGCTTGGGCTAAGTCAGTCTTCTCTACCCATAAGACGATGCCAGAATTCATGCCTGGTATAGCGCTAAGCGGTTGCAATGAGACGGTGACACCGTTATTACGTAATAAGTTGGCGTGTAGCTCGCCTTGCATATTAGTGTCATAACGTGCCAGTTTATGCCAGTTATCAGCTTCGTTACTCATAAGGTCATCCTCAGGTTTTGCAGTGTTGGATTCGGTACTATTGATGGCGAAAAGGTTTGGAAACCTATAAGTGGCCAAGGTCTTGATGATAGATAAGGTCAATTCAAAATAGGCCTGTATAAAAGATGAAAATTAACGGAACAAAATTATGTTAGTGACTTCATTGTATATTTTTTAAGCCTTAACGGGTTATCTATATTGCTATAGCTGAGCCTATAGTTAATCTCTTAAGTAGCGCTCTATCTTACGATTTTTGCACGTGCGACCAGTGGTAGGCGGCGAGGCGTTTCATGAGGTCAGGGTTTTTGACCATGATATTCTCGCCAGTACGCCCTTCGGTGCGATTATAATGGATGACGTTTAGGCGCAGTAGCCAGAATATCACGGCGGCTTTAGCCAGCATGACTGGTAGAGCACGTAGCTCGTCATTACCAAGCGCTCTTTTAGACTCATAGCCTTGCAAAAAGGCAGCCATTTTACTACGGTCAAAATCAACCGACTCGCCTTGTTCCGCATCGCCCCACGTGGTACAAAAATCATTGATAGTAATAGCAATATCCATCACATAATGATCAACGCTGACCTCAGTAAAATCGAGCAAGCCAGTAAGTCTAGCATTGGCTTCTTGACCCTCGTTAGACTTCAAGTCCCAGAGCGTATTGTCAGCGAACATATCGAGATGGCAGAGGCCTTTTGACAAGGTATCAAGCGGCAAATCAGTATAGGACTGCCAGATATCACGCATCAGCTTGGCTTCATCGGAGGGCATAAATTGTATTTCACGATCGCGTACCTCGCTCCAAGGATACAGCGCCACGCCATACTCTTCACTAGGCTGCAACGCTTGCAAAGTCTCGTGTAGCAATGCTAGTGCTGCACCAATTTCATGGCACATAGCACGAGTGGTTTGCTTAGGATGCGCGCCTGCCAAACACGGCACTACCGTTATAGCTTTGTTCTCGTAATGAATAACGTAGCGCTTATCGTCATTTGAAGTGTTATTGACAGCATTGTTATTAGAAGCGTTGCTATTAGCATCGGCTACATTCAGCAGCGCCAGCGGTGCAGCAACCGGTAATTTACCAACCAACTGATTTAAGATAACGGCCATTTTTTCAATATCGCTTGGTGGACGCTCTTCAAATAAAGTGAATACGTAAGAATGCTCGCCGTCGCTATCGTCAGTCGTTTGGATAAACCAGTTAGAATTTTTAATTCCTTGAGTAATAGGAATAGCACGGGCAAAGGACACCCCAAAGCTTTGACAAAAGGTAGCAAATTGCTCGTTAGTTAACTGGGTATAGACGGACATGGGCGTTCTCGTAAAAATGAATGAATAGATAAAAATAGGGCTATTATACCTAAAACCTTTAAGCTTACACCCTGAGGTAATAATTACAATCTCTATTTGGACGTTGATAAAATAGCTAAAGCTTGGCTTTTACCTTCCACCGTCAAGCCTTGATGAAATGCAGTCTCAATCCATCTATTTTTTATAGCTGTGGGCAAATCTCGTAACGACTTATCGTCATCGATGATTACATAATTTTCATTGAGATTGGCATTTACCCAGTCTAAGACTTCTGTACACCTAATCGATAGCTCAGCAAAGGTTTTGGCTTTATTGACCTTAGTGATTTGATTGGTAAATATCCCTCGATTATGCAGCAGCTGACGCCATTTTTCTTCGTCATAATGAATACGGTGGGTGGTAGTCAATACGATATCGGCTTGGGTGATGGCTAAAATTTCTGCTAGGTTGTTGACGCAATGCTCATTAAATGCCATAAAACCATCATCCAAATGCTCTACCGTTTGCCAAGTTGGCGTAGTGACCATTACTCCATCAAAGTCCAGTAAAATTTTCATAGTAAGCACTCTATTAGTTTCGAAGTAAGATAATAATTGACGATGAATTTGTAGCGTGGGTAGTAATCCATGGATTAATTTCTATATTCTACGGACTAATTTTTGAAAATAATATTATCATGATATCAACTTTCTAATTTTGGTAGAATACATCGATAAATAGTTTTATTAATAAGTGAGGCGGCATGTTGGCAAAACGTATCATACCTTGTTTGGATGTCGATAATGGGCGCGTGGTAAAAGGCGTGCAATTCGTCGATATAAAAGACGCTGGTGACCCAGTCGAGGTCGCTAAGCGTTATAACGAACAGGGTGCGGATGAGATTACTTTTTTGGATATCACGGCTACCAGTGACGCGCGTGATACCACTTATCATACCGTTGAGCGTATGGCTGAAACGGTATTTGTACCCTTAACCGTTGGCGGCGGCGTGCGCAAAATAGCTGATATTCGTAATTTGCTTAATGCTGGCGCGGATAAAGTAGCGATCAATTCAGCAGCTGTTTTCACCCCTGAATTCGTAGGTGAAGCCGCACAAAAATTTGGTAATCAATGTATCGTTGTCGCTATCGATGCCAAACGTGTTGCTGACATTACCGTCGATGGCATTGTCATGCCTCGTTGGGAGATTTTTACTCACGGTGGACGCAAGCCAACTGGTATTGATGCCGTTGCTTGGGCGTCAAAAATGGCCACTCTAGGCGCAGGCGAGTTATTAGTGACCTCAATGGATGGCGATGGCACTAAAAAGGGTTATGACTTGGCGCTGATGAAACAAATTACTAGCCAAGTAAATGTACCTGTCATTGCCTCTGGCGGCGTTGGCAACTTGCAACATTTAGCTGATGGGGTGCTTGAAGGTGGCGTTGATGCCGTACTGGCAGCTAGCATCTTTCACTTCGGTGAGTATACTGTTTTAGAGGCCAAAAAATATATGGCAGCACAAGGCATAGCTATGCGCTTATAACGTCCCTGTAAAATACAACTATATATAGAAAAATGCTATCATAGCGCTACCTATTTATTTTCGTTCAATTAACCCTTAAACAATAATTTTAATTTCTCATTTTAATGAGTAATAAAGGATAACTAGATGTCAAATTTAAAACAGCAGCGTGATGAGGTTACTCATATCGATGGCAATCTACATCAAAATGAAGACGCCCGTATCGGTATCGTTGTTGCCCGTTTTAACGGTTTTGTCGTTGAATCATTAGTGGATGGCGCTATCGATGCGCTATTACGTCATGGCGTATTGGGTAGCAATATTACGGTTATCCGTGTGCCTGGTGCTTTTGAGCTACCACTAGTCGCTCAGCGTGCTGCTGAATCGGATCGTTTTGATGCTATCGTTGCTTTAGGCGCTATCATCCGTGGCAGTACGCCGCACTTTGACTTTGTGGCTAGCGAATCAGCCAAAGGCCTAAGCAGCGTTGCTACTGATTATAATATCCCAGTAAGTAATGGAGTATTGACTACCGATAGCATCGAACAAGCTATCGAACGCGCAGGTACTAAAGCGGGTAATAAGGGCTCTGAGGCCGCTATGGTCGTGCTTGAGATGATCGCTGTATTATCACAATTAGATATCGATGATAGTGATGATGATGCCTAGTATATTGATGCCCAATATAATGACGCACAGTATAATGATGCTTAGCATACAAGCTATATAATTCGTATTTTAATCAAATTTTAATGAGCGTTGTAGTTAATTATCACAGCGCTCAAGCTCTAAAATGAACTGGTAATATTTACCAGTCGACTACTATTTAACAGCCCTATTTAGAACCATTAGCTACAACTAATTTCTAAAACCACTATGTAACATTTTATCAAATAATCAGGTATTTTCCCCTTATGACTGACCAACTCAAGCATGCTATTAACGCTGCGAAAACTGCACAAATCCATGATGTAAAGGCTGAACAAGCTGAAGCTATCAGTGTGGCGAGCAGTAGTCCTGGTGAACAACACTTCGATATGAGTGAGTCTTCTTATAAGACCAGTCACACGGCTGTGCGCAAGGCACGGCGCTTTGCTATGCAGGGTCTATATGAATGGCTGGTCACTGATCGTCGCTTTGATACCAGCGGTAAGTTTGGCTGGAAAGATAACGCCCCGCACGATATCGCTGCCCGTACTCGCGCTACCAATGCTATGCATACCGTACATATTGGCTATTACCACGAAATGATGCGTGATATTCCAGAACAAATCGAGTCATTAGATGCGCTTATTAGTCAGCATCTAGACCGTGAAGTCGATAAATTAGATACTGTCGAACATGCTATTTTGCTTATTGGCGCCTATGAGCTACAAAACCGCTTAGAGATTCCGTATAAAGTAGTCATGGATGAAGCGATGAAGCTTAATAATCATTTTGGTGCCACTGATGCGCATAAATTGATTAATGCAGTACTCGATAAAATGGCAGGTGAGTTACGTGCTGTTGAAGTACAAGCTGATACTAAAGCCAATAAACGTACTTCACAGAAACCTGCTGCGCAAGTAGTCGCTACTACAACTGAGCAAGTCGTCAGTACTAAAACAAATAGTACTGAAATAGATAGCATGCCAACAGCGTCTACCAAACCACGTATTAGCGCTAATAACGCTAGCGTCAAACGTAATCGTCCAAAAAAAGTAAGTGCCGGAACCAGTACGGCTAAAGCTGCAGCTGAAAATAATGTAAAAACTGAACAAGAAAGCGTTGTACCAGTAGCTATAGTTGAAAATAACGACATGGCTATTAACACTGATCGTATTATTGACAAAACGGTTATCAATGAGACTGCTAAAGAAGAAAATCCTGATAACCCAAGTCTTACTAGCATTGTTGGTGAAAGTGTCACTGACTCTTTATCAGAAGTAAAAAACGATATAGAAAACGATGCTACAGAAAACAACGTTAAAAAGAATGATGTTGTAGAAAATAAAGTATTAGAAAGCAGTGAAGCAGATAATAGCGCTGTAGATAGCACTAAAACTGACAATGCTGGAACTGATGTTATTGAAGCTACTGATTCAACTGCCTCAACTGATAAAAGCACCGACTAGTCATGAATGAATTTGAGCTGATTGAGCATATATTTTTAAGGCTGCAAGATGAGCAGCCATTGCCTGCTAGTATAGAAAAAGCTATCGGCGATGATGCATCGGTTATGGCTCTACCTAATGGCGCACGCTTAGTCAGCTGCATTGATACTTTGGTTCAAGGCCGGCATTTTAGCGCTGATTGGTTAGAAGTCGAAAAGCTGGCTTTCGCTATCGGCTATAAAGCAGTAGCAGTCAATGTCTCAGACCTCGCTGCAATGGGTGCAACGCCGCACAGTATTTTATTGGCACTCGCCTTACCTGAACGCCTTGCTTATGAGCCATGGTTAACGGAGTTTGCCAAAGGCTTGTTTCACGCCTGTAAATTATTTGGCGTTACCCTTATCGGCGGCGACACCACTCGTAGCGATGCTCTAGTACTGAGTGTCAGTGCTCAAGGCCTGCTAATGGCAGATACGCCAGCAGTCTATAGGTCAGGGGCGCAAGTGGGTGATAAGGTTTATGTCTCAGGTACTTTAGGCGATGCCAGTTATGCGCTGCAACATCTTGATAATGATATTGGTCAAGAGCTATCGCATCGCCTGCATATGCCGACCCCGCGCATTAAGCTGGGCGCAGCATTGGCACAAATAGGTGCAACGTCCATGATAGATATCTCCGACGGTCTGTATCAAGACTTAGGGCATATTTGTCAGCAAAGTCATGTCAACATGTGCCTAAATCTTGAGCAGCTGCCGACTAGTAACTCTTTAGCAAAGATAGATCTGGCAGAACGCTTACTATGCCAGTTAACCGGTGGTGATGATTATGAGTTGGGGTTCACCTTGCCCGCTCATATCGAAGTGCCTATTAGCAATACTCAGGTCAGCTGTATTGGCGAAGTTATCGCCGTAGAGCCTAGCAACAACATAAATACTGACAATATGCGTGAATTATTACGGCCTAGGCTTTTTTATAACGGTCACGCAGTCACTCAAGCGCAGCCAGCCCCTTTTACTATCTTACCCAAGCTAACTGGTTATCAACATTTTACAGGTTAACCTATGACTGACAACGCTCCTAAAACTGATAGTCAAAAGCCGGATATTAGCAAGGCTAATGACTGCCCGCCGCTACCTGCGAATGCCAGTGCGCTTGACGCAATCATTTATTGGTTAGGTGTAGGTTTGGGTAGCGGTTTGCCGCGCAGAGCACCCGGAACTTGGGGTACAGTCGGTGGCCTTATCATTGCCATACCGCTTATGAGCTTAGGGTTTACGGCATTTTTTATTATTACGTTGCTATCTTGCGTGCTTGGGATATGGATATGTGGTCGTACCTCAGAGCTCATGCAAGTCCATGATGACCCGCATATCGTTTGGGATGAGTGGTCAGGCATTTGGATTACTCTGCTGCCTTTTTCTTATTTGGGCGTGAGTACGGCAAGCTTTTGGCAACTCAAGCGTTATCTATCCTCTCTTTGACTATCGCTTTTATACTGTTTCGCTTCTTTGACATCATCAAGCCGCCCCCAATTGACTGGGCGGATAAAAAAGTCGCAGGCGGTTTAGGAATTATGCTCGATGATATTATTGCCGGTATTATGGCGGCAATCGTATGGATAATCGCCTTGATGGGAATTATGCTGTAATTCTTTAATACGATTAATAATAGAGACGACTGTTTTATTTGACACCGTGTTTAAAAACCGCTAATTGATATAAGAAAACTAACATTCGTTTAAATGGATATGTTTCTTTTCAAAATTTGCGTTATAATTAATTTATATCTTGTTACACTTATAGTTCTATTTTTAGAAATCGTTTTTAGGAATATTATGAGCTCACCTCTTTCTGTCGTTATTCTTGCTGCTGGTAAAGGCACTCGTATGCAATCGGCTAAGCCAAAAGTATTGCAGACCTTGGCTGGTAAGTCCTTACTGGGTCATGTACTAGACACTTGCCATCAGCTGACGGTAGATGACACTATTGTCGTTTATGGTTTTGGTGGTGACCAAGTTCAAAGCACTATTGACAATCAATATGCGCATTTGTCTATCACTTGGGTGGCACAGACGGAGCAGTTGGGTACGGGACATGCAGTAAAAGTCGCCCTTGATAAGCTACCTAAACAAGGTCAAAGCCTAATTTTATACGGTGATGTGCCACTAGTTAGTGGTCAAACTTTAACGTCATTACAAAGTGCCAATACTGATGGTATGTCGATGCTGACCCTGACCGTCGATAATCCTTTTGGACTTGGTCGCATTAAGCGTAATAGTAGTGGCGATATTGAAGCTATCGTTGAACAAAAAGATGCTAATGGTGATGAACAAAAAATCGCTGAGATTAACAGTGGTATTTACTGCGTAGACAATGCTCTGCTACATAAATATTTGCCTAAACTGTCTAACGATAACGCCCAGCAAGAGTACTATCTAACAGATATCGTAAAAATGGCAGTAGCGGATGGTATCACTATTGCAGCGATTGAGCCTGAACATGCGTTTGAGATTGAAGGGGTTAATAACCGTCAGCAGCTCGCCAGCTTAGAGCGCTCATGGCAGAGTAAGCTTGTCCATGATTTGCAAATAGCTGGGGTACAGTTTGCTGATCCAAATCGTGTTGATATCCGTGGTAGCTTGAGCGCTGGACAAGATGTATTTGTAGACGTTAATGTTGTGTTCGAAGGCGATTGTGTCCTCGGTGATAACGTCTACATTGAGGCGGGCTGTGTTATTAAGAGCTCACAAATCGGTGATGCCTGTCACATAAAACCATATTGTGTTGTCGATCATACCCAGGTTGGCGCGGGCGTAGATATTGGTCCATTTGCTCATCTGCGTCCTGAAACGGTACTGGCTGATAACAGTAAAGTTGGTAATTTTGTCGAAATTAAAAAGTCAGTGGTCGGTCATAGTAGCAAGGTAAACCATCTAAGTTATATTGGTGATACCACTATTGGCACTAACGTCAATGTTGGTGCAGGAACGATTACCTGTAACTACGATGGTGTCAATAAATCACAAACTATCATTAAAGATAATGCTTTTATCGGCTCAAATTCAAGTTTGGTTGCTCCAGTAACTATCGGGGATACGGCTACTGTCGCTGCTGGATCAGTCATTACTAATGATGTGGATGCTAACGCATTGGCGTTGGGCCGGGGACGCCAAGTTCAAAAATCAGACTTTCAAAGACCCACCAAAAAATAAAAACAGCGCTAATAGCTTGAATAACTTTGAGACGTATTAGAAATCTATTAAAATCAAGCAGCGTAGCAACATTTGCAGCGCTGCTTAATAGTATTTAGCTCATTACTTATTTATCATTACTTATTTATCAAATAGCAAAATAAATCTAATTTAAGGAATAGCCATGTGTGGAATCGTAGGCGCAGTCTCTGAACGTAATATTGCCAATATCTTGCTTGAGGGTCTCAAGCGTTTAGAGTATCGAGGCTATGATTCTGCTGGTCTCACTGTAATTCGTGATGGAGAGCTACATCGTGAGCGTCAAGTTGGTAAAGTACAAGCGCTAGTCGATGCGGTCGCTGTCAATCCTGAGTTTTTCAATGGTCATATCGGTATTGCTCACACTCGCTGGGCCACTCATGGCGAGCCTGCACAGCGCAATGCCCATCCACATGTATCAGGTAAAATCGCCGTGGTACATAATGGTATCGTTGAGAATTATGCTGAGCTCAAAGAAGAGCTAATCGCCAAAGGCTACGAGTTTACTTCACAGACTGATACTGAAGTCGTAGCACATTTAATCCATGACCTCTATAAGCAAACCCCAAACTTATTAGAGGCGGTACGCGCGGTCATTCCTTTACTTCATGGTGCTTTTGCTTTGGGTATTGTCCATGTAGACAGTCCAAAGGAATTAATAGCCGTACGCCTAGGCTCACCACTGGTTATTGGTGTGGGTATCGGTGAGAATTTTATCGCCTCAGATCAGCTGGCGTTGTTACCAGTCACCAATCGCTTTATGTATCTAGAAGAAGGCGATATTGCTAAGCTGACTCGCAACAGCATTCAAATATTCGCTGATGGCGTAGAAGTTAGCCGCAAGATTCATGAAATAGATGCGCAGCAGCATAACGCTGACAAAGGTGAGTTCAAGCATTATATGCTCAAAGAAATCTATGAGCAGCCTGATGCAGTAGCTCGCACCTTAGAGATGGCAATTGATAGCGCTACTCCCTCAAAGCTGCGTGATAATTTTTTACAACGCCATGAGGCTCAGCTGTCCGGTATTCGTAACATTCAGGTGATCGCTTGCGGTACTAGCTATCATGCTGGTATGGTTGCTAAATACTGGTTTGAAAACTTGACTCGTCTGCCCTGCTCAGTGGAAGTGGCGAGTGAGTTCCGCTATCGCAATCCGGTAGTAGTCGATAACTCACTAGTGATTTGTATTTCACAGTCTGGTGAGACTGCCGATACCTTATCTGCCCTACGTGATACCCAAAAGCAAAATCCTACAGGGCTGGTGAGCTTAGCTTTATGTAATGTAGCTACTTCATCGCTGGTACGTGAGACTGATATTTATCTGCCAACGCTTGCAGGTCCTGAAATTGGCGTAGCTTCAACTAAGGCTTTTACTACTCAGTTGGTCGCCTTAATGCTATTAGTGCTAAAAATCGGTGCTACTCAACAGCGTCTTGATAGTGACCGTCTAAGCACTTTACTCAGCGAGCTACAGCAGCTGCCCGGTCAGCTTTACGCCAGCTTACAACTCGATGCGGCTATCAAAACTATGAGTGTGCATTTTGAGGACAAGAAAAGCTGTCTATTCTTAGGTCGTGGTCTCCAGTTCCCAATCGCTCTTGAAGGAGCACTTAAGCTTAAAGAGATCTCCTATATCCATGCTGAGGGTTATGCCGCAGGCGAGCTTAAACATGGGCCACTAGCGCTAGTGGATAAAGATATGCCGATCGTCGTATTGGCGCCTAAAGACAGTATGTTCGATAAGCTCAAAGCCAATATGCAGGAAGTGCATGCCCGCCACGGTGAGCTGTTTGTATTCGCTAGTGAGTCGAGTAAAATGATCGCTGAGGATCGCTTACATGTGGTCTACGTGCCTGATGTCTGCGAGACGCTAGCGCCTATCGTTTATAGCGTACCTGTGCAGCTCTTGTCTTATCACGTGGCGGTAATGCGTGGTACTGATGTCGATCAGCCGCGTAACTTGGCCAAATCAGTTACGGTTGAGTAGCTCTTTGCCCACTAAAAAATAAAAATTTATCCTATAAACAATTAGAACCCCGCTACTGTTAAATACAATAGCGGGGTTTTTAATTGCTTTTCAAAATATTAAAAATAGATTTAAGAACACATAGGGTAATGTGTGGTGACATCTTTGGTTGTCGATTTTTTGCGATACTTAGCGTTATTATATTCTGCAAATTAGGGTCTGTTGAACGTTAATCTCACTTTATAGTATTGGGTGCCGTAAGCTCTACCCAACCTACAAGCTGAATGTCATTTTTACACGATATTTAACCGATGATGATCTATAGGATAATTACACAAATGATTAACATTGTTGACAATCATTATAATTACTTACTTGTTTGTTGGTTTACCAGCACTGCTAGTAGTAGTGGCATCAGTCTTTATGTTTGTAGCACCAGTCTTTGTTTTTGCGGCAGCTTTTAAAGCTTGCTCATTAAACTTCTCAGCCATTTTGCTCATTTTTTCAGTGTATTCTTGACCTGTTTTTATTGCTTGGTCAGCAGTCTTTGCGTTTGTAGGACTAGTCTTCGC
>RCMY010004867.1_pt1 | contig 11898 bp, 6 predicted proteins | sample 2041341 | NCBI WGS metagenome assembly RCMY01 (sample SAMN09708234, study PRJNA481090) | Marine sediment metagenome, whole genome shotgun sequencing project.
TATACCCCACACTCCTCCGTCGACATCTGGCCAAAGGATCTTGGCATCGTACTGGATATTGCCAAATCAGCGAAATTTGGCGCGCCTGTCACTGCAGCAGCTATGCAGCAATTTCTGGCAGCTTCCGGTTCAGGACTGGGTCGAGAAGATGACGCGGCAGTTGCCAAGGTTTATGCCCGTAACGCAGGCCTGACTCTACCGGGACAAGACTGATGTTACTAGGATGCATTGGTGACGATTTCACTGGCTCAAGCGACCTGGCCAATACACTGGCCAAACAGGGTATGCGTACCGTCCAGTACACCGGCGTACCAACCAGCAAGTCCTCGCCTGATATCGAAGCCGGTGTCGTGGCCCTCAAGTCCCGTTCCATCGCCCCTCTGGATGCCGTCGAGCAATCTCTGCGCGCACTGGAATGGCTGAAGACTCAAGGCTGTGAGCAGTTTCTATTCAAGTACTGCTCAACCTTCGACTCCACACCAGAAGGCAATATAGGTCCCGTCATCGATGCATTGGCGCTGATCGAATCATTGTCTGCCCGGCATTTCCCGGCACCGGTCGTTCCATCTATCAAGGGCATCTTTTCGTCAACGATGTCCTCCTCAATGAAAGTGGCATGCAGAATCATCCACTGACACCCATGAGCGACCCCGACATTCGACGCTGGCTGAAACTTCAGACCCGGTACGCTGTGGGACACGTGGCAGCCAGAGACGTGTTCGCCGGCACTGATGCCATCAAGGCAGCGCTGCTGCGAGAAAAGCAGGCCAATAAACGGCTGATCGTGGTGGACGCCTTGCGCGATGAAGATCTGCTGCTCATTGGCGAAGCGGCAGAGGAATTGAAGCTGATAACGGGCGGCTCGGGAATAGCCCTGGGCCTGCCTGCAAACTTCAGAAAACAAGGCAGGATCACCACAAGTACCGCCCATTGGCAAGGCGAACCGGGGCAATGCGTGGCACTGTCCGGATCATGCTCAAACGCTACCCGAGCACAGCTGGCCTTGCACCTGGAGAGCAACCCGGGTTTGGAAATTGTTGCTGCAGATGTCATTGAAGGACGTATCCAGGCAGAAACAGTCACGGACTGGTTGATAGCAAGCAAGGGAATTCCTGTCGCTTACAGTTCAGCCGATCCAGAAATCATCAAACAGGTGCAGGAAACTTACGGCCGTGAGCGTTCATCGCATGCCATAGAAAGTTTGTTTGCCGACATCGCCAGATTACTGGTGAAGGGCGGCATCCGGAAAATACTGACCGCGGGTGGCGAAACTTCAGGAGCAGTCGTTGAGGCATTGTCGCTCTCCACGCTGGAAATCGGTCCAGAGATTGATCCGGGCGTACCGGCTCTGCGAGCTGGCAATAAACTCGTTGTGGCCTTGAAATCCGGAAATTTTGGAGCACCAGACTACTTCGTCAAGGCTGCTGGCATTCTGGACAAGCAGGCATGAGCCAGGATAGCCAGCTACGCGAAACCATCTGTCTGCTCGCCAAATCAATGTTTGATCGCGGATTAACCAGCGGTAGTACGGGCAATATTTCTGCCCGTACCAGCGAAGGCGGACTGCTCGTTTCACCAACGGGCACAAGCTTCGGGCGACTTGATCCTGCCAGATTGAGTCATTTTGATCGCGATGGCGTTTTGCTGGATGGCGACCAACCCACCAAGGAAATGCCACTGCACAGGGCGTTCTATACGACTCGCTCCACTGCGTGCGCCGTTGTTCATCTTCACTCCTGTCATGCAGTGGCACTATCCATGATGCCCGATGTCGATGAAGACAACTTCCTGCCACCGTTGACCCCTTATGGCATCATGAAACTCGGCAAGGTCAAACTGCTTCCGTTCTTCCTGCCAGGCGACCCCGCCATGGGAGACGCGGTAAAAGGTCTGGCAGGGAAGCGTTCAGCGGTCATGCTGGCGAATCATGGCCCCGTGGTAGCTGGCAAAGATGTGGAAGCCGCCTGCAATGCCATCGAAGAGCTCGAAGATACCGCTCGCCTTGCCATGATGACTCGGTCATTTGATGCAAGAATGTTGTCGGTCGAGAACGTAAAAGCACTTGTAACCAAATTTGATGTGGAGTGGGACGCGTGACGAAATTTTCTGCCAATCTCGGGTTTCTATGGAACGACCTGCCGTTGCCTGAGGCCATCCGTGCAGCCAAGGCTGCTGGTTTCGATGCAGTCGAATGCCATTGGCCCTATGACATCCCTGCAGTCGATGTAAAACACGCACTGACGGAAACAGGCCTGAACCTGCTTGGTCTCAACACACGACGTGGCGATCTTGCTGCCGGTGAGAATGGTCTGTCAGCCCTGCCAGATCAGATGCCACAGGCCCGGGCAGCCATTGACGAGGCTATCAAGTATGCAGAGCTGGTCAATGCGGCCTGTGTTCATGTCATGGCCGGCTTTTCTACGGGTATGGAGGCACACACCGCATTTGTCGAAAATCTGCAATACGCCTGCGATCGCGCCCAGCCCCACGGCATCACGATACTGATTGAACCGCTCAACAAATACGATGCACCCAACTACTTCCTGAGCACCAGTGAACAGGCGGAAGTCATCATCAAGCAGGTCGATCGACCCAACATCAAACTCATGTTCGACTGTTATCACATCCAGTTGATGGAAGGCGATCTCAGCAACAGACTTGCTCGTCTGCTACCCATCATCGGTCACATTCAGTTCGCTTCCGTGCCCGATCGAGGCACACCTGAGCATGGTGAAATATCCTACAGACATGTCTTTGATGTGATCAGTGAACTTGGCTATACCGCCCCTCTGGGAGCCGAATACAGACCTGTCGGCAAGACTGATGAGACGCTCGGGTGGATGCGTAGTTTGCGGTAAGGCGCCGTCAAATAATAAACACCCCATTTCAGGTGACCAGGGGGGACGCCCAGTCTGCCCGTCCAGCAAGGCGCGAGAAGGGCGAATGGCCAGCCATTCAACCGACGAGCAACGCGGGTGGGCGGGATGCATGGGCGCTTGAAATGGGGTGTCTATTGTTTGACGGCGCCTAAGTTTCAAGCCGGGGACAAGCGTCTTGCACAAACAGCATCCATGAGCTCTTCAACGCCCACTGGTTTTGTCAGGTGTATCTGGAAGCCAATTTCCAGACAGCGTTTCTTGACCTCTGGCTCGCCGTACCCTGAAAGAGCGATCAAATTGATGGAAGAGGTGCTCTCGTTCTCACTCAACTCGCGGGCGACGTCGTACCCGGTTACCCCATCTGGAAGCCCCAAGTCGCATAACACAACATCTGGCACCTGTCGTTTTGCCCATTCGATGCCAGTCAAACCATCATGTTTTGTAGTCACATTGTGGCCGTATCTGGTCAGCACCCGACTGATCATGTCCGCACTGTCTCTGTTGTCTTCAATGATCAGAATATTGAGCGATCTTGATAAATCGATACTCGCATTTCTCACGAGCGTCGCGGGAGACTCGCTGACTGGCATTCGGAAGATGAACTCGGCGCCCTTGTTAGCGCCTTCGCTGCGCGCTTCGATCTGACCCCCATGCAAGTCGGCAAGTTTACGCACCAACGACAGTCCAATACCCAGCCCACCCCGTGTCCGATCGATACTCTGTGTCGATTGCCAGAAGGCATCAAATATCATGGGGAGCACGTCCGGCTCGATGCCGAGCCCATCGTCGCTGACTGTCAGAATCGCCATGCCATCCACCTCAAACAGGGATAGCATCACTGATCCTCCACGCTGCGTGTAAAGGAGCGCGTTGGACAAGAGATTATCCACTATCTGCACGAGTCTGATGCGGTCTCCATCAACCATGAATGGTTTGGCTGGAAAATCCGTGTGAATAACAAGGCCTGACTCCTCGGCTCTTCGGGTCGTATCCTCCAGAACCTCCCGACACACATGACAGAAATCTACCGGCGCCGTCTCCAGTGAAATTTTCCCGTTAATGATACGCGAGACATCCAGTAGCCCATCCAGGAGCTTCGCCATGTGTGCTGTCTGACGCTCGAATACCTGCTGTGTGTACTGCACCTCTGGATCATCGGTGACGCAGTGTCGGAGTAATTCCGCCGCCGTTCGCATACTGGACAGCGGATTGCGGAGCTCATGGCCGAGCATGGCCAGAAATTCATTCTTCTGCTGATCGGCATTCAAAAGTTGACGCTCCGTGTCTTTCAGCCGACTGATATCGCGCTCGGTAGAGGTGACACCAATGACCGAGCCGTTGACCGACCTGAGGGCAGAACTGACTACAGAAACTTCAATCAGACGTTCATCACTGGTGAGCCGTAACGCCTCGAAAGGTTCTACAACCTCACCTGCCAGTATGAGTTCGCTCGTGTGACTGGCGTGTTCCCATTGATCCGGGTGTATGAATCGTCTGGCTGATTCCCCAATCATCTCGTCGGCGGTGTAGCCGAACAATCGTTCGGCACCCGGTAACCACTCTGTTATTCTCCCGTCCGCATCCCGGCTGAAAATAGCGTCATGCGATGAGGCAGTGATGGCTGCAAGCCGCTCCTCTCTTTCCTCCTGGCGTAGATGATCCAGCGCCGTTCCAATGCTCGCACCGACAATTTCCAGTGTACGCAGGAACAGGTCGTTCGCGAACATTCGTCGGCGCGAATACAGTGTGATCATACCCGCCAACTCGTCACCCTCGGATATCGGAAAGCTGAATGCCGATGTGAAACCGAGGGGTAGTTGCCCAGGCGCATTCGCGAACAACCCGGGCTCACTGATATCCGTCATCCAGTGAGCACACCCACTCTGGCGAACACTTTCAATGAGTTCAAGCTGCGTTGTAACATCGCGCTCTGCGAAGGCGCTTTCAACCTCACGCCGACTCACTTGAGGCATGGTGTGCAGGCGCTGACAGCTGAAATGTCCGTTGTCATCTGACCACCAGAGTTCGCTGGCATCGCAATCCAGTTCAGCAGTTAATGCAGACTGCACGGTTTCCAGCATACCTTCGACATCCTCACTGTCGGTAAGTGTTCTGGCGATCAGATTCTCAAGTATGCGGCGCCATCGATCTTCGTGGTTGTTGATGATGGTTCCCACTACGTTCGCAATCGCCTGCAGAAAGTCGGCGTCCTCCTTCGAAAATTCACGTTTGTCACGCGTGTGCGCACCTATGACCCCGTAAACCTGCTCGCCATAGCGAATAACGCAGGAAATACCGCTCGTCACGTTGTGGTCAATCAGTAACGCCGGGCCGGTAAAACGTGAGTCGTTCGCCAGATCCTCAACGATAACCGGTTCCGTGACGCTGAGTGTATAGCCCGCCTGAGAGTTGATTCCAGTATCAACCCAACTGGATCCGACCAGCCCCTCGTTCCAGCCAACACCGGATCTCAGCAGCAATCGTCCACCACCAGGTTGTAATTCAAGGATTTTGCACAAGTCCAGATTCAGCATATCCCTGACTTCGAGCACGGTGCTGTCCATGAATGATTGCAGATTGCACTCGCCCAATGCGACCAGGCCCAGTCTTGCAATGACTCGCTGTTGACTCTCGCGAGCTGACAGCAGTTCTGTAGCCAGTTTCAGGTCAGTGATGTCCGTCAATGTGATCACTACACCTTCTACGCTGCGACTGTCAGTCAGATACGGCAAGACCTGCCGAGCGAACCAGCGTCCCTCGCTTGTCCGTAATTCACAGGAATGCGTCTCAAGCGAAGCGAGAACGCTGCGCGCTTCCTGCTCCAGATCATGCTGCAGCAAATCTCTTGCAATATCGCCGGTGAATCGACCCACATCACCCGCGTCTATGCCGAGCAGTTTCCCCGCGGCTGGGGTAAATCGATTGATACGCAAGTGCTCATCGAGAAAGATGGTAGGCACACGTGCGCTTGCAAAGAAGTTGCGAATATCATTGTTGCTTGTTTCGAGTTGCTCGATCTTGTCTCGCAATTGTGCGTTGACAGTGGAAAGCTCCTCGTTCAGTGATCTCAACTCTTCAGTGGTTGCCTCAAGCTCTTCATTCGATGACTGGAGCTCCTCGTTCATCGACATTGATTCCTCATTGGAGGAGCGCAATTCTTCGTTGGTCGATTCGAGTTCTTCGACCGTATTGCGAAGATCCTCACGAGTCGCTGTCAATTCTTCATCAAGTCGACGAACTATCGCATCACTGACATCTGAATCGGCCATCGGTTGCCTGTCTGCGACCGTCTCCTGCGCAGCTTCTGAACTCACTGCGACAGTTTCGAACGTCAGCATCACACAGCCTGGCCCCAGGTCCGAGGCCGGCTTTGCAGTAACGCGTACACGTGTGTCCTCATCAGTCTCTGCTCGAGCCATGACAACCACCGTATCCTCATCCCGGCGACAACGGTACAAGGCGCCAAGTGTCCGCGTTGCAAACTCTGCGCGCAGCATGCCATTGAGGTCGAGGCGAGGGTTATCACCCTGTGGAAACTGCAAATATGGCCCCAGCTCACCGTGCAGAAAAACAATATGACCGGCATCACTGACGATCAGCGTGGGTGGAACCCATGCTTGCAGCACGATTCGACGTGCCGGATCGTTTTGCTTCTGAACGTCCTGTCCACCGTTATGTTTGCCGCGATTGTCCCCGTTCTCGCGATAGTCTCGCCTGTCACCTCGACGTGTCTGACGCTCTCCTGAGCGAGCAGATACGATCGGGCGCGATACACCGATCTTTCGATAGATGTGCGCCGCCTTCGAGACCGTTGTAAACAATTCGGGCCGGGCACCGGGTGCTTCGGAGGTGCTCAGCAGCAGACAGCCGTTCGGTCGAAGCGCAAAATGCAGGGAACCCAGGACATGTTGCTGGGCTACCGATGTGAAATAGATCATCACATTTCGGCAGCTAACGAGATCCATTCGCGAAAACGGTGGATCTTTGGTCAGATCGTGTAGAGCAAAGGAGACGACATCACGCAGCACTGATCTGACACGATAGCCTCGGCCTTCCAGCGGCTCGAAATATTTCTCAAGTCGTCGAGAAGATACGTTCTCGATGGCAGAGGGAGAATATACGCCTTCACGCGCGACTGAAAGCCCGACATGATCGATATCGGTGGCAAATATCTGCAGCTTCACAGGCTTCGCTCGTTCTGCCGCCGCGTCAAGAATCAGCATACCCAGCGAATAGGCCTCTTCACCGGTAGCACAACCAGCTACCCAGACGCGCATTTCATCGCCAGGTTTGATTCTGGCAAGCGCAGGCTCGATCACATTCTCACGCAAGGCATTATATGCAGTCAGATCCCGGAAAAAACTGGTAACACTGATCAGCAAATCACGAACCATTGCCTGTTGTTCAGAGGTGTGGGTTCGCAGGTATTCGAAGTAAGCCGAAACATCGTCAAAGCCTGCCAGCAACATACGCCGCATCACGCGGCGCTGTATGGTACGCGGCTTGTAGATACTCAGATCGAAATCCGCCTGCGAGGCTACCAGTGCGTGAAGTCTCTTGAAATCCTGCCGTTCGAGTCTATCGTGGCGTGGTGAGGCATCCGGATTGACTGATTGAGTATTCACATCGCAGTCCGGTCGGCCAACTGAGCCTTCGACGGATTCCATGCCAGATTCATCGGCCAGATTCGCCAGTTCTATTGCCTCTGACGAAGGATCTACACGGGCACTCTCTGGCAAACCCGCAAAACGTTGAAGTGCCTGTGGGATATCCACAATGGGCAATATCAAATCGATATAGCCGGAATCGATTGCACTCTGCGGCATCCCTGTCTGGCCGCTGGACTCCAACTCCTGGGCTACGGTCATGCCACCAGCTGTCTTGACGTCGCGCAATCCCGAACTGCCATCACTGCCGGCACCTGACAATACGATACCAACAGCGCGTGTACCATATTCTGTCGCCAGAGAACGAAAAAGATGATCCACAGGCAGCCGTACTCCTCGCTGCAGGGTCGGTTCACTGAGCTCGATGTGCCCATCACAAACGGCCAGCGAACAACCTGGTTTGATCACGTAGACAACATTGGCGAGCACCGGCTCACCTTGCTCGGCATCTCTGACCGACATGCTTGTTCGAGGCGAAAGCAGCTCCGATAGCAGGCTCTCGTGTTTGGGAGCGAGATGCTGGACAAGCACGAAAGCCATGCCACTGTCAGCCGGTAAAGCGCTCAACAGTTCCTTGAATGCCTGCAGCCCCCCGGCGGAAGCTCCCACGCCAACGACCAGTAAGGGTGATCCATCTGCTCTGTCGCTCATGGGAACGACTTCACCGTCTGTAGGGAGGTTACTTTCACGGCTATAGAATCACTCGGCGCAAGTCTGCGTAAAGTGTAGGCAATAACTTTCCAGAAACAAATCCATGCATGCCCAAACACTCCACTTGAGTTCATAAAGCAAAACATACAACAGAATGCCGCGCATATTTTACAAATGTTGGATGCCGTTACTCCTGAGCCGTCGTGGCTGACCAACGACGCCGACCTTCCTGCGTTGTTACAGTAACCTCGGTTTCAAGCGTCTGCTCGGGATTGACAAACAGTTCGCCAATGGGTACCGGTCGATGCAGCAACCATCCTTGCGCAAAATCTATTCCGATTTCCTGGAGCCGTTCCAGCACTTCCGGCGTTTCAACGAATTCGGCAACGGTGCGTATTCCCATGATGCGTGCCACCTCAGCGAAGCAGCGAACGGCCGCTGCATCGAGCCTGTCCTCCTGAAGATCACGGACGAACTGACCATCTATCTTGAGATAATCCACCGGGAGAGATTTCAGATAGCCGAACGATGAAGCGCCGGCACCAAAATCGTCAAGTGCGATGCGTACGCCCAGATCACGCAAATCGTTTATGAAGTTGGCCGCATCACTGAGGTTGCGAACCGCCGCCGTTTCGGTAATCTCGAAACACAGGGATTCGCACAATTCTCTACCTGCCGATCTCAATCGTTCGAGCGTATCCCGCTGAAAACGTACATCACTGAAGGATTGTCCGGAAAGATTGACCCACAGAGTACCAACTTCCTGAAAATCGGAGCGCTTCTGTAGCCAATCGATGACGTGCGCCAACACCCATTGATCAATTCGGTTAACCAGATTGAAGCGCTCTGCTGACGGCATGAACGCACCGGGCAGGATTGGCATTTCGCCATCATCCTTGAGTCGCAGGAGTATCTCCGCATTCCCTGTGCCAGGCGCGCATGGTGATGAATGATTGATGGAACATGATCGCCTTGCAGTCGGCAGCGGGTTTATGGCATCGATGCGCTGCGCATACAGTTCGAAACCATCGTCGTCGAGAGCGCTCTCCAGCCTGGTTGCCCAGGAGGTCTGCATTTTCCGCAAAAGCATAGAGCTATCATTCTCGCACCAGACATGCACCCGATTTCTACCCGCTTCCTTTGCAGCATAGCAAGCTGTATCGGCAGCACGAATGATGGCCGAAATATCGAGCCAACCGCTGCCCACTGGCACCAGTCCAATGCTGGTGCCAATTCGAAATCGTTGCCCTGCGTGAGAAAAGCGATATTCATCCATGAGTTTGCAGATCTGCCTGGCCATGGTGTGCGCCTGATCAGTATCACAATGCTCGAGAATCACGGCGAACTCGTCACCGCCGAGTCTTGCGACGATATCGTCAGCGCGCACCGTGTGCGCAAGCATCCTGCTGACTTCCTTGAGCAGCTGATCGCCAGCCGAATGCCCACAACTGTCGTTGACGATCTTGAACTGGTCAAGATCAATGAAGAGCAACGCATGAGTGCTTCCACTTTTCACCGCCCCCTTGTGTAATCGCCTCAGGATCGATTCGAACTCGGCACGATTGACCAGACCAGTCAGAGCATCGTGCGTGGCTCGCCAGGACATTTCGCTCTGGATGGCACGCTGTTCGGTTACATCGCGAAATACCAGAACCGCACCGTACAAGTCACCTTCACTATTGCTTATCGGTGCCACGGAATCCTCTATCCAGCATTCCTCGCCGCTGCGCGAGATCAGCAGCGTATGTCCATCGAGACCCACGATTCGATTCTCATCGAGACACATTCGCACAGGATCAGGTACAACCTGCCGTGTGTCCTCGTCCACGATATTGAAAACATCGCCCAACCGGCGGCCGCGCGCAAGCTCGCTGGTCCAGCCAACCATCTTTTCAGCCACTGGATTCAGCCACAGGACGTTACTGAACATATCTGTTGTGATCACACCATCACCAATGGAGTGCAATGTGACTTCGAGAATCTCATGCTGACGGGCAATTTCCCTGGCCAGTTGCCTGCCTTCGGTCACGTCCTGATTCGTACCGACCATCCTGAGTGCATGAGCATCGCAGTCGCGGATGACCCGTACAGTTGCATAGATCTCGCGAGTTCTGCCATCAGCCGTGATGATACGAAAATACATTTCCTCCATGTCGTCGCTGCACGCCACATCGAGCCAACTGTCGCGCAGGAGCTGCCGATCTTCCGTGTGCAGATATTCCAACCAGCGTTCAGCATCCATCGACTCTCCGGCCGAACCTTGCTCTCCATAAAGGGCTAGCATCTTCGCGTCCCAGACAATCTCGCCGGAGGCAACATCCAGATCCCAGATTCCAATACCACCGCTACTGGTAGCAAGAGACAGACGCTCATTAGCCCGTTCCAGTTCGAAATTGCTTTGGCTGACCTCATCGAGCAGGCGTGAGGTTCTCTCCGTGACGTCCTGAATGGCCCCGCTGAGACGTAAAGGATCGTTATTGTGATACTCGACAGCACCGATACAGCGCACCATGATGCGCTTGCCATCGGCACGATTTATCGGCAGCTCGATGTCTAGCGGCTCACCACTCTTCACTGATTGATCCACACACGCGCGGAAAGCCTGTTGTGCCGACGGGGAGAAATAATCGACGGCGTCATCAAATGTCAATTTGAAACCCGGTCTTTTGCCATGAATGCGGCAGGTCTCCTCTGACCAGGTTACACGCTGATCGACAAGGTCGATTTGCCAGGTGCCAACACCCGTAACCTGCTCGGAGCGTCCAAGAAAAAAAAGGTCTTCCCGCAGCATTGCTTCCTTTTGCTTGCAATCAGTAATATCTTGCACGACGCCATCGATCACGCAACTCCCATCTGCCTCGTCCATCACCGAACGGGCACGTAACAATAACCAGATCCAGTGCCCATCGCCGTGCCGACAGCGCAGTTCGAATTCAACGTGCTCCCGATTCTGGCAGCTCAGTTCAAACAGTCTTTCGCCGAGTGCGGCCTCGTCCTCAGGATGCATTTGCGACATCCAGTCGACTCGGGACAGGCAGTGATCAGTGCCAACTCCCAAGCCTTGAATCTGGCCCCATCGTTCATCGACGATGAGTTGGTCACTGACCGGATACCATCGCCATTGGCCATCCAGTGGATTTTGCAGTGGAACACTATTCATGAATAATCACTTCAAGGGGGGGGTCGGCGGATCTGCACCAACAACAGACCTCATTAAAGTTTTCCCCTTACCGGACGACTGCAAATAACGTGCCAACATCCGAAGACATAACCAGGCAGGCAGAGAGAGAGAGAGAGAGAGAGAGAGAGAGAGAGAGAGAGAGAGACAAATGCCTCAGCGAATGGCACCACCGAGAATGGTGATGCCCTGTCGTTCTGTCGAATCAGCAGCATCACGACCACTGGAAAATGAGGATTTCGCGGCAACACTGGTTTCGCAAAAGCCTTGTGTCAGATAATCAAGGGCCGCCCTCAACATGCCCTCGAAAACACCATCGTTCAAACCGAAGTCATGCATGCGATCATCTTCGGCCTGACAGCTGGCTGGCATTCCGCCAAATACACTGACACCTGCCGCGTTGAAGCCTTCCGCTTCAACAGCATTCAGCCTGACCCCACAACGATCCCGTCCCCTTTGGATATAAGGTTTTCCTGTCGTGGATGCGCCTACGGTAACCACTTCCATATGCGGTGAGAGGCCC
>RCMY010013840.1_pt1 | contig 11895 bp, 9 predicted proteins | sample 2041341 | NCBI WGS metagenome assembly RCMY01 (sample SAMN09708234, study PRJNA481090) | Marine sediment metagenome, whole genome shotgun sequencing project.
TGAACAGCGCCCCAATCGCCGCAACGATCACCAGCAATTCGATGCTCAGCTGACGCAAGCGAAGCGGGCTCCAAGCCCGCAGCGCAATATCATATCCCGCGAAAACTGCGGCAATTGTCATCAGCGGCGCCCAAGGGGCAGCCAGCCCGAAGCCATACCAGGCGACCAGCGCAACGGTGATGAACAAACCACTCATGATGGTCAGCCATTTGCGCCGTTCAGCGGGTTGCCTGAAAATATCCATGATCCCGGAAAACATATTTTTCTCCTTTCGTAGCAAACCCCACCGCTTTGGGCGGCGGGGCGGGGGCGGCGTGATAGTGGGGTCAAAATGCCGAAGGTTTGGCGGTGTAGCCCGACTTGGCGATGGAATTCACCAGTGCGGCCACGTCACTGAGCGCCGGGTCATGGTCGACCTCAATGCGCCCGCTGGCAAACATTACCTCGGCCTTTTCCACGCCGGGCAGCGCCATCAGCGCCTTTTCGATTTTTGGCACGCAAGACGGGCAAGAGAGTTCGTCGCTGCGCAGTTTGGTGCGAATTGTCGTATTGGTCATGGCGAAATCCTTTCAGTGATTGCTGTTGCCTCTGATCAACATATAGCTACACAACCAACGCACAGAGAGTGGCGAAATAGGAAAGGCATCTTTGCATGAATGCACAGCTTGCGAATTGGGACGATCTGCGGGTTTTTCTGGCGGTGGCACGGGCGGGCAGCCTTTCAGGGGCCGCGCGCAGCCTTGGCGTCAACCATTCCACGGTATTCCGCCGGATTGCCGGATTCGAGGAAACACTGGGGGTGCGATTGTTCGAAAGACTGCCGACCGGCTATGCGCTGACCCCGGCGGGCGAGGAAACATTGGGCATAGTTGAGCGCATCGAGGCTGACGTCACCACGCTTGACCGCACCGTCACCGGGCAGGATCTGCGCCTCAGCGGCACCGTGCGGATCACGGCAACCGACATGCTGGCGTTCTGGCTGCTGCCGGATCATCTGCGGCGAATTCGAAAGGACTATCCGGGGATCGAGCTGGAAATCGTGGTCGGCAACGAGACGCTCAATCTGTCGCGCCGTGAAACCGATATCGCCCTGCGCATCGGCAACACCCCGCCCGAGACACTGGTGGGGCGCCGCGTCGGCCGTCTGGATTTTGCGATCTACGGCGCGCCCGATTATTGCGCGGCGCATACCGGCGCGGACCTCGCACAACATGACTGGATCGGCTTTGACAGCGCCCACACCCCCCTGACCCGCCAATTCGAGAGGTTCCTGCCCGGCGTGCGCCCGGCGGTGCGATCAAACTCGGTCGCGTGCGCCGTGCGGCTGGCCAAGACCGGGCTTGGCCTTGCGGTGCTGCCCTGCGCCATCGCCGATCTGAAACCCGACCTGATCCGCGTCGCCGAACTGCCCGACAGCTTCAGCCTTGATGTGTGGTTGCTGACCCACGAAGACCTGCGCCATACCGCCCGTATTCGTGCCGTGATGGAGTTTCTGACACCCGCGCTGGCCGAAAGTCTGAAGGGAATTGGCAAGAGTTCCGATTTGTGATTGCGAATGTTCCATCACCCGGAAAATCAGCGCGTCGGGCAGAGACCGCATCACCGACCAGATTTCAAAGGTGGTATCGGCAGCACGAATCCGTGGCAGATGCGTGTAAGGCCCTCAGGTTGGCGATTTCAACCGGTCGACGTCGGGCAGCATGACGATGACGGCAAACGTTCCCTTGCCAGTTCCGCCCTCGAAATTGACGGTTCCGCCATGCAGATCGGCAATGCGCGACACAATCGAAAGGCCCAGGCCGCACCCCTGCTGTCCGCTACCGGCCACACGGTAAAACCTGTCAAACACCCGGTCCCGCAAGTTCGGAGGAATGCCGGGTCCGCCATCGGCGATCCGCAGAATGACGGCCTGATCGGTGGTGTGGACAGAGGCCGTTACCTCGCCGCCCTTAGGGGTGTAGCGCACCGCATTATCGAGCAGATTGCGAAGCATGATCCGAAGAAGATCAGCGTTCCCGATCACAACCGCCTGGACGCAAAGCATGTCAGCAGCCCCCAGATCGACACCATCGGCAGCCGCTTTCGGCGCTATTACCGCAACGCATTCGATCACCAGGTCCGATAGGTTTACCGGCTCGGTGGCTCCGACAATCGCATCCTGCTCCAACCGCGACAGCACAAGCAGTTGTTCCACCAGACGCGTGCCCCTATCGGCGCCTTCGATTACCCCGTCGAGCGCCGATGCGCATTTCCCGGCATTTCGTTCTTGCCGGGCGACCTGGGCATGGGTTTTGATAGCCGCGAGCGGCGTGCGCAACTCATGCGCAGCATCAGCGGCAAAGCGGCGCTCGCGTTCGAAAAGGGCAGCAATCCGTACAAAAAGCCGATCAAGCGCCTCAAGAAGCGGTCGGATTTCATCGGGTGCAGCACCGATATCGAGCGGCCGCATATCATCGGGACTGCGCCGCTCGACAACCGAAGTGATGACCTGCAGTGGCTTCAACCCCCATCGCACCGAAAGCCAGATGAGCACGGCCAGCAGAGGAACTGCGATCCACAGCGGGTGCAGGATGTGAACCGCGACGCGATCGGCGAACTTCGCCCGCACCGCGTGGGGCAGAGCCACTTCGACAAAGCGCCCCGCACCGTCGGATGCACCGAACACGCGCCAATGATGATCATCTGAAACCGCATCGTGGAACCCTGGGTGCCAGCGATCCGTTGGGAAATCCGTCGCGCCAACAGTCTCGGCTACTGCGCTGACAGCGTCGCCATGTACACGGAAGGCAATCATCTGATCCGCATCGGTGCCCGGTTCATACAGCATGGCCTCATCCAGATCACCCTGCGGCAGGCGATCAAGCAGGACAAGAAGAAGATCGGCCGATTGCTCGAGCTGGGTGTCCAGCATCTCGTCAATCAGCTGTCTTGTGTCAAGATACGAGAAAAATGCCGTGGCAAGCCAGGCCGCGACGATGCTGCCGCCGAGAATCACCAGCAACCGTTGGCGCAGAGAACGGATCATCTGTCGCCTGCCGCGATGATGTAGCCGACGCCGCGGATCGTGCGGATGAGGTCGGCATGGAGTTTCCGGCGCAGATTGTGGATATAAACTTCGATCGTGTTGCTGCCGATCTCCTCGCCCCAGCCATATAGGCCGTCCTCCAGCTGACTTCTGGTGCGCACCCGTCCCGCGTTCATCATCAACTCCTGCAAGGTGGCGAACTCGCGCGCGGAAAGTTCCACCAGTTCGTTGTCCAGAAACACTGCGTGGCTGGCAGGGTCGAGCGCAACCCGGCCATGGTGCAGAAGCGGACCCGCAACGCTCCTTGAACGGCGCAGCAATGCGCGCAGCCGTGCCTGAAGCTCGGCCAACTCGAACGGTTTGACCAGGTAGTCGTCACCCCCCGCATCAAGCCCGGCAACGCGGTCAGCAAGAGTATCGCGGGCGGTCAAAACGAGGACCGGAGTCAAGTCCTTCAAAGCACGCAGCCGCCCGAGTAATGTCAGCCCGTCGATTCCCGGCAAACCGAGATCGAGGACGATGGCGTCATAGGACGTGGTGCGCAAAGCCGCTTCGGCATCAAGCCCGTCGACAACCCAGTCGACCGCCCAGCCGGCCTGGACAAGCCCTGCGGAGACGCCCTTGCCCAGAAGGGTGTCGTCTTCGACCAACAAAATGCGCATCGTCCCAATGAACCTCAATTTCCACGATTTCAGGCCGTCAGGCCACTGAACGTCAGAACCGGTACCGAGACAAGTGCGGGCCGCGATCTCGTGCGGCCCGTGGGCTCTGCGGCTCTGATCGTCCGGATCAGTCCAGCGTCTGCCAACCGGGATGCTCGAAATGCTCGCCATAGGCGTTGAGGGCCTCAACGATCATCACCGCACCTTCGCGAGGTTCGCTGCCCGTCTCCATGTCGGATGCACCATCGATGACCTGACCGAGGACACTGTGCAGTTGCTCGTCGACCTCTGGCTCCAATACGCAGTTCTCGATCATGAAGTCGGTCTGCTCCATCACCGCAGCGGCCAGTGCCTTGTAATCTTCGGCCGGCAGGCGATCTTCGTGGATCGCGTCGAAATTGGTTGCGATAGCCGTGCGAATGGCGTCCATGCCCTTGTGCATGTTGTCATCGCCCTGCCATTTCTCACCGGCATTCAGCGACAGGACCAGCTCGCTTGCGGTATGTTCCTGGTGAGAACTGGTCTCCGCGAAGCCGGGGGCGGCAGTAAGGGACAGCGCAATTCCGAACAACGCGGGTGCGATATATTTGACAGTAAGCATTTCAGGTCTCCTTTTAAGATCCTCTTGGCATCTCGATGGACGCGCTGGGCCCTATTTGACCACCGTTTCTTAAATGCCGCTTAAACGTCATGCGTGGATGTCGATATTAAATGAATGCGTTGTGATTGTGCGGTTAATGATCCCTCGCCGTCCCGGTAATCGTATCAAGATAAACCGCCGGGATGCAGAAGTTCTGGCGCACTTGGATCGGGCAGAAGCCGGATGAGACTGACGCGTGGCGCGGTGATGGAGGTTTCTAATGCGTCGCTGGCAGTCAATCCCGTGTCGCCCCCAGAAGCCTCCTTCGGCATCGCATCCAGCATAACTTTGCTGCGAGGGCGGTGATCACCCGGTGGGTTATCGGGACGTTCCTTTTCGCGGAAGACTTCCCCGGAAACCCACCTTTCACAGACCTTGACCACCCAGCGTCGTGTAGTGTGGTGTCAGACAACTTCCGAGTCATAACCCACGAGAAATTTCGGGTTTTGGAGTGAAAACAGTATAGTAATCAGTTGCTGTCTTGATTCGAGGTGTTCCGACAACTCGAATGATCGGCACCTTGAACGTATCTGCAAACCTTTGGGGAATACATGGCACATAAAAAACAGAAACCCGTGGTGAAGCTACACGAGGTTGTGGGCGAGCCCCATTCCGCCAGGCAAGAGGCTGAACTGCCGAATGCAGGGAAAGCCGCCTCCGTCGATCCAAAGTGCAAATCTGCAGAGGTTGGCGAATCTGACAAGACTGCGTCCCAAGGCAATCCCGAACAGGGCGCCGAAACCACAACACCGATCCATGAAACGCTCGATCACACGACGCAGGCCTGGATGTCGCGCTTCACGCATGGGTTGTCGCCAGCCGCGCTGATGGGCGCCTGGTTCGACTGGGCCACGCATATCGCGATGGCACCGGGAAAACGCCTGCAGCTTGCCGAAAAGGCCGCTGACAAGGCCGTCCGTCATTTTCGCTACGTGTCCAAGTGCGCGACAACCAGCGGCCTTGCCGAACCGTGCATCGGGCCGTTGCCACAGGACGACCGGTTCCGCGATGAAGCCTGGCAGATGAAGCCGTTCAACATGATCTCTCAAGGCTTCCTGCTGCAACAGCAGTGGTGGCACAATGTCGTCAGCGATGTTCCCGGCGTCGCTGCAGACCACGAGCGCGAGCTGCAATTCATGACGCGGCAGATGCTCGATATGTTTTCGCCGTCAAACTTTCCGCTCACCAATCCCGAAGTTCTCAGGAAGACTCGCAACGAGTCAGGCAAGAATCTGGTTCAGGGGATGCAGAACCTGGCCGAGGACATACGCGCGGCGATGCCCGGTGCAGACCCCGTCAGCACCAAGGAATTCCTGCCGGGCCGGGATGTGGCGACAACCGTAGGCAAGGTCGTCTATCGCAACCGCTTGATCGAGCTGATCCAGTATGCCCCGCTGACTGACAAGGTGCATGCCGAGCCAATCCTAATCGTTCCGGCCTGGATCATGAAATATTACATCCTCGATCTGTCGCAGCAAAATTCCATGGTCCGCTTTCTCGTCGAGCAGGGCCACACGGTCTTCATGGGTTTCGTGGAAGAATCCTGACGCCGACGACCGCAATCTGTCGTTTGATGATTATCGTCGCCTTGGCGTCATGGAGGCGCTTGACGTGATCGGCGAAATCGTTCCCGACCAGAAGATCCAGGGTGTCGGCTATTGTCTGGGCGGCACGCTGTTGTCGATCGCGGCGGCGGCGATGCAGCGGGATGGTGATACACGCCTGACCTCGCTGTCGCTGCTGGCCAGCCAGGTCGATTTCTCCGAGCCGGGCGAATTGGGGCTGTTCATCAACGATAGCCAGCTTGCCTTCCTGGACAGCGTGATGTGGAAACAGGGCTATCTCGACACCACCCAGATGGCGGGTGCGTTCCAAATGCTGCGCTCGAACGACCTGATCTGGTCACGGATGGTACGCGAATATCTGATGGGGGAACGCTTTGAGATGTTCGATCTCATGGCCTGGAATGCCGATGCCACGCGGATGCCCTACCGGATGCATTCCGAATATCTGCGCAAACTCTATCTCAACAACGATCTGACTGAGGGACGTTTTGATGTTGATGGCCGCCCGGTCCATGTCTCCGATATCAGAGTGCCGGTCTTCGCCGTGGGCACTATCCGAGATCACGTCGCGCCTTGGAAGTCGGTCTTCAAGTTCGACATGCTGAGCGACACCGATGTGACCTTCGCGCTGACCAGTGGCGGGCATAACGCCGGGATCGTGACCCCGCCGGACCATCCGCGCCGCACCTATCAGATCAGCAGCAGGAAAGGCACCGATCTTCACGTCGGCCCCGACAAATGGGTCGAGGAAACGCCGGAGCAGCAGGGCTCGTGGTGGACGCCGTGGGCAGAGTGGCTCGATGGGCAGTCGGGTGGCATGACCGCGCCGCCGCGGATGGGCCGCAAGGGGCAGGCCCCCATCGCCGATGCGCCCGGGACATATGTGTTCCAGAAATAGACCGCGCGCCTGCACCAACCCCGGAAGAGAAAAGGAATGCAGCGGACAGTAAGTAGTCTGTCCTGAACAACGGTCTCATGCGGCCAATTTGTCAATCTGATCCCGTTGGCTGGATGCCACTACCCCAACAATGATCACGCAAAGGCTGATGATCAGCCAAAATATGTGGCGCAAAAGGACCCTCAGGTGCCTGAGGATCATGCGGATGTTGTGACCGCAGCCGCAGAGGACGGCGAAGAGGGCATCTCCAGCTGTTCCTTTCAGCGGGCTTCTGGTCAGGCGTCCGTCATTTTTCATGTGGCCGATCATCGGTTCTATCGCGCTGCGTCGTCGCAGGAGTTTGGCGATTGTCCTGGTGACGCCGCGCCGGGCGCCGCTGATGAAGACCTTCATGGTATCGACGCCGTGGCCGCGATACCCTCGATCGACAAAGGCCATATCGGGCCTCTGGTCGGTGAGGATCTCGACCTGCTCCAGCACTTCGGCCAAGGTATGACCGTCGTAGGGATTGCCGGGGAACGCTCGCATCCCGACCACGAAGCCGCCCCTGTTGGACGTGGCGACGCTGACCTTGGTGCCAAACTCATAGCGCTTGTGCGCCTTGCCTTTGGAGATGCAGTCCACCGCCGGTTCATGCAGGCTGTAGAGTTTTCTCTTGTCTTTGACCTTTTGCGCCAGCAGCCGGTTCGTCAGGGCGACCATCTCCAGAATACGTGTCCTCAGCACGCCCTCTGGAACCTTGTTCAGTTGCCGCTCAATGTCACGCAGCACGCGTCCGGTGTAGCCCTTGAGCCTGCGCAGCGCCTTGCGCATCCTTTTGAATTGGCGGGCATGTGCGTAACGGCCAACCTGACCAGCCAGGCGAGGTCCCAGGCGGTTGTAGTTCTGACGCAGGCTAAGCCCGGCTTCGCGCGCCAACCCGGCCAATTTACGCCGTGCCGTCTCATAAAGCCGGGCGTCCGTCGGATGGGCGATATTCTTCTCCATGACTGTGGTATCGACAGTCACCCTCTTGAGATCGTTGTCCTTTACCACCCCAGCACGCTGTCCGGCCTTGATCGTCTCGGTTAGCAGCCACTCCACGCCTTCCTCACCGATCCGGTTGCGCCAGCGTGTCAGAGAGGAAGGGTCAAGCGGCAGGCGATGCTGAAAGAACGTCTGACCGCAAAAGTGCTGCCAATACGGGTTCTCTGCCCATCGCGCCACGACCGCCTCATCGGAAAGGGCAAAGGCGTGCTGAAGATACAGCAGCCCCGCGACGAGCCGCGGCGGTGTCGCCGGGCGACCGGTATGGGACGGAAAGAAACCAACCCATTCTCGCTCGAAGACATCCCAGTCAATCAGCTCAGCGAACTTTACCAATTCGTGGCGCATGTCGATCATCTCAACCAATCGGGCGCGCAGGAGATCGTCCTGTTCCGTAGGGGGCGTTTTGGGCTTCATATCATGGCTCGAATTTGCAGGGTTTCTATCGTCAGAATACAAAACCTTGCAACTCATGATCAACAAAATATCCATTATACCGCAGCTACGTCAAAACCCGAAATTTGTCGTAGTTGATGACCCTGAAGTTGTCAGACACCTGATCGCGGAAGGATTTCCACTCATTGGCAATGGTTTCACGAAAGAACTTTAGGATCGCATTCGCGATTTGTTTTTGGGTGGGGTAATGTCGATTGTGTGTCACGTATTGGTGCATGACAGCCCATAGTCTTTCTATTGGGTTCAGGTGTGGGCAGTACGGCGGTAGCTGGATCAGATGGATACGACACTCTGGCCTTGCGAGGAATTCCCTGACATCCGGCCCTTTGTGATAGGCTGCGTTATCCCAGATGACATGGATCAGTCGCTTGTCAGGGTTGCGCTCTTCGATCTTGGCGAGAAGCTGTGCGGCGCTGACCCCGTCGACGGTGGTTGGCTCAACAAAGGGTGTGTCGAAGGTTTCCAGGTTGACCGCGCCATGGATATTCACGCGGCCACGGCCTGCTGTGGTCGGGACGGCAGGATTTGAGCCTGCTTTCACCCAACCATATGAGGGCTTTGTCTGATATTCAGGGTGGACGGCATCGGCAAAATAGACGGCCTCATCCGCACCAAGCTGGGTCATCAGATGCTGGTACATTGCAATAAAGCTGACCTGTTTCTCGACAGACGCAACCCGTGGAAGGCCCTTGGGCTTACGATACTCGAACCCCAAGCGCGCCATAAGCTTGATGCAGCCGGAGTGAGAGTAGCGCAGGTCGAATTCCTTTGAAATATGAGCCCTGATCTCAGCTGTTGAGCGGCAGAAGCGATCATCCAGCCAATCGGATAAGGCCGTCTCTTGTTCAGCGGTCATACGAGATTGACCGCCTTTCCAGCCATCGAAAGCAAGCGCGTCCCAGCCACTTTCGCGGTAAGTTCCGTACCAGCCACGGATTGTATCGTCGTCCAGATAGAGAAACTCCGCAATGACCTGGCAGGACTTCCCATCATCGAGCAACAAGATCGCATTCGCCCGACGCGCAATGCCATGATCTTCACGCTGACTGCGCACGCAAGCTACAAGCTCACGTCGCTGTGCAGGCGAAAGAAAACAGGGACGGATCATGCTCTTACATGAATCGCTCCGCTCCTGGTCGTCAACCCGTCAAAATTCGGGTGATCAATGACTCCGTGTATATGCAGATATAATTCAAAGGGATAGGTGTTGTTCAGGGCGGACTAATTACAGGCGGGCGCGCGCTGTTCGGTAGCGCCGAGGCGCGCTCGGCGGTGAGCGATGCGGTGTCTTTTGTTTTGTTGTTCAACTCCCTCGCGAGGTTCGTCTATGTCGCGGCGCGTGTCGGGCTGTTTTGGTGTCGACGCTGGGCAGTGCGCCTCTCGATCGCGATCTTTGCTGCCACCATTGTGGGAGCAATGGTTGAACCTGGGTGATGCGGCCTAATCAGGCGGCGCTGGTTTCTGTGGCGTCGCTCACCTCGACGCCGGTACTGAACTTGATGCCTTGAGAACGCCGGTGGAATACTGCACCACGTGAGCGGCGAGATTGGCTTGTCGCAGATGGGCTGATTGGCCTGTCCTGTTAGGCTCTTCGTTTTGACGAAGGGCGCTTTTGCGGGCGCGTCACGCCCATGCTTACAGGCGCTGCGCCCACGGTGCGCAATTGCCGGTTCAGGGTGGCCGTAATCCGGCGATATCCGTAGGTCGGCGGCGCCACCACCAGCGCGGTGATCAACGGCACCACCGCCGTGTCCTGCGCTTTATAATAGCACCGACATAATAGCACCGACGCGGCTTCGCGCTTTGCGTCAGCCGGGCGTACCGGTTCGATCTGGAGTCGCCCAAAGTCTCGGCCACAACGCTCATCCACTGCCCGGCGGGGCATGCTTGCATGCCCGAGATGGCGGGAACCGTCTGGTCGCTGCAAATTAGAATGCCACGTCAGTTTTTTTGGCGTGACTTGTCAGCGCTTGAGGATCTCGACTTCGAGGGTCTTTCGCCAGCGGCGCCTACGGCCGTCATCGGCGATGATCTCATAGTCAGTCATGAGCACATGCTTGGGGCTTTCCCTAAGCCTCCATGGCTATGCCTGAATGTCCGGTCGAAAGGGGGGCCAGTTCAGAATCGGAATAGAAAATCGGTATAGGGGATCAGTCTGTTTCGACCGTTCCGACCCGACGACCTCGCCAGATGAGAGTAGTTGAAGCTCGGTCAAGACCACTACCGTGGAACCGGGCAGAGTTGCTTATTTTAATTTGCGTTTGCCGCCATGATTTGGATCAATGAAGCTTCAGATGGCAATGCTATCGTGCAAATTCATGCGCTGACACCGTCTAACGAATTGAAATCCTTCGCCAGTGCCATGCCGACTTGACTATTTGGGGGAGAAAAGAGTGTCCAAAATTAAACTGCTATCTGCTGTTGGGTTGTTCTCTGGTGTCTTGCTATATTCGTGGGTCACGCATGGTACCGGCGTCGTGCAGGATGACCCGGACCGCAACATCAGCATTCCCCAACACCTGACCGTGCCATTGCAGGTGCAGGCCGCCTACAACGATACGATGATATCCATCCGCTATCGCTGGCCTGCAGAGCGCCCCGGTATCTTCCATGACATCCTGCGCTATCAGGATGGTGGCTGGATCGCCGAGGGCGGCGAGATGCCCGGACCGAACCCGTTCGGGATGCACGAGGACCGCGTAGCAATGATGCTTGACGACGGCAGCGTGCCTGCCTTCTCGCGCTACGGCGGCTACATCACCGTCGGCGACGGTCTGGCGGGGTTGACCGACGAGGCCCCCGAGGAGGTGACCAAATATCTGCCGTTGACCCGGAACCGGTTGGGGCAATGGGACGACATGGCTTCGGAAGGCGAGCTTCTGAGCAAGCGTCAGGCAGGGTATTTCCTCGACCTGTGGCATTGGCGTGCGGGTCGCTCCAACCCTGTCGGCTTGGCTGACGACCAGCATATCGGCACGGGACGTGACGGCGATGCGGGATCGTCCAGCTACGCGACCAACTGGGACAAGGATCTGGGACAGCCCAAGGTAATGTTCAACATGGCATCAGCCGGGTATCAGGCGCTGAATTGGGATGACGTGGCCGCAGGCCGGATCTCGCAGGATCAGGCCTACGCGCTGATCGAGGGCGAGGCCGTTCCCTTCGATCCCGATGCCGGTTGGAAGGACGGTGACGTCCTGCCGCGACGTATCCTGCGCCCGGCAACCGGGTCACGCGGCGACATCCGCGTGTCCGGCAAGGGGCACTGGGCCGATGGCTATTGGGACGTCACGTTAACGCGGGCGCTCGATACCGGGCATCCGCAGGATGACAAGATCCTGCAAGAACACCGCACCTTCGACGTGGCCTTTGCCATTCACCGCAATGCCACGGGCGGACGCTGGCACTATGTCTCGTTGCCGCGCACGCTGGGTCTGGCACACGAGGCCGATATCAACGCTGTGCGGTTCACCGGCAATGTACCGACATGGGGCGACAACTGGACCGACGTGACCCTGTTCTACCCGGGTCAGGTGACCTGGCCGATGCTCAACAGCGCGCAGCACGCCGGGGCCGGCGCTATTGCAGCCGGAATCCCCGTCCGAGCGCGCCACAGCCCCGAA
>RCMY010006993.1_pt1 | contig 11891 bp, 12 predicted proteins | sample 2041341 | NCBI WGS metagenome assembly RCMY01 (sample SAMN09708234, study PRJNA481090) | Marine sediment metagenome, whole genome shotgun sequencing project.
ATCGCGGCCAAGCTGCACGACATCCGGGTCTGGGGCGAACTGATGCATGGCAACGAGACATCGGTCTGGGCCCCTTCTCGGGCATGAAATGCCCTGCCAGGCAACGGACAAGGGATATGTCAGCGCCGAGCGCGAGACCGCGTTCAATGGGCCTGGCCGATACTGGGGTGTCATGCGCAAGGCCCCGAAAGGCGGCAATCTGAACCCTATTGAGGAAGGCACCAACCGCATCATCGCCATGGTGCGGGCCAAGGTGGAGCACCTCTTCCGCGTCATCAAACGCCAGTTTGGCCACGTGAAGACCCACTGCCGGGGGCTGGACAAGAACCGCGCTCAGCTCTTCACCCTGTTCGCACTTGGCAACATGTTCCTCATGCGAAGGAGGTTGATGGCATGAGGAGGAGTCTGCCCCAAGACAGCCAAACCGCCGAAAGAGCGGACCTGAACCCAAGAAATCGGCCGCCTACAGCCCATTTCTTGACAATCAAAGCGATCAAGCCGCCATCTCGGCGCAGCCGGACCCGTTGATCAGACGTTCCATAGGATCAGGCAAGACTTATCCTCTTGAGGCCGGGGTGATCTTGCTTCCGTTTCACCGGACACTCAGGCAGTTGCAGCACATATCTTCCATTGATACACAGGAAGACCTTCTCTGGGTGACTCTCAAACATTGTCTGACGTCAGCGCCTATGGGTCCAAATAGGGCATTTTGCTAAGAGAGAGTTTCTGGCGATTGCACCCTCGTTGACAATACCACGGTCGTCAGCCGATTGCTGCAGCGGCCGGTACAAAACCTAGAAAGAGGGATCCGCAGTAAGACTGCATGTCTTAATGCGACCAGTCGCAATTGGAAAGAAGTTGAAGCAGTCGGTCATCTTGTCCCCGCCGCATGACAAACTGGGCTCCGACCGGCGCACCGTTCACTCGCCACAGTGGCAAGCTCACGGCCGTGAGATCGAGATAGTTCGCAAGTCTTGTAAAACGGGACATAGGCAGTTGCCGTTCGTCAATATCTACCACGGCGCGGGTTGGAAAAGGTGTCGTCGGCAAGAGAAGTACGTCGTCAGGACCGAAGATGTCGAGGAAGATCGCGATATCTTCCTTCTGGCCCAGCAAGGCTTCTTGCTGCTCTTCGTCGCTGATGCTTTGGCCAACAACGATGCGACTACGCACCCAAGGGTCGACGGGTGCAAAAGGATCATCGATGATATCCCGCAGTGCGCAATATGCATCGTAGGCCATGAGATTTCCGCAGCGACGCTGATATTCGGCCAGCGGCAGCGGGAGCCCGATCTGCTCTACACTAGTAGCAGACCCGCATAAACGCGCGACAAAAGAATCGTAATGATTGAGAACGTCACGACTGACTGGGTGCAGATCGGCGCCGCTAAGACGGCGGAACCGGACAGGCCGGGGGGGCGTCGCCGAGGATTGCGGCGCAGTGCGCATGGCGTCTAGGAGAAACTTCAGGCCGGTGACATCCTTTGACAGCGGGCCGATCGTGTCCAAGCCGGGGCTCAACGGGGCGACACCCTCAAGCGAGGTGATGCCATGGCTTGGCTTCATGCCGAAAACACCGCACAGCGACGCAGGAATACGCACGGAGCCACCCGTATCGGAACCGATCGCCAAGGGCACCATGCCGGCAGCGACCGCGACCGCCGAGCCGCTGGACGACCCGCCCGGCGCAGTATGCCCCGGCACCGCAGGATTGACCGGTGTCTCCAGCGCATAGTTCGTGCCCCAGCTACCGAAGGCAAACTCGACGGTGTGGGTCTTGCCGATGACGACCGCACCGGCATCTTCCAGATATTGGACAAACCGTGCCGTCGTGGCCGCAGGAATACTGGAGTAGCACCGTGAACCGAAACCCGTCACCTCGCCCGCGATGTCGGCCAGATCCTTGATAGCAACAGGAAGCCCGTGAAGCGGCCCGCGCCACTTGCCACCTGCAATCTCGGCGTCCAACGCGCGCGCGCGTTTCAGCGCAGCACTTGCGAACACCTTTACGAAGGCATGCAGGTCTGCATCTTTGCGTTCGATGCGGTTCAGGCAAGCAGAAACGACATCCAAACTCGTCGGGCGACCGACACGAATGCCGGCGGACAACTCTTCCGTTCCCCAAGCGAGAAAATCATCACCGGTCATCAAATCTTATCTTCCTTTTTGCCAATCAACAGCCAAAGCTTAGCGCCACGATTGAGATCGCGACATCGGAGAAGCGGCGACGGCATGTATCTAGGTGAATTTGTAATCGCTACAGTTGGCGTCAGGGCACTGTGGTTTTTTTATTGTCGGATGTCGCTCCTATGCCCCATGTTGAGTGCCAACAAGACGGGGAGCGGATTTTTAAATGAGCATGGTGGCCATACTTGAACAGTCATTAAATGGACTCATCGTAAGCTCATTCTATGCCCTCGCGGCGTTGGGACTTGCGATAATCTTCGGTGTGCTGCGCATCGTCAACTTCGCGCATGGCGAACTTTACATGCTCGGGGGCTATGCCTATTTCCTCGCGGTGTCGTCCTTTGGGCTGCCGCCCGTGGTTGCCATCGTAGTGGCGACCGCAGCATTGGCGGCAGTCGGCGCGCTGGTCGAATGGCTTCTAATCAGACCGGTTTATGACGGGCGTGCCGATCGGCCAGAAGAATATTCCATCATGATTACTTTCGCGCTCTCCATTTTCCTGCTCAACTTGGCGAACAGTCTTTTCGGTCCATGGCCCCGCAGGCCTGAACCGCTGTTTCGCGGTGGGGTTGAGCTTGGCGAGCTAATCGTCAGTGGTGATCGACTGGCCGCCGCGAGCGTTGCCGTGGTGCTGATCGCCGGCCTTCTCGTTGTTCTTCGCTACACTTGGGCGGGACGTGCCGTGCGCGCCGTCAGTCAGAACCGCGAAGCGGCAGCGATCTTCGGCATCAGCGTGACGCGGGTGGGAATGCTGGCCTTTGCGTCCGGCGCGGCGCTGGCCGGAACCGCAGGTGCGCTCATGGGTCCTGTTTTCAACGTGGTGCCGTCGATGGGCGTTATCCCGGTGATCAAGGCTTATGTGATTGTCGTACTGGGAGGACTAGGGTCCATTCCTGGCGCGATTATCGGTGCAATTATACTGGGACAGGTGGAGAGCTTTGCCACCATCCTGATCCCTGATCCAAGTCGCGCACTCGCCTACAAGGATGCCTATGGCCTCCTCCTTCTCGTCGGGATCCTGCTGCTGCGCCCCGAGGGGCTCTTTGGCACCAAGGAACGTCGGGCATGACGCTGAATTCGCTCCGCGCAACTGTTTTGGGTCTCACCCTCGTCTTTTTCTTGATCCTGCCCTTCATTATTGGTGACTACTGGGTCTACACGGTCACGATCGGTTTTTACTACGCGATCCTCGCCGCCAGCTGGGCACTGCTGGTCGGCTACGTCGGTCGGATCAGCTTTGCGCAAACCGCGATGGCCGGTCTTGGCGGATACGTCTCCGCGCTCAGCGTTCAACATATCGGGCTGCCACCAGTCATCGGGCTCACTTTCGGTGTTCTAGTCGCCGGCTTGATCGGTTTCGTGATCGGACGTCTGACGCTCCGGTTGCACGGTGCCTATCTCGGCCTGACAACCATCGCCTTTGCGGAGATCCTACGGATCACGATCACGGCTGAATATAGCCTAACCGAAGGCTCGCGCGGCCTACAGGTTCAGGCGTTGCTCGAAGATGGCTCGCGCGTCGAGTATTACTTTTTGTTCCTCAGCATCACGATTGCATGTCTGGCCCTGATGACATGGCTCTTGCGATCCCGAGTGGGCCTCTTTTTCCAATCTATTCGCGAGGACGAGGACGGCGCCGCCAGTCTGGGAGTGAACGTCACACTCTGGAAAACGGTCGCTTTCGCAATTTCGAGCGCGTTTGCAGGCCTTGCCGGCGGGCTTCAGGCGCATTTTGTACAACTGATTACACCCTCGATGATGTCATTACAGGAAATGGGGCTCGTGCTTGCGATGGCGGTAATTGGCGGTTTCCACAATGTGTTTTTCGCGGCATTAGGCGGGGTGGGTCTACAGGTTCTGCTCGAAGCCCTCCGCGAATTGGGGGAATGGCGCCTCGTGGTCTTCGGCCTGGTGACCTTGCTGATATTGCGTCTGATGCCCAACGGGATCTTCGGAGCCGTCTTCGATGCGCTTGCAAAACTTCTGCTGCGAAACGGAAGCGACAAATGATGCACCAGCTTCTTGAAATAACCGGACTGGCGAAGCGTTTCGGCGGTCTAACGGCCTTGAAAAACGTCAACATGAACGTCGGCCACGGCGAGCTTGTGGGGCTGATCGGTCCAAACGGGTCCGGCAAGACCACCTTACTGAATATCGTCAGCGGTTATTACAAGGCCGACGAGGGCGGCATTTCCTACGAGGGACGTGCGATACTAGGCGATGCGCCGCATCAATTGGCAGGCATCGGAATCGGCCGTTCTTTCCAAGTCACCAAGATATTCCAGAGATTGACGGTGCTTGAAAACATGCTGGTCGCCGGCCTATCCGATGGCAAAACGGCGCGGGGCGAAGCGACGGAGCGGGCGGTGGGCCTCTTGCGCGATCTGAACCTCGAAAGGCTAAGTGGTTCAAGGGCTTCCAGCCTCTCCGGTGGGCAAGGCAAGTTGCTTGAGTTTGCGCGCATCATGATGCTTTCGCCGAAAATTGTCCTTCTCGACGAACCTTTCGGCGGCGTCCACCCCGAGTTGAAGCGTTTCATGCACGACCAGATACGCAAATGGAACGATGCCGGGACCACGATCATCCTGATCAGTCACGACATGGGTTCCATTTTTGATCTGTGCGGGCGTGTTGTGACGCTCAGCTACGGCGACATCATCTGCGACGGAACCCCGGAAGAGACCCGGAACGATCCAGCCGTTCTGGATGCCTATCTCGGAGATCATCATGGCACTGCTTGAAGTCCGCAACCTTCACGCGGGCTACAGCCGCGACATTGATATCCTGCGCGGCCTCAACGTGACCGCGCGTGAGGGTATGCTGACCACGATCGTTGGGGCGAATGGGGTCGGAAAATCCACCCTTCTGAAAACTATCATTGGGCAGTTGCGTCCGCATACGGGCGAAATTTTGTTTGGCGATCAGGATATGAGGATGGTGAACACCCGCGACCTGGTCAGCCTCGGCATTGCCTACGTTCCGCAGAAACATGCGATCTTTCCCGATATGACCGTTCAAGAAAATGTCGAGATGGCGACCTGGGCGTTTCGGCGCGAGAAGCACCGCGCCAAAGAGGCCATCGAGCGAGCCTTTGAACGAGCCACCTATCTGCGCGATTTCAAAAACCGGCGCGCGGGTTTGATGTCGGGCGGGCAGCAACGGCTGATGCAACTTGAACTGGCGTTGATGAGCGATCCAAGTTTGCTTCTGATCGACGAGCCGACTGTCGGCCTCGACCCCAAACGTGCCGGGCAAATCTACGCGCATCTGCGCCGTTTGGTGACCGAAGAGAAACGCACAATCCTGATGGTGGATCAAAACGTGATCGCCGGCACCGATGTTGCCGACTACATCTATGTGTTGGAGCTTGGCGCCAACAAGCTAGAAGGCACCAAACAGACCTTCGACGAGGAATATCGCAGCGTCATCTCCGAATGGCTCTTCTGACAAAAACTGGTTGATGGAAAAAAGGCCGCAGAATCCATGCTGCTTTTTGTTCCCTGACCTGATTTCCACTTCGGCTCACGAAAAGGGGGGCGTGCGTTTCAGCACGCCCCTCTGCCTTGATGCCCGCATTATCGAGCTTCAGGGTCGCAGAACGATCTTGTCGGTGGTCGCCTGCGACCTTGGCCAAAGGATTTCCGCCTCGGCCGGAGATTGGTTCACCTCGTCATACTGGATCACGAAGATCGGTACGTCGAGCCATTGCTGATAGGCCCAGGCGGGATCCTTGGTTTGGGGGAAGGTAATCGTGCCGCGCGTGCCTTCCCATTCCAGGGCGCGAAGAGCCTCTTTGATCGCGTCGGTATCAGTGCTACCCGCCATTTCGATCGCTTTCGCTAGCACCATAACCCCGTCATACCCTTCCATCGCGACGGCATTTGCGGGGCGATCAAACTTGTCCTGGTAGGCTTTGCCAAAGCTGCGCGAAAGCGGCGTGTCAGGTTTGCCAGGCAGGCCCGCCGGGTTGCCGATGACGAATTTGCCTTCCTCGCCCATCACATCCCAGAACTCCGGTTCGAGAACATCGGCGCCGGCAGCGAAGATGGCAGTTGCCGCACTCGGTGCGAGACCAAGGTCAGCCGCCTGCCGAAGCATCAGCAGAAGATTAGAGCCGGTAAAGCCTGCAACGATCAGGTCCGGCTGAGGATCAGCACGCTTGAGCTGAAGCAATTGCGGCGTGAAATCCGACACGGTGCGCTCAGCCGTGAAGGACGTTACATTGGCGCCCGTGTCTTTAAGGTTCTTGGTGAAAACATCGATGATGCCGAAGCCCCAGTCGGAGTTTTCCGAGATGATAGCGATATTTTTGAAACCGGCCTCTTTTACCCAATCGGCCGCGACCGAGTAGACGAGCGAGTTCGCCACTGTGATCCGGAACACCTCGGGGATCTGCGCTGCGGTCACGCTGTCGGACCAGCATTCACCGGCAATGAAAACGGTGTTCGTCTTCTGTGCGACGGGGCCGACCGCTGAGCAGACGGCGCTGTGGGCGGATCCCGTCACTCCGACCACGTTCTCAGAGGTCGCGAGGCGCTCGAACGCGGCAACGCCTTTTTCCGGAACGCCGGAGGTATCCTCGACGACAAGCTCGACAGGCTTGCCCATTATGCCGCCATTGGCGTTCAGTTCCTCGACCGCGACCACCATCCCGTCCCGAAGCGACTCGCCGGTCTGCACACCGCCTGGCGGCGACAGAGGGGCGATGCCGCCGATCTTGATCGTGTCCTGTGCTGCGAGTGACCCGGCAGCGGCTACGAGCGACGCCGAAAAGGCCGCCGCAAATATTGCTGTCTTTTTCATTCTACAATCCCTTTTGCGTTGGAAGGTCCGCACGTTTACCGGCGGTAGCCTACCTTGATCCTGAAGCAGCGCGCGCGTCAGAGCAATTGCGTTAGCGGGATGGACATGTCGCCAAAAGATAACTATTAAGCGACTAGTCGCGACAGGTAAGAAATGCAATGCGAGACTACTTCCCGAAGAATTTGCGCCTCCTGTGCAGTTATCACGATTCGATATCCGATGTGGCGCGCCGATTGAGGATGAACCGTCAACAGATCATGAAATACTTGGCGGGCAGGGCCTATCCATCCGCCAGATCGATGCGTCGCCTTTGCGATTTTTTCGGGGTCGAAGAGTACGAGATCATCATGCCCGATGATCAGTTTCGGGACATTATACGTCTGAAGCCGATCCCCCCCATGACCTCTAACCTGACACCACCCCTCCTGTCGGCATTGCTCAAAGCCGCCGCTGGGCAAATGCCCCAGCTCAGAGGCTATGCGGGATATTATTACGAATTCCGTTACTCGTTTACCTCGCAGCGATTGATCCTCAAGTCACTTCTAAACATTCAAGAAATCGACGGCTTGATAATGTACAAATCGGTTGAACGCCTCAAAGTCCAAGGATCCGTTTCGACCTGCAGCGCCTCAACCCAAAACGGCGTCGACGTGTTCAAATACACGGGAATCTTGCTAACGATCGGCAACCGTATTCACATGCTGGACCAAGAGGGGCTGATGGGACAAGAACTGTCCCATATGATCCTCTTCCCCCCCTATCGCAGCCGCATATCGGCGCTTCGCGGAATGAAGATGGGCGTCACCGCAACCGAAGCACATGAGCCTATCGCCGCTCGCGTAGTGCTCGAGAAGATCGGCCGGAATATCGACTTAAGACGGGCGATGAGTCGATGCGGTCTCTATGATCCTGAAAACGTAGGTGTACCGCGAAGTGTACTCGAGTATCTAGGCCACCACGACCAAGAAGAACCGATCATCTTCAAGAGCGAAGCTGGGTCTTTCCAGGAATGAAGCAGGGGCTTTCCGGGAATTGAATAACCCCTGGGCGTTTGACCCCACGGTTTGATGGTGTGATCCTGGAATAGCCTCTAGAATTGTAGACGCTTTGCTTGGTCATTTTGGAACCAACGAGAAGCATGAGTGTCATCGCAAAATCCATTTACGGACGAGTTCAAGCGGGGCGCCATCGCGTCGGTGGTTGATCGTGGCTAAGCTGTGTGTAACGCCACCGTTCAGTTGCTGCCAAACCAGAGCGGTGCGTTGCCTTCCGACCAAGGCGCGTATTTGGTCATGACCTGCGCAAAGGCTTCACTTTCCGTGAAACGGTTCAGCCACGCAATTAGATCGGGCCAAGCCTGTGCATCAAACCAATCGCGGTCCGTGTTGGCAAACTGACGCACGAAAGGCAAAATTGCTTGGTCGGCGATTGTGGGACGGTCTCCAAACAGCGAGCTCTGCCCTTTCAGGCGCTCGTTAAAGCTGAGCAGAAAAGCGGCAGCTCTGCTGCGCTCTACCATTGCATCTAAATCCGGAAAGCGGGACACGTACTTTGTATGATCCAGAGCAGTCTTGAATGGCCCGTCGTTCACCTCAATCAGGGTCCACCCCCTGTTGGGGCATGTCCAAAAGTCGCTGAGGGGCATTTTTTCCTGCGTCCAAACCATGATGTCACGGCTCTCATCGAGATTCCTATCACTCAGGCGAAGAGCAGGCACGGTGGCAGAGGCTGACGTTTTAAGAAAAGCTTATGGTTTGTCCCTGAGCAGAATCTCGCGCAGTTCTACGCGGACATTGGCACTCAATAACGCGAGGCGTGCCCGGATGGCATAGGGGCAGCGACGAAACGTCCAAAAGATCGGGGGCTGAAACATATTTTAGGATACCTAGCGAACAGAAAAGCGGTCAATCGAAGACCGCTTTGAGTAAGCTGCGCTGAGGCGTCGAGACACTCTGTCAATGACCCTTGTCGGCCACTAGCGTCGATGTCGGCAGCGGGGGGCTCCGAACTGTGGAAGCTTCGGGGCATACCATGATGCTGCAGGCTGCGCAGACGGTCGCCTTAGATTGTCGTCGATGCGGCATTGAGGGTCGGCCCCGGCTTTTCTGGAGGACTCGTCAAACGTTGAGGTGGCGTTGATGTGTTTTGAACAAGCAAAAGCCCGACTGATAGGGTTGGTCTTTAAGCATTTGATATGGCTTATTAATTTGGTTTCGGGAGTTGGATTTGAACCAACGACCTTCAGGTTATGAGTCTAACCGGCGGGTGTTTGCGCAAATTTGCTTAAGGTATTTTATTACATACCTATCAATATGTTAAGCCGGTTCTCACTTAGACCGGCGTTCCATTTTTGCTCTCTAGTGTAGCACCACCGTAGCACCAGCGTAGCACGGACATCGGGAGAGCACATTGGCCAGCCACCACATCAACTTCACCAAAGCCGCCCTGTCGAAAGCGCCGCCGCCCGGCAAGGGGCAGCGCGATTATTACTATGATGAGCGCGAGAAAGGGCTGGTGATGGCGCTGACCGCCACCGGAAACCGCAGCTTTTATCTCTACAAGCGCGTTGATGGCAGGCCGGAGCGTATCTACTTGGGCAAGTTTCCTGATCTGAGCGTAGAGAACGCCCGCAAACTGGCCGCAGAGGCCAAGGGCAAGATCGCCAGCGGGAAAAACCCCCAGAAAGAAAAGCGCGCGATCCGCGATGAAATGACCTTTGCCGCGCTTTTTACTGAGTACATGGAAAAGTATTCCAAGGTGCATAAACGCTCCTGGGCCTATGACGAGCGCGAGGTGAACAAGTTTCTCTCGCATTGGTTCAAGCGCAAGATATCCTCAATCGCCAAGAACGAGGTGGAACGCCTGCACGCCAAGACAGGCAAGGAAAACGGTCTGTATCAGGCCAATCGCTTGCTGGAGCGCGTCCGGTCGATTTTCAACAAGGCGATTGATTGGGGCTGGGACGGCACAAACCCCGCCACCGGTATCAAGAAATTCAAAGAGCAGAGCCGCGACCGCTTCTTGCAGCCTGACGAATTGCCGCGCTTCTTTGAGGCCTTGGCCAATGAGCCAAACGAAGCCGCGCGGGATTTCTTCATGCTCTCGCTGCTGACCGGCGCGCGCAAATCCAACACGCTGGCCATGCGCTGGAAGAATATCAATTTCACCACCGCCACATGGCGGGTGGAGGAAACCAAAAATGGCGAGCCGCAGACGATCCACCTGCCCCACCAGGCAATGGCGATTTTGAAAGAGCGAAAGCTGCATGCTGACAGCCCTTGGGTGCTTCCAGGGCGCGGCACCTCTGGCCACTTGGCAGACCCCAAGAAAGCCTGGACGCGCATTCTGACTGAGGCAGGCATTGAAAACCTGCGCATTCACGATCTGCGCCGCACGCTTGGCAGCTATCAGGCCGCCACCGGGGCCAATGGTTACATCATCGGCAAATCGCTGGGCCACCGCAGTCAGCAATCCACCGCGATCTATGCGCGGCTCAACCTTGATCCAGTGCGCGAATCCGTCAACAAGGCGACTGAGGCGATGTTCGGGTACAAAGAAAAGAGGAATGCGGATAATGGAGAGCAAGCCTAAAGAAGTCTGGAAACGGCTGCTCGAAAGCAAAGATATTAACGCAGATATCGATCGCATATTTGACGATCAGAAGCTTAGAGAACTTCAGGCCATCATCGGTCCAAACGCCCGTAAATGGTCGGTAAGACGCGCTACCCACTCTATCATTGGCACTTATGTATGGACCCGGTTTTTCTTTCCAGATCGCCCTGCCGGGGAAGCGGAGTGGTCCAGAATGGTGCGCTTTGCGGAAGCTGCAGAGCGCTTTTCGCGTGAGGTCAGCGGGCTGAAGCGAAATGGTAATGCTGACAAAAGGCTCGTGATTGAATTACTGGATCGCACGCAAAAACGGGAGACGCCGCAAGAAGAGGCTATTTTTGAGCTGAGCCGTACGAGCGGGCCGAATTACATACTCGCGCATATTCAGCAATTGGTGGATCAGTTATCTATAAGTGCGAGGCGCAATGCCAGTGTCGCTTCTGGAGCCCATGAAGAAGAGTTGAGACAGGACTATTTAAGTAAAGCTGGCTGGCTCACAGAGACTACAGACAAGCGTAACGTTGATAAATTTTGCCTCAACGAAGCTATCAAGCGTCTGGCTAAATTTTGGAGAATTGCAGGAGGTGGCTCATTTTCGGCAGGTAAATATTACCCCGAGCAGGCACAATTCATTGGTAGTTCAAACCAAGCGGCTCACCTCATTTTGCGCGAAATCGACCCGAATATTACGCAACGCAAAATTGCCACCGCAATCCGAGATCACAATGAAAGAAGTTGAGGTTACGTTTTCTCATTGGGTTCGCTTAGGTGAACCCAATGAGAAAGCGTACCCAGCTTGAATAGCGTGTGACCGGGCAAGCTGACAGTATTTCCTCATCGACAACCATTGATGAGGAAAGACCCAATGAGCCTAACACAGAAATCGCTTCTCACCCCCCAGGACGTGGCCGACCGGCTGGGCGTGTCCACCACAACGCTCAGTACCTGGCGCTGCACCAAGCGTTATCCGCTGCCTTACGTAAAGGTCGGGCGGCTTGTGCGCTATCGCTTGGCCGATTTGGATGCATTCGAGCTGGCACGGCTTCAGGAGGTGGCGGCGAATGACAACTAAAGCCCCAATCCTGGCAGGGCGGGTGATCTTCACGTCCTTTGCCCTGAAGCAATCTTTTGCCAGTGCCGCACCCTCGCGCGCGCTTCCTGACCGCCTAATTAGGACGAGCTAATTTCATGAACATTGATGTACGAAAGCAAGTCAGCCGTAAGGCTGGCAACGGAGAAGGCTTGCCTGATGGCCAGGTAATGCCGGGAACCGATCACCGCGAAACCGCTGA
>RCMY010004595.1_pt1 | contig 11887 bp, 8 predicted proteins | sample 2041341 | NCBI WGS metagenome assembly RCMY01 (sample SAMN09708234, study PRJNA481090) | Marine sediment metagenome, whole genome shotgun sequencing project.
GGCGGTTGCTGCGGCGGGTACGGCGGTGGAGCATCGCTCATCGGACGATCATTGCATTCCACACGCGATGGCCGGGAGCACCGGTCCGATCAACGATTCGATCACCGGACCGTCATTGGCTCTGGCCGCGCGACTGAATGCTCTTTCGTCGTTCGGCAACTTTCTCCGGGCTGAAGTGTGAGCGCCGCCAGGCCCGCCCGTCACGCGACTCGGTCTCCCAGTCGTCGTCGTTCGTAGCGATCGATGCGTACGTGTCGCGAATCTGACGGACGCCATCCTGCTCATTGCCGACGATGTCGGCCGCGAGCTGTCGGGTGAACGGCAGCAGTTCGGCGTGGGGGACGACATGGTTCACGAGCCCACAGCGCAGCGCCTCGTCGGCGAGCATGAAGTTGCCGGTGAAGCTCATCTCACGTGCCCGCCGCACACCGATCGCTTGCGGCAGCAGGACGGTCAGCCCCCACCCAGGCATGACGCCGACTCGCGCGTGGGTGTCACCAAACTTGGCGTGCTCGCTCGCTACCAGGAAGTCGCAGTTCAGTGCGAGTTCGAAGCCGCCTGTGACGGCGACGCCGTTGATGGCCCCGATCAGGGGCTTGGTCAGTTTTGGGAACGGTCCACGCACACCGTGCGAGTTGCGGCTGCCATCGGCGCCGCTGCCGTCGAGGTTCCCACCGGTCGCCCCGAGCTCTTTCAGGTCGAGCCCGGCAGTGAACGCCGGGTCGGCGCCGGTGAGGATCAGCACGTCGACGTCGGCGTTGCGTTCGGCGCGCTGCATTGCTTCGGGGATCTTTGCGAGGACGTCGCTCGACAGCGCATTGCGTGCGTCAGGCCGGTTGATCGTGATCGTGGCGACTCGATCGGCGACGTCGAGCAGAACGACGTCGTCCCCGGTGAGTGGCGCGGCGGCGGGATCCGTGGTGGTCATCGCCCCATCATGGCGTCAGTCGTCGGCGGGGAGAAACGCGAAGTTCAGGTCGCCGAGCTTGACGAGGCTGGACGCAATCCATCCGCCGAGCGCACCGAAGTGCTCGTCGAGCAGCGACGAGCGGCCGTCGGCGACGGTCTCCTCGGCAAGTTCGTACAGGCCCTCGTACGTGACCTCGACGGCGAACTCGGGCGTGAGGTCCAGTGGATCGTCCGGGTCCGGGTGTGCCGTCTCGCTCGTCAGACCGGATCGCTCGAGGCGGTCCGGTCCGATCTCGGGGGAGTGGGCCGGCAGCGTGACGTGGACCCGTTCCGGCTCGACGGGACCGGCGAGTTGCTGGACGCGCAACACGATCTCGATCTCGATCGCCGGTTGCGCCTCCAACTCGTCCTCGACGTACCAACGCCGGTACGCCGCCTGGCTCCACGCCGGCCAGACGAACGTAATGTGGGCGACGATCCTCGGCGGTTCTCCTTCTCCGGGGAGCCCGTAGCTCGTCTCCCACGTGAGGTCGCCCGACAGCACGTCGGACTGAAAATGCTCCTCGAACGGCTGCCGCTCGAGGAATGCGGACTCGAAGGCGTCGCGGAGTGCACCGATCGCATCGGTGAAGACGTGGTCGAGCATGCAAGGTGAATCTAGCGAGCCTGGCATGATCGGGAGATGGCCTTGGTACTCACCGACATCCGCGATGGCGTCGCGACGCTGACGCTGAACAACCCCGACGAGCGCAACACCCTCACCGCACCGATGGTCGCGGAGATCCTCGCGGCGATGGACGCCTTCGAAGCCGACGAGAACGTCGGTGCGCTCGTCGTCACCGGCGCGGCACCCGCATTTTGCGCTGGCGCCAATCTCGGCAACCTGTCCGAGGCGACGGGGGAGAGTCTCGGCACCATCTACGAGGGTTTCCTGCGGATCGCTCGCAGCCCGCTCCCGACGCTTGCGGCGATCAACGGTGCTGCCGTCGGTGCTGGCGCGAACCTTGCGCTCGGCTGCGACGTCCGGATCATCGCGGACGAGGCGCGCATCGACACCCGTTTCCTCGACCTCGGGATCCACCCCGGTGGCGGCCACACCTGGATGCTGCGCCGCATCGCCGGGCCGCAGACCGCGATGGCAGCGGTGGTGTTCGGCCAGATCCTCGATGGCAAGGAGTGCGAGCGAGTCGGTCTGGCGTTTCGCTCCGTACCACGCGACGAGCTCGCCGAGGTCGCTCAGGCGTTCGCTGCCAGGGCAGCGTCGGCGCCTCGAGCGCTCGCGATCACCACGAAGGCAACCATCCAGGCGATGGCCGATGTCGACAATCACCCCGACGCGGTGGCCCGTGAACTCGAGCCGCAGTTGTGGTCGACGCAGCAGCCGTGGTTCGCCGAACGGATGGCGGCGCTCAAAGCGAAGATCGCCGCCAAGAAGGCCGCACAGTCGGACTGAAGACGACGCAGGTGGCCATCAATCCGGATCGATGTCACCACCTCATCGAGATGGCGGGAGTTGGCGCAGTTCGCGTTCGAGGCTGGTGATGTCGGTGGCGGCGCGTCGGCGTTCGTCGGCTGTCGAGGCGTGGGCGGGGTCGAAGGCGACCCGGTCGAGCGTCACGGCAACTTCGTGCGGGCCGAACGTGTCGGGTCCGAGCAACTCGACGATGTGGCGAGCAGCCGCGGGCGCGGTCACGGCGTCAGGGGCAAGCGACATGAAGCGGTCGTGGAGCAGGCCCCACGTTCCGCGCCGACGGCGTCGCCGTACTTCATCGAGACCTCGGAACGCGCCGACGGCGACGCCCAGGAAGATGATCACGCCGGCGACCTCGAGCGGCCGTGAGAGTGCTCCGTCCAGCATTGCGCCTGCTGCGTCTGCGCCGACGGTCGAGCGATGGGCGTCGCCTGCCAGCGGCACCTCGGCCGTGGGGTCGAACGCCTCCCAGCCGGTGTCGGGGAACCACACTTCGACCCACGCATGTGCGTCGCTGGCCTTGACCTCGAACACTCCCGAGATCCGATCGCGAACGCCCGGGATGTACCCGGTGGCCAGTCGGGCGGGCACACCCTGGGACCGGAGCATCACAACGAGGGACGAAGCGATCTGTTCACAGAAACCGCGCCCCGAGTTGAAGAGGAAGTCGTCGACAGCGTCACCGTCGGGAACGGGCGCATTCAAGTCGTACTCGGTGTTGCGTGCCATCCAGTCCTGGTAGGACAGAATTGTGTCGTACGTCGACCCGGTCACTCGGAGGTCCTCGGCGAGATCGAGGGTCGCCTGGGACGTCGAGTCGGGAATGGTGAGGAACCGTTCGATCTCGACGTCGTCCGTGAACGGAGCGAAGCGGTCGCCGAGATCACCCTGGAAACGCAGCATGTCGGCGGTGACGTCGACGCGCTGGGAGACAACGGAGTAGACGGTGCCCTCGGCGAGCGTCCGATCGGCCCGCAATGCGCCATCGGTGCGAGTGACGACGCTGCCGTCGAAGATCACCGTCTCGGGCCGGCCGGCGCCGAAGATCACGTTCGGGAGGTCGGCTTCGACAGTGAAGGTCTGTACGAACTCTTCGCTTGGAGTGCCTGACGCCGGCAGATCGCCGATCGTCGGTGGGACGTCGATCTGCGGGCCTTCGACGCGTCGTCCGCGTTCGGGCGTGACGCGCCAGGTGCGGCCGTCGAACTCGGTGAACACCTGGCCGCGCCAGAAAGCGGGTTCCGGTGCGCGCACTCGCAAGACGACGTCGTCGCCGAGGTTGCCGCGAACGGCGGTGTCGAGCGTGTCGGAGAAGCCGGGGTAGCCGCTGGTTTGGCCGATTGCCCCGCGTGACGGAGCGTCGCCCGGCGGCGGTGAGTCGGCCGCCGGTCTCCCATCAGGGCCGAGGAGTGCGCCGGATGAATCGACGGTGGCGTCGGAAGCTGAGAGCGACGGCAGGCCCAAGCTGGCGGGGCCGTCGGGGATCGGCATGAACGCGGCGAGTCCGATCGTGGCGGCGAGCCCCGTCGCCGACCACCCGAGGATCGGCAGGGCTCGGACGCGAGGCGCGCGAACATTCGATTCGCGAACGGTCATCGCAGCGATCGCGACGAACCCCCAGGCGAGCAGCCACCACCCGACGTTGCCATCGATGCGCAGTCCGGCGGCATATGCAACGACGACACCGGTGATCGCGAGGTGGACGCGGTTGGTTCGCCGGTCGACGACCTCTGCGCCGTGCAGCGCGACGAGCAGCAACAGCAGGTCGGGCATCGGGCCACGAAGTGCTTCGAGGAGCCCGCCGACGCCGGATGACTGGACACCGATGCGGGCGAGCGCCACGAGCGCCACGACTGCGGTCAGCGCCCGCAGCCAGATCGTCCGGTGTCCGGATGCGACCCAAAGCGAAAGGCCGGCGGCGATCGCGATGCCGATCGTCACAGTGGCCCGCGAGGCGAGCGACGCATCGAGTGCACCGTCGAGCATGTTCAGTGCGACCATCGCCGCGAGCATCGTCAGCATTCGTGACTGCATCGAGAGTCTGGAAGTCGACTCGACAGATCTCGGCCACGAGATCTGTCGCCTCCACACGGCGAGGCGTGAACGCACCGGCCGCGGCGGGCGTTGCTGCTCGGCGGACACGGCCGACCAGGTGAGAATGTCGTCGCGATGTCGGATCGGTTCCGTCTGTCCGGTCTCGGCATCGACCTCGATGGCCACGTGGTGGCCGTGGCGCAGCCCCTCCTCCATCGTCCTGCGCAGCCGCGCCGCGTCGGCGGTGAGTGGCAGCACCCATCGGGTCTCGGTCGACGTTGCCCGGTCGTAAGCGATTACCTCGCCGGAGCGCAAGGTCGAGGCCCAGTGGATTGAATGCTGGCCTTCGCCCGCACGCCACGGTCGCGTCCCGTCGAGGTCGCCGATGCGCGGGCCGTCTCCGCCGGTGGACTCTCCGGGTTCGGCCGTTGCGCTCTGGTCGACGCGAAGTGGAGCCCCGCCTGCGGCCGGTGCGACGTGCAGCGGCTCGATGGCGACTCGGGCTCGGCGCCGCCAGAACATGAGCTCGGGCGATCCCGCGCTGCGGACGATGACATCGAGGTGGTCGACGATTCCGGCATCGGCGATCGCGACGGTGACGAGTGTCGTCCCGTCTGGATCCAGGACGCAGGTCGTTCCGAGGATCTCGACGTGCACGGCCGAGGATGCCCGACTCGGATCGAGGTGATGGACGCGAAGCACGACGTCGTCGCCGGCTGTGGTGCCGTTGCTCGTGGCGGCGTGGTTCACCGAGACGTGGCGCAGCCGCCACCAACCGGCGAATGCGACGCCGAGCAGCGCCACGAGGCTCGCGACGAGCAACAGGACCACGGCGGCAGCTCCGGTCAGGCGTGCGATCGCGAGACCGACGCCCCAGGCTGCGACGAAGGCGAGAGCGCCGGGGGCCAGTGAGTCGGGACGAGCCCGACTCTGCGTCGACAGCATCGCGTCCGATGACTCGCTCGAGGTCCAGTCTGGTGAACGGGCGCTGAACGCCGTGTCGATCGGTTCGCCCGCCGATTCGAGATTCGGCGGTGCACCGACCGGAGTGTTGAGGAGAGTCACGGGTCAGGCGGTCGGAGCCGACACGCCGGCAACGCATTCGGCGACGAGTTCGCGGCCGGCGGTGGTCGAACCGTTGCTATCGGCAACGAGCACCCGGTGGCCGAGTGAGGTGCTGGCGAGTGTGGCGATGTCGTCGGGGACCACGTAGGCGCGCCCGAGTAGAGCAGCGCGCGCGCGGGCGAGCGAGATGAGCGACACGCCGGCGCGCGTCGACGCACCGAGTCGAGCGGCCGGATGGGAGCGGGTCGCAGTGAGGAGATCGACGACGTAGGCGCCGACCGCGTCGGAGACCATCACCTGGTTGACGGAGTACTGGATTGCTCGGATGTCGTCCGGTTTCGTGATCGCCTCGATTGCGCCGAGCATCGAGCGGCCGCGCCGACCCGTGAGGACGTCGAGCTCGAACTCGGGAGCGGCCCGGCCCGGGCTCACGACGGCGGCGAAGCGATCCAGCGACCCTTCGCCGAGGCCGTAGGTGCCGGCGATCTCGATCGGGTTCTGCGTCGCGACGAGCATGAAGGGGCTGGGAAGCCGGTGGGCACATCCGTCGACCGTGACCGTGGCTTCCTCGGCTGCTTCGAGTAGTGCGGATTGCGTACGAGGCGTTGCTCGGTTCAGCTCGTCGAACACCACGACGTTGGCGAAGATCGGACCCGGCCGGAACCGCAGTTCGGTGCCGCCCGCCGAGTCGGTGATGGGCATCATCGAGCCGGTGACGTCGCCAGGCAGCAGGTCGGGGGTGCCCTGGATTCGCGAGAACGAGCCGCCGACAGCGCGTGCGATCACTTGTGCGAGCAACGTCTTGCCGACGCCGGGGATGTCCTCGATGAGCAGGTGTCCACCGGAGAAGAGCGTCGCAACCGCGATCTCCGCGATGTCGTGATGCCCGGCGACGACAGCGTCGATCGCCCCCACCAACACTTGGCCGACGGCGCGCACGTCGACAGGGGCGACGGGGACCGATGTTGCTGGCATGGCGACTGGATTCGGCAACGCCCGGGGATCGTCGACGGGAGCGGGTGGCGGCGGCGGAGGATGCACACTCCATCATCGGTACGTCACAGCGGGTTCTTGACGTGCGCCCGGCGTCGAAGAGTGAAATCGCTGACACAGAACGTGACGTGACCTGGGTCACGAAAAAGCGCGCAGGATCGTTACAAAACTGCGGCACATGACGGGCCGCGGGTGTTCTACTGTGTTGTCACAGGAACCGAATCCACCGCGGCGTTATCAACCTGTGCCGCAAAGTAGGAGGTCACCAATGAGCCAACGGAATCGCGACACCGACATGGTGCAGATGCTGCCCCGACAAGAACGGCGAGCGCACGCTCACAGCGAGCGCCACCGAATGCATGTCGAGTTGCAGAATGTTGCACAGACCGTCTCGTCGGGTGTAGAGCCCGAAGATGTCCACGAGCCCGGCAGCGCCTGGAAGCCCTCGCATCATCACGATGCAGAGGTCGCCAAGAGCAAGCTCGCGAAGAAGGGTCGCGCCAAGCGCCATTGGAAGACCAAGATGTGGAAGCGCCGCACTCAGCTCCGGATGGAGAAGATCGAGGCGCTCCAGATGACCAGGGAGAATCCCGGTCTCGCCGGCTACTGACCGGCATCCGATTTCAGGAAGACATTTCCTTCAGGGAGACATTCCCTTTACGACACAGACGCCGTCGTCGCTCGGGCAGCAGCCCGATCGGCGACGGCGTTCCTGTATTCCTGGACCCGTCGCAGCTTGAGGTTCTCGTAGCCGCGGATGTTCATCGCGAGCGCGAGTGCGTCGCTGGCGGCGCCGAGGTCGTCGGGGCGCGCGGCGAGGTGTGCGAGTTCGGTGGTCAGCTGAGCCCGGTACTCGTCGATGAGTTCACGCTCGGTGCGGCGCATCTCGGTCCGACCGAACGGGTCGAGACGCGTGCCCCGCAGCCGTTTGCCGTGCGCGAGGGCGAGCATCAGCGGGCGCCCGATTTTCTCGCTGACTCCGATCTTGTCGTCGCGACCGATCGCTTTGAGCATCGGTGGGTGGAGCCGCCACGTGACCTTCGCATCGGCTCCGCCGACCCGCTCGGCAGCCGCCTGTGACTCGGGCGCGACCAGCAGGCGGGCGACCTCGTACTCGTCCTTGTACGCCATGAGCTTGTGGAGTGATCGCGCCACCACTTCGGTCAGGCGTGCTTCCGCATGCTCGACATGCTCGATGTCGTCGAGGAACGACGACGCGTAGCCGACGTTCTGATAGCCGACGAGGTCGGCGGTGAGCAACTCGATCAACGGTCGGATCTCGACGGGGAACGACTCGATTCGGCGAGCGAGACGTTTCGGGAGCGGATCGACTTCGACGACGGGTCGGGCGGCAGGGCGGTTGGCGGCCACAGCGCCGATCGTTCTCGGGTCGACGATCCACGAGCGCCCCCATCGCAGCGCTTCGATGTTGGCGTCGGCGTGAACACCGTTCAGGCGGATCGCCTCCTCGACGGAGGTCGCACTTACGGGGAGTGCTCCATGCTGGATCGCTGCGCCGATGACGAAGATGTTTGCAGCCGTGGCGCTACCGAGCAGCGATTCCATGAGCTCGCCGGCCTCGGCCAGGCGGGTGGCGGACGGGTCGCTTGCCGTGTCAAGCCGCGCTCGCAGTTCCGCTCCGGTCGGGACACGCCGTTCCGGTCGACCGATCATCGACCCGGTCGGCGTCGCTGTGGTCGAGCCGACGACGATCGTTTTCCCGGCGCCGCACGCGTCGAGTGTGCGTTGGCTCGCCGCTGTGAGGAGATCAAATGCGAGGAGCACGTCAGCGGTGCCGCTGCCGAGCAGGTTGGTCGCCGGGGTCGCCGCCGTGGACAGTCGAAGATCACTGACGACCGGACCCGCCTTCTGCGAAAGACCGGTCTGATCGAGTCCTCGGCTGTCGAACCCGTCGAGCATTGCGGCGGTGGCGAGGACCTGGGCTGCGGTGACCACCCCGGTACCGCCGATGCCGGCGATGCGAACGTCGACGCCGTCGGCGCCCACACGCAGCACAGGATCGGGGAAGTCCGTGGGTGCCGCCGGAACCGTGAGGTCGGCTGTGGTTGTGGTCTCGTCGTCAGCGGACTCGACCGTCATGAAGCTCGGGCAGTCGCCGCCGAGGCAGGAGAAGTCCAGATTGCAGGTGGTCTGATCGATCGTCGTTTTGACTCCCAGCGGTGTATCAACCGCCTGGACGGATAGGCAGTTGCTGACGACGCCACAATCGCCACACGCTTCACAGATCCGATGGTTGATCACCACCCGCTGGGCCGGTGTCGTGACGAGATCGCGTTTGCGCAGCCGCCGGTTCTGTGCTGCACACGCCTGATCATGGATCAGCACCGTCACGCCCTCGACCTTCGCCAGCTCCTCCTGCGTCTCGACGATGTGTATCCGGTCGCGCACCTCGACTGTGCCGGCATCGTCGCGTGGCATGTCGACGCCTCGGTACCGCTCGACGTCGTCGGTCGTGACGACCACCCGTCGTACCCCTTGGCCGATCAAGATGCTGGCGATCGTGGGCACGCCGAGCGCACCGACAGCGTCCTGCCCGCCGGTCATCGCGACGGTCCCATTGTGCAGCAGCTTGTAGGTCATGTCGACGCCGGCGGCGATCGCAGCCTGGATCGCGAGTTGGCCGGAGTGGAAGAAGGTGCCATCGCCGAGGTTCTGGATGAAGTGGTTGCGATCGACGAAGGGCGCCATGCCGATCCACTGCGCGCCTTCACCACCCATCTGGGTCAGACCCGCGGTCGTGCCGACCTTGTCGTCGTCCATCAGCAACGTCATGGTGTGGCAGCCGATCCCGGCGCCGACCAGCACGTCCTCTGGCACCTTCGAACCCCAGTTGTGCGGGCACCCGGAACAGAAGTAGGGCGACCGCTCGACGCTGAGCGGGATCAGTGCGCGCTCGCGTTCGGGCGGCGCTTCCGGGATGAGTCGATCGCCGAGACGCTCCGCCAGTCGCCGACGCAGGGCGGGCACGATCGCGTCGGCGACGAGTACGCCGTAGTTCTGGACGAGGACATCGCCTGCATCATCTCGCTTGCCGACCACCTTCGGGACGTTGGCCAAGCCGTACAGCGCGTCCTTCACCAGTAGCTCCAAGGTCGGGTCCTTCTCCTCGATCACCACGATCTCGTCGAGACCGGCCGCGAAGCGACGGGCCACATCGACGTCGAACGGCAGCGGCAGCCTCAAGTGCAACAGCCGGATGCCTGCGCCGGCGATTGCATCGTCGGTGCCCAACCCGAGGCGGCGCAGCGCTTCGCGAACTTCACCGTGGGTGACGCCGGTGGAGACGATCCCGATCCAGGCATCCGACGGATCGACCGTGACTCGGTTGAGACCGTTCGCTGCCGAGTATCGACGGGCGCGCTCGAAGCGGACGGTGCGGATGTCGCGTTCGATCACCATGTTGTTGGGCGGCACAAGGCGAGCATCGGGCGTATGGAAGTCGGGCGCTCCGTCGATACTCATGTCGGGCAGCACGATCTGCAACCGTTCGGGGGACACGTCGATTGTGCCCGACCCATCGGCCACCGCTGCGACGATCTTCATGGAGGTCCACAGCCCGGTCGCGCGACTCATCGCAATCGCATGGCGACCGAGGTCGAGCGCTTCCTGCACATCCATGGGGTAGAACACGGGGAGGTGCAGGTCCATGAGGGCGAGATCAGAACTCGAGGGCACCGACGAACTCTTTGCAGCCGGGTCGTCGCCGACGATCACCAGCGCGCCGCCATTGGGCGACGAGCCGGCGTAGACGCCGTGGCGGATCGCGTCACCGGCACGGTCGAGCCCGGGTGCCTTGCCGTACCAGATGCCCAACACGCCGTCGTAGCGAGCGTCGGGTTGGCCCGGTGCCAACTGGCTGCCCATCACCGCCGTGGCGCCCAGTTCCTCGTTCACACCCGGCTGCACCACGAACGTGACTCCAGGTGCGGCGGCGGCGGCGCGGGCGAATTCTTGATCGAGCCCGCTCAATGGCGAACCCTGATAGCCGGACGCGAATGCGGCCGTGTTCAGGCCGGCGGCCCGGTCGGCACGCAGTTGTTCGATCGGCAGGCGGGCGAGCGCCTGGATGCCGGTCATGAAGACCGTGCCAGCGTCGGGCGCGTAGCGATCACTCAGTCGATAGGCCGTGTCTGACATCGATACCTCCGTGACGTTCGTTGCGTACGGTCACTCTTCCATGGGTGCCGAACGACGGCAAGGCAGCAAGGCTCGACGTTCGGGATCAGGCGATTCGGGTGATCCAGGCGCGCACGATCTCGGAGCGGCGGCTCTGCCACTCTTCGCTCGTGATTCCATAGCGGATGTGGTCCTCCCACGTTCCGTTGATCTCGAGGTAGCGCTGAGCGATGCCCTCTTCGCGCACGTTGAGCTTCTCCATGATCCGGCGGCTGCGATGGTTGCGCGGCACGATACAGACCTCGACGCGATGGAGACCGAGTTGCTCGAACGCGAACTGCATCACCAGCGCCACGCCTTCGACGGTGAATCCTTGCCCCGCATGGTCTTGGTCGACCCAGTAGCCGACCGTGCACGACTGCATTGCGCCGCGGATCACGTTGTTCAGGTTCACCTCACCTGCGACGCGACCGTCGATGAACAGACCGAACTGGAAGGCGGTTCCGGTTGCCCGGTCACGGTCACGTTGAAGACATCGGGAAGCGAACGCCGACTTGTCAGTCGTCGGATCTGGTTGGTGTGGGAAGCGACTCGGTTCCCAGACGGTGAGCCACTCACCGTTGCGCTGTCGGACCTCGCTCCACTCGCGAAAGTCGTTGACCGCGAGCGGTCGCATCGTGATTCGTTTGCCGAACAAGTACACCGGCGCCGGAGGGCGTGATGGGTGACGGAGTGCCACGTCAGCCGTCCCGGCGGGCTCGGTGCGTGTCGACGCTGACGCTGGTCAACTCGAGGCGGCGCATCACGGCCAGCACCACGCAGCATGTCCCGATGATCGACTCGACGTGGTCAGGGTGCATGCCAGGGTTGTGGAGCCGTTCGGGAATCGGCTCCGCCACGAGCGTGCGGAAGACTTCGTCGGCGTCAGAGCGCTCGAGTTCGTAGCCGTCGGGGAGCGACTCGGCACCCACTTCGACGCGGGCGAGGGCGACGGCGTGAGGACCGCTGAGGACGACGCGTGTCGCGTCGAGCACCATCGGGGACTCGCGAACGACGTCGTCCAGGTGATCGGACACGATGCCGAGGGCGTTGGTGAGCTGCGCAGGCGCAGGGCGGACTGCGCGTTCGAGTTCACGTTCGACGAGCGTCATCGGACCGACGGGGAGTGACCACGTGCCGCCACCGATCAGCTCGATCTCGACCGCGCGGTCGGCGATCACGACGTGCAATGATCCGGGCTTCACGGCTCGCTCCCGGTCTCGATCTCCGATTCGCGGT
>RCMY010004596.1_pt1 | contig 11886 bp, 7 predicted proteins | sample 2041341 | NCBI WGS metagenome assembly RCMY01 (sample SAMN09708234, study PRJNA481090) | Marine sediment metagenome, whole genome shotgun sequencing project.
ACTCGCCGTCGATCGGCTTGACCTTGCTGTCGATCCAACCGAAACACAGCGCCTCTCGCACCGCGTCCTCCCAGCTGAGCCGACGCTTCCCCGTCGACGCGCGATAGTAAATCAGCCACACGCCGTCGGACTTCGTGTGGTTTGTCTCGAGCCAGGAGCGCCACCCGGCTCGAGTCTTGGGATGGATCTCGCGCAGCCCCGCATCGAAAGCAGACATATCGGACGAAGACATATCGGACGAAGACACCCTCAGCTCCGCCCTCTATCCATCGCCCGACCCTAGTGCCAAGGAGAGATACGTCGGCGCTGTCGCCGGGCAACAGAACCGCTCGCCGCGTGGGTCGGCGCACGGCCGAGCGGTTGGGTCTACGGTTTCCAATGTCAGGCAGATGCTGATCGCAGGGTGCTTGCTTGCGGGCGAGATGGGGCTCTCATGACGACGAACACCAACCTGACCGGGCAGCCGCAGTGACGCAGCGCAAGGTTACCTCACGGGTCATCTCGCTGTGTCTCGATGCCAACGACCCCCACCGCATGGCGCAGTTCTGGGCAGAGGCGCTGGGCTGGGAAATCGACGAATCCGATGGCGAGACGGCGCTCGTCCCGACCGACGACACCGGCTTCGGTATCCTCTTCGAGCCGACACCGGAGAAGAAGGTTGGACAGAACAACATTCACCTCGACCTGACCACCACGTCGCTCGAGGACAAACAAGACGTCGTCAGCCGATTGATCCAAGCCGGCGCACGCCACGTCGACATCGGTCAGCGCGAAGAGGAAGGGCATGTCGTGCTCGCCGATCCCGAGGGCAACGAGTTCTGCATCATTGCGCCGCACAACGAGTTCCTTGCTGGCTGCCCTCGTCTCGGGGCGATCAACGCCGATGGCACGCGCCGGGCCGGCCTCTTTTGGAGCGAGGTGCTCGGGTGGCCGTTGATCTGGGACCAGGACGATGAGACGGCAATCCGTGCACCCGACGGCACCGGCACCATCATCCAATGGAGTGGACCACCGCTGATGAGAAAGGCGGGCAAGAACCGTCTCCACCTCGACATCGCTCCACCCGACAGTGTCGACCAAAAAGATGAAGTCGACCGGCTCATCCAACTCGGAGCGACCCGCATCGACGTCGGGGAAGGCGACGCTAGCTGGGTGGTCATGGCCGACCCCGACAACAACGAATTCTGCGTACTGACATCTCGATAGCTCCCCATGAGGTGCAGGGCTACGGGACCTCGCCGCCTTGGGGTGACCTGGAGCGGCGCCGACAGTATCGTTCCCGGATGCAGGCCATTCCCACGGAGCAGTCCACGGAGCACAATTGTGCAACGTCGTGAATTGCTGACCGCCCTCCACCAGCTCGCTGACTTCATGGGCGTGGCGACGAGGTACCAAGACGGTTTGGACCGTGAGGTCACCGTCGAACCCGAGACACTGGTCGCCGTCTGCGCAGCGTTGGGGGCGCCCCTCGCGACAATCGGCGATTCGGCCTCGGCTCTGCGCTCGCTCCGCTCCGATCTGGCCGCGCAGCTGATCGCACCGACCATCGTGGCGTGGGATGGTGTGCTCCCAGCGATCGACCTGGGTGCAGCCGACGGTTCGGCGCACCGCATCGACCTCACCCTCGAGGACGGCACCACGCTGTCGGCCGAAGGACCGAACCCGTTTCTCGACGTCGGCCAGCCCCTGCCCCTCGGATATCACCGGGTTGACGTCCAGTCCGGCTCCCGAGCGGACACCGCAAACCTCATCGCGGCCCCACGCCACTCCTGGCATCCACCGCACCCGAACCGTGGTTGGGGGGTCGCCGCGCATCTCGCCGCGCTCCGATCATCTCGCAGCCGCTCCGTCGGCGACCTGGCCGACCTGCAGCTACTGGCCGACTGGGTCGTTTCCCACGGAGGAGGTCTCGTCAGCGTGCTACCACTGCTGCCGACGTTCAACGAGCCCCCCGCCGAACCCAGCCCGTATTCGCCGGTGAGTCGATTGTTCTGGAGCGAGCTCATTCTCGACCTCGGTACGGCGCATCGACCGCAGTCGACCACCGATCGGTTGCGGCTGGATATGGCTGACGCCGAGGTCCGGGCGGCACTCCGCGAGTTCAACGCTCCTGATCCGTCGACGGTGAGTGACGAACTCGCGCGGTATGCGCAGTTCCGGGCAGCCCAGAAGAAGCTGGGCCGAGACTGGCGCACATGGCCGACCCGCGCTCGGCTCGGCATCCTCGGTGGCGACGACATCGATCGAGACGAAGAACGGTTTCAGCTGGTCGCCCAGACCGAGACGCTCCGGCAACTCGCCGGGTTCGGGAAGCGGTTCGAGAGCGCCGGTGGCAGTCTGGGCCTCGATCTGGCGGTTGGGGTCCATCCAGAGGGATACGACGCGTGGTCACGGGCCGAGCTCTTCGCCCCGACCATGTCGGTCGGCGCTCCGCCAGACGCCGGGTTTCCGAGTGGGCAGAGCTGGGGTTTCCAACCGATCCTGCCGCAGCGGTCCCGGCTCGACGGACACGCCTACTTCGCCTCATGCGTCGCACATCAAGCCGCGCTGGCCGGCGTCCTCCGTATCGATCACGTCATGGCCATGAGCCGGCTCTACTGGATACCGGAACACATGGACCAGGCGAGCGGCACCTACGTCGACTACCCCAGTGAAGAGCTCTTTGCAGTCCTGTGTCTCGAATCACACCGTCACCGGTGCGAGCTCATCGGCGAGAACCTGGGCACCGTTCCGGCCGATATCGAAGAGGCACTCCCCCGCCATCGGATTTGGGGGATGTATGTCACCGAGTTCTCGGCCGACCCAACTCGTCCGCTGGAGGTGCCCACGACCGAACAAGTCGCGATGATCGACACGCACGACACCCCGACCTTCACCGGTTGGCTCGGAGGACATGACATCGACGAGCGGGTGCGGCTGGGCCTGACGTCGCAGTCAGACGCAGTCCAAGAGCGCGCCCATCGACAGGAGGCCGTGCGCTCGATCGCCGACGACCTCGGCGGCGACCTCGACCACCCAGACGCACTGCTGTCACTCGCGCTCGAGCGCCTCGCAGCGTCGCCGAGCCCACTGGTCATGGTCTGGCTGGAGGATCTGTGGCTCGAGGCGACGTCGGTCAACGTGCCCGGCTCGAACTCGTCGCAGCGTTCCAACTGGCTGCGACCGATTTCCGGGCTGCTCGAGGACAGGCTGCGCCAACCCGAGGTCAACAAGCACGTCGAGATCTTGGCAACGGCCCGAGATCTGGATGGCCGGGGCCGCAGGTAGGATCCGTGCTCGCACGAGCACCCAATCCATGCTCGTCACAACGACGAGGAAGTCACGTGTCACCTGGAGAACTCGAGGCCGCAGTTTCGGCCCTCGCCAACAACTATGCCTGGACCTGGTCGCCAGAGAGCAACCGTCTCTTCGAGTCGACCCTGCCGCTTCGGTCGGGTGAGCACCCCCTCGCGGCCATCGGCCGGCTCGAGGTTTCCGACTGGACCCGCCTCGCCGAAGACCCGGAAACGGTCGCGTCCGTAGTCCGACTGGGCGATCGAGTCGGTTCGCTGGCATCCGATCCCGACGCCACCCCCGATGTGGCGTACTTCTCCCCCGAATTCGGCATCACCGATGTGCTTCGCCAGTATTCGGGAGGCCTCGGCATTCTGGCGGGCGACCACCTGAAAGCGGCCAGCGATCTGGATACCTCGCTGTGCGGGGTCGGGCTCTTCTACCGGCAGGGGTTCTTCCGCCAAGAGATCGACCCGCAGGGCCAGCACGAGCGGTTCGAGGAGCAGGAGCCGACCAAGCTCGGTGCCGTCGACACCGGAGTGGTCATCACCGTCCCGCTTCCCGGGCGCGAGGTTGCTGCTCGGGTATGGCGTTTCGATATCGGCCGCATACCCCTGCTGCTTCTGGATACCGATATCGACACCAACTCGGCGACAGACCAAAAGATCACCGATCGGCTCTACAGCGGCGACCGCCGTCATCGACTGCTTCAGGAAATGGTGCTTGGCGTCGGCGGCGCCCGAGCCCTCACCGCCCTCGGTTGGGACGTACCGGTACTGCATTTGAATGAAGGCCACGCCGGCTTCCTCATTTTGGAGCTACTCGACCGTGAGATCCAGTCGGGGTCGACGCTCGACCAGGCCCGGGAAACCATCCGACCGCGGCTGGTCTTCACCACCCACACCCCCGTACCGGCCGGAATCGACCGCTTCGAGCCTTCACTCATCGCGCCCTTTCTCCAGGTTTGGGCGGACGGGTGGGATCTCCCCGTCGAGGCGCTTCAGGCGCTGGGCCACGACCCCGACGACGAGCTCGGCCAGTTCAACATGGCGGCACTCTGCCTGCGGTCGGCCGGCCGTACGAACGGGGTCTCGAAGTTGCACGGTCAGGTCAGCCGCGAACTGTTCGCGTCCATACCGGGTGGCCCCGAAATCGGGTCGGTCACCAACGGTGTTCACGCTCGAACGTGGGTGGCGCCTGCCACGCAGGACTCGTTCGACAACATCCTCGGCTCGAGGTGGGAGAATGGCGATGCCGCCGCGTGGAACAAGATCGACAACCTCGACGACACCACGGTGCGGTCGCTGCGACGAAACGGAGCGGAATCGCTCAACGCACTGGTGCGCGAACGACTCGACGTTCCCCTCGACCCGGATGCGCTCACCGTTGGATTCGCGCGCCGTTTCGCCACCTACAAGCGCGCGACCCTGCTGCTGCGCGACCCTGACCGGCTCGCCACGCTCCTCGCCGACGATGATCGCCCCATCCAATTCGTGTTCGCCGGCAAGGCCCACCCGGCCGATGTTCCCGGCAAGGCCCTGCTGCAGGAGATCGCGGCCTTCAGCCGATCGGCTGCCGCCCGGGGTCGATTTGTGTTCATCCCCGACTACGACGTGACCGTCGCACAAGCCATGTACGCCGGGTGCGACGTGTGGCTGAACAACCCCATCCGCCCCCACGAGGCCTGCGGCACCAGCGGCGAGAAGTCCGCCCTCAACGGCGGGCTCAACTGCTCGATCAGCGACGGCTGGTGGGACGAGATGGCCGACGGCCGCAATGGCTGGATCATCCCGTCCAGCACTGCGACCGACCCCGAGAAACGCGACGACGCCGAATCGGACGCCATCCTGACCCTGCTCGGCAGCGAGATCATCCCCGAATTCTTCGCCGATGGTCAACCGTGGTCGCACGCCTGGATCGACCGGATGCGCGATGCGTGGCGGACACTCGGTCCCCAGGTCACCGCCGGTCGAATGGTGTCCGATTACCAGCGCACCGTGTATCAGCCGGCGCTCGACGAGGTCGGCACATCGTGACGGTTTGGCCTGGGGCGATGTACCCGCTCGGAGCGACCTTCGACGGCGAAGGGACGAACTTCGCCGTCTTCTCCGAGCTCGCCGATTCGATCGATCTGTGCCTGTTCTCGGCCGACGGCCAAGAGACCCGCCATCGCCTGCCCGAGGTCACCGCGTTCGTCCATCATGGCTACGTGCCCGATATTGCACCCGGGCAGCGTTATGGCTTTCGGGTGCAGGGGCCTTGGGATCCAGCTCAGGGGCACTGGTGCAATCCGGCCAAGCTTCTCGTCGATCCGTACGCAAAAGCGGTGACCGGTGATGTTCGGTGGGGGCCCGAGGTCTATGGCTACTGCCACGATGACGACGGCAAACTCGAACCCACCGACAGCGCCCCGTTCATGCCCAAATCGGTTGTGATCGACCCTGGCTTCGACTGGGGCGACGACGCTTCCCCGGACACGCCGCTGCACCGCACCGTCATCTACGAGACCCATGTCCGGGGTATCTCCAAAACACATCCGGACGTACCCGAAGAACTCCGGGGAACCTATGCCGGAATGGTCTCACCTCCGGTCCTCGAGCACCTCGTTTCGCTGGGCATCACCGCAGTCGAGCTCCTGCCGGTGCACCAGTTCGTGAACGACCACGTGCTGAAAAGCCAGGACCTGAACAACTATTGGGGCTACAACTCGCTGGCGTTCCTGGCTCCACACGGTGCCTACAGCTCTAGCGGCGACACCGGCGGACAGGTCGTCGAGTTCAAATCGATGGTCAAGGCCTTTCACCGGGCGGGTATCGAGGTGATCCTCGATGTGGTGTACAACCACAGCGCCGAGGGCAACCAGCTTGGTCCGCTGCTGTCGTTCAAAGGGCTCGACAACCCCTCCTACTATCATCTCGACCCCGATCAGCCGCGTCACTACGTCGACTTCACCGGCACCGGAAATACGCTGAACATGGGGCATCACCACTCCCTCCAGCTGATGATGGACAGTCTCCGGTACTGGGTCACCGACATGCACGTCGACGGCTTCCGCTTCGACCTGGCGGCGGCCCTGGCCCGCAGCCTGTACGAGGTCGACCGCCTGTCGTCGTTCTTCGACCTGATCCACCAAGATCCGATCGTTAATCAGGTCAAGCTCATCGCCGAACCCTGGGACGTCGGACCCGGTGGCTACCAGGTGGGGAACTTCCCGCCGAAATGGTCCGAGTGGAACGCCAGCTATCGCGATGGCGTCCGCGAGTACTGGCGTGGCGATTCCGAGACCTTGGCCGACTTCGCCACTCGGCTCACCGGCAGCTCCGACCTCTATGCGTCATCGGGCCGACGTCCGTCGGCGAGCATCAATTTCATCACCGCCCACGACGGCTTCACCTTGGCCGACCTCGTCGCCTACGACCACAAACACAACGAAGCAAATGGCGAGGGCAACCGCGACGGCGAGTCGCACAACCGGTCGTGGAACTCCGGCGTCGAGGGTCCATCCGACGATCCCGAGATTCAACGGGTTCGCGACACTCGTCGACGTTCGATGCTCGCCACGCTGATGTTGTCCCAGGGAGTACCCATGCTGCTGGGAGGCGACGAAGTCGGTCGTACCCAGGGCGGCAACAACAACGGCTACGCGCAGGACAACGAGGTGTCCTGGTACGACTGGGAAGCCGTCGACAACGACTTCCTCGCCTTCACCCGGCGCATCATCGCCTTTCGCAACGACCATCCGATCTTCCGGCGACGCGGCTGGTTCCAAGGAAAACCAATTCGGGGTCACCACGTCGACGACATGACCTGGTTCACACCCGACGGCGCCGAAATGACCGACGAAGACTGGTCCGTCGGCTACGCCCGGTCCCTCGCCGTGTTCTTGAACGGCGAGGCCATTTCGACGCCCAACGCTCGGGGCGAACGGGTGGTCGACGACAGCTTCGTCATGCTGTTCAACTCGAATCCCGAACCCATGATCTTCGCCCTACCCAATCAGTTCGAGGGGTGGGAGTGGGAGGTCGAAATCGACACGGCGCCCCACAGCCAACGTGGGCTGACCGCCCACGACAACTCCGAAATCGACGTCGGCGCCTGGGCGCTTGTCGTTCTCCGAAAGGACGGTCAACAGTGAAGGTCCGACGGCAAAAGGAGATGTCATGAAAGTCCTCGTTGCGACCGCAGAGCTGGCGCCCGTCGCCCGGGTGGGCGGGCTCGCCGAAGCCGTCAGCGGGCTGGTTCGCGCCTTGCGCAAGCTCGGGGTCGATGTCGAGGTCGTGCTGCCCGACTATGGCGACATCACCCTCGAGCGCCAATCCGAGACCGACATCGAGACTCCGCCGTGGGCCGGTGAAACCCGTATCCGTCGGGGTCATCACGCCGACGCGGGCGACCTGACCCTGGTGCAAACGCCCGGCATGGCACGCCCCCACCCCTACGTCGACGACACCGGCGAGGGTTGGCCCGACAACGACTACCGATTCATGGCGTTTTCGGCTGTGGTGGCCGCCTTGACCGAACAGAGCCGCCCCGACGTGCTCCACCTCAACGACTGGCACAGCGCGGCCACGTTGGGCATGCTCGCCGACCGCCCGCCCACCGTGCTCACCATTCACACGCTCGGCTATCAGGGCATTGCCTCCCGAGACTGGCTCGAACACCTCCCGGTCGAAACCCACCGTTTCGGGTGGCACGAGGGGACAAACCCGTTGGCCGGCGCAATCGAACTGGCCGATCGCGTCATCGCCGTGAGTCCGAACTACGCCCGCGAAATCCTCACCGTCGAGGCGGGCATGGGGCTCCACGACCGGCTTGCGGCCATCGGCGACCGTCTGGTGGGCATCCGCAACGGCATCGACGCCGACACGTGGAATCCGGCGACCGACCCGCACATCGCCGCCCGGTTCGACGCCTCGGACCTGTCGGGTCGAACCCGCTGCCGCGACGACCTCATCCAACGCGCCGGATGGACCGATGAACGCACCCCGATCGTCGCCGCCGTCACGCGTCTGGTCGACCAGAAGGGCGTCGACATTCTCGCCGACGCCGCCCCGTACCTGGAACATTTCCCGGCCCGACTCGCCATCCTGGGCGCAGGCGACGCTGCCCTCGCCGCCACCCTTCACGGCTTGGCCGCCGACCATCCCGACCAGATCTTCTTCACCGAAGGCTATGACGAGGCGATGGCGCATGCCCTGTTTGCCGGGTCCGACCTCTTCGCTATGCCAAGTCGTTTCGAACCATGCGGCCTGGCTCAGATGCAGGCCATGACCTACGGATCGATACCGGTGGTCACCGACGTCGGCGGCCTCCACGACACGGTCATCGACGCCGACCGGCACAAGGGCGGAACCGGGTTCGTGACCGATGTCAGCGTCGCGGGTCTCGTGGACGGTCTCCACCGGGGCGCTCGTTCATTGCGCCATGCACAACGACGGCGCGGCATTCAGACCCGAGGCATGAACTCGGACTGGTCCTGGGACGGGCCAGCGGAAACGATGCAAGTCATCGCCTGGTGAAGGGCTATTTCCGGGCCGACAGCTCCTATCACGAGCTTTGCGTTGGTTCTTTGGAGCACATGCGCACCGATGCCCGAGCCCTACTCGATGCCGGTTGCAGCCTGGTCAAGCTCTCGTGGGACCAGTCGGACTTCCTCGACTGGGAAGACATGGACCGCTACATCCTGCACCAGGTCTCACGGGTCCACACCAGTGCGGTTCTCGACGTGTTGAATATCGACAGTGACCGCTGTCCTCTGACCTTTCCGATGTACGGAAACATCGGACCGGCGGCCATTCCGTTCACGCTCGCCCACACCTCCCACACGCTCGCGGCGGGCGATCGGGTCCTCTGTATGGGCATCGGTTCAGGGCTTAACACGGGCGTGATCGAAATCAACTGGTGAAAGCCCAGCTCCCCCCGGAGTCCTTCGCAGGCTATGACCCCGCCTGGTCGAGGTTGGTCAGCATCCCTAATGGTGACCCCTCCGCCAACGGCCCAGCAACCATCACTCTCCATGTCCTCGATCATTGCATCGGCGAGCCGCAGCTCACGTTGCTCTGCGTTCACGGAAATCCGTCATGGAGCTACCTCTGGCGCAACGTCATCGCTCAGGCCCGTCCGGGGGTGCGCGTAATCGCTCTCGATCAGGTCAACATGGGTTGGTCGGACCGGATCGGCAAACCCCGAATCCTGGCCCAGAGAATCGCCGACCTGGGTTCCTTAACCGATGTGCTGGGGATCGACACACCGGTGATCACGCTGGCCCATGACTGGGGAGGGCCCATTTCGCTGGGGTGGGCGCAGCAGCACTTACCGCAGTTGGCCGGGGTCATCCTCACCAACACCGCTGTCCACCAACCCCCAAACGCCGCCGCGCCTCGATTGATCTCGGCCATCCGCAAACCCGGCGTCATCGGAGCGATGACCCAGCGGACCTCGGCCTTCATCCGAGGCGGTCTTCGGCTGTCCAATCCCGAGCCGCCACCCGAGGTTCGCCACGCATTCCTCGCCCCATACCAGACGTCCGAGCGACGAGTGGGGGTTCGAGATTTCGTGGCGGACATTCCCCTCGAGCCAGACCACGTCTCCTACGCGGCACTCCAAGAAGTGGAGGCCCGCCTACCGGAACTCGCCGGGGTGCCGGCACTCCTTCTCTGGGGGACGCAAGACCCGGTTTTCAACGAGCTGTATCTCCGGGATCTCGAGGCGCGGCTGCCTCATGCAGATGTTCATCGCTTCACCTCGGCCAGTCACTTCGTTAGTGAGGACGCCCCCGTAGCCGAGGCCGTATGGGCCTGGATCGACGGTTTACACGACCGCCCCCAACCGGTGCGGACCGCACCGTCGGTGGCCACACTTCTCCCGGAGCTGAGTTCGCCAGAGCCCCTGGTCACCGAATGGACCGACGGTGCATGGAAGTCGATCGGAGGTCGAGACTTCGTGGATCGGGTTTACCGAATTGCTCGTGGGTTGGTGATCGCCGGAATCCGTCCCGGTGACCGGATTGCCACCATGATCCCGCCCGGCATTGATCTAACGGCGGTGGTGTACGCCTGTTGGCAGATCGGGACGGCGGCGGTTCTGGTGGACAGCGGGCTGGGTGTCCGGAACATGCATCGGGCGGTCAAGGCCGCAGATCCTCAGTGGCTCATCGGGATCCCTCCTGCCGTGGTGGTTTCCAAAGGGCTCGGGTGGAACGGCAAACGCATCGTTGCCGGTGACATGGATTCCCGGTTGCGGAGATCCCTCGGTGTGTTGCACTCGCTCCGGGAGATCGAGTTGATTGGCGAGGGTGGTCCGCTGGCGGTGGAGGATGACGATCCACTGGCGGCCATTCTCTTCACGTCCGGTTCCACAGGTCCGTCAAAAGGCGTTCGCTATCAGCGTTCTCAGCTGGCGGCCCAACGAGACACCATCGCTGACCTCTATCAAATATCGCGCTCGGATCGTCTGGTCGCCGCCTTTGCGCCTTTCGCCCTCTACGGGCCGGCCATGGGGTTGGGGTCCGTGGTGCCGCAGATGGACGTCACGAAACCGGGCTCTCTCACCGCTACAGCCTTGGCGGACGCCGTTGGTCAGATCGATGCCACGATCGTTTTCGCTTCGCCCAGTGCATTGAAAAATGTAGTTGCAACTGCGACCCCACTTTCAGGTGATCAGAAGCGAGCGATGGAACGGGTCCGGCTGGTCATGAGCGCCGGTGCGCCAATGACCGCGGAACTCCTAACCTCTGTGGCAAAGATATTTCCCGCCGCCGCCATTCACACGCCGTACGGGATGACCGAGGTTCTCCCGGTGGCGGATATTTCGTTGGCCGAACGGGTGGAGCACGGTCCGGGTCTCGGCGCCTGCGTTGGGCGGCCCCTGGCCGGGGTTGACGTGCGGATCGACCCGTTCAACTCTGATGATGGTGGCGCCGAAGTGCAAGGCGAGGTAGTGGTTCGGGCGGCCCATCAGAAGCAGTCTTATCATCGCCTGTGGTGGACCGAGCAACAAAGCCGCACCGTCGATGGCTGGCACCGCACCGGAGATACGGGGTGGATCGACGGCAACGGCTATCTATGGATCACCGGGAGAGTGCAACACGTGATCTCCGCCGCCGATGGCCCCATCACCCCTGTTCCCATCGAACACGTTGTTGAGCAGATCCCCGGCGTAATGAGGGCGGCTGCGGTAGGCGTGGGGCCCGCCGGTGTTCAAGTGCCAGTGGTGGTTCTGGAATTGACCCAACCTCACCGAGGTCATCGAGCAGCACCGGAACTGAATAACCTTGTTCGCACCGCGCTGCGGGAGGCGTCACTGGCCGATCCCGCTGCGGTACTCACCGTTGGCGAACTACCGGTGGACAAGCGGCACAATTCCAAGGTCAACCGTTCCCGGGTTGGGGTGTGGGCCGGCAAGGTATTGGCGGGCAGGACCCGGGTGCGGCTGTGAGGGTTCTGGTTACCGGGGCGAGCAGCCTGATGGGGCGGGGCGTGGTGGACCAACTGATAGCTCGAGGGGACACCGTGGCGACGCTGCAAAGAACTGCGGGTAGGTGGCCGGCCGGCGTTGAGGAGTATCTCGGTTCCGTTGCCGACCCCAACCTCGTTGACCGCATCGTGCGCACCG
>RCMY010004597.1_pt1 | contig 11885 bp, 13 predicted proteins | sample 2041341 | NCBI WGS metagenome assembly RCMY01 (sample SAMN09708234, study PRJNA481090) | Marine sediment metagenome, whole genome shotgun sequencing project.
TAGTGCTACTTGCCGCCCTCCTTGAGGACAACAGTGATGGGCTTGTAACTTGCGCCCATCACGTCCACGCCATCTGCCTTCAGCTCATCCAGCGCTTGCTGAATGTACTTGTTGGTGTGCGCGGTCGCTGGCGGGTCTTCCGTGAGGATTGTTGCGCCAGTTTCGTTCTGCGTGGTCAACGCGATGTCGACTGTGCGGTCCCATGCGCCTTCATCGATGAAGCCGATTCCATTGGTGGACGGCCAGATCAACTTGTTAACCTCGTTGGCCATCCACAACTGGTGGCTCGTGCCGAGCGTGGATCCGGCCGCGGTGACGATGTCTGCAGCGGACTGCGGGTCGCTCATCGCGTAGATCCAGCCCTTGATGGAGGCTTTCAGGAACTTGACGGTGGTTTCTTCATACTTGGGATCGTTCGCGAGTCGGTCCGCGTCAGCCCAAATGGAGTCCTGAAGCATTCCGCTGCCGGCCTCGTTCCAGTCGATGACGTTCAAGTCTTCGGGCTGGTACAGCTCACCGGTGTCGGGGTTGACGCTCTCGAGCACTTGCGCGTACTCGTTGTACGTCATCGCCTGTGCCGCATCAATGTCGCCCTGCAGCAGCCCGAGCATGTCGAACGCTTGCGTGACGAGGGTGATGTCGTTGACGGTGAGGTTCGCTTTTTGAAGACCGGCGAAGATCTCCCACTCGTTGCCGTAGCCCCAGCTGCCCACGGTGTGGCCCTTGAGGTCAGATGGCTTCGTGATGTTCTTATCTTTGAACGAGATCTGCGTCGTCGCTGACCGCTCGAAGATCTGCGCAACGTTGGTGATTTGAGCACCCTGCTGGATGGAGCCGAGAACTTTCGGCACCCAGGAGATGGCGTAGTCGGCCTCTCCAGAGGTGAGCGCGTCCTGCGGAACAATGTCAGCGCCACCTTCCTTGAGCGTGACGTCGAGGCCCTCCTCTTCGTAGAAGCCCTGATCGACGGCAGCGTAGTACCCGCTGAACTGAGCCTGGGCGAACCACTGGAGCTGGAGCGTGACGGGGGTCAACGCGCCATCGTCGCCGCCGGGCTTGTCTGTCGACCCGCTTCCGGGCGGGCTACAGGCACTGAGTGCGAGTGCCGCTGTGGCGAGCACCGCCGCTCCCATCAATAGTCTTTTGCGATTGTGCATGGATTCCTCCTTGTTGGTACTTCTTCGGACACTGCAGGGTGGAACGCTGTGGAAATTAGCTTCCTCGGTTGCGCAGCACCCACCGTTCGACGGCGAGCACAGCGAGGTAGAAAACCAGACCGAGGATGATAGAGCCGAGCACGTAAGCCCAGGCAAGCGGGTAATTGCTGCCTGCCGCCGCTGTCGTGATCGACTTACCGAGGCCGCCAATCGGTCCGCCGAAGTATTCGGCAATAACCGCGGCGATCACGGCGAGAGAAGACGCGATGCGCACGCCCGTGAAGATAAACGGCAGAGCGGTGGGCAGCGTGACGGTGCCAATCGTCTGCCACGTGGTGGCGGCGTGGGCGCGCATGAGGTCGCGATGCACTGGTCGCACTTGACGCAGCCCCTTGAGGGTGTTCACGTAGACGGGAACGAACACGGCGAGGGAGGCGACGAGTTGGCGTGCTGTCTGCTGGCTCGCGCTGAACATCCCGTACAGCACGGGCGCAAGGGCAACGATGGGGAGCACCATTGCCGCGGCGACAACCGCAGAACTCAGTTCGTCGATCGTGCGCACGAGGGAGGCGATGACCGCGAGTAGGATGCCGAGCACCGTACCGACGAATACTCCCACGAGCGAGTTGAACCCTGTGACGAGCGAGTTGGACCACACGGTGGGCATGTTTTCGAAAAACTGCCCGCCGATCGACGTCGGGCTCGGCAGCACGAACGGCTTGATCTCGAGGAGAACGACCGCGAGCTGCCAGAGCAGCAGCGTGACAAGTCCAAGCAGAAGTGGTGGGATGAGCCCTTTTGTCGCTCCGAAGGTGGCTTTCATCAGTTGTCAACTCCGAGCGGGTTGGCGTCGGCTGAACCGTGAAGGTATTCGCGGACCTCGCTCACCGAGCTGAAGAACGCTTCGCTTTCACGGATGTGGTCGGTGCGTTCGGTGGCGCCGCTGAACTTCACGTCCACAATCGCACGAATGCGCCCTGGGCGAGGTGACAACACCACGACACGGTCGGCGAGGAACACCGCTTCAGGAATCGAGTGGGTCACAAACACGACCGCAGCTCCCGTTTCGGCGCAAATGTGGGCGAGTTCGCCCTGCATGTGCTCTCTCGTCATTTCGTCGAGTGCGCCGAAGGGCTCATCCATGAGCAGCAGGTTGGGGCTTTCGGCGAGAGCGCGCGCAATTGCCACGCGCTGCTGCATGCCACCGGAAAGCTGGTCTGGGAAGTTGTCACCGAAGTCAGCGAGGCCAACAAGCGCGAGCAGTTCGCGAGACCGCTGTGTGCGCTCAGCTTTGCCCACTTTGTGCAACTGCAGCGGCAATTCGATGTTCTGACGCACCGTACGCCACGGCAGGAGCCCGGCCTGCTGGAACGCGATGCCATAGTCCTGGTCCATGCGCGCCTGGTGCGCCGACTTGCCAAACACGGTGAGTTCACCGCTCGTGGGCTGATCGAGGTCGGCGATGAGGCGCATGAGCGTGCTCTTGCCGCAACCGGATGGTCCGATGAGTGACACGAACTCACCGCGCGCGACCGTGAGGTTGATGTCTTCGAGCGCAATGACCTGTGCGCCCCGCTTTCCCTCGAACACTTTGCCCACGTTGACTACGGAGACCGCCGGGCTTCCGGCAGCGCCTGCAGCATCGGATGTGGGGCTAGTTGTCGAATCCTGCACTGTGGTATTCCCATCCTGTCTGGTCATGCGTTCGTCTCCCCGCGGCGGTAGCGGCGTACGGCGAGTGCGAGAACCCCAACGGTTCCCGCCGCAATCAGTCCTATCGCGACGGCGCCGAAAATGGGCGCCCACGGTTTACCGGGGTCACCACCCGCGGCGCCGGCAAACTCTATGATCATGCGGCCGATTCCGCCTTTAAGTCCGATGGAGACCTCAGCAACAATTGTGCCGATGACGGCGTTCGCGGCGGCCAACTGCAAGGCAGGGATCAGGTACGGGATGCTTGCGGGAATTCGCAACCGGAAGAGGGTTTTCCACCAGCCGACGCCGAACGAACGGAACAGTTCAACGTGGTTGGTGTCGGGGGAGTTGAGTCCCTGCAGCGCCCCGATGGAGACGGGGAAGAACGCGAGGTAGCTTGCGATCAGGGCGACGGACATCCAGTTTTCCCACACGAAGTCGCCGATCTGGATTTGCGCACCCCAGCGACGCACGAGAGGCGCAATCGCAATGAGCGGCACCGTTTGGCTCAGGATGATCCACGGCAGCACGGCCGATTGCGCTGTGCGAAAACGCTGCATGATGAGCGCGAGCAGAAGGCCGACGCTCACTCCGATAATCCAGCCGACGGCGGCGACGTAGAGCGAGAACGCCGACGCATCGACGACCGCTTGCCACATCAGGACCGAGTTGGAAGCGCCCGTGAGCGGCTCGGCGAGACGCTGGAACATCGTGGCGATGTGGGGCATCGACATGTCGTTGGTGCGCGGCAGGAGAATGAGGTCCCCGATCGCGAAACCCTTTTCAGGGCCAAGGAACTTGTACAGCTCCCACATCACACCGACCAGGATGATGCCCGTTGCCCCCAGAATGGCCTTGCGCCACGTCGCAGCGCGACTTGCTCTGGGTGCCCGTGACGACCCCGACCGGCCGGGCTTGGCTCCGCCTCGCGGGGCTGTCTCGACTTGCATCGTCGGGGTAGCGGTCGTGTTCACTGTTAGACCTTGGCCACGATGTGCTCGGAAAGCGCGGGAATCACCGTTTCGCCGTAGACCCGCAGCGTCTCTTCCTTGTTGTCGTGCTGGAGGTAGCCCGCGAACTGGTTGACTCCCATTTCCTTGAGCGTCTTGAGTTTTTCGATGTGGTCGTCTGCCGTGCCGAGCAGGCAGAATCGGTCAACGATTTCATCCGGAACGAAGTCGGCGTGAGTGTTGCCCGCCTGGCCGTGCTGGTTGTAGTCGTAGCCTTCGCGTCCCTTGATGTAATCGGTGAGCGCTTTAGGAACGGCCGACCCTTCTCCGTACTTGGCCACAATGTCGGCGACGTGGTTGCCGACCATCCCGCCGAACCAGCGGCACTGGTCGCGCATGTGCTCAGTGTCGCCACCGATGTACATGGGGGCTGCGACGCAAATCTTTACGGCCTCAGGGTCGCGCCCGGCATCTTTCGCCGCCGTGCGCACGGTCTTGATCATCCACTCGGCCACATCGAGGTCAGCCATTTGCAGGATGAACCCGTCACCGACCTCTCCCGTGAGTTTGAGGGCGAGAGGACCGTACGCCGCGACCCACATTTCCAGCTCGGAGCCCTTGCTCCACGGAAACTGCAGGGTGGCGCCGTTGTACTCGACAGACCGCGAATTCGCGAGCTCGCGGATGACGTGAATCGACTCGCGCAACGTCTTGAGGTTGGTGGGTGCACCGCCCGTCACGCGCACGGCTGAGTCGCCGCGGCCGATGCCGCAAATGGTGCGGTTGCCATACATCTCGTTGAGCGTGGCGTAGACCGACGCCGTCACGGTCCAATCCCGAGTGGCCGGGTTTGTCACCATCGGGCCGACGACGATCCGGTCCGTTTCGGCGAGAATCTTGCTGTAGATGACGTACGGCTCTTGCCACAGCAGGTGAGAGTCAAACGTCCACACGTGGCTGAACCCGTGTGATTCTGCAAGCTTTGCCAACTGCACGGTGCGTGCCGACGGCGGGTTGGTCTGGAGTACTGCTCCGAAATCCATGTATTCCTCTGCTGTGTTCGGGTGTTTTAGGTGAGGTACTGCGACAGGCCGCGCTTGAAGAACTTTCCGTCTCCTGGCTTGCCGAGGTACTCGTTGTTGTCGATGATGACTTTTCCGCGAGAAAGCACGGTGTCGACGTGACCGTCGATTTCGAAGCCTTCCCATGCGGAGTAGTCCATGTTCATGTGGTGGGTCTTGCCGACACCGATGGACGTGTGGCCGTTGGGGTCGTACACGACGATGTCGCCGTCTGCTCCCGGCTGGATGACACCCTTCTTGCCGTACATCCCGAACATGCGCGCGGGGGTGGTCGAAGTGACTTCCACCCACCTCTCGAGCGAGATGTTGCCGTCGACAACGCCCTGATAGATAAGGTCCATGCGGTGCTCGACCGATCCGATGCCATTCGGGATCTTCGAGAAGTCGCCGATTCCCATGTCTTTCTGGCCTTTCATGCAGAACGGGCAGTGGTCGGTGGAGACCATCTGGATGTCGTTCGTGCGCAGGCTCTGCCACATGTGGTGTTGGTGGCCTTCAGCGCGCGAGCGCAGCGGCGTGGAGCACACCCATTTGGCGCCTTCGAAGTCGCCCCACTCTTTTCCTTGAGCTGCGAGGTGCTCTTCGAGCGAAAGGTAGAGGTATTGCGGGCACGTCTCGCCGAACACGTTTTGGCCGTTGTCCCTGGCTGTCGTGATCTGCTCGACCGCTTGCTTCGCGCTCACGTGCACGATGTAGAGCGGAGCGCCCGTGAGGTTGGCGAGCATGATCGCGCGGTGCGTTGCCTCTTCTTCTGCCTGCCACGGGCGTGTCATCCCGTGGTAGTAGGGGGAAGTGTTGCCAGCCGCGAGCGCTTGCTGAACGAGCACGTCGATGACGGCACCGTTTTCGGCGTGCATCATCATCATGGCGCCGAGGTCTGCACCCTTCTGGAAGGCACGCAGGATCTGTCCGTCATCCGAAAGGAACACGCCCTTGTAGGCCATGAAGAGTTTGAAGCTCGACACTCCTTCGTTGATGAGCTCGTCCATGGCGGTGAGCGATGAGTCCTGGACGTCGGAGAGAATCTGGTGGAATCCGTAGTCGATCGCGCAATTGCCCGCAGCCTTTTCGTGCCACGCCTTGAACTGATCGAGCACATTTTCGCCCGCATACTGCACGACGAAGTCCACGATGCTCGTCGTGCCTCCCCATGCGGCCGCTCGCGTACCGGTCTCGTACGTGTCGCTCGCGAACGTGCCGCCGAACGGCATCTCCATGTGGGTGTGCGCGTCGATGCCGCCGGGGATCACATACTTCCCCTTCGCGTCGATCACGGTGTCGACGTTTTTTTCCAGATCGAATCCGAGCAGGTTCGATCCGGGGGAGAGCACCGCGGCGATCGTTTCGCCGTCAATGAGAACGTCGGCTTGACCGGTTCCCGTGGAGTTGACGACGGTTCCGTTTTTGATGAGGGTTTTCATCGGCTGCTCCTTTGCAGAATATGTGCCGCGGTCGAGTTACGGCTTCGGGATGGACGTGTAGGAGTCCGGACGGCGGTCGCGGTAGAACTGCCAGTCGTCGCGCATCTGGCGCACCATGTCCATGTCGAGGTCGCGGATCATGACTTCCTCTTCGCTTCCCGATCCGCGCTCGCCGACGAAGTTGCCGCGCGGGTCGATGACCTGGCTCGTGCCGTAGAAGTCGACGGCGAGCTCGCCATATTCGTTGTCTTCGCGTCCGACGCGGTTCGGCTGGAGTACGTAGTACCCGTTTGCGACGGCCGCGGCAGGTCCTTCGACTTCCCACAGGCGGTTCGAGAGGCCGGGCTTTGTGGCGTTCGGGTTGAAGACCATTTCGGCACCGTTCAGCCCGAGCTCGCGCCAGCCTTCGGGGAAGTGACGGTCGTAGCAAATGTAGAGGCCCACTTTGCCGACGGCCGTGTCGAACACCGGGTAGCCCTGGTTGCCCGGTCGGAAGTAGAACTTCTCCCAGAAGCGGTCGAGGTGCGGAATGTGGTGCTTGCGGTACTGGCCGAGGATTGCTCCGTCCGAGTCCACGATGACGGCCGTGTTGTAGTACAGGCCGGGCATTTCTTCTTCGTAGATGGGAAGAATCATGACCATGTTCAGCTCTTTCGCGAGCTTCGCGAAGCGTTGCACGATCGGCCCGTCGGAGGGTTCCGCATAGGCGTAGTACTTCTTGTCTTCCGTGATGCCGAAGTATGGGCCGTAGAAGAGTTCCTGGAAGCAAATGATCTGGGCGCCATCTTTCGCGGCATCCCGAGCGAACTGCTCGTGCTTTGCGATCATCGACTCTTTGTCGCCGGTCCACGTCGTTTGCGTGATTGCTGCGCGAACGATGTTCGATCCACTGACACTCATTGATGCCTCCAGCTCAGGGCTTCCTTGCCCTTATTGTTACTTTACAACCTAAACATTTAGGCTTTGTGTCGACTGATGTCGTACAGTCTTCAATACTGTCTGCGAAACACGCTTGAGGCAAGTGACAATGACAAACTTGATAGAACACATCGAGGGTCGCACCCCCGTGGGAATTTCTGCGGCCATCGGGCGCCTCATATCTTCCGGGGAGCTTGCGCCAGGCGACCGACTGCCCACCGTGAGAGTGCTCGCGAAGCAATTGGGGATCAGCCCCGCAACAGTCAGTCACGCGTGGCAAGCGCTCGCGGCAGCAGGGCTCATCGAATCCCACGGTCGCAACGGTTCTTTCGTGCGGAAGCTCGAATCGCCTCAGCGCTCAATGTTCAGCCAACCGCGCACAGATGAGAGCGGTTTGCCGCGGCTCGACCTCTCCCGGGGAACGCCGGACCCTCAACTTCTGCCGAGCCTCGGTAGAGCGCTCACCCGTGTCTCTCAGCGAGCCGAAACCTCGGCATACATGGAGCTGCCGGTGATCCCTGAGCTGCTTGACGTGCTCAGCGCCGCATGGCCGTACCGGGTCGGGTCGATCACGATCGTGAATGGCGCTCTCGATGCAATCTCGCGAAGCATCGATCAAGTGGCGCGCTTTGGTGACCGGGTGGTTGTGGAGAACCCCGGATTCCCGCCCATTCTCGACATGCTCAAACGATTGAGTCTCGACGTTGTACCCGTGGAACTCGATGAGTTCGGAATCACACCCGAATCGTTCGCACAAGCCCTTCTTCAATCGCCCGCCCTCGTCATCCTTCAGCCGCGCGCGCAAAACCCGACGGGCGCGTCGATGACGACAGAGCGTGCTCGTGAACTCGCGGACATGATCGCTGACGACACCCCGCACGGGCACATTGTGGTGATCGAGGATGACCATTCCGGCGAGATCACGGTTGCGCCAGACGTGAGCCTTGGCTCCTGGATTCCCGAACGCGTGCTGCACGTGCGAAGCTTTTCGAAATCTCACGGCCCGGACTTGCGCATTGCAGCGCTCGGCGGCCCCATGGCGCACATTAATGCCATCGAATCGCGACGGATGCTCGGCCCCGGCTGGACGAGCCGCATGCTTCAAACGATCCTGCACGACCTCCTCACCACATCGGAGAGCGTCGCAGAAGTGGCGGATGCCGGGCGAGTGTATTTCTCCCGGCAGAAATCCTTCGCCGATGCACTTCGCGCCCTCGGCATGAACATCCGGCAGGCGGATGGAATTAATGCGTGGATTCCGGTGGATGACGAGCATCGCGCGGTCATGCAATTGGCGGCGCGCGGCATCCGAGTCGCAGGGGGTTCGCCGTTCTTTGCCGCCGATTCTGCGCAAGATTTTGTGCGAGTCACGGCGGGTGTCATTGAGGAAGATGTCGAGACGATCGCCATGGCCATTGCGGCAGCGGCGGGTTCGGAAGCGCGGGGCACTCCCGCTCTTTCCACGCGTTGGGCATGAACGCAGGTAACGGTAACTAGGCTTGAGGCGTGGCACACCCTAAAAAGACTCCGTTCACGCAAGACGTTGTCGACCTCATTCACCGCCCAGGCGAGATGCGCGAGCGCGTCGTCGACGTGCCAGCTCCCGATGGTTGGGGCAACGCCGTCATCGCCGTTCGCGAGGGCGAACCCGTGCATCTGGACATGCGCCTGGAGTCGCTGCATGACGGCGTCCTGGTGTCCGCAGATGTGTCAACGGTGGCTCGCGGGGAGTGCGTGCGGTGCCTCATTGACGTGGAACTGCCCCTCGAGGTCGAAATCCGCGAGGTTTTCGCGTATTCTCGTGACGAAGCTTTCGACTACGACGTTCAGGGCACGCAGGTAGATCTCGAACCGATGGTTCGGGATGCGGTGGTGTTGGCACTCCCGTTCCAGCCCGTGTGTCAGGACGATTGCACAGGCTTGTGCCCAGAGTGTGGGGTGCGACTTCTGGACAACCCGGACCACGAACACGAAACCCCGGTCGATCCACGCTGGGCCGCTCTTGCGGGCCTCGCAGAACCCCAACAAATTGACGTGATCGGTGCCAAGTCCGACACCGAAGAAGAGAAGAGATAATCATGGCAGTTCCGAAGCGGAAGATGTCCCGCGCCAGCACACGTGCGCGTCGTGCCCAGTGGAAGGCGACGCCTCCCACCCTCGTGAAGTCGATTGAGGGCGGCAAGGTTGTGTACAGCCTGCCTCATCGCGCGAAGGTTGTGACCGACTCTGCCGGCACCGACCTCTACATGGAGTACAAGGGTCGCAAAGTCGCCGACATTTAGTCGTCGATCGTTTCGGCATTTGTGTCGCTGAGGATGACGAAGCACGCGGTAACTCCGGAGGGTGACCTTCCGGATGCGGCCGAGCTTGCCGGTATTCTCGGTGTGCCCGTCGACGTTGAACTTTTGGGGCTTGCCCTCATCCACCGCTCGTTTGCATACGAAAACGGTGGTCTCGCTCACAATGAGCGGCTCGAGTTTCTTGGCGACGCCATTCTCGGGCAAGCCGTGACGGTGATGCTGTTCACGGAGAACCCCGATCTTGACGAGGGTGACCTGGCTAAGCGTCGGTCAAGTTTGGTGAGCAGTGTCGCGCTCGCGGAAGTGGCACAACACATCGGGCTCGGCCGGTTTCTTCGACTCGGCAAAGGCGAAGAGCAGACGGGTGGCCGGGAGAAGTCTTCGATTCTCGCCGACACCGTTGAGGCCGTCATTGGCGCGGTGTTTTTGGGCGCTGGCGGCCAGGTGGCGACTGACCTCGTGTTGCGACTCATCCGGCCGCTTATGGAGGACCCAGCCAGGTTCGGTGCGGCTATGGACCCGAAAACGAGCTTGCAGGAGCTTTCCACTGCCCGTGGTCTCGGTATGCCGCGCTACGACATTGTTGACAGCGGCCCCGACCATTCGAAGCGGTTCCGCGCTGCCGTGGTGATTGCTGACAAAGAAATTGCCTCGGGGGAGGGAACGAGCAAGAAGCACGCGGAGATGGCGGCGGCACTCGACGCCTGGATGCAACTTCAGGTCGAGGATTCTCCCAACGCTGCTTCTGACTCGCCCACCTCGAGCGACTGACTGTGCCGGAGCTGCCTGAAGTTGAGGTGGTGCGCGCGGGTCTCGTGCCGTTTGCGACCGGTGCGACGGTGACGCACGTCGACGTGTTCGATGAGCGTTCGCTGCGGCGGCATCCTGGCCCGGCCGAAGACTTCATCGACCGCATGACGGGTGCCGTATTTGCAGCGCCATCGCGCCGCGGCAAGTTTCTGTGGCTGCCGCTCGTTTCTTCCCCTTCTTCCCCTTCTTCCTCTTCTTCCTCTTCTTCCCAAATGAAGGCATTTGAGCCTGCGATGACTGAAATTTCGGCTGTTGAAGCCGGATTGCCTTCATTTGGGAACGGGGAGGCGCTTGTTGCGCATTTGGGGATGAGCGGGCAAGTGCTGTTGCGTCCGCCCGGGAGCGAGGATACCAACACGCGCATCCGGTTCGAACTCGAGCATCCGGAGCACGGCGAAGTGCGCCTCAACTTTGTGGACCAGCGCATTTTCGGGTCGATGGCTATTGATGATGTCGTGCCTGTGGCCGATCAGCCCTCGGATGGACGGGCCGAGCACGTGCCCGCCTCTGTCTCTCACATCGCCCGCGACCCGCTCGACCCCCTCTTCGATGATGCGAAGTTTTTCGCGCGGCTGCGCCGTCGACGCACGGGCGTGAAGCGCGCCCTGCTCGACCAAACCCTCATCAGCGGCATTGGCAACATTTATGCGGATGAGGCCTTGTGGGCTTCCCGCATCCACTTTGACCAGGCGACGGATGCGCTGAGCCGGCCCCGCGCAATCCGGTTACTCAAGGAGGTTCGTGCCGTGCTCACCAAGGCACTCGCCGAGGGCGGTACGAGTTTCGATGCGCAGTACCTGAACGTGAACGGGGAGTCCGGGTACTTCGCGCACTCGCTCAACGCCTACGGCCAGCAAGGCAACCCGTGCCCGCGTTGCGGTCGCCCGATCGTGCGCGAACGGTTCATGAACCGGGGGAGTCATTTTTGCCCGTTTTGCCAGCGCTTGCGGTGACGAGGGTGGTCACGCAGGCAGCTACGCTGGCTGCATGAGTGGACCTCGAGAGTCGACCTCGACCCCGGATGCTATCCCCGAGCTTGGCGCTAATGATCCGCGCCGCTACCAGATGGATATGAGTTGGGTGTGGTCGAGAAAACACAATCCCGGCCTGCACAAGCTGGCGATTGTGCGTGCAACGGTGACTGCGCCAGACGCGAAGGAACTTGCGAGCCTGTTCGAGGAGTGGACTGCCTACCTCGAGGGCCCAAGCGAGGACGGCAACTATTGGCACGGCGGATGGTTCTGCCAACGAGAGAAGTCGGAAGATGGAACGCTCGCCCTCCTGTTCGGCTCGGCCGGCGAAGACGTGGCGGAGTCGCTTGACTTTGGGATTCAGTGGTTCTCGGGGGCTGTGATCGCTCGCATTGCTGATGCAGAAGTGGCCTGGCAGGAGCTTCCGTTCACTCGGGACTGACCGCGGGGAACCCTTAGCGGGAGCTGATCTTCTTGAAGCGGTTGATGGAGAGCGGCACGAAGATCGCGAGCACGACGGCGATTCCGATGAGCACGGCTGCGATCGGGTTCTGCTGGCTCCACACGTCCGACACGGGGGT
>RCMY010004598.1_pt1 | contig 11882 bp, 15 predicted proteins | sample 2041341 | NCBI WGS metagenome assembly RCMY01 (sample SAMN09708234, study PRJNA481090) | Marine sediment metagenome, whole genome shotgun sequencing project.
GTGCCCCCCGGCGTGCCGGGGGCGGGATGAACCACCATGCCTGTCGGCTTGTTGATGACAATCAGATCGTCATCCTCGAATATGACATCCAGCGCAATATTTTCAGCAGCGACGTGGTAATCATCGGCAATTTCAACTGTGATTTCAACAGCATCACCCTCGGCAGGCTTCGCCCTCGGGTCTGTCACCACGACGCCGTTCACCCGCACCGCGCCATCCGCCAACAGCCGCATCAGACGCGACCGGCTCAGCGATGCGTCAATCGGCACGTTCAACGCCAACGCTTTGTCCATCCGCGCGGGCGGATTTTCAGCAATGGTAAAGTTTACGATGGTGGCGGTCATATCTCAGTCCTTAACAATCTCGCGCCTGATAGTCCCAGACGCCCGGGATGTCACGCTTCGGATCGGATAAGGGGAATGGTACCGCCTCCCCGGCTTGAACGGGGGACCCCTGGTTCCACAAACCAGTGCTCTAACCAACTGAGCTAAGGCGGCAACAGGAGCCGATTTAGCGGCCATGCCGTATGATTGCAAGTCCCTAACCACCGAGATTTCGCCTGCACTTGCTATCTATCCCGCCAGCGGGGTAAATCTGAGGAAAGTTATCCAAAGGACCACGCCATGGGCATTAACGATCAGCGAGATATCGAAGCAAACCTGCAAATCGGACCAACAGACCAAGGTGAGGTGCGACTATTCGTCGAAGGCGACGGCATTGAGGTCCCTATGGATTTCACCCCCGAAGAGGCCGAAGAAATCGCGCAGGAGATTATGGCCGCCGCCAAAGCTGCACGCCTCGTAAAGAAGCGCTAAATGCACGACCACGGCCCCGAAATATCGGTTTGGCGCGTGGGACTGTTGATGCTGACCGCCATGACGCTGATTGTCGGCGGTGACGTTGCGGGAAAGGTTTTGTCGCAGGACGGCGCAAGCCCGATTTTCGTCGCGTGGACCCGTTTCGCGTTGGCTTGCGTTGTTTTGCTGCCCTTCAGCGGCATCCGCCGCGCCGATGCCCCTGCCCTGCGCGACGGGCGCATCTGGCTGCGCGCCCTTCTTATCATGGCAGGAATTTGCTCGATCCTGACGGCCCTGCGGACCGAACCCGTGGCCGACGTGTTCGGCGCATTTTTCATCGGCCCGATCATCGCATTCGTTCTGTCCGCTGTGCTGCTGAAAGAGCGCGTGACACCCGCGCGTTCACTGCTACTCGCCATCAGTTTTGCTGGCGTCTTGCTGGTCGTTAAACCGGGATTCGGTTTGTCTGTTGGTATGGGCTTTGCCATCCTCGCGGGGGTGTTTCATGGCAGTTATGTTGTCGCCACACGCTGGGTCGCAGGAACCTATCGTCCGCGCTTACTCCTGATATCGCAGCTTTTTCTCGGCGCGGTTGTGCTGGCGCCGTTCGGGCTGGCCACCGCCCCTGCAACTCTGTCGTGGACCGCCATTGGCCTGATTACGATCAGTGCTATGGGGTCTGCGATGGGCAACCTTCTGCTCGTCACCCTGAGTAAAACCACGCCGTCCAGCGTCATTGCACCGCTAATCTATACGCAACTTATCTCCGCCACTGTGCTCGGGTATCTCGTGTTCTCGAATTGGCCGGATACCGCCAGCTTTATCGGCCTGACAATCATCTTTTGTGCGGGCCTCGCGTCGCTGGCGTTGTCGCGCCGTTAAAGCAGGCCGTTGGGCATCTGTGCGGTAGGGTCACGAAACGCCTGTAAGCGCATTGCTGCGTGGCGGGCGAACTTCTGTACCATGACCTTACGTCGCGCAGGTGGCAGCTTATCCTCCGGCGCCATGCGCACGACTTCGCCGTCATAAGCATCCGCAAAGATCAGTCCTGTTTCATCGGGCAGCAACTCCGTCGGGAAATCACCGTCCACGGCCCAAAAGAACCGGTCGCACCATTCCAGATAGCCCTGCCATTTGCAGTCGGCCATATAATCCGCACGGGACGATTTGCATTCGATCACCCAGATTTCGCCTTTAGGCCCAAGGGCCATAACATCCACCCGCAGGCCCCGCGTCGGCACCAGTTCCTCGACGCAGACAAAATCCAATGTACGCAAATGGCGACACACACCGCGGGCCAGCAATTGGCCTGGTTGAAGCGTTAATTCAGCGGATTGGACAAGGTTATTCAGCATTGCCCGAACATGAACAATACAGGAACATCCGTCAAGAGTGGTTAATATCACGATCAGCGGCGCATAAATAATTGTTGACATGATACCAAATAGTATCGCATTAATACGAAACCCTTTGGTATCACGTTAGGCTCCCATGTCACAGCACCAGCCCCTCTTTCGCGCCCTCGCCGATCCGACCCGTCGGGATATTCTGCTGATGTTGCGCGGCTCTGATATGACCATCGCGCAGGTTGCCGAAAACTTTGACATGACCCGCGCTGCCGTCAAAAAGCACCTGACCGTGCTGTCGGATGGCGGCCTGATCACCGTGCGTGCGCAAGGACGCGAACGCTACAACACCCTCAACCCCGCCGCTCTTGCGCCGATCCGCGATTGGTTGTCCTTCTTTGACGCCTTTTGGGACGCACGTTTGGGTAATCTTAAATCTGCCATTGAAAAGGACAGACAATGACCAACGTCTTGAACAAAACGATCTACCTGAATGCCCCTCGCGAGCAAGTCTGGGACTACCTGACAACGCCGGACGGTCTGTCAAAATGGTTTCATGCGCCAAAATCCGCTTTGACCGAGGGCGAACCCCTCGCGCTTTACGGGGCAGAAAGCGGCGACAAGATTTGCTGGGGCGAAGTGCGTGCGGCGCGCGCACCGGAATATCTGGAATACACGTTCACAATCAAACCCATGGGCGATGCCGTCAGCACGGTTAAATGGACGCTGGAAACGGTTGAAAGCGGTACACGCCTATCGCTCGAACATGCAGGTCTGCCCGCAGGAACCGAGGCGTTTGGCCTGACACTTGCCCTCGATGCAGGGTGGGATCGCCACTTTGGCCAATTACGTGATGCACTTCACGGAACAGAATGATCCACGACCCCTTGTCGAAGCCTGCTTGTCACACTACCTGTAATGGCGGCGGGCTTCTGCTCTTCTCGTATACACGGGACAACATTCCAGTGGCCTTAAGCAAATCCGAGGCGGCTGGCGCTGGCGGGGCCCTGGCTCCGTTACCTGGCTACCACCTGTACATACAGGTCCTCGGGAATTAGATCCCTACGGTCGCCGCGGGGCCCGCCACCTACCCGATTATTGCTTTGGCTTGATTAACGCTTTGGCTGACGGTCCACGCGGACGGGAATCGGTTCCGCAAGATATACCCGTGCAAGGCGTCCCCCACGTGGGTCATCATCGTCGTCATCCGACATCGCCATAATCGCGAAGGCAAACTGGACGCCGGAGAAAACCAGCCCGTTGAAAAACCAGATCATCAAGATCGCCAAAAACCCAACGTCCGAACGCGCGATCAACCCGCCGAGGCCCATCACATCAAACCCGATCAGCAAACCGACAAACACCGCCGACAGCACAAAGCCAATGGCGACACTTTTTATATAAAGTTGAATTAGATCGGGCGTTTTTTTGAACATCGGTTCAGCCTCCTAATTTAGAATATAGGCTGCAACGGCGCTGCGCCAAGGGACATGATGCCCCAGTCGGCGTTAAAATGCGTCCGGCTTGGCCTCTTTCGCCATGTGATCCAGCACCGCATTAACGAATTTAGCCTCATCACCACCGTCAAAAAAGGCTTTGGCCACATCAACATATTCACTGATTGCGACCCGTGGCGGCGTATCACGGCCAAGGATTTCCACACCTGCGGCACGGAACAGTGCACGCAATGTGGGGTCGATACGGCCCAGCGGCCAACGGGCAACCAACGCGCGGTCCGTCATCTTGTCAATCTGGGATTGCTGTTCAACCGCCTGTTCCACCAGCATTTTAAAATGCGTGATGTCGCCGTCGATCATTTCAGCGCCTTCATAGGTTTCGCCAAACCGGAAATTCAGGAACTCCGCCGTCACCGCATCAATGGTCTGGCCGCTGTGCTCCATCTGGAACAACGCCTGCACTGCGTAAAGCCGAGACGCGGATTTCATTTTACGACGCTGGTTGCCGGATTGGTTCGAGTTGGTCTGGGTCATGCTTTGGTGCTGCTATCCGTTTTACCCGCCATCAGGATGTCGTTGGTGAACCCAACGCCCTTTTTGGCGCCGCTCCACTTACGAGTCAAAGCAATCAGGTGCAAGGCCGCAGCGGCCGCACCACCGCCCTTATTCTGCCCATTCACATCTGCGCGAACTTCGGCCTGTTCAATGTTTTCGACTGTGAGGATACCATTGCCGATGCAAAGACCCTGAAGGCCCAGCAACTGCAATGCGCGGCTGCTGTCGTTGCAAACCGTTTCGTAATGCGTGGTCTCGCCACGGATCACACAACCCAGCGCGACGTAGCCGTCAAAATTGGACAACCGTTCGGCGATGCCGATGGCCGTGGGAATTTCCAAGGCACCGGGCACATGGACAACGTCCAGCGACGCGCCCACTGCTTCGAGTTCGGCAATCGCTCCGGCAATCTGGTTATCGCTGATGTCTTTGTAATACGGCGACGCGACGATCAGCACTTTGACCGGATCGTCAAATTCGGGGCGTTCGAGGATGTGATGTGCAGGACCAGCCATTAATCAAGCTCCGAAATTTTGCGTGTTCCGACGATCTCCAATCCGTAGGCATCAAGCCCGACGATCTTCGGTTTCGGCGAATTGCTTAACAGTTCGATCTGGCCCAATCCGAGCGAGCTTAAAATCTGTGCGCCAAGCCCGTATTGACGCAGGGTCTGAGGGGAAACTTCGTCGTGGGCGTGCATCTTCATGGATGTGTCGCGCAGCAAAACGACGACGCCGCGCCCCTCTTCCGCGATCCGCAGCATTGCGTCGCCAAATTCACCCGTCCGCCCTTTGGGTCCAATCCCGACAACGTCCAGCATGGGATCCATCGAGTGCATACGCACCAAAACGGGAGCTTCGCCGCTGATGTCACCCTTGATCAGAACAATATGTTCATCACCGTGGGTTTCATCCGCGTAAATTTTCATCTGCCATTCACCGCCGAACTCGGACGTGATGGTTTCTTCGTTTTGCACTCGCACCAGATTGTCGTTGCGGCGGCGATACGCGATCAGGTCGGAGATCGTGCCGATTTTCAAACCATGCAACTGCGCAAAGGCCACCAGATCCGGCAAACGCGCCATTTCGCCGTCGTCTTTCATGATCTCACAGATCACACCAGAAGGGTTCAGCCCTGCCAGACGAGAGATATCAACGGCCGCTTCGGTATGACCCGCACGCACCAGAACGCCGCCTGCGCGTGCGCGCAACGGGAACACATGGCCCGGTGTCGCGATATCTTGTGCGCCTTTTGAAGGATCAATGGCCACTGCCACGGTTTTCGCACGGTCCGCAGCGGAAATCCCCGTGGTGACACCCTCACGGGCTTCGATCGACACGGTGAACGCCGTTTCATGACGCGACGAGTTGTGCGTCGACATCAATTGCAGGCCCAGCGCGTCAAGCCGTTCGGCGGGCAGCGTCAGACAGATCAGCCCGCGCCCGTGCGTCGCCATGAAATTGATCGCATCCGGTGTGGCCATCTGCGCTGGGATCACCAGATCGCCCTCGTTCTCGCGGTCCTCGTGGTCCACCAGCACGAACATACGGCCATTGCGGGCGTCCTCGATGATGTCTTCAATACTGGAAATGACGTCTTTCCAGTCAGACTCGACGGGGCCGGGATTTTCAAAAGCTTGGTTCATGGGGGTCCTCATGGCAGCTAGGGCCGAGATAGCCTGTAGGGCCGGATTTGGAAAGGGCACGATTGCCGAAAGGCGTTGCGTCCGATTGAATGTGTGGAACCCTGCGGGGCGAGTATTTTTGAGACAAAGATGAGCGGGCCTAGTCCATCAGCCAGTCAACATTTCGGGTGGCGGCCGTGTAGGCTGCAAATTCAGTCGGGTAGGTTTTAGCTGCGTCATCTACAACCTGTTGCCACGTCTCGGTGGTTTCGTCGTCAGACAGATGCAGCTCAACGTAGGTGAAATGCCCTTCGGGGTGGCGCAGGATATCGACGACTTTCAGGCCGCCATCATCTTCGAGGGTGGCGACAACTTCAGGGGTTTCTTGTTCGGTCATGGGGTGGCCTCAAAATTTGGTACGGCAGACATCAATCATACTCCCGCAGGCGGGCCACGTAGCGGGCCATGGTATCGACCTCGAGGTTCACGGCGTCGCCGAGCTTGGCATCTCCCCACGTGGTGACGGACTTCGTATGCGGGATAAAATTGATACCAAAGCGCGCGCCGTTCACCTCATTTACGGTCAGCGACGTGCCATTCAGTGCAACCGAGCCTTTGGGCGCGATAAAGCGTGCGAGCGCTTCGGGCGCTTCTAGCGTGACACGGGTGCTGTCGCCTTCGTCCACCATTTCCACAATGGTTGCGACGCCGTCCACATGGCCGGACACAATATGCCCGCCCAATTCATCACCAACCTTCAACGCCCGCTCCAGATTGACCCGCTTGCCAACCGCCCAAGCGCCAAGCGCAGTCTTGCTGACGGTTTCGGCGGAGATATCGACGTCGTACCATCCTTGCGGGTCATTGCCTTTGGCAACCACCGTCAGGCACACGCCGTCCGATGCGATGGAGGCGCCAATGTCTATACCGTCAATGTCATAGACTGTGCCGATCCGCGCGCGCATGTCGCCGCGATTTTCCAGCGCCAGAATCTCGCCCACATCCGTAACAATACCTGTAAACATGGCGTCGCCTTTCGATCTTTATCCGTTTGTCCTATGGACTAGACCTTAGATGGCATCTGGGCAAGGTGGCGGAGCCCTCAAGACCAAACGTAACACGTGCCACCGCGTCATAATTCAGCCAAAGTGCAGAATTATCCTATTTGAAACGAACGCGCTCTAACTATTGGACCAATGTGATCGAGAAACCGACCAAAAATTTCCTGTTTTTGCAGGGGCCTCACGGGCCGTTCTTTCACCGGTTGGGTAAAATGCTCCGCGCGGCGGGGGCGAATGTTTGGCGTGTCGGGTTTAATGCAGGCGATCGCGCGTTCTGGTTCGGATCAAAGGGTTATATTCCATATCGCGGCGGGCCTGATGACTGGGTCGAGGCTTTCAAGTCCATCGTCTCCGAGAAGCGCATCACCGATATCGTGCTTTACGGCGACACCCGCCCGATTCACGCGGACGCCATCGCTGTCGCAAATCAATTGGGTCTAACGGTTCACGTTTATGAAGAAGGCTACATGCGCCCGTTCTGGGTCACATATGAACGCGGCGGTTCGAACGGACATTCCAAGCTGATGACAACCTCGGTCGCGGACATGCGCACGGCCTTGGCGCAGTCAGACCTTGATGTGCCAGAGGCGCCAGCACATTGGGGCGACATGCGTCACCACGTGTTTTACGGGGCGCTGTACCATTGGTTTGTGCTGTTCCGGAACGGAGATTATCGCAAGGGCCAGCGTCACCGCGAATTGCCGCTGGTAACGGAAACCGCGCTCTATACCCGCCGTTTGTTGTTGATGCCGCTGATCGCGTTGGACCGGATCATATCAACGTTCCGAATCAAGCATGGCGGCTATCCCTATCATATCGCGCTGTTACAGCTCGAACATGACAGCAGTTTTCAGATGCATTCGCCGTTCACCCGCATGGAAGAATTCCTTGCCATAGTGATCGAAGGTTTCGCCAAGGGCGCCCCAAAGCACCACCATCTGGTGTTCAAAGCGCACCCGCTTGAAAATGGCCGCAGCCCTGTGCGCAGGATTATACGCCGACTGGCCACGGAACACGGCGTGTTCAACCGCGTCCACTATGTGCGTGGCGGGAAGTTGGCGCAGGTGTTGGACCATGCGCGCACTGCTGTGACGGTCAATTCAACGGCGGGGCAACAGGTATTGCACCGTGGCATTCCGCTTAAGGTGTTCGGTGATGCCGTCTACGCCAAGCCGGAATTTGTGTCGGATTTGCCCACTGAACAGTTCTTTGCGCATCCTGCCCGTCCTGACAATCGTGCCTTTAAGGACTACCGCCGCTACTTGTTGGAGACCAGTCAAGTGCCCGGGGGGTTCTACTCTGCGCGCGGCCGCCGTCAGCTTATGCGTCAGGTGGTTGATATGATGCTGGATCGCAGTGATCCCTATGACGCCCTGCGCCGTGGGGAGGCCCCTCCGCGCCAGCAGTTGCGTGTCATCAAATAAGAAACACCAAACCTAGGGGTGACATGGCAGCTGTGCCACACCCTGACCGTGCCAGAACCTTTGACTAGATTTTGCATACGGATTCCCGTAGTTTACCGACAAAAGGTGAGGTGAATTCAAATTCGCCCGCATAAAGACCGAGGCAGTTTAGAAATAGGTCGAGGAGACCGAAGCAGTGAAATCCCCAAGATTGCGCCTTTCCAAAGGCGTGGCCCTCGTTGCCGCTTTGGCAGTTGTTGCGTCATGTGGCCTGCCCCGTTCAGGCCCGACCAAAAGCGAAATATTCTCAGGTTCCGTCATGGAAAATGGCGACGCATTTGTGTTGCTTGTCGATGACCGCGTGAACTTGGTGGCGGGTGTGACTCCTGCCCTCGGCTTCTCCACCGGTTTCCGTGATGCAAGCTCTGTTGGCAGCGACACGATCAACGCTGGCGATGTGCTGGGCCTGACGATTTGGGAAAACGTACGTGACCCGTTGCTGGTTCCCGAAGGCCAGAACGCCACCGTTCTGGAAGAAGTGCAGGTTGACGGTTCGGGCTTTATCTTCGTGCCTTATGCAGGCCGCATCCGTGCCGCTGGCAACACGCCAGAGGCTATCCGCCGTATTATTACCGAAAAACTCGAAGAACAAACGCCCGATCCGCAGGTGCAGGTGCGCCGTTTGGCGGGTGATGGGTCCACAGTGTCCGTCGTTGGTGCCGTTGGAGCGCAAGGCGTTTACGCCATTGAACGCCCGACCCGCACATTGGCCGCCATGCTGGCCCGCGCCGGGGGCGTGACCGTTTCGCCTGAAATCGCTCAAGTCACCGTTGTACGCGGCAGCCATACCGGCGAGATCTGGTTTGAAGACCTTTATTCGCACCCGAGCCATGACATCGCCCTGCGTGCTGGCGACAAGATTTTCGTCGAACAGGACACCCGCAGTTTTACCGCACTCGGCGCGACAGGTTCACAGTCCCGCGTGGCGTTTGAAAGCCAGACGATTTCTGCAATCGAAGCCATCGCACAGGTCGGTGGGTTGAACACCAACCTCGCCGATCCAACGGGCGTCTTTGTATTTCGTAACGAGCCGGTCGAAATCGCCAGCCAGTTGGTCGGCCGCATTGATCTGACTGGCACCCAGCGCGTCATTTATGTGCTGGATTTGACAGAGCCCAACGGCATGTTCATGGCCCGCGACTTCGCGATACGTGACGGCGACACAGTCTACGTCACCGAGGCGCCATTCAGCCAGTTCAATAAAACAATCTCCGCTGTGTTCGGGACTTTGGGCAGTGTCAGCAGCGCTGCCAGCCTCGCCACACCCTAATGCCGCAGTCTTGGAATGATAACGCCGCCGTCGGGGAAACCTCGCGGCGGCTTTTCGTTTATAATGGCGGGTTTCTGACCCAGAAACGCATCCGCCGTATCCTGACATTATCGGGCTATGATGTTTCCCTTGGCAAGCCCTCGCCCCACGATCTGATTGGCGTTTGGGGCCAGTCCCCGACGTCGTGGCGCGGTGAGGCGGTCTCAGCCCGTACCGACGCCCCCGTCTTGCGGGTCGAGGACGCCTTCTTGCGCTCTGTGCTTCCCGGCCGCGACGGCGAACCGCCGTTAGGCTTGCATCTGGACACACGCGGAGTGCATTTCGACCCGTCACAACCATCTGATCTGGAGCTGATCCTGCGCGACGATCCGTTGGACGACACTGCCCTGCTAAACCGTGCCCGCGACGGTGCCGAGGCGATAAAACGTGCCCATTTGAGCAAATACAACGCCTTCGACTCCGCCACCCCTGCCCCCGAAGCGGGCTATGTCTTGGTGATCGACCAGACCGCAGGCGATGCCTCCGTCACAGCGTCCCGCGCGGACCGGAATACGTTTCTGGAAATGCTGTTCGTCGCCCGCGAAGAACACCCAACCGCGCGCATTCTCGTAAAGACCCACCCCGAAACCGCACAAGGCCATCGCGACGGCCACTATCGCGACGGCGACCTGTCTGAAAACGTCGCGTTTTACAGCGACGCGGTCTCCCCGCACCACCTGCTCGACGGTGCAATCGCGGTCTACACGGTGTCGTCCCAATACGGGTTCGAGGCGATCATGGCAGGCCACAAACCTGTCGTTTTCGGTCAGCCGTTCTACATGGGGTGGGGCTTGACGGACGACCGCCAACCGCTCGACCGCCGTCAGCGCAAACTCACCCGTGCGCAATTGTTCGCAGGCGCGATGATCCTCTACCCGCGCTGGTACGATCCCTACCGCGACGAGTTGTGCTCACTGGAAACCGCGATCCAGACGCTGGAGGCCCATGCCCGCGAATGGCGCGACGACGCGCAAGGCTGGGTGGCGTCCGGCATGCGCCTTTGGAAACGCGCGCCGCTGCAAAAGGTGTTTGGACGGCACCGCAAAATGATGTTTCAAAACGACCCTGACAAAGCCGACGCAATGGCTGCGAAAACGGGCCGTGGTCGCATGGTCTGGGCGGGAAAGTCAGCAGGACATGACGCAGCGTATCGGGTCGAAGACGGCTTTTTACGCTCTCGCGGCCTCGGCGCGGACCTTATCGCGCCCCTGTCGCTGGTGCTTGACGACCTCGGCATCTATTACGATCCGACTGCACCCAGCCGTCTTGAAGCATTGATTGAAGCTTCCCATGCTCTTCCGGAAAGCGCCACCCGCCGCGCCGAAGCTCTGACTGCGCAGATCACCGCTGCGGGGCTGAGCAAATACAACCTTTCCGCCGCCGAACTGCCGACGGACCTGCCCAAAGGTCGCCGCATCCTTGTCCCCGGCCAAGTCGAAGATGACGCCTCCATCCGCCTCGGCACCACAGACGTTACCACGAACCGACAGCTACTGGCCGCCACACGCGCCGCCAATCCTGCCGCTGTGGTTTTGTACAAACCCCATCCTGACGTCGAAGCGGGTCTGCGAAATGGCGCGGTGCCTGACGCCGATAAATTTGCGGATGCAATTCTGACGAAGACCTCGCCCATCGCCGCACTGGACGCGGTTGATGCTGTCTGGACCATGACGTCTACCATTGGGCTCGAAGCGCTTTTGCGCGGAAAAGACGTCACCTGCCTCGGCACGCCGTTCTATGCCGGATGGGGCCTCACAGATGACCGCGCCATGCCTGTCACACTCCGTACCGCGCGACCAAGCCTAATGCAGTTCGTCCACGCGGTGCTGGTCGATTATCCCCGCTATTTCGATCCGGTCAGCAGGCTGCCTTGTCCGGTCGAAGTGGTGGTTGACCGTCTTAAAGCCGGAACCGTCCCACGCCCCTCGCGTGCCAATCGGGCGTTGGCAAAGGTGCAAGGACTGTTCGCAAGCTACGCGCACCTGTGGCGTTAATCGCCAACCGGCCCTCCGGGGGGAGTTTTTAGGCCAAGATGAAGATCAAGCTCGGCTCCAGCGGTGCATCAAGTCCGGTCCGGCCGCACGGGTTTCGACGAGTGTGAAGTTTGGCGCATCGCTCAACCGCTCCAACCCCATTGCACCGATCGACGGGGTTCCCTCGGCTCCCAATACCTTGCCCGCTGTGAAGCCGATCAGTTCGTCCACCAAGCCCGCGCCCAGAAGCGACGCAGCAAGCGTCCCGCCTCCTTCGCAGAAAACACGCGTCAAGCC
>RCMY010004600.1_pt1 | contig 11882 bp, 8 predicted proteins | sample 2041341 | NCBI WGS metagenome assembly RCMY01 (sample SAMN09708234, study PRJNA481090) | Marine sediment metagenome, whole genome shotgun sequencing project.
CCGATAAAACGATTTTTAGTATCGTTGTTACTATATCTGTTTACTACCCAATACGGGTTGTTGGCCACATTTACGGGATTCCACAAAATTTCACTGCCGTCCTCGTTATAACCGGGAGCCAAATTTGTTACATCCACCGTGTTGGAAACGAGATGTGTCGCCCAGCCCGCATTATAGTCGGCATACCCGGTACCTGGCCTGTTGATTCCCTCCTCAAGATTGTACTGCACCACCGCTTCAATGCTCAGCTTTTCGCCCAACTTGGCATTTAGGCTTAGATTGGCGGTCTTTCTGTCGAACGAGGAATTGGGAACAACACTTTTAAAATCCATGTTGGATAGGGAAAGCCTAAAGTTGATAGCCTCACTGCCACCTGTTAGCGCCACCGTATTCACAAAGTTGACCCCTGTGCGATAGAAATTCTTGATGTTGTCCTTCACATGGACCGGGGAGTACGGGCGTTCGACGCCATCAAACTGTACGACAGGTGTTCCGTCCATAGGGGCGCCAAAAGACAAGCGGCCCCATTCGATAGCTTCGTCCTTTGTTTGGGGCTTCCTTCCGTTGGAACCGGCTCCATACTCATATTGGTAATCGGGAAAAACCGAAGGCGTATCAAAGGTCAGGTTGCTGGAATATTCAACGCCGATTCCCTTTTGCGCTTTTCCACTTTTGGTGGTTACCAAAATGACCCCATTGGCTGCACGCGAACCGTATAATGCCGCTGCGGCACCGCCTTTCAGCACGCTTATGGTTTCAATATCATCGGGATTGATGCCCGCAATGCCATCGCCACGGTCAACGTTTATACCCTGTCCGCCGGTAGAGGACCCACCACCTGGAATGGTGTTATCAATGGGCATTCCGTTTACGACGTATAAAGGCTGGTTGTCGCCGGAAAGTGATCCATTACCGCGAATGATAACCCGGCTTGATCCACCAGGGCCCGTTGCAACACCGGTAGCGTTCACACCCGCTATTTTACCCGTTAAGGCATTGGCGACATTGCTCTCCCGAGCTTCTGTGAATTCGTCGCCCCCGACCTCGGACACGGAATAGGCCAAGGCCTTTTCGTTACGCTTGATCCCCAAAGCGGTTACTACGACTTCGTCAAGTGCTTGTGCCCCTTCTTCCATGGTAATATTGAAGGTGGTATCTGTGCCTACGGAACGTTCGACAGTGTTCATCCCGAGATAGGAAATAACCAGTATAGAAGACTCCGATTCAATTTCAATGGAAAAATTACCGTCGATATCCGTAAGTACCCCATTGTTCGTACCTTTTTCCTGCACCGTCACTCCCGGCAGAGGTATTCCGTTCGTATCGGTTACCGTACCGGTTACAACTTTCGTCTGATCTTTTTCATCCGACCTATCCGGATTTGGTTCCTTATCGGACGCTATCGCTATATTATTCCCCAATATGAGAAAGGTGTAGGGTGTTCTGTCTGCAATTTCCTCAAGAACCTGCTGAATATCCTCATTATTAAAAGAATATATCCCATTTAACTTGCTATCTGTATCTATATTGTCGCCATATGCGAATTTCAGATCGCTCTGCAATTCTATTTCAGTGATTACCTGTTGAAGGCTCGGATCGCTCAGGGAAAGTGATATGTCATGTGGAGTTCCCCCAATGGACGACAATCCACAAAAAACTGATAAAAGTAGTTGCTTCATAACTGGTTCGTTTAGGTTTTATTTTATAATGCAATACAGTATCGGCCATTGGAGGGTAGCCTTTATTTAACTATTTAATTACTTTGGATGTAACTCTTTTTACGATATTTATTTTTGATACACGTACACTTCATTGGTCGTTTTGTTCATTTCATACTTGGTACGGTTTATAACCGATAGCACATTTAATATCTGCGGCAATGAATCCGACTTGTTTATACGCAAGGTTACCCGTTTGTTCCCCGTATATTCATTTCGCACAAAATTACAATTGAACCGCTCCTCAAGGAACTCGAATAACTCTTCAAGGGGAATCCCATTAAAATCGGAAAATTGATTTTCTCCTTCCAAAAACGGAAGCTTTCCGAATTTTTCAACGGAAGCTTTCCCGTTTTCATAAACAAAACTTTCGCCAGGGAAGACCTCCCATGATTTGGCCGAATCGACTTTGAGGGACATAGAAATTTCTCCGGTGTATAGTCTAACCTCTGTGCTTTTTAAATTCGGGGTTTCCGTGATTAAAAAAGTTGTTCCTAGAACCCTGGTGGTAGTAAACTCGGTTTTTACCGTGAATTCTTTGACGCTATCCTTGGCGATGTCGAAAAAAGCTTCTCCATCAAGTTCTGCGCCTCTCGTTTTCTTGAAACTTTTTTTATATCGTACTTCCGAACCGGGACTTAGCAATACTATACTCCCGTCAGGGAGATTTATTTTTTTTCCGATTGCGGTATAATTTCCGATCGTAATCGTAGGGTTATAAATTTCGGAAAAGTAGTATGTGGAAAGAAGAAGTGCCGCAATACATGCTGCCATGTATAGCATCCTTCTCCGGCATAAGCGTCTGGACTGTAATTGGATGCTACCCTCAAGGGCGTTCCACGATTCATCGACAAGATGTTTTGGAACAGCATCGTGATCCGAATCCCAAGCTTTTTTGATTTTTTCTTCCATACCATATCAATAGCCTTTGACCATTTTTATTGTCAACTTCTATACCTATAACAAATGGGATTGGGAATGTTCCTAATTTTAAAAGGGAAATTTATTCTTTTCTTGATTCTTCCTTAAGGAAAATGGTGGCTAGATATAGATGATTTGCAATAGTTTTCTTGGAGATTTCTAGTGCTGTCGCAATTTCCTCGTAGGTCAAATTCTGTATTTTATGTAGTAGAAATATTTTTTTCCGTTTAGGAGGAAGTTTTTGGATCGTGGCATACAACCACTCCAATTTCTTATTCTTGGCGTCAAAATCTTCGCCTGTATCCGGTTGCTCTTCAGGGATGAATGTTTCTAGAGACAAAGATGCTTTCTTAGAATCCCGTTTTACTATATTTAATATGAGATTTTTACAAATGGTATATAATTGCTTGTCAAATAATACATCTTCTTTTAATTTGTTTCTCTTTTCCCAAAGCTTCAAAAAGGTCTGTTGTACAAAATCATCTGGCGTCATTATGGTCGAATCGAATTTCTTCGCAAACCCGTATAATTTTGAATAATACATTTTGTACAATTCTTCCAGACAGGAAAGATTGTCGTTCTTCAAACCCTTTACTAAGAAATAAGTGTCTGTTTTTTTCAAAAGGAATCCTTTAAAATTTGGATATACTTATGGACTTCCCACATGCTGAATAAACTTAATATTTAGTTAACAAAAATCCAATTTTCTTCTAAGAAAAAGTTGCGATATCTTAAGTTGACTTTAAAACTATTTAATTTCCTTGAAGTCGATAATCTGAAACAACACATTTCTAGATTTAGAATAGCCAATACTATTATTGTATCGGTACGAATTTCAGACATACCGGTTTGCCGACCTTTATCGCTTTTCCGGTGTCAATCAGCAATCCTGTTTCTCTATTCCGTTTGAAAACAACGATTTCGTCGCTACCCCCGTTTGCGACCAACAGATAATTTCCTGTGGGGTCTATGGCGAAATTGCGCGGGTTCTCGCCCATGGTGGATTGACGGCCTGCGTAGGTCAATTCCCCCTTCTTGTCTATGGCATAGATGACTAACTCATCGATATCGCCGCGTAGCGATCCGTAAAGGAATTTGCCATCGGGCGAAATATGTATGTCGGCGGCATCTATGCGCCCTTCATGACCTTGGGACGGCAACGCGACCGACTGTTTGGGATGTAATTTGCGTTTTTTATAATCGAACACCTCCACGTTTCCGGTCATCTCCTGTATCAGATAGGCAAATTTCCCGTTGGGATGAAAGGTAAAATGTCGCGGACCGCTTCCAGCCTCAAGGCTTACGAACGCTGGATCCGCAGGTGTCAGCGGGGTAGATTTAGAAAGGTCCACGTTATAGATATTCACCTTATCCGTTCCAAGGTCGGGTACGTACAGATAGGTATTGTCGGGGGATAAAACGCTGGCATGAACGTGCGGTTTTGTTTGGTTTTTTAGGATACTGCTTCCCTTATGCTGAATGGATTGAATATCGGTCCCCAACGAGCCATCGGCGTTGATGGGAACGGCGGATACACTTCCACCGCTATAATTGCCTACAAAAACAAACTTGTTTTTATCGTCCACCGAAACATAACAAGGTCCGTCACCGCCCGAGCTTGCACTGTTCAAAAAATCAAGCTTTCCGGAGGTGGGATCAAAGGAAAATGCGCTGACCCCTCCCTGCCCGTCACCTACCTCACTAACGGAATACACATGTTGCCCATCTTTGGAAGCTGTTAGAAAAGACGGGTTTTTAATGCCCGTAGCTTCTGCACGATAGCTGAATTCCCCGGTTTCACTGTTGAATGTATAAACGTATATGCCATCACTCTTGTCGGGTTCGGTATAGGTGCCGATGAGAAGGTTAAATTCCTCGGCCGTAGACGCCTGACCCTGGACAGTAAAAAGAGGCCCGATTACCGTAATCAATATAAATACGAAGTTTCTTAGAGGTTTATTTTCCATAATGGTAGTCAACAAAATTTATCCTATTTAAAATAATTATGACGCTTATTGCAATCAGTTAGAACTAAGAGCATGTATAAAAACTGTCTAAAAATAATCAAAAAAACCATGATTATCTTTGAGTGTCAACAAGTCTTTCTATTGAACTCGTCTTGAGCTGTTGTTTCAGGGAAGGGCAAAAGTTACTAAATACCCCCCAGGACCCTGTGATAGGTTTCCCTTCTTCCTGTAAATCGGGATAATTGCCCACTGGTACTTTCCACTCGTACTCCCCAGTATTTAGATTGATGGCATTTAAGGTGCCCCATGGCGGTTTAATACTCGGTCTTCCCTCGATATCCCTAAAATATCCATACGCGGTAAGGTTCAGGTATCTGGTGGCAGTATCCGATTTCACCTCTTTCGTTGATTTTTCATTCTTCTGCAATTCCTTCAGCAAATGACCCTCTCGATTTAAATCCTCTTTCTTTAGTTCAAAGAGATAGGCAATGATCGCTTCTTCCTCGCCAGGAAGGACGCTGTTCTTTTCCGTACCTCGGCAACCTTAGAAGCACTTACGGGGGCGGCCTCCTCGCCGAACCGTTTGCGGATATAGGTCAGAATTGAAGCAATGGCATGGTCGTCCAAGTGGTCGTTTCGGGGCATCAGGCCATTATAGGTTTTTCCTTTTACCTTAATGTCGCCCTGTAGTCCATTAAGAACGATATCGATCAACCGATCTTCATCGCCGCTCACCCATTCGGAACCTCGAAGTGGTGGGAACCGGTTGTTATCGCCCTTGCCGTCGCCTTGGTGGCATGCGGCACAATAGGTATTGTAGTAGACCCTGCCGCTGTAGGTTTCCCCGATTTCGAGAATGTCCTTTTCCGGGTCTGGGGTCTTGATATAACTCTGTGTGGTTTTTCTTTTTTGCATGGATGCCAGTTGGTCCTTGCCGAAATCGGATCTGTCGCCCCTGTACATGATTCGCCAGATCCTTCCGTGGTTCGATTCGCTGATGTACAGGGAGCCGTCTGGACCAGTAGATAAGCCCATTGGGCGATAAACGGCATCGCTGGTATTGGCGACGATATCGACCTGGGCAAAACCGTCGGCAAAGACCTCATATTCCCCGGTGGCCTTTCCCTTGGCATCAAAAGGAACGAAACAAACGATGTAACCGGCCTGCGGATAGGGTGCCCGGTCCGTTGAACCGTGTAGTGCGACAAAGGCACCGTTGTTGTACCTTTCGGGGAACTGGTCACCGTGGTAGAACATTACGTCCATCGGGGCCCAATGGCCGGGAAACCCGATAACGGGATTGTCGAATCCACTTGCCCTGCCCACTTTTTTCCCATCACCGCCGTAGCCGGGCTGTAGTACATTTTTTCCTTGTATTTGATCGTAATAGGCGTAGGGCCAACCATAATCCGACCCCTCGGTCACTTTCATCAAGGTCTCCGAGGGAAGCACGGCTGCCTGCCACCGCGTAAACAGGTCTGGGAAGATCGTATGGAAATTGTCTATACCGTTCCCTACGGCATAAAGACTTTTGTCCTTTGGGTTCCATTCCATACCGACGATACTTCGGATGCCCGTAGCGAATTTTTCCCCGTCTTCTTGGGTAAGGCCAAGTTTATCGGCGGGAAATTTCCAGATTCCCGCATGGGTTTCCAGCTCGGGACAAGGATCCAAGCCTTTGCCGTTGGGGATGCCTACAGGACCGTATTTTTCCATATCCTGGCAAGCATCCGAAGGCGCACCGAAGGGAACGAACATGTTTCCCTGTTCATCGAAAGCTACGGGCTTTGTGGTGTGCCAGTTCGTATCTACGTTGGGATCCTTGTCGGTCAGGACGATTTCCGTCTCGCCGGTCGGCACCAATTCACCATCCTTCAATCTATTCCTGTAAATCATTTTTCTGGAACTGACGTAGAGATATCCGTCGTGTATGGTTATACCCGTGGCGCTTTTGCCCTCGTCCGGATAATCCCCGAAACGGACTATGCTGTCGGCCTTGCCGTCACCGTCTCCATCACGGAGCGCGATAGTGCCTTCCCCGTCATCGGCGAACATAAGTTGCGCATAGATATCGCCATTGCCGTTGACTGTAATGTGCCTTGTCTTTCCAAGGCTATCCACCACCGTCACCGCCCCGAAACCGCCGGGAAGGAAAAGCCCTCCGTTATCCGGGTCGCTGGGTGGCAATTCTACATTGGGTTTACAACTACATAAAAGCAGAACGAACAAGGAAATAGTTGTCAGTGCAGAAATATAAATGGAATCGAGGGAAATTTTTTTAAGCCATGTTTTCATTTTATGCTCTTCTTTTTTGTCCGGTCATTTAATTTTTTACAAAATCCTGCGCGGCCAGACCGTTAAGGTCCCAAACGATCTTGCCCGCCCGTACGGTGAGCGCGGCCTCCAGTTTTTGATTGCCTTCAATCCGATTTCCGCCCGCATCCACGAAACCGAATTTGCCCGTCTCCAGACTCAAAATGGCAATATCCGCTGTGGCGCCCACATCAAGGTTGCCAAGGTCTTCCCGCTTTATGGCTTGGGCGGGCTTCCAACTTCCCCTCAGCAGCACTTCTTTCAAGGGCATGCCCATATTCAAATATTTCGACATCACGTTCAGCATGCTCTTCATGCCGGCGTTCATGCTGAAACGGTGCAGATCGGTACCAAAGGAATTCGGCCAAAGCCCTTGTTCGAATGCGGGGACCGCCTGATCGAACCAAAAACCCGCCCCGCCGTGCCCAACATCGAAAAGAACGCCTCTTTGTTGTGCCTTCAGTACAAAAGGGCGCAATTTTCCGTTTTCGTCAACTACCGGCATCCGCTCGTCGATATTTTCATAGGAATGTGTGATGATATCGCCAGACCGCATATGATCCAATTGGTCTTCAAGGGAATATTCCGGTAGGTGGCATTCCACAAAGAGCGGCCTGTCCGTTTTCGAAGCGGCTTCGACGGCCCTATTGAAAGGAGCCCAGGATTCCCCGTCGAAATGGCCAATTTTAACGCCAACGATTATATCCGGGTACTCCCGGATCGTTCCGTCCGTTTTTTGAACATCCATTTCATTCAGGTCGTGTTTGGCCGCCTCGATTTTCGACAAGGTAGTTTCGGTCCCGCTGATTCCGTCAGCGGCAATGTTCAAAAAGGCCAATACCCTAGTTTTGGACTGGTCGATTACTTGTTCCTTGAATTTAGGGAAATTCCGCCAGCCCGATGTGCCTGCATCCACTACCGTTGTGATTCCAGACCTAAAGCTGAAATCGTCGGGCGATACGCTATTGACCCCGTCCGCAAATTTACCGGCCCTGGGCCCCACGAACACATGGGTATGAATGTCGATAAGGCCGGGGCATACGTAAAGGCCCGTGGCGTCAATTATGGTTTTTACATTTTCTTCCACTAAATCCTCTCCTACTGCTGCTATTTTGCCGTTGGCTATGGCCACATCCATTATCCCGTCGATATTATTTTTTGGATCAAGGACATGGCCGTTCTTGATAAGGATATCAATTTCTTGCGCATGTACGATTACCGATAAGAAAATCAAGAAAATTCCGGTTATACTTTTTTTAATCATCTTAATAATTTTTAGAGACTGTTTTGGAACTACTGTTTATTTGAAATCCTCGGCTGCCAGTCCGTTTAGGTCCCACATCACCTTACCGGCGCGGATGGTAAGCTCGGCCTCCAATTTCCGGTTTCCTTGGAGTCTTTTGCCGCGAACGTCGAGAAAACCGAAATCGCCTTCCCGGAGTCCGAAAACCGCTACATCGGCCTCGGTTCCCACGCTCAAATGCCCTAGTTCCGGTCTGCCGATCACTTGGGCCGGACCCCATGTCGCCCGTGAAATAACCTCTTTTAGCGTAAATCCCATCGCGATGAATTTTGACAGCACATTGCTAAGATACTTCATACCGCCGTTCATGCTCTGGGTATGCAGGTCGGTACTGATGACGTCGGCCTTGAACCCCTGCTCCGTGGCGGGTACGGCCTGTCGCCATGTAAAGGCGCCCCCTCCGTGGCCCGTATCGAATACGATACCCCTTTTCTGTGCCCTGAACACAAAAGATTTTACCTTTCCATTTTCATCGACGATGGTTTCGCGCTCGTCGGGACCATACGAATAGGTGTGTGTGAACATGTCGCCCGGGCGGAGGTGTTCCATAAATAGGGACTCGATGGAATTCGGGGGGTCGTGCTCACCGAAATCCACCATCACGGGCACTTTTGCCATGTTGCCCGCTTCCACGGCAAGGTCCACTTGGGTGAAATCGCCCCAATAGTGCGATGATTTAATGCCCACGAGTATATCCGGATACAACTTGGTGATCATATTGGAGGTCATCACCGGATCCATGTCCATTACGTTTTGCTCTTCGAACCGGCTGTGCATGCCCGTCCCCACGATGTTCAACAACGCCAATACCCTCGTCTGGGCCTTGTCGATGGTCTGCTCCTTAAAAAGGGGAAAATTGCGCCATCCGGAAGAACCGGCATCCACTACGGTGGTCACCCCGGACCGGAACGTAAAGCCATCCGGCATTACGCTTGTGGCGCCATTCGCAATATAGGCGCCCGGGTCGTTACCCATGAAAACGTGCACGTGCATGTCGATAAGTCCCGGGGTTATATATAGGCCGGAAATATCGACAACCTTATTTGCCCTTTCCTTGGGAATACGCTCGGCCACCTCGGCTATTTTACCCTCAAAAATACCCACGTCCATCGGCTTGTCGATGTTGTTCTTCGGGTCGATAAGATGCCCGCCCTTGAGCAATACATCCAATTTTTGGGCCTGTAGTCCGACCAATGAAAACAGTAAAAATAATAGGATGGCAAAACGCTTTTGACCAGTTGTTTCTGAATGATGCATGCTAGTTGAATATATGTCCTTGAGAGCGATTCCACTAAGGGTTATCCCGAAATTTCGAGACCAAAAAACTTTTGAATTGTAGGGGACTAAATTTTAATCTCTATTGGGTTTAATTCCCCTAGGTTTGCCTAGTATTTTAGAGGAAAGTTTGAAAACGGATGGGTTTTCATCAATCAAAAAGACATATTCCTCTAAATGCCTCGTGGGCTTGCCCCGAGGATTATTTACTTTATGAACCGTTACGTTGCCAAGGGCGGTCCGCCCGGAACCACAATTCTGTTATGCCCTGATTTATAGGAAGAACGCTTGGCCGTAAATTTAGCGGTCAGGTATTCCCCGAGAAATACAGATCCTGCTAGCGTATCACCTGAGACCGTACCCGAAAACCAATAGGTAATGCCATCGCCTGGCGCACTGTATCGACTTCGAAGTTTTACCTCGTCCGCTTCCATCATACCGACCATTTCATGAGTAGAAAAATCACTCTGGTGCGTGCCCGTGATCCAATTGCCATCTTGCTCTAAAAAGAATTTGTGTTCGCTCTTGCTGGTGAAAAATTCCATTTCCACGTCCCAATGTCCGCCGACACTTCCTTTGGCAGGAATCATTTTATCGGAGCGGGGACTTCGCTTTTCGGAGAGAATACCAAATAGCCTATCCGCTACGGTCTTGGCATTTCCGGGACGCATTTGACTGGGCGTTATGTTGAAGGATGTCTCATTTTCTTTTGTCCCCGCCCCTATGGCGATTCTAGGTTTGTTACGTGCCACTACTTCCGCCACTTCCTCCCCGGTAATGTGCAGTTTCTCCGGATTCCATTTGACATGTAATACGGGCGTGCGGTTGGAAAGACCTTGGGGTTGGGTGATTTCGGTGGTTATGCCATCAATTTTTACTAGCTTGGACGAGATTTCATCGAGCCAAGAAAGCCAGGTTTTCCATTCTTCTTCATGGTCTCTGGTCGTCCAGGCCTCGACGGCGGCCAACATGCCCAACATTTCTTCCTTGCCCACCTTATTGTCACGTCCGGGCCCATGGTGTGGCGAACTTGCTTGCCATGCCGACATCAGCAGGTCTTTATCGCCCAATAACAGTCCTGCACATTGGGGCCCGCAAATGGCCTTTCCGCCGCTGTACGCCACTATGGTAGCGCCACGCTCCAGATGGACGCACGGAATGGTAAGATTTTCCGCGGCGGCATCCACTAGAACCGGTACGTTCTCGGCCTTTGCTATTTTAGCGATTACCTCTAGGGAAAGCGGTTGGCCGGTAGCGGAATTCGAATCGGAGTTGACATAGATCATAGCCGTACGTGGATTAATCGCCTCTTTGAGTTCTTCCGGGGAATCGACATCGATCATGGTAACGCCGATATTACGGATGGCATGGTCGTAAACGTTTCGGGAATATCGGGGCGATATCACTTCGGTCTTCTCCAGCCCCGAAAGATTAGGGATTCTAAGGAGTTTTTCGGGGTTCCCACCGGCCACGCAGGCGGCGGTCGCGTGTTTCAATCCTGCGGCGCAACCTGCGGAGACCATGCCCCACGGGGCCTTGGTAATTTCTGCCAGGCGTTTGCCGATGCCGAAGGCCAGTTCGTCGTACTGGACAAAATAGCCGGATGCCGCCTCTATGGCTTCCAGAACTTCGGGCCGCTCGGTGGAGCCCCCGAGGATGGTAAACGTGCCCCTACAGTTGATAATGGTCTCAACGCCGATGGCTTCATATATGGACTTGTTGCCCAATAGTGTGCCGGAACTGATCGTCGAAGATTCCTTAAAGGTGTTGCCGAACATGGATTCGGTAGCCAGAAAGCTACCGGCAATCGGAACTATACCAAGTTGTTTGATGATTTCTCTGCGGTTCATGATAAGTGGGTTTTAGAGTTGTTGTGGTTTAGATACTTCTTCGCTCTATCTGTTTTGTCATAGAAAAGTAATGAAATTTAAATAAATAGGGCAAAGGTCTGCGAGTTCCTAAGTTACGGTGCTGGGGGCACCATGAAAATTCCAACAAGATATGTTCCTACCCAAAGTGAAAATCCAGCAATGGACATGGCAACGCCTCTAACCTGATTGGGATACATCTCGGAAAGCAACACGAAAATAACCGCCGAGATACTAGAATTATGTAAATAACTACTGACCTCTATTTTCTTGTTCAAAGTTTACTATCGGCGCCTTGCTTCCCATTTTCCATTCCCATATTCGCTCAGGCTGACTTTTCCGCCCATTGTTAGGTCATTCTCTACCTTCCCGGTAAATGTAAAATTTAGACGAACTCCGTCCAAGGTGTACGAACTCCGTACCAAAATTTCATTTCCGTGAATGCTTCCCTTCAATTCTCTCGGCGCATAACTGCCATAGTGCGTACCTACTACTTCATTATCCTTTTGCACTAAAG
>RCMY010004601.1_pt1 | contig 11878 bp, 10 predicted proteins | sample 2041341 | NCBI WGS metagenome assembly RCMY01 (sample SAMN09708234, study PRJNA481090) | Marine sediment metagenome, whole genome shotgun sequencing project.
TAAGATACCCGCCTGCTGGGCAGCGGCAGTTTTCTGTTGGCTGCGTAGCGCGAATAGATCTTGGTCTTCGCGGCTGATTTGATATTTTTCAGCCACGTTTTCGGCAGTTTCTGGCATGCTATCAACACCATACGCTGCTTTCATTAATGGGTTAATAAAGCGCCAACCGATGGAGGTGTCAAAAATTTCTGGTGCGCGGTGAAAGGCACTGGTCGGTTTTGATTGGACATAGGGTGCGCGGCTCATGCTCTCGACACCACCAGCCAATACAAACTCGGCCTCACCCGTTTTTACCAAACGTGAGGCGATGCCAATCGCGTCCATACCAGAAGCACAGAGACGGTTGACGGTGATAGCAGGCACCTTATCAGGCAAGCCTGCAAGTAAAGTTGCCATACGCGCTACATTACGGTTGTCTTCGCCGGCTTGGTTAGCACAGCCAATGACTACCTCATCAACTTCATCCCATGGCAAGTTTGGGTTTTGCGCTTTTAGATGTTGAATAGGTAAGGCTGCCAAATCGTCAGTACGAACACCACTTAAGCCACCGGCATAGCGCCCGATTGGTGTGCGAATGGCGTCATAAATATATACTTGTTGCATCATAGTTTCCCCTTACAATAAATTAATAAGCTTAAGCGCTCGCCGTGTGACAGGTGATAGCTTTTTTTACCAAATACAGGCTGGCACGATAACGTTCTTCACCATAAATACGTTGTAAGTTATTGAGCGTGTTAAGCACGGTGTCGTAGCCGAGCATTTGTGCCCATTCAAACGGACCTTGGGGGTAATTCACACCGTACTTCATGGCCGCGTCGATGTCTGCTTCAGAGGCGATGTTATGTAACACTGCTTCACAGCCTTCGTTAATGAGCATAGCAATGGTACGTAAAACATATAGACCAGGATGGTCGGCAGTCCAAATAACATGCACGTCAATGCGGGCAAAGGCTTGCGTCACCAGCTTACGTTCATCATCATTACAGGCCGTAGAGGCAGCCAATGCAACAGCGCGGGCTTGTGACCAGTCCGCATGCCAGTCTATCAGCATGACTTTGGCATCACCATGATCAATCACCACGGATTCACCCAGTGATAAACGGATGCTGACATCACCAATTTCGATACTGTTCTGGTCTGCATCTTCAAGAATCACTGTGAGGCTATCAGCGGCTTGTAAGCGTTCAACTAAACCTTTGGCATAAAGCCAATCACCGCGTACAATAATGGTAGGCATCGCGGCATCATTTGCTTCAACGGCTGGCAACGCATAGGCAGGGGTTGCTGAAGTTTGGCTATAGTCATAAAATCCTTGGCCAGATTTACGGCCGAAGCACCCTGCATCGACCAATTCTTTCTGTACCAACGATGGGCGGTAACGTGGCTCATAAAAGAAAGCTTGGTAGACGCTTTGGGTCACCGAGAAATTGACATCTTGACCAATTAAGTCTGTCAACTCGCATGGCCCCATAGCAAAACGACCTGATTCACGCATGATAAAGTCAAGCTGCGCAGGCGTGGTCGCATTTTCTTGCAGTGCGCGAAAGCCTTCGGCGTAGTATGGACGCGCCACACGGTTGACGATAAAGCCTGGGGTAGACTTGGCGATTACCGGTACCTTTTTCCAAGCACTCATCAAGTTAAACAAGCCATCTGTAATCTCAGTCGCTGTTCGTAAACCGCGAACAATCTCAACAAGCTTCATCACTGGGGCTGGATTAAAGAAGTGTAAGCCTACCACACGCTCAGGGTTTGGTACTGCTGAGGCAATCGCTGTGATCGATATTGACGACGTGTTTGATGCAAAAATCGTATTGTTAGCACAAATATCAGCCAATTGGACAAAGAGCTGCTGTTTAATGTCTTGACGCTCAACAATCGCCTCAACGACCAACTGCACCGCTGCCATCTCATTAATATCTGTAATAATAGATAAATTCGCTAGGGTGCTATCAAGTAGCACTTGGGACATCTTGCCATTTTGGACCCGTTTGGCAAGTTGGCTTTCTAGGCCCGCTAAGGCGGCTTGACTTTTGGCAACATCGACGTCAAAGAGATAGGTCGTGTGACCGTGCATGGCGGCCAGCTGGGCAATGCCAATCCCCATCGTGCCTGCCCCAATAACGGCAATGGCTGCTTTTGATAAATCCCTCGTTCCCATGATTAACGTCCTTGGTAAATTGGGGTGCGTTTTTGCATAAAAGCTTGGACACCTTCTTTGTAGTCGGCTGAGCGGCCAGCAAGTCGCTGCAAGTCGCGCTCTAAGATTAGCTGATCTTCTAGGCTGTTGTCCGCGGCTGCATTGATGGCTTTTTTAATAAGGCTTAGGCCATAGGTCGGTTGGCTGGCCAAGTGTTCGGCCAATTTACTGGCTTCGCTACGTAGCGCGTCATCTTCGACCACTTGCCAAATCATGCCCCACGCCATCGCTTGTTCAGCAGATAGCTTATCGCCTAATATGGCTAAGCCCATCGCGCGTGCGCGTCCTATAACGCGTGGTAAGAACCATGTACCGCCTGAATCTGGTACAAGCCCAAGACGGCAAAACGCTTGGATAAATGAGGCTGATTTGGCTGCCAATACCAAGTCACAAGCCAAAGCGATGTTCGCGCCGGCACCAGCAGCCACGCCATTCACCGCACAGATTACTGGCTTTGGCATGTCAGTAATCAGCTTAATCAGTGGATTGTAGTAAGTCTCGATGGATAGGCCTAAGTCTGGCGCATCAGCATTCGGGGCAACCGCGCGATCGCCCAAATCTTGACCTGCACAAAAACCGCGACCTTCAGCAGAGAGCACCACAGCGCGAATGGTGCTGTCTTTTGACCATGTTTTTAGCACACTGGCAACTTCTTTGTGCATGGTTTCATTAAAGCTGTTAAGCTGTTTTGGGCGGTTTAAGGTAAGATAGCCGACTGCATTTTTTTCTTCGACGAGAATCGTTTGATAGTCCATTACATACCTCTAAAAATTGGTTGACGTTTTTCTAAAAATGCACGGATGCCTTCTTGGCGATCTTGGGTGGCGGCAAGCCAAACAAATAGCTGACGTTCTTGCTTGAGGCCTTGGCTTAAGTTCACTTCGTGGATTGTTTTGAGTGACTGTTTGATAGCGCGAATGGCCAAAGGGGCTTGTTTAGTAATTTTGGCCGCCAGGTCAATGGTGTATTGTAAGGTTAGTTCGGTTGGGCAAATTTGGGTAGTAATCCCATGTTGTTGTGCGGTCGTGGCACTAATCAACTCACCTGTCATCGCCCAACGCATGGCAAGCTGCTGACCCACTAGGCGGGCAAGGCGCTGTGTCCCCCCTGCCCCTGGTAGCATGCCCAAGCCAATCTCAGGTAGAGCAAATTGGGCGTTTTCGCCTGCGACTACGATGTCACCAAGCAGTACCAGCTCAAAACCGGCACCGAGTGCATAACCATTGACCGCGATTAATAGCGGCTTGCTAAATTCATCAATTCGCTTCCATAAGGTTGGGCGAATGTCGGTTTGCAGGCTAACGGTATCGAGTTGAATAAGTTCGTTAAGATCTGCACCCGCAGCGAAGCATTGGGTGTTGCCAGTTATGACGACCGCTTTTATGTCTGTGTCAGCGTCATAGGCTTGAAGCTGTTCAGCGATTTCTTGCAAAGTGGCGTTATTTAAGGCGTTACGTTTTTCTGGGCGATTAAGCACGATCAGTGCAACGCCTTCCTTTGGGTTGGAGGTTTTAATATAATTCATCCCTGAATCCTAATACAAACAATGAAATAAGGAGTTTTTGCTAAACCCTACTTTGGATATAAAAACTATAGATAGATAGGTTGCTAGCGTCTCGCGATTACGCGTCAAAGCTTAAGCGTACGTTGGGTGATACGGGTAATGCTTGGCAGCTGAGCACGTAGCCCTTATCTAACTCTTCTTGCTCAAGGCTATAGTTAACGGCCATTTCGACCTTACCTTCAATCACTTTACATTTACAAGTGGCACAAACACCGCCTTTACAGGCATAGGGTAAGTCAGCACCCGCACGTAACGCGGCCTCTAGGATGCTGTCATCGTGTTTTGATACTTCAACTACCAATTCACGTCCGTCCAAAATGATGTTAACGCGCTCTTCGCTACGTTTTTCGATTTGCTGTGCGGTTGGTTTGTTGACAGTCCCAGTGTGGAAACGCTCGGTATGGATTTTGTTGCGATCGATACCAAAGTTTGGCAATACGGTCTCAACGGCTTCCATCATATCTTCTGGGCCACACGCAAAGCAGTGGTCAACATTAGCACTGATAAGTTGTGCGTCAAATAACTGTTGTAATTTTTTCGCATCGATACGGCCGTTAAAAATTTCGCTGTCATTCATCTCGCGTGAGAAGATGTTGACCAGTTGTAGGCGCGTTTTGAAACGGTCTTTAAGGTCCATGATTTGCTCAGAGAACATGGTTTGTTTCCATGACCGATTGCCGTATACTAAGGTAAAATTGGCATCTGGTTGGGTGTTTAACACCGTCTTGACGATGGATAAAATTGGGGTAATACCACTACCAGCAGCAAAGCTTAGGTAGTTTTGACCACCAGTTTTAGCGGCTTTTTGAAAGAAAACCCCTTGGGGTGGCATGACTTCTAGGGTATGGCCTACTTCTAGGTGTTCGTTTGCCCAAGTAGAAAATTGACCTTGATCAATCTTCTTGATGGCGATGCTAATGTCTTCTTGCACATCACTACAGATTGAGTAGCAACGACGGATTTCGCCATTGTCTGTCATGTGACGGATGGTCAAATGTTGACCTGGTTGGTACTTAAAGGTTGCCGCGACTTCCGAAGCAAGGTCAAATGCAATGCAAATCGCTTGCTCGGTTTGTGGCTGGATAGATTTAATGGTTAGTGGTAGAAATTGACTCATGCGAAAATCCTTCTTTCATATTCTTTAGTTAGTGAACTTATAGCCACTTGAGGTCTAACTACTACCTCTATCTTAGATGCATTTAAAATAATCAAATGGCTCAAAGCAATCGACACACTTATACAGCGCCTTACACGCAGTCGAACCAAATTCGCTAATTAGTTGAGTATTTTGACTGCGACAACGAGGACAGGTAACACCATCGGTTAACGCCATATGGGTACCACAGCTGTGTGCATCGCCTTGCGGCGGTGCAATACCATATTCTTGGAGCTTTTGCTTACCTGCTTCACTCATCCAGTCGGTCGTCCAAGCTTCCGACAAATCAGTGATCACCTTTACCGGTGTTAAACCACGTTCGGTAAACGTGTTTGTAATCTCATCCTTTAACATATCGGTTGCTGGGCAGCCGCTATAGGTTGGCGTTAAACGCACCACGATTTCGTTATCTGCGTTAATGTCAACACCCCGAATCATGCCTAAATCAAGCACGGTCAAAACGGGCACTTCTGGGTCATGAACCTGACTAAGTGCTTGCCAGCAGGCGTCGGTGACTTGTGGAATTAACCGCATAATTTGACTCCCTGTCGTGTGTGCTTACCAGCTCATATTTGGGTAAGCGCGTTGCATGTACTGTAACTCTGCCAAAATATAGCCCAAGTGTTCGGTATGAACGCCTTGCTTTGCTCCACGACGGTATGCGCCAATGTCGGGTAACGCTAAGTTGAAACGTACCAACTCATTTTCAATCCTCTCTAACCATTCAGCTTTTAGGAGATCGAGTTTTGGTAAGACACCACTACCAACCAATGCTTGTTCGTCAGCGGTTAGTTCAAACAGCTCAGCTGTAAATCGCCATAGGTTATTAAGAGCTTTTTGCACTTTTTCGTGCGCCTCATTAGTACCTAAGCTTAGGCGCTCCATCCACGCGTGTGAGAAACGTAGGTGATATTTTGCTTCTTTTAATGATTTCACACCAAAGGCTGCGATATCTACATGGCTGCTTTGGCTTAACGCGTCAAGCAATAATACATGGTACTGATCCATCAGCCATTGACGCACCATGGTTTGAGCAAAGTCACCATTGGGCTGTTCACATAGTAATAGGTTGCGATATTCGCGTTCAGTACGGAAGAATGCCATTTTGTCTTCATCACGATCCAGGCCTTCGATTTGGCCGGCTAGGCTTAGGATAGTACGTGATTGACCTAATAAGTCTAAACTTATGTTCGACAAAGCAATATCAAGCTCAAGCTCAGGGGCATGGCCACACCACTCAGCTAAGCGGTGTGATAGGATCAATTGGCTATCACCAACATGAAGTAAAAACTGTGTTAACGCTTGGTTACTCATTTGTTATCTCCTACCTTAAATGTGTTTAATGCCATCTGGAATTTGATAGAAGGTAGGATGGCGATATACTTTGTCGAGTGATGGGTCAAAGAACTCGGGTTTTTCTTCAGGTTGTGACGAGGTAATCAACTCTGATTTCACTACCCAAATGCTCACACCTTCGTTCCGACGAGTGTAGACATCACGCGCATTTTGCAGGGCGATTTCATCATCCGGTGCGCGTAAACTACCAACATGACGATGGCTTAAACCTTGTTTGCTACGGATAAACACTTCGTAAAGTGACCAGTTTTTTTTATTTTCCATGTCTAATTCCCTTTAAAAAAATATTAAGCGACTTTTTGAGTATTAGCTTGTTGTTTCTGTGCATATACAGCAGCAGAGTCACGAACCCATTTACCATCTTCCCAAGCTTTACGTCGGGCTTCGATACGCTCATGATTACACTGGCCTTTACCAGCGATAACATCAAAGAATTCATCCCAGTTTATTTCACCAAATTCATAATTGCCCGTATCTTCGTTAAACGTCAAATCTTTATCAGGAACGGTTAGACCAAGTTCTAATACCTGTGGAACTGTGTTATTGACGAATTTTTGGCGCAGTTCATCGTTACTAAATAGTTTGATTTTCCAATCCATGCTAGCAGCACTGTTGGGTGAATTATCATCACTTGGACCGAACATCATAAGCGCTGGCCACCAGAAACGATTGATTGCATCTTGTGCCATGGCTTTTTGTTCGGGTGTGCCATTCGCCAATTCCATCATGGCTTCGAAGCCTTGACGTTGGTGGAAACTTTCTTCTTTACAGATACGAACCATGGCGCGAGCGTATGGACCATATGACGTTCGGCAAAGCGCCACTTGGTTAACGATGGCGGCGCCGTCAACCAACCAGCCGATAGCAGCGATGTCAGCCCATGTTAAAGTTGGGTAGTTAAAGATTGATGAGTATTTCATGCGGCCGGCAATGAGTTTGTCCATCATATCGTCACGATCTGCGCCTAAGGTTTCAGCGGCGCTGTATAGATACAAACCATGACCTGCTTCATCTTGGACTTTGGCCAACAATATGGCTTTACGTTTGAGTGTCGGAGCACGCGTAATCCAGTTCCCCTCAGGTAACATACCTACCACTTCTGAGTGCCCATGCTGCCCAATCTGGCGAATGAGCGTCTTACGATAAGCATCTGGCATCCAATCCTTTGGCTCAATTGAAATGTCCTTTTCAATTTTGTTGTCAAACAATTCTACTTGCATGTTCATGTAATTCCTCGTCCTTAAGAAGTGTTAGTGTTATACAATCTAAAGCGATACTGTTTTAAAATCAACATCTATTTTTTCGTATCGCTTTATTTTTCAGCAATATTATTGCTAAGTTATTGTTTTTTATCATTATTAATAATAAAAAAATTTTAAAAAAATATTATTAATTATAAATACGCTTGACTTCTTAGCGATTTGAATACAAATTATGACACGTATAATTTTTATTTTAATACCTAATGTATCGTAAAAGGAGTAATTACATGTCAGACATCAAAATTTTAAGCTCACTCGTCCTCGGTAAAGACTACGTCGCACAAAGCGATTTTCGAACCGTGCACCATGCGATCACCGGCGAGCCTATTTATCAAGTCAGCAGTGCTAGTATCGATACCAAAGCTGTGGTTGATTACGCCAAAGAATATGGCTCAGCGCTTGCCAATTGGACATTCCACCAACGCGCTAATGCCCTAAAACTGGTCGCAAAATATCTGCTTCAACGTAAAGAAGATTTTTATGCATTAGCCACAGCAACTGGTGCGACACGCAAAGATGCCTGGATCGACATTGAAGGAGGTATCGGTACCTTATTTGCATATTCGAGCCTCGTGCGCCGTGAGCTAAGCGATGAGACGGCCTTAGTTGAAGACGCTTGGATTCCCCTGTCAAAAAATGGTACGTTCGGCGCTAAACATATCCTAAGCCCAAAAGCGGGCGTGGCCATTCATATTGATGCGTTTAACTTCCCCATCTGGGGCATGTTAGAAAAAATCGCACCGACTCTATTAGCTGGTGTCCCTTGTATCGTCAAGCCAGCAACCGAAGGCGCTGAGCTGACTCATGCCGTGGTAACCGCGATTCATGAAAGTGGCCTATTGCCAGAGGGCTCATTGCAGCTGATATGTGGTCAAACCTATGACTTGTTTGACCATCTAAATCCCCAAGACACCATAACCTTCACAGGTTCTGCAGTAACGGGTCAAAAACTACGAGCCCATCCACACTTGAATGCCCATTCAATCCCCTTCACCATGGAAGCTGATTCGGTGAACAGTGCAATTTTAAGCTCAGCTGCCAACGATGAAACTATCGATTTGTTTGTCCGCGAAGTTTTCCGCGAAATTACTATCAAAGCCGGTCAAAAATGTACTGCGATTCGTCGCGCGTTTGTCCCTGCCTCCTTGCTAGAAACAGCGCAAATTCGCCTAGTTGAAAAACTACAAAAAGTCGTGATCGGTGACCCAAGCCGTGAAGAAGTGACCATGGGTACATTAGCTAGCCTGAAGCAAAAATTTGACGTCGCCGAAAAAGTCGAGCAACTAAGCCAAGAAGCCGAAGTGGTATTCGGTAGTCACTTACGTGAAGACTTCACTTTACAAGTAGACGATGCGGAAAAATCAGCCTGTTACCCACCAACTGTATTGGTCTGTAATAACCCAGGACAAGCTGAAAACATCCATCGCATCGAAGCCTTTGGTCCAGTTGTTACCCTAATGCCATATAGCGATCTAGATGAGCTTGGTGCACTTGTAGCACGTGGTGAAGGTAGCTTAGTTGCCTCTATCGTGCGCAATGCAGACGAAAACATCGAAGCCTTATTGAAAAAAATTGCCCCTTGGCATGGCCGTGTACATATCCTAGATAGCGAAAGTGCTCGTGAAAGTACGGGTCATGGTTCACCTCTTCCATTACTTATACACGGCGGCCCAGGCCGTGCCGGTGGGGGCGAAGAACTTGGTGGTCTGCGAGCCGTTAAACACTACATGCAACGTACCGCCATCCAAGGCTCACCCAATGCCATGACCCAAGTCGGTCACAGCTGGACAGCTGGCGCGCAAGTGTTCGAAGATCGTGTCCATCCGTTCAAAAAATCATTCGATGAACTTCGTATTGGTGAGCGTCTATTGACCGCACGTCGTACAGTGACTGAGGCAGATATTGTGAACTTTGGCTGCTTAAGTGGTGACCACTTTTACGCTCATATGGACAAAATTGCGGCGGCAGATTCGTTCTTTGGTGAGCGTGTCGCCCATGGTTATTTTATCGTATCAGCGGCCGCTGGCTTGTTTGTTGACGCACCACCTGGTCCAGTCATCGCTAACTACGGCATGGAAAACCTACGCTTTGTTGAGCCAGTCAAGATTGGTGACACCATCCAAGTTGAGTTAACTTGTAAGCAAAAAACGCCAAAAGCACAACACGACCCAGCGGAAAAAGCTCATGGCGTTGTAGTATGGGATATCAAAGTTAAGAACCAACGTAACGACTTGGTCGCAACTTATGACATCTTGACCTTAGTTGAACGTAGTGCTTGATATCTATACGGATTTGCAAAAAAAGGAATCGTCATGATTCCTTTTTTGTTCAACCAAAGTAAACTTTGTTGATAAAACATATTGACGTAAGGTTGCGAAATAGCTAAATTATGGAACAAATGATACATAATTTCATTTTAAATTATTAAAAAGTATCATTAATTGATATTAAATAATATTTGGCTAAGATGGCTAAGCAGTCATTTCTAGGACAACATGTAGACAAGGAGTCACTCATGACAACCACCACGACGATGGCTGAAAACGCCTCGCTTGCTGTACATCAGGACAAAAAAGTACTGACTGCCACCTTGGTTGGCACTGCGATCGAATGGTATGATTTTTTCATCTATGCACAAGCCGCAAGTCTCATATTTGCTCCCCTGTTTTTCGCTGAAGTCAGCAAATCTAACCCTATGCTAGCCCAAATCATCGCTTTTGCTACCGTTGGTATCTCATTTCTATTTCGCCCATTAGGTGCGATCGTGTGTGGTCGTTTGGGTGACAAATACGGTCGTAAGATGGTATTGGTATCAACCCTAATTTTGATGGGTGCGTCAACAACCTTAATTGGCTTCTTGCCGACTTATGCGCAGATTGGTGTATTAGCACCCTTAGCTTTAGTATTTTTACGTATTATCCAAGGCTTCTCTGCAGGTGGTGAATGGGGCGGTGCGGCATTGCTATCTGTAGAGCATGCACCCCTTAACAAACGCTCACTATTTGGTGCTTACCCACAGATTGGCGTGCCCATAGGCATGATTTTAGCGACCAGTGTACTGCTACTCCTAAATTTGATTTTAGGTAAAGAAGCCTACCTTGAGTGGGGCTGGCGCATTCCATTTGTATTATCGATCGCATTAATCATCGTGGGTACCTTTATCCGTCGTTCGGTTAAAGAATCACCAGTGTTTGAAGCCATGCATCGCCGTAAAGCAGAAGCCTCTGCACCATTGTCATTATTATTCAAAGATCACACGCCAACAGTTTTTAAAGCGGCTTTAATCTTTATGGGGGTGAATGCAGGTGGTTATATTCTCATCGCTTTTATGGTGGGTTACGGTCAAAAAGTCTTAGGACTTAGCCCTACTTTAACCATGCTAATCGTGGTTGCTGCTGCTTTCTCCTGGTTAGTATCAACCCTTTGGGGCGGCATGTTAGGTGATAAGATTGGTCGTCTAAAAACTTTTAAATTAGGCTATATCTTATTGTCGTTATGGTCGATTCCAATGTGGTTTTTGATTGATACCAAATCTCCCATTTTATTTATGCTAGCATTAGTGGTTTGGGCTATTCCCCTAGGTTTTACTTATGGTCCATTATCAGCCCTATTTGCTGAAATGTTCCCTGCAAAAGTACGTTTTTCAGGGGTATCCATCAGCTATGCATTAGGTTCCATTATTGGTGGTGCATTCGCTCCGATGATTGCGCAATGGATTATGGCAACTTATCAACAGTCATGGATGATTGGTTTGTATATCACTATCGTCTCATTAATTTCATTATTCACACTTTACACGATTAAAAAAGACCCACAAGGCGTTGATCTATCAAAATAAATTTAGATAAATAGGGAAAATATCACCATGTAAATGGTATAAACATTTTCTCAACACACGACAAAAAACTAGCCCTACCTCACCTTTAACGGCTTAGATTAACACACCAAGTGTAACGCTAATTAATATTATAGAACGCCTGCATAGGCGTTTTAAACCCTAAGCGTTTTCTTGGTCTGTTGTTTAGTTTGTTCTCAATGTCCTGCATCTCATTATCAGAGACTTGTCTAAAGTCACAACCCTTAGGCAAGTACTCTCTAATCAAGCCATTGGTATTCTCGTTGGTTCCTCGCTGCCATGACGCATAGGCATCGGTAAAGAAGAAAGGGCTAAAGAGCTTTTGTTTCACCTTCTTATGCTGAGCAAACTCTTTACCATTGTCAGAGGTAATGGTCTTAACCTGCAACCTCACTGGCTTTAAGAGCGCTATCATTGCCTCTGAGACTTGCTGTGCCGTTTTATGACCCACACGCTTCATCTTCAGTAGCCCTGTTTTACGTTC
>RCMY010011759.1_pt1 | contig 11878 bp, 10 predicted proteins | sample 2041341 | NCBI WGS metagenome assembly RCMY01 (sample SAMN09708234, study PRJNA481090) | Marine sediment metagenome, whole genome shotgun sequencing project.
GCGGCCAACGCGCGCGGGTTCGAGGTGCGCACGGTGCCGCTACGCTACGTGTCGGCCGGCGAGATGAAAAAAATCCTGGAGCCTTACGCGCGACCGAACGCGATCGTCAACACCGATGACTCGCGCAATGTGATCAGCATCGGCGGCACCCGCGCGGAACTTCAGAACTACCTGCGCACGATCGAAATCTTCGACGTGGACTGGCTGGCCGGCATGTCGGTCGGCGTCTATCCGCTGCAGTCGGGCAAAGCCGTGCGCGTGGTGGAAGACCTGGAGAAAGTGTTCGGCCAGGAGAGCAAATCTCCGGTGGCCGGGATGTTCCGCTTCATGCCTTTGGAGGGCGCCAACGCGGTGATGGTCATCACCTCGCAGCCAAGCTATCTGGACGACATCCAGCAGTGGCTGGACCGGATCGATGGCGCTGGCGGTGCCGTCCAGCTGTACTCCTACGAGCTGAAATACATCAAGGCGCGTGACCTTGCCGATCGGCTGAGCGAAGTGTTCGGCGGCTCCTCCAGCGACGGTGGTGACAGCGGTTTCAGCGGGAATGGGCTGATGCCCGGACTGGAGTCGGCCGAACTCTCTTCCGGCGAGAGCGGGTCCAGTATGGGATTCGGCGACCGGAGCGGCGGCCGCGGTGGTGGCGACGGCATGTCGTTGAGCAATGCACGCAGCGGCAATGCCAGCGTTTCGTTGGAGATCAGTGGTGACAAGGTCGGGGTGTCCGCAGTGGAGGAGACCAATGCCCTGCTGGTGCGGTCCACCCCGCAGGCGTGGAAATCCATCCGCGACGTGATCAGCAAGCTGGACGTGATGCCGATGCAGGTCCATATCGAGGCCCAGGTGGTCGAGGTGCAGCTGTCCGGTGAGCTGGAATACGGCGTCAACTGGTTCTTCGAGAATGCCGTGACCGACAACGGCCTGCCCAGCGCAGTGGGCCGCAATACCTGGAGCACCCTGGCGGGCACGGTCGGCCAGGGCGTCGGCAATCCCGGTGGCCTGGCGTGGACGTTCCTGGGGCGCAATGCCGCAGCCGTGATCAAGGCGCTGGATTCGGTGACCGACGTCAATATGCTGCAGACCCCTTCGGTGGTCGTGCGCAACAACGCCGAGGCGACCTTCAACGTCGGTAGCCGTATTCCCGTCTCTTCGGTCACGGTCAATCCGGGGCTGGGGAACGACACCAGCTACAGCCAGGTCCAGTATCTGGACACGGGTGTGATCCTCAAGGTACGTCCCCGCATCACCAGGGACGGGATGGTGTTTCTGGACATCGTGCAGGAAGTGAGCGCGCCTGCCGGCGAGCGCGACAAATATGGCAACGTGCGCATCGATACGCGCAAGCTGAAGACGGAGGCCGCGATCCAGAGCGGCGATACGGTGATGCTGGCCGGTTTGATCCGCGACAGTGCATCGCGCGGCTCGAAAGGATTTCCGGGCCTGCACCGGATCCCTGTGTTTGGCGGCTTGTTCGGCACCCAGGCCTCGACCACCCGACGCGAGGAAACCATCGTTCTGCTGACGCCCAAGATCATCCGCAACCCGCAGGACGCGCGCGACCTGACCGACGAATATGGCCGGCGCTTCCGTGCCATGCGGCCGCTGCAAGGTCCGGCAACCAAGTGACGGGGGCGCTGCCGCGCGGGATTTTTCAGCCTGACGTACCGTCCGTGGACGCGTCAGGTGACTGAAGCGAGGGCTACTGCGCCCGCCGATATTGGCGTGGTGGTGGTCAGCTTCCAGAGCGTCAGCACCCTGGAGGCGTGTCTGGAACGACTGCGCGGCGCCACCGGCGTGGCATCCATCCGGGTGGTCGACAACGCGTCCACCGATGGATCCGTCGCAATTATCCAACGCCAGGCGACCGCCGATCCCAGGCTGCGGTTCATCGCCAATCCGGACAACGCGGGTTTCGGGGTGGCCTGCAACCAGGGGGCCGCCGCGATCGGGGCGGAGCATCCGGCGTGTCGGTGGTTGGCATTCGTCAATCCCGATGCACTGGTGGAAGTCGACAGCCTGGCGCGTCTGCGGGAGTTCGCGGTCGATCGCCATGCCGCCGGGTCCGCGGTGCTGCTCGGGGTGGATCTGGTCGACGAGGATGGCGTTCGTGACCCGGCCGCGCGTCGGCGAGCACCCGATTTTCTGGCCATGCTCGGCGGCGTGACGCTGCGGTGGGGCGAGCGCAAACAGGGCAACGGATCGTCGCTGGCGATCGTTCCCGATGATGCCGTCGCACTGCAGCCGGTGGAAGCGATTTCCGGCGCGCTGATGTTCCTGGCGCGCAACGTGTTCGAGGGTATTGGCGGCTTCGACGAAGGTTACCGGTTGCACGCAGAGGACCTGGACCTGTGCCGCCGGCTGGCGGATCACGGTGTGGAGATTGCGGTGTCCAACCGGGTGCGCGTGGTGCATGTGCGTGGGGTTTCCAGCCGCTCCAATCCGTGGTTTGTGGAGTGGCACAAACACCGGGGATTGTGGCGCTACTTTCGCAAATTCGAGGCGGCTCGACGCGGCGTGTTGACTCGCGTGCTTGTGTTCGCCGCGATCTGGCTCCGGTTTCCCTTCGCCGGGATCAACGCGGTACTGCGGCGTCGCGCAGGGCTCAGCGGTAGCGGTTGATCAGCTCACGCAGGTCGCGCGCCGCTGTGGCGGCGGCATCGGCAAAGTCGTCGCCTGAGGACGCGTAGAGCACCGCACGCGAGGAACTGATCACCAGACCGGTGCCATCGGCGGACCTGGCGTTGGCGACCACGGCCTCCACGTCGCCTCCCTGCGCACCGACCCCGGGTACCAGAAAAGGCATGTCGCCGACGATTGCGCGCACCTCGCGCAGCTGACCGGGCCATGTCGCGCCGACCACCAGCATGCAGTTGCCATGGCCGTTCCAGTCACGCGCCACGGCTTCCGCCACGCACTGGTAGAGCGGCCGGGTGCCGCCATCGGGGCGTTGTACCGGCAGATCCTGCAGTTCGCTGGCGCCGGGGTTGGAGGTGCGGCACAGGATCACCACGCCGCGATCGGCGTGGTCCAGGAAGGGCTGCACCGAGTCGCGTCCCATATACGGGTTGGCGGTAACCGCATCGGCCGCGTAACGCTGGAAGGCCTCGGTGGCGTAGTGCTGCGCCGTGCTGCCGATGTCGCCCCGTTTGGAATCCAGGATTACCGGGATCCCCGGATGGCGCTCGTGGATGTGCGCGATCAGCCGTTGCAGTGCGTCCTCGGCGCCGAGCGCGGAGAAGTGGGCGATCTGCGGTTTGAACGCGCAGACGTGCTCTGCAGTCGCATCCACGATCTCACGGCAGAAGTTGAACACCGCATCGGTATCCCTGCCGAAGCGCTCCGGGAACTTGCCCGGCTCCGGATCCAGGCCGACGCAGACCAGCGAGTCGCTCGCGCTCCAGCGTTGCCGCATTGCCTGCATGAAAGCCATCGTCTTCTCCGCCGTCCGGGTAGGTAAGCAGGTCCACCGGTGTGGACCGCTCTGGTTGACCCTCGCGCTACTTCAGCGCCTTGAAGCGCAGACGCTTGGGCTGGGCGCCTTCCTCGCCGAGGCGACGCTTCTTGTCTTCCTCGTATTCGCGGTAGTTGCCCTGGAAATACTCCACGTGCGAATCACCCTCGAAGGAGAGGATGTGGGTCGCGATCCGGTCCAGAAACCACCGGTCATGGCTGATCACCACTGCACAACCCGGGAACTCCAGGATCGCGTCTTCCAGCGCGCGAAGGGTTTCCACGTCCAGATCGTTGGAGGGCTCATCCAGCAGCAACACGTTGCCGCCCTGCAGCAGGGTCTTGGCCAGATGCAGACGACCCCGCTCACCGCCGGACAGCGTCCCCACCAGCTTCTGCTGGTCCTGGCCCTTGAAGTTGAAGCGGCCCAGGTAGGCGCGTGACTGGATCTCCACGCCGTTGATGTTGAGGATGTCCGCGCCTCCGGAGATTTCCTGGAAGACGTTGTGGTCGCCCTCCAGCGTGTCGCGGCTCTGGTCGACATAGGCGACCTTGGTGCTGGGGCCCTTGGTGATCTCGCCACTGTCCGGTGTCTCCTGACCGGTGATCATCTTGAACAGGGTCGACTTGCCGGCTCCGTTGGGACCGATGATGCCGACAATCGCGCCGGGCGGAATGATGAAGCTGAGGTCGTCGATCAGCAGGCGGTCGCCAAAGGACTTGGAGACGTTCTTGAATTCGATCACCGAGCTGCCCAGGCGCTCGCCCGGCGGAATGAAGATCTCGTTGGTCTCGTTGCGGCGCTGGTACTCGACCGAGTTGAGCTCCTCGAAACGCGCCAGCCGCGCCTTGCCCTTGGTGCGGCCGCCCTTGGCGTTGCTGCGCACCCACTCCAGCTCCCTGGCCAGGGCCTTCTGGCGGGCCTTCTCGCCCGACTCTTCCTGCTTCAGCCGCTCGGATTTCTGCTCCAGCCACGCGGTGTAGTTGCCCTTCCACGGAATGCCGCGGCCGCGGTCAAGCTCAAGGATCCACTCGGCAGCGTTCTCCAGGAAGTAGCGATCATGGGTGACTGCCACCACGGTGCCGCTGTAGCGCGCCAGGAACTGCTCCAGCCATTCCACCGACTCCGCATCCAGATGGTTGGTGGGCTCATCCAGCAGCAGCATGTCGGGCTTCTGCAGCAGCAGCTGGCACAGGGCCACGCGGCGCTTCTCACCGCCGGACAGCTTGCCGACGATCGCTTCCCACGGCGGCAGGCGCAGCGCATCGGCGGCTACTTCCAGCTGGTGCTCAAGCGTGTGCGCGTCTCCGGTGGCAAGGATCGCTTCCAGACGCTGCTGCTCGGCGGCGAGCTTGTCAAAGTCGGCGTTCTCGTCTGCATAGGCGTCGTACACCTTGTCCAGCGCCGCCTGGGCGTTGATCACTTCGCCCAGACCTTCCTCGACCGCCTGGCGGACCGTGTGCTCGGGGTCGAGCTGCGGCTCCTGGGCGAGATAGCCGACCTTGATGCCCTTGGCCGCCCGCGCCTCGCCGGTGAAGTCCTGGTCGACCCCGGCCATGATCTTCAAAACCGTCGACTTGCCGGATCCGTTCAGGCCCAACAGGCCGATCTTGGCGCCGGGGAAGAAGGACAGCGAGATGTCCTTGATGATCTGGCGCTTCGGCGGAACGGTCTTGCTGACGCCGTTCATGGTGTAGATGTATTGCGACATGCTCCGCAGACAGGCGACATCGCCCTGCGCATGCGGCAAGACGGTGGATAAGGGATAGCCGGCCATTATCGCGCATACCGGGTTTCCGTGCATCGACCCGGTTCAGTTTGAAGGCGCATGGCCGGCCGGTCGCGCCAGCGCTAAACTGGGGGACTTACTTCCTCGACTGATCCTGGAGTGGCAATGTTTCCGCGCGACGCACGCATCGAAGGTTTTGACCCCGAACTCGCCAAGGCCATCGCCGACGAGAACCGCCGCCAGGAAGACCATGTCGAGCTGATCGCCAGTGAGAACTACGCCAGCCCGCGGGTGATGGAGGCGCAGGGCAGCCAGCTGACCAACAAATACGCCGAGGGATATCCCGGCAAGCGTTACTACGGCGGCTGCGAATTCGTCGACGTCGCCGAGCGTCTCGCGATCGAACGGCTGAAGGAACTGTTCGGCGCGGACTATGCGAACGTCCAGCCGCACTCCGGTTCACAGGCCAACCAGGCGGTGTATTTCTCGCTGCTGCAGCCGGGCGATACCGTGCTCGGCATGAGCCTTGCGCACGGCGGACACCTGACCCACGGCGCCAAGGTCAACATCAGCGGCAAGCTGTTCAACATCGTCCAGTACGGCGTCGATGACAGCGGCATGATCGATTACGACGAGATGGAGCGACAGGCGGTCGAGCACAAGCCGAAGATGCTGATCGGTGGCTTCAGTGCCTATTCGCAGGTGGTGGACTGGGCGCGGATGCGCGAGATCGCCGACAAGGTGGGCGCGATCTTCTTCGTCGACATGGCGCACGTCGCCGGCCTGATCGCCGCTGGCGTGTACCCCAACCCGCTGCCGCATGCCCACGTGGTGACCTCCACGACCCACAAGACCCTGCGTGGCCCGCGCGGCGGGATCATTCTGGCCAAGGATCCGACCGAGGATCTGGTCAAGAAACTGCAGAGCATCGTCTTCCCGGGCCTGCAGGGCGGTCCGCTGATGCACGTGATCGCGGCCAAGGCGGTCGCGTTCAAGGAAGCGCTCGAACCGGAGTTCAAGACCTACCAGCAGCAGGTGGTCAAGAATGCCCAGGCCATGGCGGAGACGATCATCTCGCGTGGCTACAAGATCGTCTCCGGCGGTACGCGCAACCATCTGATGCTGATCGACATGATCGGCAAGCCCATCACCGGCAAGGACGCGGAGGCGGCGCTGGGCAAGGCCCACATCACCGTCAACAAGAATGCCGTGCCCAACGACCCGCAGAAGCCGTTTGTGACCTCCGGTCTGCGTATCGGCACGCCGGCGGTGACGACCCGTGGCTACCGCGAGCCCGATTGCGTTGCGCTGGCGAACTGGATCTGCGATGTGCTCGACAATCCCGACGACGAAAATGTCATCGCCGGTGTGCGTGAGAACGTCACCAGACAGTGTGCCCAGTTTCCGGTTTACGGCTGACCCTTGCACTGTCTTTTCTGCCAGCACGTGGACACCCGCGTCATCGACTCGCGGGTGTCCGACGACGGGGCGACGATCCGTCGCCGTCGCGTCTGCGAGGCTTGCGGCGAGCGGTTTTCCACACTGGAGACCATCGAGCTGAAGCTGCCGGTGATCATCAAGTCCGATGGTCGCCGCGAAGCGTTCGATGCACGCAAACTGCGCGGCGGATTTGATCGTGCGCTGCAGAAGCGCCCTGTCGCCGAGGAGCAGATCGAGGCGGCGGTACGTGCCGTGGTGCACCAGCTGCGCCGGACCACCGAACGCGAAATCTCCTCCATCCGTGTCGGCGAATTCGTGATGGTGGAACTGCGCAAGCTCGATCATGTCGGCTACGTGCGCTTCGCGTCGGTGTACCGGGCGTTCCAGGACGTGGCGGATTTCCGCGACGAGCTGGACCGGCTGGAAAGCGACAATTCCGGCGACGAGCAGTTGTCGCTGCTGGGTGGCGGGTCAGGCCCCGAGCCGGTCAGCACGCGCAAACGCTGAAGAATGCCCGCAGCCGACACCTTTCCTGTGCAGGAGCTTTCGTTGATGTCCGAATTCACGGCCACCGACCACTTGATGATGACCCGCGCGCTGCGTCTGGCGGAGCGCGGCGCGTACACCACGCGGCCTAACCCCATGGTCGGCTGCGTGATCGTCGATGGCGACGAGGTGGTCGGCGAGGGCTACCACCAGCGCGCCGGTGAAGGCCACGCGGAGGTGCTGGCGCTGCAGGCGGCCGGAGAACGTGCCCGCGGCGCGACCGCCTACGTGACGCTTGAGCCCTGCGCCCATACCGGCAGCACGGGACCGTGTGCTGACGCACTGATTGCAGCCGGTATCGGTCGCGTGGTGGCGGCCATGCGCGATCCGTTTCCACAGGTGGATGGCGCTGGTTTCGCGCGACTGAGCGATGCGGGCATCGACGTTGTGCAGGGTCTGATGGGGGAGCAGGCGCGTGCACTCAACCGCGGCTACCTGTCGCGACTGGGGCGAGGACGGCCGTGGGTGAGGGTGAAACTGGCGACCAGCATGGACGGCCGCACGGCGCTGGCCAACGGCGAGTCCAAGTGGATCAGCGGCGAGGCCTCGCGCAACGACGTCCAACACTGGCGCGCCCGCGCGGGAGCCATTATTACCGGCGCCGGTACCGTTCTGGCTGACGACCCTTCGCTGACCGTGCGCCTGGACGATGACATCGCGTTCGTGCCGCCGCTGCGGGTGGTGCTCGACCCGGGGCTGGCGACCATCGCGCGCGGCAAGGTACGCGAGGGCGACGCGCCGACGCTGTATATCCATGCCCCCGACACCAAACTCGCTCGCGGCATCAGCGCGCAGCTGGCCGTGGTCCCGGTCAGCGCAGGCCGGTTTGATCTGGCGGCGGTGCTCACACTGCTCGCCGAACGCGGCATCAACGAGGTGCAGGTCGAATCGGGCGCCACGCTGGCCGCGGCATTCCTGGAAGCGGGGCTGGTGGATGAGGTGTTGCTCTACGTCGCCCCGATCCTGCTGGGATCCAGGGCGCGGCCGTTGTTCGATGGACTCAACGTCGAGCACATGGCCGAGGCGATGCATCTGGAGACTGTCGACACACGGCAGCTGGGCAAGGACATCCGGGTGCTGTTGCGGCCAACCCGGCCCGCGGCAGCATAGTGGGTGCGGTGCTACAGCGTTCCAACTGGCGCTGCGGCGCGGAACCTCCCGGCTGCTAGAATCACACCGCTGCCGTAAATCCGGTGGCACACGTAACGTCTTCAGGGCGGGGTGTAATTCCCCACCGGCGGTAGGTCGCCGGCAACCGGTCAATTACGGCCGGATGCCACGACAAGCCCGCGAGCGCTCCGGTAACGGCTGATGCCGTTGTCGGGGGTCAGCAGATCCGGTTAGATGCCGGAGCCGACGGTCAAAGTCCGGATGAAAGAAGACGGCCGTGCGTGGCCCTGTGCCGCGCGCGTGCCATAGCCTTGTGGCGTTTTTCGCAGACCTTCCACGCGGGAAACGATCCATGTCCAAAGTTGCACAACCCACCTGCACGCCTCGCCCCCGACTTTTCCAGCGGGAGGCGTACTGATGTTCACCGGGATTATCGAAGGGGTCGGTCATATCTCGGCACGCGAAGCAGTCGGTGGAGACGCCCGGCTGACCATCGACGTCGGCTCCCTGTTGTTCGATGAGGTCGCACTCGGCGAGAGCATCGCCGTCAACGGCACCTGCCTGACGGTCACCGGTTTTGACGCGACGTCGTTCCACGCCGATGCCTCCAACGAAACGCTTGCCCTCACCACGCTCGGCAGGCTTCCCGTCGGTGCGCCAGTCAATCTGGAACGGGCGATGCGTCCGACCGACCGTCTCGGTGGTCACATGGTCAGCGGCCATGTCGACGGGATGGGCGCTGTCGCCGCGATCACCGACGACGCGCGCGCGCAACGTTGGCGATTTACTGCGCCGGACGATCTGCTGCGTTACATCGCCCGCAAGGGTTCGATCTGCGTGGACGGCGTCAGCCTGACGGTGAATGAGGTCGACGCGACCGGTTTCGCGGTGGCCCTGGTACCTCACACCGTTTCCCACACCGCATTTGCCGCCACCCGGGTAGGTGATGCGGTCAATCTGGAAATCGACCTGGTGGCGCGCTATGTCGAGCGCCTGCTGGGCCATAGCGACGCCAACGGAGCCACACCATGAGTTTCGCCCCCATTCCCGAACTGCTGGAAGAAATCCGCGCCGGCCGGATGGTCGTGATCGTCGATGACGAGGGTCGCGAGAACGAAGGCGACCTGATCATGGCCGCCGAACTGGTCAAACCGACCGACATCAACTTCATGGTCACCCACGCGCGAGGGCTGGTCTGTCTGTCGCTGACCCGCGAGCGGTGCCGTCAGTTGGGGCTGCCGCCGATGGTCCGTGACAACACCTCCCAGCACCACACCAACTTCACCGTCAGCATCGAAGCGGCAGAAGGGGTCACCACCGGGATATCGGCCTACGACCGCGCGCACACCGTGCGGACGGCAGTGCGGCCGGATGCCGACGCCAGCGACCTCAACCAGCCGGGTCACATCTTTCCGTTGCAGGCGCAGCCAGGCGGCGTGCTCAGCCGCGCCGGCCACACCGAGGCGGCTGCCGATCTGGGAATGCTGGCCGGGATGGAGCCGGCCGGCGTGCTGGTCGAGATCCTCAACGCCGACGGCACCATGGCCCGCCGCCCGGAGCTGGAACTGTTCGCCGCCGAACACGGCCTGAAGATCGGGTCGATCGAGGACCTGATCCGGTATCGGCTGGAAACCGAGCACACGGTGGAGCGCGTCGACGCGCGCACGATCCAGACCGAGCACGGCCCCTTCCAGCTGATCAGCTACCGCGATCGCCTGAGTCACGGACTGCATTTCGCGCTCACGCTGGGCGATGCGGACCCCGCAGTCCCGACGCTGGTCCGCGTGCAGGTGCAGAATCCGCTGGCCGATGGCCTGCGCTGGCGTCGCAAGGACTTTGGGCCCGCGGTCGGCGATGTGCTCGCGGCCATCGCAGAAGCAGGCCGCGGCGCGCTGGTGCTGCTGGAAGACCATTTCGACAGCGATACCTTGCTGGCACGTATCCGCCAGCCCGCCGACGAGGCACCAGCAGCCAGCGAAGGAGCGGCGCTGCACGAGTGGCGGCGTAACGGGGCCGGCAGCCAGATCCTCGCGGACCTCGGTTTGGGCCAGCTGCGGGTGTTGGGCACGCCGCGCAAACAGGTCGGTCTGGCAGGGTTCGGACTGGAAGTCGTCGAATACATCGATCCCTCGGACCCGCGCTAAACTGTACGGTCGCGTGGTCCGCGCGTTGTCGTTTACCCAGAAGGCGTTCGCTCCCATGCCCCATTTCGAAGGCGACCTGCGCAGCCCCCAAGGCGCGCGCTTCGCGATCATTGCCAGCCGTTGGAATCCGCGCATTACCGACACCTTGTTGGATGGCGCGCGCAAGGCGTTCTCCGATCACGGCGTTGCCGACGACGCCGTTGACGTCGTGCGGGTGCCGGGCGCGTGGGAAATTCCCATGGCAGCCCGTCGTCTCGCTACTGCCGGCCGCCACGTCGCCATCGTTGCGCTGGGCTGCGTCGTGCGCGGGGATACCCGTCACTACGAACAAGTGGCTGACGGGTGCTCGGATGGACTGATGCGCGTCGCGCTGGACACCGGCGTACCGGTCTGCAACGGCGTGCTGGCAGTCGAGAAACACGCGGACGCACAGGCCCGCGCGGGTGGTAACCACGGCAACAAGGGCGAGGAGGTCGCTTTGGCGGCACTGGAAATGGCAAATCTGATGGAGCGTCTGGCATGAACCAGCGTCGAGGATCCGGCGGTATTGACCCGGTGGGGCGTTCGCGCGCTAGGCGGCGTGCGTTGCAGGCGTTGTACGGATGGCAAATGTCGGGCGCCAGCGCCAACGAAGTGGTGTCCCAATTTGCCCACGAGCAGGTCCGTGAAGTCGCCGATCTGGCGTATTTCGAGGACCTTGTGCACGGCGTTGCCAAGCATCGTGCGGAGCTGGACGAAGCGCTGTTGCCGTTTCTTGACCGCGATATTGCCGTGGTGGATGCGATCGAGCTGGCGGTTCTGAGGATCGCGGCCTACGAGTTGCACCACCGCCCCGACGTGCCCTACCGGGTGGTCATCAACGAGGCGATCGAGTCGGTCAAGCGCTTCGGCGCCGAGCACGGGCATACCTACGTCAATGGGGTGCTGGATCACGCCGCCGCGCAATGGCGCGCGGTCGAGGTCAGCGCGTCCAGACGGTAGTCCACAGCCGTGTTCGCAGACCGGCACCCGGGCATTGATTGAGGAGGATCCATGGCCGAGTTCGAGCTGATCAACCGGATCCGCTCGCGTGTGTCGCCGCGGGCAGATGTGGTGCTGGGCATTGGTGACGACGCGGCGATCGTGCAGGTGCCCGCCGATCGCGAGTTGGTGGTTTGCGCCGACACACTGAACGCTGGCGTGCATTTCCCGCTCGCCACCGCGCCCGCCGACATCGGCTGGAAGGCGCTGGCCGTCAATCTTTCGGATCTCGCCGCGATGGGCGCACAGCCGGCGTGGTGCACGCTGGCATTGTCGATGCCCTCCGATGATCCGGCGTGGCTGGAGCACTTCCTGGATGGTTTTCTGGACCTCGCCGATCAGCACGGTGTGGCACTGATTGGCGGCGACACCACTCGTGGGCCGCTGTCGATCAGCGTGACGGCGCATGGTTTCGTCGAGACGGGTCGCGCCCTCCGC
>RCMY010004602.1_pt1 | contig 11877 bp, 11 predicted proteins | sample 2041341 | NCBI WGS metagenome assembly RCMY01 (sample SAMN09708234, study PRJNA481090) | Marine sediment metagenome, whole genome shotgun sequencing project.
GGTCGGCGTGACGCGAGGTGAGGTACTCGTGCATGTCGGACTCGTACCGGCGGACGTCCACGATCGGCACCTCGTCGAGGCGGCCGGTACCGACGGCCCAGATCGACGCGATCTGGAGCGAGACGGTCAGTGGCTGGTACTGGCCCTGCTTGAGGATCTCCACGGTGCGCTGACCGCGGGCGATCTGCTGCTGCGAGGCCTTGTCCAGGTCGGAGCCGAACTGCGCGAAGGCCTCGAGCTCGCGGAACTGGGCGAGGTCGAGTCGCACGTTTCCGGCGACGGACTTCATGCCGGGAACCTGGGCCGCACCACCCACGCGGGAGACCGAGACACCGGCGTTCATCGCCGGGCGGACGCCCTGGTAGAAGAGGTCGGTCTCCAGGAAGATCTGGCCGTCGGTGATCGAGATCACGTTGGTCGGGATGAAGGCCGAGACGTCGTTGGCCTTGGTCTCGATGATCGGCAGGGCCGTCATCGAGCCGGCGCCGAGCTCGTCGTTCAGCTTGGCGGCGCGCTCCAGCAGGCGGGAGTGCAGGTAGAAGACGTCACCCGGGTACGCCTCACGGCCCGGCGGGCGACGCAGCAGCAGCGAGAGCTGGCGGTAGGCGTCGGCCTGCTTGGTGAGGTCGTCGTACACGATGAGGACGTGCTCACCCTTGTACATCCAGTTGGCGCCGATGGCGGCACCGGAGTACGGGGCGGCGAACTGGTAGCCGGCGGGAGCGGACGCGGTGGCCGAGACGACCGTCGTGTACTCCATCGCGCCGTGCTTCTCGAGGGTCTCCACGACGCCTGCGACGGTCGAGCCCTTCTGACCGACGGCGACGTAGATGCACTTGACCTGGCGGTCGGTGCCCCAGAGTTCCTTCTGGTTGATGATCGTGTCGAGCGCGATCGCCGTCTTGCCGGTCTGACGGTCACCGATGATCAGCTCACGCTGGCCACGGCCGATCGGCGTCATGACGTCGATGACCTTGATGCCGGTCTGCATCGGCTCGTGGACGGGCTGGCGTTCCACGACCGAGGCCGCCTGGACCTCGAGCGGACGCTGGCCGTCGAGCTTGGACTCCTCGAGGGGGCCCTTGCCGTCGATCGGACGACCCAGCGGGTCGACCACGCGACCGAGCATGGCGTCACCGACGGGGACGGAGAGCACGCGCTCGGTGCGACGCACCGTCATGCCCTCTTCGACGGCCGAGGCCTCGTCCATGATGACGACGCCGATGACGCGCTCGTCGAGGTTCATGGCGATGCCGAACGTGCCGCCACCGAAGTCGAGCAGCTCGTTGGCCATCGTGCCGGGCAGGCCGGACACCATGGCGATGCCGTCGCCGGTCGACACGACGCGACCGACCTGCTCGGCCGCGAGGCCGGGCTGGTAGTCAGCGAGCATGGTCTTCAGGGCGGAGGAGACGTCCTCCGTGCTGATCGAGAGGTCAGCCATCGCGATCGATCCTCGTTCTTGTCCGTTGCGGGACATTGGTTTGGTGCCGGGGCAGTTGGCGCTCAGGCGCCGATGCGGGTCTTGACGTCGGCCAGGCGGCGAGCCACCGAGTCGTCGATGACCATGTCGCCGATGTGCGCGCGAACGCCACCGATGACAGACGGGTCGACGAAGACCTTGATCGTGAGCTTCTTGCCGGTGCGGGCCTCGAGGGCTGCACGCAGCTGCTCCTTGCGAGCGTCGTCGAGCGGGGCGGCCACGTAGACCTCCGCCAACTCCTGCTCCCGGGCCTCAGCAGCCTGGGAGGCGACGCGCGTGGCGATCGCCGTCAGGTCCGAGACACGCTCTGCTGCGATCACCGCCGCCAGCGCAGCGCGCGTGGCGGGGTGGGCGACAGTGAGCACGCCGGACTCGACGAACCCGAGGCGCACGGCCAGGGGCAGGTTCGCGTCAACCAGCTTCTCGCGAAGCTCGTTGTTGGCGTCGATCGCCCGGGTGACGGTCAGGAGCTCGTCCTCGACAGTGTCGAGAGCGTCCTCCGCCGTCGCCAGGGCCACGACGGCCTGTGCGTACGCGTCGATCGCGTCAGTCATTGGTCAACCTCGTCGGTTCGCCAGCCCGAAGGCCGGCTTGCGGGTCGTCAGTTCGAGCGAGAAAGGCGGGCGATGTACTCGTCCACCAGGCCCTGGTGCGCCGAGGCGTCCAGTTCCTTCTCGACGATCTTCGCGGCCAGGTCGACGGACATCGTCCCGACCTCGGCGCGAAGCTCCGACAGGGCGCGGTCACGTTCGGTCGCGACCTCGGCCTGGGCGCGGGCGACGATCGCCTGTGCCTCGGCCTCAGCCTTGGCGACGATGTCGCGACGCAGCGCCTCAGCGGTGCCCTTCGCGTCCTCGATGATCTTGTTGCCCTCCGTGCGGGCATCGTCGATCTTCGAGGCGTAGGTGGCCTTGACACGCTCGGCCTCGGCCAGAGCAGCGTCAGACGCCTCCATCTTCCCCTGGATGGCCTCACGCCGCTCGTCGAGCATGGCGTTGAGGTTGGGGAACGCGAACTTCTTGAGTGCGAAGAACACGATCAGGAACGAGATGGCACCGTAGAACAGCTCCGCGGCCGCGGGGAGGATGATCCCCAGGCCGGAAGCCTCTTCGGCGCCGCTCTCAGCGGCGAGAAGCAGGAAGTCCATGCGTTCGTCCTTCTGTGGTGTTCAGAGCGTCAGGCGCGAGGCGTCAGACGATGAACGAGAGGACGAAGCCGAACAGGGCGAGCGCCTCAACGAAGGCGATACCCAGGAACATCGTCGTGCGGACCATGCCGGCGGCCTCAGGCTGGCGAGCCATCGACTCGATGGCCTTGCCGACGAGGAAGCCGATGCCGATGCCGGGGCCGATGGCTCCGAGGCCATAGACGAGTCCGGCACCGATGGAACCGAGTCCTGCGTCAGTCATGTTCTTCTCCTTGTGCGGCGCCGTGCGCGCCAGGGTGGTCAAGGGGGTCGTGTCCGATCGGCTTGTGCCGTCTCGGGGGGCTTGCAGTGGGACGAGGCAGTACGCCTCGACCAAGTCAGTGGTGATCCCGGGGGATCAGTGGTCCGCGCTCATCGAAGAGCTGATGTAGACCGCGGTCAGGATCGTGAAGATGTAGGCCTGCAGGGCGCCGACCATGAGCTCGAAGCCGACCATCGCGGGGCCGAACGCCAACGCGATGAGGCCGATCGGGGAGCCCTTCCAGTTGAAGGACAGACCCGCGATGCCGCTGTGGACGTCGAGCAGGAAGGCGTTGGCGGCGATGAAGATGATCGCCAGCAGGATGTGACCCGCCATCATGTTCGCGAACAGTCGGACCGACAGCGTGAGCGGACGCACGATGAAGGTCGAGACGATCTCGATCGGGATGACCAGCGGGAGGACGAACGCAGGCACGCCACCGGGGACGGCCACGTTCTTGAAGTACTTCAGGCCCTGCGTCTTGATGCCCACGAGGATGAACATCGTCCAGACGACGAAGGCGAGGAAGGCGGGGAGCGCCATGCGCGACGTGCTGGGGAACTGCACCAGCGGCATGATCTCGTAGAAGTTGTTCACGAAGATGAAGAGGAACATCGAGGTGAGCAGGGGCAGGTAGCGAAGACCCGCCGGGCCCATGACCTCGAGGATGATCCCCTCGCGGATGAAGTCCACGACCGCCTCCATGGCGGCCTGGAGCTTGCCCGGAACGACCTGCGGGTTGCGGAACGCCGCCATCATGAGCCCGACCACGATCGCCGCAGCGAGGAGGTAGAGCAGGCCCGTGCGGTTCAGCGCGAACCAGGTCGAGTCCTTGAACAGGAACGCCGGGAACTCGAAGAGCTCCTCGAGTGGCGGGACGTGGAAGCCGCCGCCACCTTCAGTTGCGAGCAAGTTCACGCGCTGTCCTTTCCGGAAAGCGTGGAGACAAGGGTCTTGGGACTGGCGTTGACCTCGTCGCCCGGGAGGGTCACGAACCACATCTCACTGTGGGTCATGACCAGCCGGACCTCGTAGGCCAGGAGAAGAATGAGTGATGCTGCCGTCGTGATCGCGAGGACCGGGCCGTCAATGGCCTCGACGGGGCGCAGCGCGATGATCAGGCCGGCGTAGATCATCAGGCGCAGACCGAAGCCGCCGAGGGCAGTCGCCTGCACGGCCGTCGGGCCGAACTTCGCGGCCCAGGCCAGCGAACGACCCGTGATGGCGAACTGTCCGACCACCAGGACCACCGCACCGAGGGCCGTGAGCGCACCGGGCAGACCGCGGAAGGTGCCCGCGATGATCACCGCGAGGATCGCCAGAACCACGCCCACACGAAGTGCGGCGCGGGCCATGGTGACCTCGTTGTCGACCAAGGGACTGCCTCGTGGTGCACGGACGCGCCGGAGGGCACGCAGCCGCGGGGGGCGGGAGGTGATGGGGTTCTGCGATCGTGCCGAAGACATGACCGGGAGCTTCAGGGGCCGCACCCTACAGGCGCGGTCGCTTGGCATCTTCGGCTTTGCCTTGCTCGTTGGCCCGCAGGAAGATCAGGTACATCCCGAGACAGAAGCCGAGGACAAATCCTACGACCATGACCCAGGGTGCAAACCCCAACCAGCGGTCAACCAGCCAACCGAGACCGCCCCAGACAAATGTCGCCGTGAGGAGCTCGGCCGACATGTACCAACCATTGTCAAGCTCATGCCAGAGTGCCTGGCGTTCGGTTCGACGGGTGTTGGACATGACGGGCGGGACGTTACCCCTTCGGTGTGAAGGCGGGGAACCGACCCCTTGCGGGATGCACGAACCGCACGCGCCGATCCCACGTCACCGACGAAAAGCCGTGGACCCCACGCTCGGGAGCATGGGGTCCACGAAGGTCGTTCCTGCGAGATCAGTCCTTGCGCCGGATGGCCGTGGCCGCGGCCACGCCCAGCAGGCCGATCACGAGGCCACCGCCGGTTGCGGGCAGGGGCTGCTGCGCAGGGGCGGGTTCGGGTGCCGGCGCGGGCTCGGGTGTCGGTTCGGGGGCCGGGGCGGGCGCGGGAGCCTGCCCACTCTCCTCGGGCGCCGTCACGGCGCCGAGCTCGCGGTCCCCGGTGTAACGGAACACGTCGAAGCCACGGAAGAGGTCACCGGCGTAGACGTAGTTGCCCTTGTAGGTCTTGGCCGTCCACACGTTGGAGTCCGGGAAGAAGGCGTGGCCGATCTCCACCGGCAGGACGGGGTTGGACAAGTCGAAGAGGTAGAAGCCCGCGATGTACCAGGGGATCACGTACGACATGCCGTCCTGGCTGGTCGAGCCGTAGTGGGCGGTGCAGTACTCGTTCTCTCCCTCGGTGACGGTGGAGGTTCCCGCGGTGAAGCCTGCGGTGTTGAAGGACAGCGGCGTCAGGGCGGGTCCGACCTGCTCGTACACGTAGAAGCCGGTGCTGGAGCAGTAGCCGGCGAACGGGCCGCCGAGGTTCTCCTCACTGACGATGTGGAGCTGGCGTTCGATCCCCGTGATGGGGTCGACCTGCGTGAACGGCATGACCTCGTGCTGATAGGTCTGGCCCGGGGCGCTTGCCGCGGCCTCCAGCGTGGGGTTGGCCGGGTCCGTGGTGTCGAAGATCGAGACGGCCTGGACCAGGCCGCCGGCCACGCCGAGGCGGTTGCCCTCGGGCGAGAAACTGGCCTTGTGGACGGTCTGCGGCGTGTCGATCGTCGCCAGCGGGACGGGGTTGAGGATGTCGGAGACGTCCACGAAGACCAGGCGGTCGGCCGAGCCGTTGACCGGGATGACGATCGGCTCGGTCGGGTGGGCCGCCATGGTGTGGGCGTTGCCCGAGGCGGTGTCGTTGTACGCGGAGATGAACTCCGGGTCGTCGGGGTTGCTCAGGTCCCAGAACGACAGGACCTCGGACGAGGCCCGGCCACCGAGGCGGAGCGGGCCGACGCCGACGTCGTGGACGACGGTCTCATAGCCCTCGGGGACGCAGGAGATGCCGCGCTGGTTGGCGATGGCGATCACGGGGCGGTCGAGGCCGTGGACGAACTTGACCTCGTTCTGCTCGTACCGGCAGGGGATGTGCCCGCGGATGTACGGCTCTTCGGGGGCGGTGATGTCGATGATGAACGTGCCGTCGAAGTCCGTGCCGAGGAACGCGAAGTCACGCAACCCCTCGCTGCCGACCTCCCAGGACTCGAAGTCGATGAAGGTGCCCATGCCGGAGTCGGCCGCGAAGGGGTTGCCGTTCGGGTCGAGCGCCAGCGCTTGGTACGCGCTCAGGTCGATGTTGGCCACGTGCTCGAAGTCGAGGAAGTCGCCTTCCGTCTCCGGGGGCGCGTGCTGGACCTGGCGGGCGTAGCCGGCCTCGTGCAGCGGCGTGTTGTGGCGCGGCACGGCGTTGGTCTGGCCTGCCGTCACGGTGGCGACGGCGGCGCCAACGGCGACGATCTTGACGAAGTTCTTGCGGAACACTGGAGGGCCCTTCATGGCTTCGGGAGTGCCCCTCCACCTTCGCCGCGGCGCCGCCGATCCCCTACCAAATCCTCGCAGCCGACCCGAACGTGCGCGAAATGCCCGCTCGCCGGGAGATCAGCGGCGAAGTTGCCGCACCCGGCGCAGCACCTTGACCGCGGGATGCCCGGCGAGGCGCTCGTGGGAGACGCGCAAGGCCGCCAGCTCCCGTTCCTTCGACGCCAGGCGCGCCTCCAGTTCCGCCATGCGGTCGGCGCTGGGCCCCTCCTCGGCCTGCAACGCCAGCGCATCAGCGTGCGACGTCGTGGGTCGGCTGGTGCGCTTCCTCACCCGGGCGAACAGATCGTCCTCGTCCAAGGTCGAGGCGTCCACGAACGCCTCCCACTGGTCCAATCTCGGTGCGCCGGACGGCAGGCAGAGCCAGAAGGTTCGGTCGGGGCGGTGCGAGGGCACATGGCGCCAGATCGAGGCGTACCCCGCCTCCAGCAGCAGCTTCGTCAACTCCAACTCCGTGGGCCAGAACGAGTGCGCATTGCCCACAGACGCCGTCGGCCGTTCCTGGTTCTCCCAGAACTGACGGCCGGCCACGCCATCGACCACGTCATCGGCGTGGATCGCCACGTGCGTGTCGAGGATGGTTGGCAGGTGGCTGGTCCGGGCCAACAGGTCACGAACGGCAGGCAGCTCGAGGTGGTAGAGCAGGCCCAGGATGCTGACGGCCGTGGCCGACTCGGGGAAGACAAAGTCGCGCACGTCGGCCTGGACGAAGTCGATCCCCGACTCGTCGGGAAAGCGCACCGTCCGGGCGTCGAAGGCCGTGACCTGCCAACCGAGGTCACGCGCAGCGACGGCGAACTTGCCGTGGCCGGTCGCGACGTCGACGAGGTGCCCCTTGGGGAGCATCTGCAACACGGCCGAGAAGATGCCAAGACGATGATCGCTGATGGTGCGCCCCTGAGTCGACCCGCGACCTTAACGCCCAAGTTCCACACGCACGACGTCAGCTGACGTCGCGCCGCAGCGGGTGGACGGTGGCGCCCGCAGACTCCGGCGTCGTCTGCCCCGCGACCTCCGTGTCCTCGCCTGACCCGGCGGTCGACTCGGCCGGCCGGACGCCCAGTGCGGTCAGCAGGCCGCCGACGATGATCGCCGCAACCGTGGCCAGGAGCACCTGCGTCTGGTCCGCCACGACCCAGCCAACGGCCGCGAAGGCGACCACGGCGGACCAGTAGTACATCGTCAGCACGGCGCGGCGGTGGGAGTGCCCGAAGGCGATCAACAGGTGGTGCAGGTGGCCCTTGTCCGCGACCGTGATGCCCTGCTTGCGATAGGCGCGCCGCGCGACGGCGAAGGCCGTGTCGATGAAGGGAATCGCCAGCACCAAGGCCGGAACCAGGAGCGGGACCGACCCGGCGAAGTCGCCGTAGGACGGTGCCGTGGTGCGTCCGACGAACGACACCCCGGCCGAGGCCAGCAGCAACCCGAGGACCATCGCCCCGGTGTCGCCCATGAAGACCTTGGCAGGGTGGAAGTTGTGGACCAGGAAGCCGATGCACATGCCGGCGACGATGGCAGCCACCAGGGGCGCCGACGTCGGGACGGACTCGGTCAGTCCGGCCTCGCCGGTCAGGGTCGCGAAGGCGAAGAAGCCGACGGCGGCGATCCCGACGACACCAGCCGCCAGGCCGTCGAGCCCGTCGATCAGGTTGACGGCGTTCACCATGGCGATGATCGCCACGATCGTCAGCGGGAACCCGATGTCCGGCGCCAGGGCGACGATGCCCAGGCCAGGCACGAAGGCGAAGATGATCTGGATGCCGAAGAAGACCGGCCCGAAGGCGGCGAGGATCTGGCCAGCCAACTTGACGGTCGGGGGCAGTCCGCGCCAGTCGTCCACGATGCCGACAGCCGCGATGGCGAGCACGCCGATCAACAGGCCAAGTGGCTCGGACGTCGTCTGGAACAGTTCGCGGAACTCAGGGATCGCCGCAGCGACGCCCAAGGCCGCCAGGAACCCGAGCACCATGCCGATCCCGCCCATCGTGGGCACCGGTTCGGTGTGGACCTTGCGAGGGTCAGCAGGCGTGTCGACGGCCCCGAGCCTGCGCATCAACCGGATGACCAGCGGCATCACGAAAGCCGTCACCAGGGCGGCGGTCGCGAAGACCAGCAGGTAGGGCGTCATCGATCCGCTCGCGGTCGAGGTGGTGGGTTTGGGCCTGGCTGTCCTGTCGGCGGCGTGCGGCCGCCGATCAGGGTTGCGTCAGACCGAGATGCCCGGCGCAGGGAAATCGTTGCACAAAGTCGCGACCTCGCCCCGAATTCTCTCGATCGTGTGCTCGTCGTCCTTCTTGGCGGCGTCGACGACCTCGTCGATCCAGGCGGCGACCTTGACCATCTCGTCGGGGCCGAAGCCGCGCGAGGTGACCGCTGGGGTGCCCAGGCGCAGGCCCGACGGGTCGAAGGGCTTGCGCGGGTCGAACGGGACGGCGTTGTAGTTGCAGACGATGCCGGCACGGTCGAGGGCCTGGGCGGCGGGCTTGCCCGGCAGGTCCTTGGACGTCAGGTCCATCAGCACGAGGTGGTTGTCCGTGCCGCCGGAGACCAGGTCGAAGCCGCGCTCGGCCAGGCCGCCGGCCAGCGCCTTGGCGTTGGCGACGATCTGGTGGGCGTACGTCTTGAACTCGCTGGTCGCCGCTTCCTTGAGGGCGACGGCGATGGCCGCCGTGGTGTGGTTGTGCGGACCGCCCTGCAGACCCGGGAAGACGGCCTTGTCGATCGCCTTGGCGTGGTCCGCATCCGTCATGATCATGGCGCCGCGCGGGCCGCGCAGCGACTTGTGGGTGGTGGTCGTGATGACCGGCGCGATCCCGACGGGGCTGGGGTGGGCGCCACCGGCGATGAGTCCGGCGATGTGGGCGATGTCGGCGACCAGGAGCGCCCCGACCTCGTCCGCAATGGCCTTGAAGGCCGGATAGTCGATCGTGCGAGGCACGGCCGTGCCGCCACACCACAGGATCTTGGGCCGGTGCTCCAGGGCCAGTTCACGCACGTCGTCCATGTCGACGACGCCCGTCTCCTTGCGCACGCCGTAGTGGACGGCGTTGAACCACTTGCCCGTTGCCGACACCGCGTGACCGTGGGTGAGGTGACCGCCGTGGGCGAGACCCATGCCCATGATCGTGTCGCCGGCCTCGGCGAACGCCAGGTAGACCGCGAGGTTGGCCGGCGAACCCGAGTACGGCTGGACGTTGGCGTGGTCGACGCCGAAGAGTTCCTGGGCGCGGGTCTGCGCCAGCGTCTCGACCTCGTCGATGACCTGCTGGCCCTCGTAGTAGCGCTTGCCGGCGTAGCCCTCCGAGTACTTGTTGTTGAGGGCGGAGCCGGTGGCGGCCATCACGGCCTCGGACGCGTAGTTCTCCGAGGCGATCAGCCGGATGGCGGCCTGTTCGCGCTCTGCCTCGGCGACGATCAGGCGTGCGATCTCCGGGTCGGTCGACTCGATGGCGGAGAAGGAGGGGTGCGCGTAGCCCATGGCATGGCTCCGAGGGACGTGTGGTGGCGCGACAAGAGGCGCCGGAGGACACGGTCAGCGTACAGACGGCCACCGTCCGCCCCCGAGGCCGCCGATCGAGCCGCGCCCCGAGTGAGAACATGCGTGTTCTGTCCCAGATGTGGGAACGAACACGCATGTTCTCGAGGTTGGGCGGTCAGCCGAGGGTGTCGCGCAGCCGCTTGGCCATCGCCGGGCCGACGCCCCGGACCTGGGTCAGTTCCTCGACCGGCGCCGCGGCCACGGCTTCCACGGTCCCGAACCTCGCAAGCAGATCGGCGATCTTCGCCGGGCCGACCCCGGGGACGGCAGCGAGGCGCTCGGTCGGGTCGTCGGCCGACGGGGCGTCGATGACCACGGTCGTCGACGGCCGTGACGGGGCGGGGGCGGGGGCGGGCGCCGCCACCACGGTGACGTCCATCAGGTCGCGGTCGCCCCGGGCGACCTCGAGGGCCTCGTCACCCGGGATCGGGCCCTCGCGCAGGATGTGCGGCACCTCACGCGTCAGGTCGACGATCGTCGAGGCGGCCAGGCCGGAGCGCGCCCCGTCCGCGACGTAGACGGCGACCGCGTCACCCAGCATGTCCCGGGCGGCCTCGGCCGTCGCCGCCGGGCGCGAGCCCGACAGATTGGCCGACGTGCAGGCGATCGGTCCGATGGCCCGGATGATCTCCAGGGTCACCTCGTCGAACGGCATCCGCACGGCGACGGAGCCGGCGCTGTTGCCGAGGTCCCACTGCAGATTGGGATCGTGGGGCACGACGAGGGTCAACGGTCCCGGCCAGTACGCAGCCATCAGGCGTTCGGCCTCGGGCGGCACGGACGTGACCAGGCCCAGCAGCTGCTTCTGCGAGCGGATCAACACCGGCAACGGCAACGAGGTCGAGCGGTGCTTGGCCTTGAAGATCCTGGCCGTCGCGGTTGGGTTGAAGGCATCCCCGGCCACGCCGTAGAGCGTGTCCGTGGGCAGCACGACCAGCTCGCCGGCCTGCAGGGCCTCGATGGCGGCGCGGACCGCGGCGTCGCGATCCGCCTGCACGTCGTGGAGCTCGGACACGTCGGGCTCGATTGCGCGTCGGTGGCGGGGATCGGCGGAACGCTACGTCGCGCGCCTCCCCAGTCGTGCGCGCCATCGGTCCTAGGCTCGCGCGCGTCTGCGGCCCGACCGAGGGGGACGTCGTGACGTCCACCGTCGTTGTCCGCCGCATCGCCCTGGTGCTGGCGGCCTACCTCGCGCTCGCGCTGGTGGGTCGGCATGCGACCGCACAGAAGGAGGTCTTCCCCTTCTTCGCCTTCGACCTGTTCTCGCGACTCCCCGCTCCCGACGAGGCGGCCGCCGTGATCTTCGTCCACGAGGTCGCCGACGGCCCACTCCCCGAACCCGTCCCGATCGTCGGCAGTCCCTGGCTCAAGGGGTCCGGGGTCATCCTCGCGTCCCTGGCTCGCGAACTGATGACGGCCGCCCAGGAAGATCCTGCGCGCGCCCGCGAACTGGCCCAGATCGTCGCCGCGAACCATTTCAAGCCCGGGGTCGTCCGTTGGTCGGTGCGCCTCGAGGTCCGGGACCTCTACGCACGTGATCCCCTGGACGCCACGAGGTCGTACCCCATGGCCTGGTTCGGGGAGGCCACGCCCTTGGAGAACCTGCGTTGGGAGGACGGCACGTTGTTCACGGCCGGGCGCGAACTCCGTTTCGACCCCACCGTCCACGGCGGGCTGTTGGAGTCGGTGACCGAACTCGGCGACGGCAAATGGCTGATCGAAGGCTGGGCCGGCGACGCGGACGGCAACGCGCTCCCTGACCTCGTGGTGGTCCTCGATGAGGGCGACCAACCGATCGCCATCACGGGTACGTCCGTACGACGCCCCGACGTGGGCCGCGCCATGGACGCCCAACGGCTCAACTGGTCAGGCTTCCGGGTGGTGG
>RCMY010004603.1_pt1 | contig 11876 bp, 10 predicted proteins | sample 2041341 | NCBI WGS metagenome assembly RCMY01 (sample SAMN09708234, study PRJNA481090) | Marine sediment metagenome, whole genome shotgun sequencing project.
ATTTCACTCATTTCCATCACTTTAATGCCGCTTTTCAATCTTAGGAAGAGTGCAACCAAGCGAGAAGTGTGGGGTGAACGAGACAATGCATCTTTTGATCTTAAACTCGCGGAATAAATCAGTGACTGGAAAATGACTTCAAAACTGAGCTCTCACGAGTTGCCTGACCATGAGATCGAGTTTGCGCTGCCTCCGGGCACGAAGTTGCTCCATGGCCAATATGTTATCGAGCGATATCTGAACAGCGGTGGATTTGGCACCACTTATCTGGCGAAAGATAGCCTGCACCGGCAGGTCGTGATCAAGGAATGCTACCCTGAATCGATCTGTGGTCGAAGCAGTTCGGCTGTGCGTGTTCGGTCGCGGTCCCATGAGACCGCTTTCAGGAAGATCGTTGATCTCTTCATTGAAGAAGCGCGAAAACTTGCGCGTTTGTCGCATCCAAATATTGTCGGTGTGCATCAAGTCTTTGAAGACAATGAAACCGCTTACATGGCGTTGGACTTTGTTGAAGGTCGCGACCTGCAGGAAATCATCGAGAGTTCCAGGACATTCAAACCAGAGGTGTTTGAAGATATCGTCGTCAAGTTGCTGGACGCGGTCGAATTCATCCACAACGAAGGCATACTTCACCGCGATATCTCCCCTGACAATATTTTGTTGAGCACTCGGAACGAGCCGGTGCTGATTGATTTTGGGGCCGCACGCGAGACTGTATCTCGGGCAACGCGCTATCTTGGCGGGATGCAGGCCGTGAAGGACGGGTACTCGCCGCAAGAATTCTATGTCGCGGACGCAGACCAAGGGCCGTCGAGCGATCTGTATGCGCTTGGCGCCTCGCTTTATCACGTGATGACGAAGAACATTCCGCCGCATGCGCAGGCGCGCCTTGCGGCAGTCGCCAGCCGTGGCGACGACCCATACATCTCGATCAAGACTCTGGTTTCCGGGTACTCTGAACCGTTTTTGGACTCAATTGACCGCGTGCTGAACGTGTTGCCGAAGGATCGTATCCAGACCGCCGCTGAGTGGCGCGGTTTGCTGACACAGTCGCGTATTACCAATCGGACCCGAGGGACTGTATCCCGTCCAACGCTTGCTGTGGACAACAAAAATGTCATCATGCCTTCAGGCGATGTAACCCCGAAAAAGGTATCAAAGAACCGCAAGCGCGTGGGAAATTCCAAGAGTGAGGGAAACCCAGAGTCGCGTAGTCGGCCAAGGTCTGCGCAGTCAAAGGAGTTCAAGCTTCGCGGGAATGTGTCTTCCCAATCGGTGGCCGAAGCTGAAAGTCTTGCGAAGTCGCTTAGAGAGCAGCCGAGCAGCAATAAAAACCTGTTCCTTGGCGTGGCCGCTGTAGCGCTTCTCGCCGTTGCAGGTGCTGGCTCATATTACATGTTTGGAACTTCCGAAGAGGACAATCCAGTTAATCAAATCGCCACAGCCCCGATCGCGCCCGAAGTCACCGAGGACATTGCGGTGATTGAACCGGTCTTGCCGTTTCAAACAGCGGTGGCGAATGAGGAAACCGCGACGGGCTTAACTGGTGATGGTGTGGAAACGCCCCTAGTCGAGGACTTTGTGGTCGCCGTGCCTACAACCACCGTGCCAGACACACCGTTTTCTACCGCGTCGGACGATGCCGAAATAGGCGCAATAGTGCCGAGCACAGACATTGCTGCGGGGGAGGGCGAGCGCGTCGCATTGGAGCTTTTGGCCTCGGTGAGACCGGTCCGCCGGCCTGACTCGCGTGTCGCAAACGCCGAAGGCCAACCGGTCGTCGCAGTGAGTGAAGACGTACCCGTTTTGGATCAGCCAACAATTTCGGACTTTGCTCCTTATCAGATCTCTGACCTGGAAATTGCGAATTGGGTTCCGGCCGCGCTTCCGGTCGATACTTCGGCCGTCGCGGTATCCCTTCTATCTGATGCTGACCCGTCCCGCCGTCTTGCTGTGGCGGTCAGCGTGCCAGACGCTGGACTTGCGCCATCACTCATCACCGATATTCCGGATCCGCCCGCTGCACGGCCAGACACAGTTGCGGCAATAGATGTCTCGTCAGTTCTGACGGGCAAGTCAGTGGAGTTTTCGGTTGTCGCGGATGCCAATGACCCAACCGTTGTGGTTTCGGCAGATGGTCTTGCGGCGGACGTTTTAAAGCCAGGATACCGCGTAATGTCAGTTAACGGACGCCCGATCGCGTCGCTTTCCGAGTTCCAAGAGGTCGTCAATGCAACGTCGGTCTATTCAGTTGGCGAAACGGTCAGCGTCACATTTGGGCTTGAAGACCCTGCGACCGGAGAGACCTTCGTTCGGTCACTGGATTTGCCGACTGCTCAGGAAACCACGCTTCTGAATGGCGTTCAGTTTCTGACGATGCGCGATGGAGATAGTTGGACGACCACGGTCGCCAACGGCACTGGCGAAGATCAGTCGGAGCTTCAGAACGGTGATAAGATCGTCGCATTCTTACCAGCGAATGAATTGATCAATTCGCCAAATGCGTTGGCAAGTGTCATGCGACGGGAAATTCAGAACGGCTCGACCCAGTTTAATTTCGCGGTCAATCGCGACGGTGAGATGTGGTTTGTCACCTTGCAGTATGAGGTCGCTGACGAAAATTTGGCCCGCTAAGCAAATTGCAGGTTCCAATGAATTGGAAGCTCCGTTTCCAAAGGAGTGGACTCCTTGTTTCGAAGTGATGACAACTCATTGGATCGGGCAGCGAAATAATCCAATTAACGAAGATCACGCAATGGCCGTTGATGTCGATCTTATGGCTAATTGTGGCTTGATGTCGTTTGAAGTTGGCGTCAACAATCCTGACCGCAACTGTTCGAAATCGGCCGTCTCGGGCGACGGGGTTCGGTTATTGGACTGTCCAAATTCGCCGAAAACCGTGCCGCCGAACGATATTTATGTGCTTGCGAGTGACGGGCTGATCGCATTGGTCCGAAGCCAGAACAGCACACGCCAAGGCCTCAGTCAGGCACAGGTCGACCAGCTTGATGTGGATTGGCGCGCCCAGCGGAAAACGGATGCCCAACCGCTTATCGACAAACTTCTTAGCCTTCCCGCTTCGGCATGGCTGCGTGACCAGCAGTCGCAAATGGCCAATTTCGCGGCTGAAGTCTTCGCCATGGACAACCTTGGTTCCGATGTCGATTTCTGATCCGGCCTCTGGCGAATTGATCGGCGCGATCACCTACGGCATTAACGTCCGGTTGCTTTCATAAGTGCCGACTGAACGGTCGAACAATTGTCGGATCGTGGCAAATTATTGAGCCGGGTATTTTAATAGTGCCCGGCCCATTTTGATTTTGCGAGGGGTTGTATGGGATCATCGACCGAAACAGGCCTTAGTCTGACAAAGCGGTTTCGCTGGCCTTGTCGCAGGACGCTGGCTTGGGGACGGGTAGGGCGATCATCTCGCTTCGTCGAATGACAAACGGCTCCCCATTTCGTTACCTCAAAGTATCTCCTGAGATCATCCGCGTTGCAGTCATGTTGACGAGGCATGCTGGGGAAGGCTTGAAGGATAGTGTTGTGGGCGCAAAATGTACGGCCAAACGAGCGTGTATCCTAACGGCATTAATTTTATTCTAATTAAAACAGGTGGTTGCTTGCAAGATATCTTGGAGTTAGCCGCCAGTCGAGTTCGTCAAAATGGAGAAACTGGTTTTGGAGCGACACCAGGTTCGCCTGCCAGATACTTCGATGCCTTCACCGAGTATTGAGGCCGCCGAAGTCGACAGTATACTTGGAGATGATATAGTGGTCGCAGTGCAATCGTGCTCGGAACATAGGAGACAGTTGTGAGGGCCAAGATTTTTGCGGAGGTATTTGGCACCTTCTTGTTGGCGCCCTGGACCGGCGCCCGGCTTGCTGCCTATGTGGTAAACGGAAAACTGACCGCGCGAACTGAGAAGGCCTTTGATGGCAAATAGCGACCCTTAGCCCGATAGATACCGCATTCTTCGCAGGTTTTCATCAAGACTTTGGTGGGAATACTTAGGCATCGAAGTGCGGTGCCGGAATTATCAACGTACTATTTGGAGCATTAAAACAGTGTTGAATCTTAACAAGCGACAATTTCTTATTGGAACAATCTACGGCGGAATATGTTCTGTCTTTGGAGCCTCTGCTTGGGCGCAAGGCAATACTCACACCGTCAAAATGCTAAGCAAGTCGCCGGATGGAAGTGAACGGCAGGTTTTCGATCCGCCGGTACTGCGAATTGAAGTCGGGGACTCGGTGACTTTCGTCGCAGCCGACAAAGGACACAATTCGACATCAAACTCTGACATGCTTCCGGCTGGAGCCGAGCCATGGAAAGGCAATATCGGCAAAGATATCGAGGTAAATTTCGCCGTTTCTGGCGTCTACGGGTATCATTGCGTCCCGCATCGCTCGATAGGAATGGTCGGCCTGATACTTGTCGGCGACGTTTCCGAAGCGGAACTTGAAGAGGCGGAAAATGTGCGACAACGCGGCAAAGCCAGAAGCCGTTTTGAGACCTATTTTGAGGCGGCTCGCGCGGCCCTCGGATAGGTTACCAAACAGTTCGTGATGTTTATGCTTGCTTTGGAGTAGCGCATGCAAGCCGGGAACGACTACTCAAAAGTGTGCGGCTGGGTCGATGGGAATCTGGAACCCATCGACAAACTTTACGCGCATGAGAACGGCATTCGGCACAAAGCGGTAAGCGTATTTATTGTGCGGGACGACGCTGTTCTTTTGCAGCAACGCGCTTTCGGGAAATATCACACTCCGGGACTATGGGCGAATAGCTGTTGCACGCATCCCCTTTGGAATGAGGGCTCCCAAGAGTGCGCCGAGAGAAGGCTTAGAGAAGAGCTTGGGGTAACGAAATTAGCGCCCGATTATCGTCATTCGCTGGAGTATCGCGCGGACGTGGGAGGCGGGCTTATTGAGCACGAGTGCGTGGACGTATTTGTGGGTAAATGGAACGAAGAGGCGACGCTTTGCCCGAACACTTCAGAGGTTGCTGCCACGTCGTGGATGTCGATCGGCGATCTTGTTGAAAGTGTGAACAAAACCCCAGAGCGCTACACCCCATGGCTGCGGATTTACATGAATGAGCACCGGGACCAAATATTCCCAAGCATTTAATTATCTCTTTTCAAGTATCACGCGACGCGTCTGGCTTGTTGTCACTGCGCGGAGTGGGACATGAGACAGACAGTTGGCGCGTATAAAAGCCCAGTTTTCACGGTTCATCGATTACTTTTGATATCCGGATTTGCAAACGCGGTTGGCGCGCTACAGTATAAGATATGTATTTTGAGATTTTCCCGGCTCTGCTCCAGCATTTGACGAATATCCCGGCGGCGTCAAAAAACGGGGAAATTTAGATGCCTTGGAACCAACTGAATACTACCCGCACTGCATCGATGGTCAAATTGGTTTGGGTGCTGCCAACTATTCTCGCAATAGTTTTGGTCGAAGCGACCGTATATACGGGCATTTCTATCCCCGTGCCCTTTTTCATCATAATTATTTGCGTAATGATTGCGGGCTCGCAGGGTGGGCAGCGTTCGGGGCTTGTCGCTGGAATCGCCGCCTCGCTTTTTGTCGTGCAATCGTATTTCCAACAGTTCGGACCGGCGACTTTGACGGGGGGTGTGCCGCAAGTAGTTATCGGGTCGATACTGTTCCTGCTTATTGGCATCCATCTTGGCCGATTGAGAGATCAGCGCGATTCCAGCGTCCAAACACTGCGCGACAATGAGCAAACGCTAAAATCAAAACTACAAAAAGAAACTGCGGAAAAAGAGATACAAGTCGCCAAGGTCATTGAAAGCGACACGCGATTGGACACCGCGATCCGCATCGCGGGCATCGGTCACTTTTCGTACGATACGCTCACTGGCAATTGCACATTCTGCTCGGAGCAGCACGCGGCACATCTTGGCATGACACCGGACGAGTACATTACGCGGACAGCGGGGCCAGTCGCGCAGTTGTTCTATGTTCACGCCGACGACCGTCAAATTGTTTTGGACGCGATTGACAAGATAGCCTCCGGGGAAGCCCAGACGTTTGAATACCGGGCGTTGCTTCCAGACGGGACGATTAGGTATATCCGCGAATTCGAGGAACCAGTCTTTGATGAGAACGGCAAGGTGGTCGAAAATTTCGGGACAAGCATTGACCTAACTGAATTACGCGAGGCCGAGGCTCGTGCGCGCCAGTCACAACGGATCGAGGCAATCGGTACTCTGACAGGGGGCGTGGCGCATGATTTCAATAATCTGCTTGCCATCATTCTTGGCAACCTCGAATTAAGCCTCGAAGCTGATCAAGCAGACAAGCGGACGAAGCTTATTGAGGCTTCTATCAAGGCGACCATGCGTGGCGCGGGCCTGACAAGAAACCTGCTTAGTTTTGCGCGGCGTGCGCACCTTGAACCTACGCGCATGAATCTAAACCAAACTATTCAAAATACTATGGCGTGGGGCTCTCGGGTTTTACCTGAGACGATCAGGGTCGAAAGTTCGCTTATGGCCGGGCTTTGGGACGTTGAATTGGATACCACCTCAACAGAGAACGCGATTATTAACATCCTTCTCAACGCGCGCGATGCAATGCCGGGCGGTGGTACGGTGACGATTGAAACCGCCAACATGCAGATTGGCGACGAGTATGTCTCTGCGCGGAATGAGGATGTCGAACCGGGCCGCTACGTCCTGCTGGCGATCAGCGATACCGGTCACGGTATCCCATCTGACAAACTCGATAGGGTCTTTGAGCCTTTCTACACTGACAAACCTGTAGGCGAAGGATCGGGAATGGGGCTTTCGATGGTGCAGGGGTTCATCAAGCAGTCTGGTGGTTTGATCCGCATCTATTCTGAGGTCGGCGTCGGAACGACATTCAAGCTTTACTTCAAGGCCGCAGAGCAAGGCGTTGGTGAACCGCAGAGCCAAGTTCGCGAGCAGCATCATCAGCCAAATGGGCATGCAGAAATTCTTGTCGCCGAAGATGAAAAAGAAGTCCTGCAAATTCTAAAAAGTATGCTGGAAGGTGCGGGATATTCGGTCACGACCGCAAGCAGCGGCAATGAAGCGCTTGAAATATTTAAATCCTCCGGTCCATTCGATCTCCTTATGACAGATGTCGTAATGCCCGGCACGCTTCAGGGCCCCGCCTTGGCAAATGCCATCAGATTGATCGATCCCGAACTGCCGTGCATTTTCTTGTCCGGCTACGCATCCGAAGCGACAGTGCATGGCAACGGGTTAAAGCCATCAGACATTCGATTGATGAAGCCAGTGAGCCTTCTGGACCTGCTGAGTACAGTTTCCAAAGTGTTAAATACGGGAAAGGGGAACAGTTGAATTCGTCGCCAGCTATGCTTGGGCGGTTATCAATCTCAGTATCAATTGCGGGATCGTTCGTTTCAGTGGCAAAAAGTTTGTGGCACCGCAGTTTTCGATCTTATGTTATTTTGAATTCCCATCCCTTAACGAAAGCGCCTCGGTGACGGCACGCAGCAGGTCGTCGCGGAGTACTGGCTTCATTAAGCGAATATCTTGAGGTCTGATCCCATCCTCGCGGGCCGTGGCCTCGCTGGCGTTTCCTGACATAAAGACGACAGGCAAATCGGGACGCAATTCCCGCAACGCTTTGGCAAGTGTTGTCCCCTGTAGGTCGCCCGGCATCACAATATCTGTAAGCACCAGATCAATGTTCGGTTCGCCTTGAAACGTTTTAAGCGCTTCGTCACCTGAATTTGCAACAAGCACATTGTATTGCTGTTTCAAAAGTATCCTTCGAAACGCGCTTAATACATCGGCATTGTCTTCAACCAGAAGAACCGTCAAATGCTTTTTGCTTTCTCCATTCGGCACTCGGTTTGCAGGAGCGCCAGCTTTCGCTTGGGTGCCTGTTTCCGCTTTGAAATAAAGCTCGAAGGTCGTGCCAACGTTTGGCTCAGAAGTGACACGGATTGTGCCCCCTGACTGCTGCATGAAACCGTCCAGCATTGAAAGTCCCAGCCCAGAGCCAGCGCCCACGGGTTTGGTCGTAAAGAACGGCTCGAAAATGCTCTTTAGGTTCTCCGCTGAAATGCCTTCGCCCGTGTCGGTAACAGACAGTAAAACGTACCGCCCCGGTTCGATTTCGATGCCGTTCAATTTCGCGAAATCTTCGTCGACCGTCACATTCGAGGTCGCAATCGTCAGCTTTCCGCCTTGAGGCATCGCATCGCGTGCATTCAAGATCAGGTTGAGCAGTCCGCTTTCAGCCGAACTTGGATCGACTTCCACTGGCCAAAGCTCGGCAGGAAGTGAAGTTTCCACTTCAATTGTCGATGGCAGGGTTCGGCTGGTCCATTTTCCCAAGTCGCCAACAAGTTGGTTGATATCGACTATGGTCGGTTTCAGCGGTGCTTTTCGTGCAAAGCTAAGCATGTTCCGTGTCAGGTCGGCCCCGCGTAACGTCGACCTAATACTGTTTTGAATAAGTTCCTTTTTTTCCGGGTCCGTAATCTCATCATTTAGAATTTCCAAATTGCCAAGCGTGACCGCAAGAAGATTATTGAAATCATGCGCAACACCACCCGTCAGCTTACCAATCGCGTCCATTTTTTGGCTCTGAAATAGTTTTTCCTGAAGTTGTCTGGAGTCCGTTACGTCCTGGCCGACTACTTCGTACAAGTGGTTATCGGGCGCAGTAGGGTTTAGGGGCGAGAATATTTTTCGGAGCGATCTTACCGCGCCACTTGGCAGTACGTAGCGCAACTCACTGATGACGGACTCTCCAAGGATAACCCTATCGCGCACGTCCATACCTTTTGCGCGGTCGTCTTCGTGAATGAGCCTGGCAATAATTTCGTTGATTTCGAGAGAGTCGAAATCTTCAATAGTGAGCCCGTGCATTCTGGCATAAGTCTCATCGCACTCGACAACGCGACCAGTATTACCGTCGGAAATCGCATATCCCAATCCGGCAAGTTCAGCCGAATGAACAATCTGCGATTGTGTCTTGGTCAATTGAGCGTCTTTGTTCTCAAGGTCGCGGATTATTTCGCTACTTGATGACCGGAGTGTGCGCCATGTGAAGACACGCTCGTCGATGTATGCGGAGAATCGTGCTGGGAAAATTGCCGAGAAGGCCAGGATTGACAGACTGTAAGATGCGGCCGTCAAAAGCTTGCCCGTCAGGCTACCTGCAACGATGGCAATAACCTCAGGAGAGATGCCAAAAGCGATGAGCGGAAAGGCGATCCCATCAAAGCACAAGATTGCTACGAACGTGACCAAGTAAGCGGCTCGGACCAATATGGGCGAGTGCGTGACACGCTTAATCAGCTCGAAAATGAGAAGCATTAAGCCCAACTCGAAAATGATCAAAATCCCGCCCAGTGCAATGAACGGTATTGACGACTGAAAGAGTTCGGATGGGGTCTCGTGAGGGTTCAGGATACCCGTTGTGCTAATTGTGCGGGTGATGAGGATCGACAATAGAATATTGAAAATGTCTACGACCACAACAAGCTGGACGAGGCGACGCAAGATGAAGATGTCGCGTTCTGCCAGCACGAACAAGATCGAAGTCATCATGAAAGCGCCGTAGACAAGGTTCCCACCGCTTACAACGATCCCATCGGAAATCGGTAAGGAGTACGCGTTTCCCAAGAACCCGCCAATTATCAGGATGATTGACAGATAGGCATAAAAGGACACCGCGCGGAGTGGTTTCGGCAGCGTCGTCAGTCCCATCGCGAATGCTGAAAAGAACAAAACGTGAAGTGAAAATAGGGTAAGCATATGAAATCCTGGCCGGTAAACGCACATATGTGCCAATTTGGGTCAATAACTTACTGTAGGGATATCATTGCTAATGACAAAGAGTTTGTATCGAAAGGCTGTTGTATGTAGTTTCGCGCCATGAGGAACACGGTGACATGAGATGAAGCAGGACGTCGAAAATAGGCGGCTGATAGCCTCTGTTATTTTGTTGGAACGGTTTGTTCGCGATATCTATCCGGCAAGACACTCGTCAGCCATCCAGCCATTGCAGTGGTCAATATTGCGCTATCTTGCGCGCACCCGTGCCGAGCGATGTGAGGTCCGATGGATTGCTCAATTTCTTGGAATTACGCGTGCGCCAGTGACACGCGCGATCGCGACGCTTGAGTCCCGCAATCTGGTGAGCCAAGTGGTCAGCGGAGAGGACGCGCGCTCAAAGACAGTCACTCTGACGGCGTTTGGTGTAGAAACTTTGGGCCAGGATCCAATCGTAGTGGCCGCCGAGCGTATTCGCGTCCTTACCAAACCCGAGCAGGAGCAATTTGCCAGAGCGGTGAGAACCCTTGCATTGAATAATGGGAGTGATCACCATGAATAGTCCTAAGACTATATTGCTCGTCGAAGATGATCCCGACATTCGGGCGATGATTACCGCAATGCTAGGGCCATCGGATTACCACATTACAGAAGCTGACAATATCAGTGTAGCGATGCACGAAATTTCCAATGGTAAATCATTCGACCTTGCAATTCTCGACTTTTGGCTGGGCAAAGATCACGCTGTTGAGATCATGGATGCGATGAGGTCCCAAGCGCCTGATTTGCCTGTTATTATCATTTCTGGCGGAAATGGCAGTATGGATATCGAGAAAACACAAGCCATTTCGGATGTCAGCGGCGCCGTAAAGTTTTTACAAAAACCCTTTCGTAAGGCTGACTTGTTGGCAGCCCTCGCTTCAGCAACCAAGTGATGTCGCATGACATCGTGCGGTCGCGATGAGTTTTGTCTTGATTATTGCTACTAGCAATGATACTTGCGGTTAAGACCACGACCAGACATTCAAATTGCTGCGTTCGAAGAGCCATTAAAAACGAATATATTGCCTGTTTAATTGGATATTTACTATGAGTGAGAACCTCGCGCAGCATTCAAAATTGCACGTACTTATTGTGGATTGCGCACAAAGCGATCAACACGAAGATGTTCCCGCCGCCACCCAAAACTTAGAATTTTACTTGGCACCGACGTCATCTGACGTTCAGGAAATGATGTTGTTCAGAGCGTTTGATTGCGTGTTGGTTCGCATCAATCCGGGCTGTCGCGAAAATCTAGAGCAGATGGCCACCGTTCGGGATTTGGTGGTTGGACATGGCGTACCGTTGGTCAGCATGTCTACGTTCAACGCAAGTTGGATAGAAAACCTTATGGCACAACTAAGGGTTCAAAAGCACTTCAGGCAATTTCCGACGCACGACGAATTATCAAACGTCCTCACCAAGTTCGCCGATTTCACGAACGGACAAATACAAGGAATGGCCCATTGACCCTTGAGAACATCATTTCGCCGAATTTCAAGCTTGGATCGAATGAATGTATGCGGGACCACGTCTGGGTGTTGTTCGTGCTTGCCGACATTTCGAAGCACTTCGAAGAAAGGAATTTACCAGAGGTCGCGGCTGTTATTGAAGAGACCATATTTACCGTCGAGAGTGGAATCCTGTCTCCGTCATCTAAAGCGGGTGTCTCAAAAGCATCCTCACCAGCGCGACGCCGACACGGCGATCTCTCTAACCGCTCGAATGTCATTGATATTTCAGTCGTCGAGAATAGCCTCTGATTGCCAAGCGAATGTCACGCACACGGGCCTAAGGCGACGTGCGGTTTTCGCTTTTGGGCCAATTTCAAGTTTTCCCGTACCGCCAATACTTCTGAGCAGTTTTGTCTTGGCGCAAGATACGGGTCGGACTTTTGCCCCTGTAGAGACTAGAGCGCATTGGTCTGACATTGCCGGATATTAGGGTAATAGGGATGGTCAGCGCCGCAGTAGCGACCCCAATCATGCATCCAGTAGTGCGGTAAGTGCGCCCCGTGATCGCGTT
>RCMY010004604.1_pt1 | contig 11875 bp, 8 predicted proteins | sample 2041341 | NCBI WGS metagenome assembly RCMY01 (sample SAMN09708234, study PRJNA481090) | Marine sediment metagenome, whole genome shotgun sequencing project.
CCGTGGCTCAGTCCGCCACCAACTGTTGCGCCCTTACCGGAAAATGTTCCGAAAAACGGAAGCCGCAGCTTATGTTGTGCTAGCGCGTCGTAAATCTGCTTCCACGTAACACCGCATTCGACCGTAATCGTCATGTCATTCGAATTAATATCGATGATACGATTTAACGCCGCAGTATCTATCAGGACAGTCCGGTCCGATTGCGGAATATAGGCTGCCGTGTAGCTCAGTCCTCCGCCGCGCGGTGCAATAGCATAACCATGACGCGAAATTTCAGCTATGGCATCGGGAAGAGTATCGGCAACTGTCGGCTTCAATATTATGGCTGGTGCACATCCAGTTTCGTGTACATCGTAACGTGCATCATCAAGCTTTTCTGCCTCGATAATGACTGTATCAGCGCCACAGATTTCTCGCAGCCGTTCGACTAGTTCTGCACCCATTATACCGGCTTCCAGATGCTAACGATAACAACTGCAGCGATAAAAACCCAAAGGAGAACGAGAACTGATGTTGCCTTTACATAAGTGCGCTTGATCACATCATTACGCGCATCGGTAACGCCTTCGGTTGCCATGGTTTTCCAAGTCCGAAAATGTTCGATCAGCGCGAATCTTATCCCAACGCCACATAAAATTATGCCCGCGAAAAGACCGAATTTAACTCGCAGCCATAAAGGCGCAGGCCAACTGCCGCCGATCAATTGAAAAGCTAGCGCAAGAAAAATCGCGATAAGCACATAGCGAGAAGCGCGGTCTATCGATGCAAATACCATGCCCGTATTATTGTGACGTAAGCGATGTACGGCTTCTACAAAACCGAGCCAGAGGAACATGATTATGCCCGCTGCCCAAAACGCAGTGTCGCCACCGAGTATGAAACCATATGCTATCGCAAGCATAAAGCCCAGACCAGCTTGCAGCACTAAAGCATAGCGCACGTGCTGATCCACGTGCATGACGTGATCCATTAGCCGGGCACGCTCGTCAAAATCCATATCACCGCGATAGCTGACATACTTATAGGTTGAATTTATGACCAGTTCGGAACCCAACCAGTAACCAAGTACAGCGATATGTGCGACTAGCAACCATACGGTCATGCGTTGTCATGCCGCACGTGACTAAGTGATCCAAGCTCGTAGCGAGTTTGCATATATCCCCCGACGGCAGCTTTCAGCAAAATATAATGACCATCTGTCGTGCACCACAGATCATATTCTGGATGCTCCTCTAGCAAGCCCGGTACGTCGGGATAGGAGAATTTATGCGCTTCAAAACGTCCTGCCTCAACTTCTATTTCCTCACGGCCATGATATTGAATAGCGAGTTTTATCGGAAAAAACATTGGTCCCGTTGCTCCCCGATGATCGGGAGAGGATAGATACATATGCTCGATCAGCTGTGTACCGGGACCCTGCGACAGGTCGTAAAGGCTCAGCAGAAAACCATCATTGATTATCGCGTGATTGCCAAACGCGACCAAGGGACTCTCAAGCTCCATGCGTTGTGAGACCCGGCCTTCAACAGTGGTCATTGCTTCGCATTCGGCGATATTCTTGCCGAAGCGAAACCACCCACTGCCACGAAACTTGCCATCCACAGCAATACGCACGAAACTGTCCTCGGGTCTGCCGTCGGGACCAATCCGCTGGTTGACATCGCGAACGACGGTCGGCGCATCGTCGATTTCTGCATGGGCAGCGAGGACGCGCGAGCCATCCCGGTGAATGTCGATCCGGAAACTCTCGCGGCCACGCTCTGCGCCGCGCCTTCCCTCTGCATTACTTGTGTAACGAAGCTCGCCGGTAAATGTCTCTAACACTCCGCCCATCGTTCGATCCGATCTTTGCTAATTGGCCCAACCTTCACCGGCGGGAGCCTGCTGAAGCGCGCGGATTTCATCCATGTCCGCGGGCGGGACTAGCCACATCGGCATTTCCGCTTTTGCCCATTCGAGCAGCTTGGGGGGAAACTCGCTTTCATGCTCGACGCGCCACGACAGCAAGTGATAAATCGCCTTGCCGGTTCCGGCCCACGTCGGGAGTCCCCCATAGCGCTGCCAACTCATTTGATACGGTTCTTCGACTTTATTGTTTCTATGTAGGAAAAAATCATAATTCTCCCAGGCTTCGTAGCGCGCGCCGTTCGGCAGCGGCATATCGAGAAAGATCGGCGCGGAGACAACCAATGTATCGCGTCCTAACCAGCGCATTCCCATACCGTCTTGCATCTTTATCTGCTGTATCGCGGCGCCTGCACCCTGTTCGACATCGCCAAAAATCTTGCCGTCTTCGACACGGTAGGTGATCACCTGATACGGGTAGGCGATCGGAGTAACCGGTTGGCCGTTATATTCCGTCAATATTTCATCTGTGACCGGGTCGGTATAGGCAAAAGTCTTGCGCGTCAGATGTATGACGGGATCACCTTTTTTCGTCGGCCAGATTACACGGGAACTATCGAACCCGACCATCCCAAAAAGTTTTTTACCTGTAGGATACTCAAAAACGCCGCCGCTGGCGATCCAGTGAACAGGCTTGCCGGTTCCAGCCCTCGCATCGACCCAAAGGCGCAGTTCTTCCGAAACACTCTCACGCACGGCTTCCTGCTTAACATTTTGCCCTTCTTCAGCGAGCGCTGGTCTGGGTGCTCCAGTAAAGACGAAGCCTGTCAGCAACAAACCGACCAAGACAATTCGCATAGTCTACTCCTCATGATCGATATCGTGTTTATCCGATATCTTCGAAACCGATTACCTAATTTGTCCGGACACTGTCGAACAACTAAAATTAGATTAGCGACAACTAGAAGTGATAACGCAGTCGGCAACTCTCATGGTTCGCTTTCACGTAACACGATGCTGAAGGCAGTCAGTCAGCTTCCTGAGCGTTTGGCGCCATCCGCATCTGTCGCTATGGATAGCCGAACTTGTATGCCATCCGCGGACAACTGGAGAAATCTCTGGCAAGCGTAAACAATGGACGATGGGGCATATATTGCATCCGGATTCGACCTGCATTTAACTGGATCGAATCAGCGGGAAGGCAGAATAAAAACAATCCTGTTAAAACACAATTGGCGGCCGGGGAGACGACCGCCAATTGGTAAACCACCCATTTTTGAGCAGTTATTTAACTTTTTATTTCGAGGCAGCTGCGGACACTGCGCAGCAGGAAAATTAGTAGAGACTAATGAGTGCTTTGGTATCGTTACAATGAGCTCTGGAGCGCTGAAGAGCGTAAAAAGCCCCAATATCCGAATTAGATATTGGGACTCTGTACCGAAAGATCGCTCGTTTATTTTTTGCTTAATTCATCAAAAGCGGAAGTTTGCACGAACCCCGAAAGTACGTCGATCAGGCAATGCGGCCTTTCCGACGTTGTAGATCGTGGCTGGCGGCCTGAATGTTTGCAAATCCGTGGTGGTCGTACCCACGCGAATCGTATCGTCATCAAAAAGGTTTTTGACGTAGCCAACCAGATCCCAATTTGCGCCCTGGAAGCCCAATTGCATATCTGAAAGCCAATGGCTGTCAAACCATCTCGAATTGGAACTGCTATCAAAGCGGCGGCTTTGATAGCGGCCGTCTATCTCCACAAAAAGATTGATTTCTGAGGTCAGGCTTTGTGTATAGCGCGCAGACACATTGAAGGAATGTTTCGGTACGTTTTCTAAGGTATTGCCAGACAGATCGACTTCACAGGCAGGTCTGCCACCGAGCATAACGACCGTGCAGTTACCGGCCGACGCAATAGAGCCGCCACCGGTCGTGATACGTTTAAAGTCTTTGTATCGTGCATCAAGCCATGCGTAGGAAGCTGTGAACAATAAACTGTCAACAGGTGTCCAGGATGCATCAAGCTCAACCCCCCAAACTTCCGCAGACGAAGCATTGACAGGTTTTACGCCTGGCAACCCATTAGCAAGGATAACAACCGACGTTGATTGCTTATCCCTGAAATCCTGAAGAAATGCTGCGGCATTGAACACCAGCCTGTTATCGAACCAACCGGTTTTCGCGCCGACTTCGTAAGTTATCATTTTTTCCTGATCAAAGCGGTTGGTTTCGACTGAAAAGCCGTCAGCGCCACCAGATATCGAACTGATCCCACTTGGTTTGATGCTTTGGGCTACTGAGAAATAAAGCAGTTTATCATCCGCCGGCTTCCACTCAATTGTTCCTTTCGGCGCAAAGAAATTGTCCTTGTCTTGGCCAAACACATCAACACCGAGACCCGCCGGATAAGGGAATCCGCCAAAGGCTGGCAAGAAGGAAATAGCACCAACCGATGACCCGATGATTTCCAGGTTTTCGGTTACATAGCGGCCCTCCGCTGTAATGGTCACGGCGGGAGTAATTTCCCACCCAACGAGACCAAACGCCGACCAATGCCGTGTTTTGCGGTTGTTGTATCGCATATTGCGAGGCACCGTATTGCCAACAGGCAAAAGCGCAGCCGCACCAGAGCCAATTGTATTGATGACATTCATCGACCCGTCGAGAAGCGTAACATCCTCGTTCCAGTAAAGACCGCCGATCATCCAGTTGATCGCACCGCCACCATTGGAGGCAACACGCAACTCCTGACTAAACAGCTTGGTTGACGAATCGAGCAGAAATTCACTTCCAATTCCCCATCGGAAGGGCGTTTTTATGGTTGAAAAGCTGCCAACGATTTGTGCATCTTCAAATTGTCGCACAGCCGCATCGGCATAATGGGTGAGCGAGGTTACGCTAATCTGATCTGATTCCCATTCTCCCGTCAAAGTTGCCCGGAAAATCTGACGATCTACACCATCATAATCGATGCCGGTGCGCGGGTTTTCACTTATTGTCGGGACCAATCCGGCGGCATTGCCATAGGACCCGGTAAAATCTGGAACCACAGTTTCTGACGTCACTGGTGCGGCCGAGGCTGGCACCGGCAAAAGGGTATTTGCTGGCAAAATCGCACGCGCCCTTGGTTCAAATTCGTCATCCGTATATTCAACGCGGGCAAAAAATGACAGATTATCAGCGGCTTTCAACAAAGCCGTTGCGGAAATGCCATAGCCTGTCTGGCCGCCCAAACGTCCGCCTGTCACCGAATTTCTGTAAAATCCGTCATGGACCCAGTGAGAGGCATTCACTCCCACCGACAGAACATCCTCGACAATTGGCCCGCTTGCACCGACTCCGATGTCAAACTGCCCATGGCCTCCAGCATCAACTTTCACCCGACCCTCGAACTCATTACCTGGCCGCTTGGATATATAATTTATCGCTCCGGCAAAGGCACTCCGTCCAAAGAGGGCCATTTGCGGGCCTTTTACCACTTCGACGCGCTCAACATCAAAAAGTCGGGAATTCATCAAAAGCGACCCACCTGCAGTGAGGAGAGATTCGCTTGAAACATCGATACTGTCTTGAAGGATGGCAACGTTTTGGCGACCGTTTGATGGCGACAGGCCGCGAATGACTACCCGCAAATCCTGCGGTGCAATACCCCCACTATCAAAAATCAGGCCAGCCGTTAATTTGGCAATATCGTCAATATTGCTGATCCCTTTGCGGGTAATCTCTTCCTGATCAAAGGCTTTCACCGAAATAGGAACGTCCTGGATATTTTCTTCAGATTTTCGCGCTGTGACAACAATCATATTATCGCGCTTTTCCAACCCAGATTCTCCAGTCTGAGCAAAGGCGCTGGCCGGAACGGCGACTGTGGCGGTCAAGAGTAAAAGTTTGAACGTGCGTTTCATATGGTCCCCCATTTTAATATCGTTGAATCTACGTATGTGTCTGACTTGAAATAGTTTTTTTTAGAATGCCGTTCGAATGCTTGCATATTAGATCGTCGCTAAAACTGTCTGGGCAGCACGCTCTCCCGATTCCAAAGCACCCTCCATTCCCGAGGACAATTGCGCTAGATGCTCCCCAGCAAAATGGAGGCGACGACCGGTGAAAGTGGTGGCCTTTGCCAGTAATCGGGACTGCCCTGCCTGCAGATAGTGGTAGGTGCCCCGTGCCATGGCGTTGTTCTGCCAACTGAACATCCGTTCCAGACGAAGTTGGCCGCGCGCAGCTGGTCGAGCTGCCTCCAACCGCGCAACAATCGCTGCTCCCGCATCTTCGGTTGAGAGTCTATCAATCGCGTCTGCATCGGGGCCACTGAGCCAGACCTTGAGCATGGGCGGATTTTCACCCAATACGAAAACCCGGCCGATCAGAGGATCGTCGCTCCAGATCGTTTCCGGCAACCCATCACTTTTCCAGAAAGGTTCACGGGCCGAAAGAAATGCAAAGCTGGCATGCGTGTATGGAAGTGACTCTATAGCCGGTTTCATCGCTACGGCCGACGGGCCATCGAGTCCGATTGTCCGGAGAACCGAGAACGGAACGGTACATATCACTTGCTTTGCAATGATTGGCCTACCGCCGGCAATATTGATCCGAACGCCATCATCACTCTCGGAAATTCCAGTCACAACTTGCCCGAGACGTGGTTCATTCCGGAGCGCCGCGGCCATTGCTTCTGGCAAACGCTGAGAACCTCCGCCAATAACTTTCAGGGAAACATCTTTTCCTGCCGTCCTAAAGATTGCCGAAGTTCGCGCCGTATTTAATGCTGAAATGGTATTCATTTTATTGCGATCGAGATTACAACCAATCAAACGGATTGCTTCGTCGCTTGCACCCAAAGTTCTCAGTGCAACACTATAGGGGATATCAAGTTTTTCCCCTTCTTCAGTCATCCATGCAGCCGTGTTGCTCAGTTGCGGCATCCGGCGCCCGTAAATTGATCCCAAGGCAGCCGGCGGCATCTGACGTTCCGGGCCAACCAGTTTATTCGCTTCTGATCTCGGCCATTCTTCCTGTGTAATCGTCTCGCCGCCCACGACGTATAAGGCAGAACGATCGAATTCACCGCCAGGCTGCAAAGTCACCCCAAGTCGTTGCGCCTCGGCGATCAGGCGGGTGTAGAAACTCCCGATCTGAATACCTCCCGCCTCCGGGCTACCGGGCAGGTCATCAAGGGTGTGCAGCCGCCCGCCGACATGATTTGCTCCCTCCAGAACGACGACTTTAGCGCCTGCATTTTCGAGGATGGAAGCAGCGTGCAGGCCACTCAGCCCGGCGCCGATTATCACTATGTCGGCTTCGTTTCCGGGCTTCGCGAACGAGTGGGTGCAAGCAGTGACGGCTGCGGCTCCACCCGCGACGATCAAATGGCGGCGTGATAAAATCATCTCAATGCTGCTCCGTTTCGTTAGACGGGCGCCCGCCTTCTTTTTTGCGTTTCTGATCGATCCAGTCTTTGAAAACAGTCCAGGTTGTTGCGTTCGGCCGTGTATCGTCGGCCGGTGGCGCGGATTCATACTCGGGATAATTGGCGGCGATTTCGGTTTTGATTGAGTCAGGCAGCTCATCATAACTTTTGACCTTGGCGCCCATCGCATTGAAAACCATCTGACCTTGGCGGCCACGCATCTTCATCCATGGCATCCAGTCGGAAATCCGGACCCAGGATACCGTCGGATAAACGGTCGGATACCGGGTATTGAACAGTTTTTCGGCATCTACCGCGAAATCGAAAATCTCCATCGCATGATATTTATTGCCGACATATTCCTGATAATCGCCCGCTAGCGGGTTATTGTAGAACAGCGGCACTTCGAGCGGCATCAACGCCCAGTCGCCAATTCGCGAAATACGCGTGGCAGGCGCCGGCTTACCTTCCGCGTCTCGCGGGAAGATAGGCCGCTGGTTCACTGGATCATTGGCTATTTGAACAACTTCAACCGTTTCATCGGTCCACGGATTGGTCCATGTGCGCAAGATTTCGTCTGTTTTGGGATCAGTGTAGAACATCACTTCGCGGCTGACGATGCGGAAGCCTTTGCCGCGTTTGGCATCTTTAACGGGAACACAGCGCCGAATATTCATCCCTTCGCCGTTGAATAGGTGGCGATCCGGCTCACCCGTCACACGAGAGTAGATTTTCCCGGACCAATATAATACTGCGGGCGCGTCGCCGATGCCGCACTGCACCCGCTTGATAATTTCGACCGCATCGTCCGGATTGGCCGTATTAAGCGTCTGCGCTTGGCCCGACGCCGCTAAAGAGACGGTTCCAATCACACATCCGAGTCGTATCAACTTTTTAGGCATCACTATTTCCTTATTTTGGTGACGATCATCGCATCGATAATCGTTGATGTGGAGAGAGCTCTGGATATGTTGGACATCAGTGCGCGCGGGATCGTTACTGTTTCATATACTGGCCAGCTCACTTTGAGATCGCGTCCATATGTTCGTCGTAGTATTGGTCGAGAAACATCATTCGGATTTTCAGAAAATCATATTCAACTCGTGGTCTCTGATTGATGATGTTCATCTCGTTACCCGAAATTTTGCGGGGGGATAAAACTGGGATGCCTGTTCCGTTCGGATCGCCGGTTTTAGCAAAATTTGTCCAATAGGAGGCCATCAGCGAAGCGACCCGGACGTCTTCATCGTTCACCTGATCAGCAGAAAGACCGCGGATCTTTCCGGGCAATGTACCGAAAATATAGGGAACCTCGTCTCCGTGCGCCGCGCCGGGCGCTGTGTCGCGGATCGCTTTAGAAACATGATCAAAATAATAGAGCCATGATGGTTGTCTGATATAGGCGCTCGCATTGGTCAGATAATGCGCGGTTCCCAAAAAGACGGAATCTGCGAACCATGCATCTGCCATTTCCTGATCGCCCGCGATGCCAAAGGCGGCTCGGGCGCGGTCAAGGCCGTCAATCCCCGCCAGGATGGCGAATGGTGGCACCGGCCTCGGTTGATTATGCAATAGGCTCGCTTCCCAGCTTGTCGAGCCCGCCATATATGGCACCCGGGCTTGTCGCCCCTCGCGAAAAGCCCGCCCGATATCTTCGGGAATGAGGATCCCGTCGACCACTGGATTTAGCGAACCAATCAGTGTTTTTTCTTGATAAGCAACAAGTTCGTTTGCTGGAAAATTTCGTAATTCTGCTAACGACATTGGCGCTTCTGCGTTGCCAAAATGAGCGGCAGTCGCCATACCTTCATCTTCGAGTGGCTTCCCGAGCATTCCTGGACGCGCCAGCGAAATATGCGGCGTCATATCGACCTGTATACCCCCGCTCTGGGCAATGGCTTTTTGGAAAAGGTTACGAGCACTTGGCGCTGCCATCAGGTAATTGACAGACACACCACCTGCGGATTGCCCGAAGATCGTGACATTATTGGCATCTCCTCCAAAGTTGCCGATGTTGCGTCTAACCCATTGAAGCGCTGCGATCTGATCCATCAGACCATAGTTCGCGCGCGGTTGTCCCGCCTGCTGTACAGAAAGCTCGGGATGGGCAAAGCGACCCAAGAGTCCAAGCCGGTAATTGATCGTCACGAGAATGACGCCTCGAGCAACGATCTTGTCACCGTTAAATTCCGGCAAGCTCCCGCTTCCAGTCCTAAAACCACCGCCGTGAATCCAGACCATGACCGGAAGTGGCTGGTCGCGCTTACCTGTTGGCGCCCAGACGTTAAGGCTGAGACAATTTTCGCTCTGGGTCAAAGCTTGCGAAAGACGGGAGTCTGCTTTCTGCGGGCAAATTGGTCCCGCCTGTGTTTCAGAACGTACGCCTGACCAATTGCCCGCTCGCTTCGGTGCCTGCCAGCGTTCTGCGGTCGCGTAGGGAATATTCCAGTAAACATTGGCAGCACGATATCCCACGCCAGCCAAGCGGCCGTTATCAATGCTAATGATTGGGGGAGAGCCTTTTGATCCCGCAAACGCAGGCGCGCTAGATAATATCAGCCATCCAACCAGAGCTACAAGAATCGCTTTGCTGGTTGCAGGTGCCTTAACCGACCTTCTAAATTGAAGATTTTTCCCAATTTCAATGCCCATTCGCCCCTCCAGACCAGCTTGTTTTCTTGCGTGTTTTTGACGCCCTGCCTAATTTGGTTTACCAATAATTTGACCGGACAACTTTAATGGCAGTAGAGAGGGTGAGCCACGTCATTTACGCAGCGGACCAATGGGGCTAGGGAATTATTCGTGAACAGCCATTGGGCTTCGTAAATTGACACAGCTATGTCATTTGGCGAACAAAGAAAGAATGGGCTGGCCGCAATTTTGCGCTCTTAAATGAGCTGAGATTCGAAACTGTGGAGAGGTTGGCGACATCGATGTCAAAACCGGAAAAGTTGGAGATACGACCAATCCTGGTCATTTATGTCGCAGTTCCCCTTTTGCTGCTAGCCTTTCCGCTTTCCATCTTCCGGTTTACCACCGGCACGGATGCCAGTCTCGTTCTCTCGCTCTACTTCTGGAGCGCAACGGTTATTGTGGGTTGGCTCGCGGGCGCTTTGGGTAGCACTGTCATCTATTGGCTCGCCGCTTCCGTACGCCCGCCGCTTTGGCTGATCACGCTGCTTGGCCCGTTACTGGCCGGCATAATCTTGCATGGTCCGATTTCTGAAATCCTGTCGCTTGCCGGTTCGTTCCAAGGTGCAGTACCGCTTCGCTCCCCGCCACCCGAAATGTCGCTGACTTGGGAGTTTTTTGGTCGTTTTTTCCTCAATTTGGCTCCCGGCGCCATCTGCTGGACTGCGACCAACTATGCATTTGACAAAATACTCGACATACCGCGCTTCCGCTACCCAGCAAAAACGAGTGCACGGACTGGCTCCATTCCCGCAGCACCTAAACATCACAATGAAGAACTCCCGCCATTGCTGGCTCGGTTGCCCCAAAAAGAGCGCGGACCGCTCCTCGCAATTCAGTCAGAAGATCACTATGTCCGCATTTATACGCAAGCAGGAGAAGGCATGACGTTGCTCCGCCTGTGCGACGCCATCGAATTGGCGCGGCCGACCACTGGAATGCAAGTTCACAGATCCAGTTGGGTGGCTCATGCTGCAATCGAAAATTTTCGTCGGCGCGGCCACACTGGCACATTATTCTTGACCAACGGGTTAGAAATCCGTGTCAGTCGTTCCTATTGTCGCGATGTCGAGCAATGGCTGAACAAGAATTCGGGTATCTCACCATCGATCGCAGCAGATGGCATAGAGCCGTCGACATGGCTCAACTGAGTTAGATTATTTCGGTCAAGTGTTCAAACTAAGCAATGCAATCTCTAGCCGGGCTGAGTTCAGAACCGTCCGCAATCGGGGCATTGCATCCACTTCGCCAGTGTCTGTGATGAAGGCGCAAAGCGGACGTAAAATTTTGTCCAGTGATGATGACCGATCATGGATCGGAAGCCGCCGTTGCAGTCGTTCTAGCTCTAACGTCCGCAAGCGGACCAAAAATTGCCATTCGGGCTAGAGCAGATCATTCCAGTTAACGGTCGCTTTTTAAACGAATCAACGTTTTTGGAATGTCGGCAACTGGGACAGATGTGCTCGCTATAGGGTAGGTCGACCGAAATCCTCCAATGATTCGAGTGCCCATCTTTAAAGTCCGAGGAGCACCATTACAGATATTTACCGCAAACCCCCATTCTTGCGCTGGCGGTGCGATCGAAGATGGGCGCCGTTTCTCCGGCAGCTAGTTTTTAAGTGCAATTGACACAAATCTGCTGATTGCAGACTGCCGGCTCTTGGCTCGCTAGGCGGTGAAGCGCCCGAAGGTCATCGGGAAGTATCGGCTCATAAGGTGCGTCGTAGCGGAACGAAGCTTTTTCTGTCCACTTGTTGAAATGCTTGGCCCCCGACGAACCGCGTCAGCCAAATACTGCCCCACCGTGCACCAAAGGTCCCATGTACTATTCCGGCTGGCGGCCATGCCATCAGGCTGGTCGGTGATGGGCTTGGTCCGAACATCCCGCTGCGCCGGACCTTGTGGTCGCTCACCTTCCCGGATCAATATGCG
>RCMY010004605.1_pt1 | contig 11872 bp, 7 predicted proteins | sample 2041341 | NCBI WGS metagenome assembly RCMY01 (sample SAMN09708234, study PRJNA481090) | Marine sediment metagenome, whole genome shotgun sequencing project.
AGCGTGGAGAATATCATTAAACTCGCGCTCAAAAATTTGTAACGAGTTTGAAAACAGGGGCCAAACTATTTCTTAAATCTTCATTTAAGCGTACGTTCCTATTCCTATTTTTCGTCATGGCGACCGGGGTTTCCCTAGCGCAAGAGACGGAAGGCGGGGAAGAGGGCGAACAGCAAGTCGACTCCGTAAAGACTGGTTTTTCATTGGGAAGGCTTCAGATGAACAATCCCGAGAGCATTGTTTCCAAATACAATTACGATCCAAAACTCGACATGTACGTCTACTCTGAAAAAGTAGGTGATTTTGATATCGGATACCCCATCATTCTCACGCCTGAGCAATATTACGAACTGGTGCGTCAAGAGGGTATAAAGGGCTATTTCAAGGAAAAATCGGATGCCTATTCCGGTAAAAAGCAAGGTAGCGAAGAAGCCAGAAAAAATTTGCTTCCGAATTTCTACGTAAACAAAGACTGGTTCCAATCCATTTTTGGGGGCAATGCCATTGAAGTAATTCCACAAGGATCGGTGGCCATGGATCTGGGAGTGATCTGGCAGAAAAACGATAATCCCGCATTATCCCCGCGTAACCGTACAAACACGTCCTTCGATTTCGATCAGCGGATCAGCCTGAGTATGTTGGGCAAAATTGGTGAGCGCCTTCAGGTGAACGCTAATTATGATACCGAGGCAACCTTTGATTTTCAGAATATCGTTAAATTGGACTATACGCCCACCGAAGACGACATCATTCAATCTATCGAGGTAGGTAACGTGAACATGCCGCTGAACAGTTCTTTGATTACAGGGGCACAGAGCCTTTTCGGGGTAAAAACGCAGTTGCAGTTTGGAAAGACCAAAGTGACCGCTGTTTTTTCTGAACAGCAATCCCAGAGCAATTCGGTCGTGGCCCAAGGTGGTGGCACCATCAACGATTTTTCGGTTACCGCCTTGGATTATGATGAGGATAAGCACTTTTTTCTCGCCCAGTATTTTAGGGATAACTATGATGCTGCCCTAATTAACTACCCCTATATCCGAAGTCAGGTACAGATTACCCGACTTGAAGTCTGGATCACCAACCGCAGCCAGCAGACCCTGAACGTTCGTAACATTGTAGGGATACAGGATTTAGGGGAATATGACCCGTTACTAGCCGCGGGGGAAAACCGAACGAGAATAGGTACAAATGCCCCCGCCACCTTCTTTGCCACCAATACCGGGGGCCAACCGAACGGCCTGCCAAGAAACAATGCCAATGGCTATAATCCCGCCGCTATCGGGCAAGGTGGCGTGCTGACCCAAAGTATCCGTGACGTAGCTACCATTGAACAAGGTTTTACTATAGCCGGTTACCAGCCCAACCAAGGTTTCGATTACGCCTATCTGGAAAACGCCCGGAAACTGGAGCAGGCCAGGGATTTTACCTTCAACTCCCAATTGGGCTATGTTTCCCTGAACCAACGTTTAAGCAACGACGAGGTGCTGGCCGTGGCCTTTCAATACACCTACAACGGCAAGGTCTATCAGGTGGGGGAATTCGCCAACGGAGGGGTGGATGCCACTACCGTGACAGGGGGGGGTACGACAAACAATCCGATCATCAATAACAATACCCTTGTCCTCAAACTCCTAAAAAGTAATATTACCAATGTCTCAGACCCGATCTGGGATTTGATGATGAAAAATATCTATGCCACGGGTGCCTTCCGGTTGAGCCAAGAGGATTTTAAGATGAATATCCTCTACAGCAATCCGACACCCAGAAACTATATTACCCCGGTAACGGCCTTTCCCCAACAAAATGATGGCGGTAAACCCTTGGAAGAGCGTATTCTTCTGGAAGTTTTTAACTTCGATAGACTGAATGCCTACAACGATGTACAGCCCGGTGGGGACGGTTTTTTCGATTTTATCCCCGGTATTACCGTAGATACCCAGAATGGACAGATTATTTTCACCAAGGTCGAGCCTTTTGGTGAATACTTGTTCGATCGTCTCGGAGGCGGGGATTACAACGTCGCCAACGGACAGGGTTATAATGAAAATCAGCAAAAATACGTTTTCCGCGATATGTACGAGCAGACCAAATCGGCCGCATTGCAAGATCCAGAAAAAAATAAGTTTTTATTAAAAGGAAGGTACAAGTCCGAGGGAAGCAACGGTATTCCCATCGGGGCCTTTAACGTGCCGAGGGGATCGGTACGCGTAACTGCAGGCGGTCGGCAGTTGCAGGAAGGTATTGATTATACTGTCAACTATCAGGCCGGTACGGTGCAGATCTTAGATCCCAGTTTGGAAGCTTCCAACACCCCTATCAACATATCCGTAGAGAATAATGCCGTTTTCGGACAGCAGACCCGGAGGTTTACGGGCGTAAATGTTGAACATCAATTTAACAAGAACTTTGTGTTGGGAGCTACCCTTTTGAACCTGAACGAGCGTCCCTTGACCCAAAAATCCAATTTTGGCGTTGAACCCGTCAACAATACGGTTTTCGGAATGAACGGAAACTTCTCGACGGAAGTCCCTTTTCTGACCCGAATGGTCAACAAACTACCCAATATCGATACCGACGTGCCCTCGAATATATCCCTACGAGGCGAGGTAGCTTTTTTAGAGCCCGGCTCCCCGAAAAATGCGGATTTCCAAGGGGAAACGACCACATATTTGGATGATTTCGAAGGGGCACAGGCCTTGATCGATATCCGCTCTTCCCTAGGATGGGCTATGGCCAGTACCCCACTGGAATTTTTGGACAGTCCCACTCAAAAAGGCTTGGAGACCGGATTTCAAAGGGCCAAATTGGCGTGGTACACCATCGACCCCGTTTTTTATTCCAACCAAAGACCATCAAGTATCAGCGACAGTGATATTTCCACCAACGCCGCCCGTAGAATATTTATAGACGAGGTATTTCCCAAGGTCGAGGTAGCGCAGGGGCAGACCCGCCAGCAGACCACGCTCGATCTGGCCTACTACCCGAATGCAAAAGGACCATATAACGCAAACGGCAATTTTAATGCTGTGACCGCCAACCAAAAATGGGCGGGTATCATGCGCTCGTTAAGCAGTACCAATTTCGAGCAAGCGAATGTGGAATTTGTACAGTTTTGGGTGATGGACCCGTATTTGGACGGTACGGCGAACAGCCCGGGTGAACTGGTATTCAACTTGGGGAACGTATCCGAGGATATTTTGGCCGACGGTCTAAAACAATACGAAAACGGATTGCCCATTAACGGGGAGGGAAGCACAAAACCGGCAGATCCTATCTGGGGCCCCGTACCCGCAACACAGGCCTTGGTGTATGCCTTCGATGTCGATGAAAACAGTCGCGCCCAACAAGACCTTGGTTTTGACGGACTAGACGATGCTTCTGAGAGTGCAATCTATGGTACCGAAAACGGGCCAGATCCCGCTTTGGACAATTACGAATACTTTCTACAGCGTGAAGGAAACGTTCTAAATCGCTACCTGAATTTTAACAACCCACAGGGAAACTCCCCTGTACAGGTCAACAACGATACTCGGGGCTCGACCACCCTGCCCGATGTCGAGGATATCGACCGCGACCTGACTATGAATACGGTCAATAGTTATTATGAATACCGTATCCCCATAAAACCCAACACCACGGTCAACGACAAGTATGTAACCGATGTGCGCGATTCATTGGTCTATTCCGGACAACCCCGTATTCCCGATGGCAGTACGGTACGTACCCGATGGATACAATATAAGATACCGCTAAGCGATTTCACCAATGCGGTAGGCGGCATCACCGACTTTCGCTCCATCAGTACCATGCGTATGTATATGACCGGTTTCGATAGTGATGTGCTACTCCGTTTTGCGACCTTAGACCTGGTACGCGGCGATTGGCGAACCTATGTGAAGACCCTCGATGAAGATGATCCGAACCCAGGTGATGACGGTACTACCTTGGATGTCAATGCCGTGAACATCCAAGAGAACGAGAACCGCAACCCGATTCCCTATGTATTGCCACCGGGTGTCCGGCGCGAGCAGTTGAACAACAACAATACGATCATACAACAGAACGAACAATCCCTTTCGCTGGTAGTCGAGAACCTCGAACCCCAGGATTCCCGAGGGGTGTTCAAGAATTTGGACATCGATTTACGGCAGTACGAGAAACTGAAGATGTTTATCCACGCCGAAAAGACCTTGGAAAGCGATATCTATAACGTCGAAAACCCGTTGGTGGGTTTTTTAAGGATAGGTACCGACTTCACCCAAAATTTTTACCAATTGGAACTGCCGTTGGAGTTTACCGCCTTCAATGCGCGCTCCTCGGAAGCCGTTTGGCCCGAAAACAACCAGATGGAAATCATTTTGGGGGACCTGAATAAGATAAAGGCCGTATGGATAGATGGTGGTCAGTTGAGTGATATCCGCTATTTTGAAGTCCTAGATGGCGAAGTGGTTTCCGTCGATGAGTTTGCACCGCGTACGCCTGGAACCTTGCGTATCGGGATCAAGGGAAATCCCTCTTTGGGAAGCATCCGAAGTATGATGGTCGGTATGAAAAACGCCGCTAATCTTCCGGTTAGGGGCGAGGTTTGGTTCAACGAGCTGCGTTTGGCCGGACTCGACAATGAGGGCGGATGGGCCGCGATTGCTGCCTTCGATGCCAATATTGCCGACTTTGCCGATATTTCGGCGACGGGCAGTAAAAGCACTTCAGGTTTCGGGGCCATCGATCAAATGCCGAACGAAAGGGCCCGTGAAGATGCGATATCCTATGACTTGGTGACCAATGTTAATGTCGGCCAGCTACTTCCTTCGAAATGGAATATTCAGATTCCTTTTAATTATGGGATATCCGAACAGATAATCACGCCCGAATTCGATCCGGTTTATGATGATCTCAAACTTGAGGATCGGATTTCCGCCGCCGAAAACCCCGACAGTACCCAAGACCCGGATGCGATTCAGGAGCAGGCCGAAGATTATACCAAGCGAACGAGCGTTAATTTTATCGGCGTTCGTAAAGATAGGGGCGTTGAGGCCGATGCCAATTTCTACGATATCGAGAACTTTACATTTAATTATTCCTATAACGAAATCAACCACCGTGATTTTGAGATCGCGGAGTTGGAGGATAGGAATTTGAAGACCGGTTTTGTCTACAACCATGCGTTTAAGCCCCTCGAAGTGGCGCCGTTCGCCAAAAACGATTCCCTGTTTACCGGTGCGTATTGGCAATGGTTGAAAGAACTGAACTTGAGCCTGTTACCGACCACCGTATCAGTAAATTCTAATTTTGATAGGCAGTTCAATCAACAGCGTTTTCGGGATGTGGTCGAAAAAGGTGTCGATAAGCTAGATCTCCCGACCTTACGCCAACGTAATTACCTATTCAATTGGCAGTATGCCGTAAATTATGCTTTGACCAAATCATTGCGCCTTAACCTGACCGCTAGCAATAATCATATCGTACGGAATTATTTTGAGGATGTCGTAGACGAGAACGGCAATCCTGTTCTTGACGAAGATGGAAGACGGGAACAAAGTATCAATCAATCCTTGGGCCTTTGGGATGGCTTTTGGGATTTGGGCGAACCCAATCGGCACGCCCAACAACTGGAACTGAACTACGAGATTCCTTTCAATAAAATTCCCGTACTCGATTTTATCAATGCCCAATACAGCTATACCAGCAATTTTGATTGGCAGCGCGGCGGGGATGCATTACGGGAGGTCGCCAAGCAAGATATTAATACCGTGCAGAACGCCAGCACCCATAATCTAACGGCAAATCTTACGATGGACAAATTCTACAACCTGATCGGACTTAAAAAACGACAGGGCGGAGGAAAGGACGCGGCGCCGATACGAAGGGACAAAGCCGGTAATCCCGCCGAGGGGGCCGAAAAAATTAAAAAGAAATCCAGTGGCCTTTTCAACACGGCGGTTGATATTTTAACCATGGTCAAACGGCTCAATGTCAACTACAATGAGACCAATGGAAAGGTGTTACCAGGCTATACCCAATCCGTCGGATTTGTCGGATCGTTGCGACCTTCGTTGGGTTTTGTTTTTGGGAGCCAGGCCGATGTACGCTTCGATGCGGCCCGTAAAGGGTATTTGACCAGTTTCGACGAGTTTAATGAACAGTACATTGAGAATACGAACAAGCAATTGAATATTACCGCCACTGCATTACCAATTAAAGATCTGACCATCGATCTCACCGCCGATCGGCAGTTTTCGAACAGCTATCAGGAGAGCTTTAGTATTGCCGAAGACAATACCTATACTGTTCAGCTCGGCAATGAATACGGAAATTTCAGTATTTCTACCATGATGATCGGTACCGTCTTCGGCAAGAGCGACGAATTTACTTCCGATAATTTTGAGGAGTTCAAACAGAACCGGATTACCATCGCCAATAGATTGGTGGCCGATAGAGGTCAGTCTCCCGGTACTCTGGATGAGGATGGCTTTCCGCAGCTCTATGGAAAAACCCAGCAAGACGTGCTACTGCCCGCTTTCTTCGCCGCCTACACGGGGCAGGATGCCAAAAGGGTAAACTTGGATGTATTTCGGCAGATACCCATCCCCAATTGGAACATCAAGTACACCGGCTTGATGCGCAATTCGTGGTTCAAGCAACAATTCCAGCGCTTTTCGATAAGTCACGGGTATCGCGCCGCTTACAGTATCAATTCTTTCCAGACCAATCTGGAGAAAACGCAATTACAGAACGATGGATTGGCAACCACGGATTTCGAGACTGGTGATCTGATGTCCGATCTGATACTCAATAACGTTGTACTGACCGACGAGTTCAATCCGCTGATGCGGGTCGATTTTGAAATGAAGAATTCCGTCAGTATTTTGGCCGAAATGCGCTCGAACCGTGCCTTGGCCCTTAGTTTCGACAACAACCTGATGACCGAGATCAACGGAAAGGAATATACGGTAGGTATGGGCTATCGCTTTAAGGATGTCAAGTTCGTGACCAATATCGGGGGCAACAAGACCCGTTTGAAAGGTGACCTGAACCTTAAGGCCGACGTCACCCTACGCGACAACATTACCATCATTAGAAACCTCGATATCGACAACAACCAGATAACTTCGGGCCAGAACCTGTTGTCCATCAAGTTCACGGCCGACTACGCCCTGACCAAGCAGCTGAACGCCCTGTTCTTCTACGACCACTCCTTCTCTCAATTTGCCGTATCCACTGCCTTCCCGCAGACCACAATTAATACTGGGTTTACATTACGATATAATTTCGGGAACTAGGCAAGTTCAAGTTCAAAAATGTTGTTTTCGGATTATTTTGGGGAAATTGCTTTGCGACCCTATGGTAATCCTAATATCCCTTTCGGTTAATTATTTTTTATTCTTGAAAATCGAAACGGAATCCTTTACATTTGCCCTTAACAAAAATATAAGCTATGAACATACCTTCCGATTTACAATACACCAAAGACCACGAGTGGATCAAGATAGAAGGCGATATCGCGACCGTCGGCATTACCGATTTTGCGCAAAGTGAGCTTGGAGATATCGTTTACGTTGAGGTGGAAACGCTTGACGAGACTTTAGAAAAAGACGCCATTTTTGGAACTGTAGAAGCCGTTAAGACCGTATCTGACCTCTTTCTTCCGCTCAGCGGGGAGATTGTCGAGTTCAATGAAGCTTTGGAAGACGCCCCCGAAAATATCAATTCCGATCCTTATGGCAAAGGGTGGATGGTTAAGATAAAGATTAGCGATACCTCTGAGGTCGACGGATTGTTATCGGCGGCGGAGTACAAAGAGATCGTAGGTGCTTAAAACGAGAAAGTTTGCGTTTGCGTTTTTCGGTTGGATGGCTTTCGTAACCTGGGCCAGCCTATCCACTTTTCCTGATGATGGTACTCCCAATATTGATATCCCCAACTTTGATAAGGTAGTCCATTTTTGTTTCTATTTTGGTGCGGCTGTTTTAGGAACACTTTTTATCCGGGAAAGTTTTCTTGGTGAATTTCCGTTAGCGAGAACCTTGATTTTTGTGACGTTGGGCGCCATTATCTTTGGTATACTTATTGAGGTTTTACAGCACAGTTTTACGCTCGATAGGCAGGGCGATCCCTTTGATGCCCTAGCGAACAGTTGTGGGGCAATTTTGGGCGCATTAGCAATGAAATGGCTCTTTTCTAGACCAAAAGGATTAAAATGGAAAAATTAATTGCTTATTTAGAGATTATTTAATTAAATTAGCACACACTTAAATGTAAAGGATATGGAACTCAAAAAGAATCCGAAATCAGATGTAGGCCGCAATAGCGGACTGTATTTTGTGATTGGTCTTGCACTTACAATGTTGGTTGTATGGCGTGCCTTCGAATGGAAAACCTACGATGAGGTCAACGATTACGATATCTCAATGAACGTCGACGACGATCTTGCCGAAGAGGTGCCGATGACCGAGCAGATTAAGACACCACCGCCCCCACCGCCCCCTGCCGCTCCCGAAGTGATAGAGATTGTCGAGGATGAGGAAGAAGTAGAGGAAACTATTATCGAGTCAACGGAGACCAGTCAAGATGAAGAAATTATCGAGGTCGAGGATGTTGAGGTCGAGGAAGAGGTAGAAGATGTTGATGTGCCGTTTGCAGTCATCGAAGATGTACCGATTTTTCCTGGTTGCGAAGGTGCACCAAATAAAAGGGACTGTTTTCAGGAAATGATGCAAAAACACATCAGTAAAAACTTCCGGTATCCAGAAATCGCTCAAGAGATGGGCGTTCAAGGTCGGGTGTCAGTAATGTTTACCATACAAAAAGACGGTAGCATCGGAAACGTAAGAATGCGTGGACCTGACAAGAACCTAGAGGCCGAAGCTGCGAGGATTATCGATAAACTACCGAAGATGACCCCAGGAAAACAAAGGGGTCGAGCGGTACGTGTTCCTTTTAGTATTCCGATTACATTTAAGCTACAATAATTTGTGATTTCCGCGACGGCGGGAATCTTTGAGATATATCTTATAAAAAATCCCGCTTTCGTTAGAATTGCGGGATTTTTTATTTTGACCACGGCTCGCCGGCCACTATTCCCTTTTATCCTGATATAAATAATCATCTTCCGTTGCAGAAAATAACCCTACTCCCTATCTTTGCACTCCGAAAAGAAGACGTATGAAGACTGCGGTCAACACGGCGAAAAGCGCTACTGGGACATTGACTTTTGCTGATTTCAAAGAAATCACCAAAGCTAGATTGGCCGTAAGCGTGGTTTTTTCTTCAATTGCGGGCTATTTTCTCGGTGCCTACCAAATCGATTTTGTTGCTATACTACTTTTGGCTTTCGGCGGTTATTGTATGGTGGGGGCATCGAATGCCTATAACCAAGTGATCGAAAAAGATTTGGATGCCTTGATGAACCGGACCAGAAACCGACCGATTCCTGCCGGCCGTATGTCGGTCAATAAAGCCATGGGTATTGCCATTACCTTGACTGCCCTCGGGGTCATCGCACTCTATATTCTCAATCCGAAAACCGCCATGTTCGGGGCGATTTCCATTTTTTTGTACACCAGTGTATACACCCCCTTGAAAACGAAAACACCCTTGGCAGTATTTGTGGGGGCTTTTCCTGGAGCAATTCCCTTTATGCTGGGTTGGGTCGCGGCCACCGACGATTTTGGTATTGAGGCCGGCACCCTTTTTATGATCCAGTTCTTTTGGCAGTTCCCCCATTTTTGGGCCTTGGGCTGGATGTTGCACAAAGATTATAAAAAAGGAGGATTCAAAATGCTTCCCACCGGAAAAAAGGATAAAGGAACCGCACTACAGATCATTATGTACACCATTTGGATGCTTGTCATTTCGATAATTCCCGTTTTTGGAATTACCGGAAGATTACAGCTTTCCATCCTTGCGGCCATCCTAATTTTTGGCATGGGATTGGTGATGCTCGTCTTCGCCTTCCTTCTCTATGAGAAACGCGATAATACAACCGCCCGAAAGTTAATGTTGGCCAGTGTAAGCTATATTACCTTGATGCAAATAGTATATGTGGTCGATAAATTTATAGGAGTTCACTAATCAAAACAATGGATCTAACACAAAACACGGACAAAGAAAAAAGCGATAGGGCGAAAAAAATGATGCTCTGGTTTGGTATAGTAAGCCTCGTAATGGGTTTTGCTGGCTGGACGAGCGCATATATCGTAAGTAGCTCACGCGACGATTGGGCCAGTGACCTAAAGCTGCCGCAAGCGTTTTATATAAGTACGGCCATTATCATATTGAGCAGTATCACTTATATGTTGGCAAAAAAGGCTATTAAGGATAGTAAACGGGAATCTTGTACCAATTGGCTATGGGTAACCTTGGCCTTGGGCATCGCTTTTATTGTCTTCCAGTTCATGGGTTTTTCGGAAATGGTAGCGCAGGGCTATTATTTTACCGGACCGACCAGTAGCATTAAACTATCGTATGTTTTTTTGATTGCCGCGGTACATATCGTGCATGTGGTAGCCGGGATCATTTCATTGTTCGTCGTACTGTATAATCAAATAAAGAAAAAGTATTCCGCTCAAGAATATTTAGGCCTATCCCTCGGGGCTACGTTCTGGCATTTTCTGGATATTCTATGGCTTTATTTGTTGGGCTTTATGTATTTCGTGGGATAATAATGCGTTCAATTGTAAATTAAGTCAAGTTCTTCAGGATTCGGCTTTCGTTTCAAATAAGAAAACTATATTTTTGTGTAAACTTTAACCATTCTATACTTTAATACATGGATACAACGGTAACAGAGGAAGCAAACGTTTGGGGCGGTGGTAACCGACCCTTAGGTGCCAGTTATGGCAAGTTGATGATGTGGTTCTTCCTAGTTTCGGATGCATTGACCTTTTCCGGTTTTTTGGCAGCGTATGGCTTTTCGAGATTTAAGTTTATCGAGTCCTGGCCCATTGCCGATAATGTTTTTACCCACGTACCGTTTTTCCATGGCAACTACCCCATGATTTATGTGGCGTTTATGACGTTTATTTTGATCATGTCTTCGGTAACTATGGTGTTAGCCGTTGATGCGGGACATAAAATGAAGCAGAATGGCGTTATTTGGTATTTGTTTCTAACGATAATCGGAGGAGCTATTTTCGTAGGTTCACAAGCTTGGGAATGGGCAACGTTTATAAAGGGCGATTATGGTGCCATAGAGACCAAAGGGGGAAGGATTCTGCAATTTCAGTATGCCGATTCCGGTGACAGGGTCGCGCTGGCCGATTTTGCGAAGACGATTCCGGATGTGCGCAGGGAACACGACGAGTCCGTAGGGGTATGGTATGAGGCAGAGCCCTATTTGCCCAGTTATACGATGAATGAAGTAATCGAAGGGCTTAAAGCCAATCCCAATGTTGTAATTCGCACGGAGTCCATCGTTCAGGAAGGAGAAATGGAAGGCCATAAAACCGTTCTAGACCGCGAGCAGTCCCTAGAAAAGATAAAAGAAGGGGTTCAAGTAGTTGAAGGCGCCAACCTTGTTCATAATGAATACGGAAACCGGTTGTTTGCCGATTTCTTTTTCTTTATTACGGGTTTTCACGGTTTTCACGTATTTACCGGTGTATTGATAAATATCATTATCTTTTTCAACGTTGTGCTTGGTACTTACGAGCGGAGGGGGCATTATGAGATGGTCGAAAAGGTAGGACTATATTGGCATTTTGTCGATTTGGTCTGGGTATTCGTATTTACGTTCTTCTATCTCGTATAATTTATTTGTAATCAATAATTAATCCATTCATCATATGGCACACGAACATAAACTGGAAATTTTCAGGGGAGCCTTAAAATTCAAGACCAACGTCCAAAAGATTTGGGGCGTACTTATCTTCTT
>RCMY010004607.1_pt1 | contig 11871 bp, 13 predicted proteins | sample 2041341 | NCBI WGS metagenome assembly RCMY01 (sample SAMN09708234, study PRJNA481090) | Marine sediment metagenome, whole genome shotgun sequencing project.
TTATTGAGCGGCTGTAACGATACACGTGCGCACGGCGCACCCTACGTGAGCATGTAGGGTGCGCTGTGCGCACCACGCCCAACAGAATATCCAGAGGAACAATTGAATGGCAGATTTAGACGGAAAAGTAGCAGTAATCACCGGTGCCGGCCAGGGGCTCGGCAAAGTAGAAGCACTTGAAATGGCCAAACAAGGCGCACGCATCGTCGCCAACGACCTCGGCGGCTCGCCGGAGCGCGAGGAAGGCGTGCATGCAGTCGTTGCCGAGATCAAAGAAATGGGCGGTGAAGCCGTCGCGCAATTTGGCGACTGCGCCTCTATGCAAAATGCCGAAGCGCTTCTAAAAACCGCCATCGATAATTTCGGCGACATGAACATCATGGTCAATAGCGCAGGCTTCTGCCGCGACGGCATGATTTTCTCCATGAGCGAAGAAGAGTTTGACTCCGTTGTGCGGGTGCATCTACGCGGCCACTTTGTAAACATGCACCAGGCCACCAAATTCTGGCGCGAGAAAAGCAAAGCCGACGGCGCGCCGGTTTACGGGCGCTTGATTAGCACCTCATCTGAAGCGTTTTTGTTCGGCTCAGTCGGCCAGCCCAACTACGCCGCAGCCAAGGCTGGTATTGTTTCCATGACTATGGGCGCAGCCCAGGCGATGGTTAAATATGGCGTAACTGCCAACGTTATTTTGCCACGCGCGCGCACCGCAATGACGCTGGAAAGCGCCGCAGCGGCCTATTTTCAGCCACCCGAAGGCGATGCATTCGATACCTTCGCACCTGAAAATGTCAGCCCTCTGGTGACCTACCTCGCCTCCCCGCGTGCACAGAATATCTCCGGCCAACTGTTTGTTGTTTGGGGCAAAGAAATTAGCCTGATTGAACGGCCAAAATTCGGCGAGAAATTCACCGCCGACGATTGCTGGACCGTCGATGGCGTACACGACAAAATCGCCGGCCATTTTGCCGGCTTAAAGCCGGTAGTAGACGGTTTTAGCGTTCCGGCGCAATAGGTCACACGTGCGCATGGCGCACCCTACAGTTGCAATCTTGCCTCTCGTAGGGGCGCTGTACGCACCTATTTCCGCGTGCGCACGGCGCACCCTACGGTTGTAGAATTTCCGGCCGCCGCAAACGTGAACCACACGCCCGTAGCTCTCTTCCAGTTTTAGGCTTATCATTGCGCTTTTTAGGCCTCAGTTAGCCATGCGCAAAACCAAAATCATCTGCACCATCGGCCCGGCCACCAGCTCCTACCCCATGCTGGAAAAACTATGCGCTGCCGGCATGAATGTCGCGCGGCTGAATATGTCGCACGGCGACCATGATTCGCATCGGCGCATTATCAAATCGATTCGCACGCTGAATAAAAAAGTACCGTACCCCGTGCCGGTGCTACTCGACACGCAGGGACCGGAAATTCGTACCGGTCTCCTCGCTACCAACCTCGACCTGAAGGAAGGCGCCGAAATTTCCGTCACAGTGCGCGGTGCGGAAGATGTCGAAGAAAGCTCGATTCAAATCGATTACGACGAAATTATCAGCGCGGTGCAGGTGGGTGACAAAATCACCGTTGATAATGGCCTGATCAACCTGCAGGTGCTAGATAAACACGACCGCCATATGCGCTGCAGAGTCGTTGACGGCGGCTTTCTCAAAAGCAAAAGCCACGTTAACCTGCCCGGTGTGCGGGTTAATCTGCCGGCCATTACCGAGAAAGATAGACAGGATATTTTGTTCGGCATGGAGCAGGAGGTGGATTTCATCGCTCTGTCATTTGTGCGTGAAGCAAGCGATATACACCAGCTGCGCGAATTGCTAGGCAAGAAAGCCGACAAAATCAAAATCATCGCCAAAATTGAAGACCAGGAAGCTCTACAAAACCTCGAAGAAATCGTCGAGGCTGCCGATGGCGTGATGGTTGCGCGTGGCGACCTCGGCGTAGAAATTAACTTCTACGAATTGCCCAACGTGCAGCGACGCATCGTGCGCCTGTGCGCGCAGGCCGGCAAGCGCGTGATTGTGGCCACTCACCTGTTGGAATCGATGATTGAAAACCCCATGCCGACGCGCGCCGAGGTCACCGACGTGGCGAATGCCGTGTATGAAGAAGTCGATGCGGTGATGCTCTCTGGCGAAACCACCGTCGGCAAATACCCTCTCAAGTGCATCGCGGCGCTGGACAAGATCGCTCAAGAGTCGGAGCGTTATCGCGGACTGCGCTTTACCGATCGATTAGCGCTGGATGACAACAAACAAAACATCGCCGCCAGCGCCGTCCACCTGGCCGAGTCAATGCAGGCCAAAGGCATTGTAGTCGTCACCCGGCGCGGCAAAATGGCCAATTTTGTCACCAACTGCCACCCTGACCATTCGACTATTTACGCATTCACCAACGACAGCCGCACACGGCGACAGCTAGCGTTAAACCGTAACGTATTAAGCTACCGCGCGCACTTTAGTAATGACCCTGAAAAGACGCTGGCCAATGCGTTTCGCATTTTAATAGAGCGAGAGAATTTTCAGACGGGTGACAAGGTAGTTGTTATTTCCGACATTCTCGCCGGCACCGGCACCGACGCCATTCAAGTGCGCGAGGTGTACGGCGCTACGGAAGAGTAAACTTGCCGCTTGTAATAAACGCCAGCGCCTGTGCTATGGCCGCGTCGTCACGCATAATGAAGGGGTGCGACACCGGCAGTTCAATAAAATCCACCATACCCTCAACCTTGGTATTTTCAACCGACACCTTGCCGTCATCGGGGTTGGGCAAAAATTGCGACAACAGAAAATTGATTGTGCGCGTCCCCGCAATGACTCCCACCGGATATGTTACCGGTCCGAGCGTAGAGGGTATGCTGCCCTCACCTGTGCCAAGCTGTAAACCGGCGGGACCATTAAGCAGGAAGTAGCCCGGTACGTTACTCAACTTATCGACAACCTCGCTGCCTTTGTTCGGCGGCGCAAGCATCACCACGCGACCAAGCTGGACTAATTGATTGTGCTCAAAATAGTAGCGCACCAGAACACCACCCAGAGAATGCGTAACGAAGTGGACCTTCTCTGCCGCTCCAGCTTCGCATTGGTCGACGCCTTTATCAACGGCGATTTTGGCAAGCTCCTCTACCGGTTTTTTCCTTGAAGGGTAATCCACATTGGCGACCCTGTAGCCCTGTGCGTCGAAAGCGGCAGCAACCACTGCCATTGACTTTGAAGTGCGCGCCAAACCGTGTAAAAAAACGACGCAATCGGCGCTTACTTGTGGCGGCGCGGTTATTGTTAAGACCACGACTAGCCCAGCGAAACCGAATTTACCGACCATCTAACCCTCTTGTTCCGGTGCGCAGTTCCAACACGCTGCAAACTGCCCTTCCATACGTTCGCCGCAATCTGCACATGTCCATGCGCTACGCTTCGATTTGTCAACCAGAGTTGCCTTTATCAATTGTTGGGCGCTTGCATAATCGTCGTCGTTCAAGACCCAAATCTCGGGCCAGCTGTCGAAAGGCGACACCTCTCCCGCGGCACCAGACAAGTATTGATTCCTGATCACACTCGGAATAGCGTGGTGCTCAAGCACATCGTTGAGAAAGCCAACCATGCCGCTATTTTCCGAGCTGTAAACTTTTTTCACCATGCCTCCTTATTCAGCAAAGCGCTCCAGCGTTGCCTTTATAAACGCCTGGCCTTCTTCTGTATCGTATTGCTTGCCTGCTTCCAGCTTGCCGGCATAATTAAACATGACTTCGAATAATTGCTGATTGTCTACCTCGCCTTTTAGCGAAAACTCAGCACGCTGCGCTCGCATATTCCCCCAGGCAGCGCGCACGTCCGCCCAGAACGGCGCGGTAGCTTTCCAATAAGCGTCGCCGGCCGAGAAGTCGTGATCAACAATTCTTTCATAACGGCTAAGCCCTGCCTCGCGGGCGAGATATGGGTTTTTCTTACGTGGCTCATCTTGCTTGTTTAAGACCAGTTTAAGATTGTCCTCCTCTTGCACCCAGCCTGTGGGCGTAATGGTGTGGCGATTAGTGCCGGCGAGAACCTGATAGTCATCGCGCACTGAGAATTCACGGCGCGGCAGCGGCCGCCAGGTATTATCACTTTGCCAACTGGAGTAGTTGCCGTGGTGTTGCCAGCGACCGCTGGCCTCGTAACGCGGCGAGTCGTCTACCTGCCACACCGACTGCGACCAGGCCCCCTTGACCGCCTTGGCCGGCAGTCGTTTCTGCTGCCATTTGTTGTGGCCCGCGTACACATGCAGGTCACGATTTTCATAGCGCCAATCCTGGCGCCAGTGTTTGACCACCATCGGTTCTGAAACCTTGCCCTCTTCCATCTCGAAGAACATCACGATGATGTGCTGCAAGCTAATAAATTCCGGCTCATTGGCAACGACGTAAACATACTCCGTACCCCACGACTGATACGGCGGCTCGGGCGCATAGCCTGGCATAAAGCCGACCGTCTCTATGAAATCAAAGCTGGTTCGATACGGCCCCGCCATGGCCAGTATGGCGCGCTGGTCACGCTCAACGTTGGAGAGTTTATCGTCCTGCAGCGCTTTCCACTCAGCACTGGGGTTTGTGTCCAGCGTGACGGCCGGCCCTTTGGTGATGCCACCTCGGGGCTGCATCGTGTTATCGTCGCTGAACAGCCACGAATAAGTGTATTGCCGTGGCTGCACCTCGTCCCTGGCTGCAGCGCTAATCGCGATGCTCGCAAATGCCACCGTGAGTACTGCGGTTAGCAAGATAGTTAATGTGGCTCTCATACGAATTCAACCATAATTTAATTTCTGATTCACCAGTGTATGCAACGCCGAATTGAATATCACTGTGCATTCATCATGTTTGTGCAATAATTTCGAGCCTCTGAGTACATCCTTAGTTCAATATTACTTATGCCAATAGAAAATACCTGCGTCTGCGGCAGCAACAAGCTGTTCAGCCAATGCTGCGAGCGTTTTTTAAGCGGCCAACAGCAGGCGAAAACACCCGAGCAACTAATGCGCTCGCGTTACAGCGCCTATGCTCTCGGTGACTACGGTGATTATTTGCTGCGCACCTGGTTTCCAGCGACCGCACAAAATTTGAACGCAGCCGAACTTTCTAATAGATCTTGTGACTTTTTTAAGCTTGAGGTTTTGAATAAGTCGCAAACCGGCGATGCCGGCATGGTCGAATTTAAAGCGCACTTTCATGACGCGGCGGGCGAGGCTAACGTGCTGCATGAAAAGTCGATATTTGCGCGTGTTAGCGGCAGGTGGTTTTATGTGGGTGGTGAGATAGAGACGTAGCTCTCCAACCGGTTAAATAATATCGCGCCGTTTATTATAAACTGCCACGCCAGGCCTTATTCCTACAGGAACAATCAATGTTTCCGATTGGCGATGACAATCCGCAAATCAACATACCCTATGCGACCTACTTGCTTATCGCACTCAACGTCTGCGCCTGGTTGTTACTACAAGGCATGGGCGCAGGCGAGCAGCTGCAGGCCTCGGTGTGTCACTTTGGCTTAATTCCCGCCGACCTGTTTGGCGCATTGGTAGACCCTACACAGCGCATGTGCCCTTATGGGTCAGGCTCCGGCTGGCTGGGAGTGCTTAGCTCAATGTTTATGCACGGCAGCTGGATGCATATCATAGGTAATATGTGGTTTCTGTGGGTGTTTGGCGACAACGTCGAAGATGCGATGGGCTCGGTGCGCTTCTTGATCTTTTATCTTCTCAGTGGTCTGTGCGCGGCGGCGGCGCAGGTGGCGATTGAGCCAGGTTCAGGCATACCCATGGTCGGTGCCTCCGGCGCCATTGGCGGCGTGATGGGGGCTTATATTATGCTGTACCCACGGGTGAAAGTGCGCATGCTGGTGATTTTGGTCATCATTTTTACTACTTTTCGAGTGCCCGCTTTCGCCATGCTGGGCTACTGGATTGTGGTGCAGTTGATTGGCGGCCTATCATCATTTGGCGCAAGTGGCGGCGGCGTTGCGTTTTGGGCGCATATCGGCGGCTTTATTGGTGGTGCCCTGCTGGTGCTGGTATTCAAAGACGAGGAACTATTGCTTAAACACCCCTATCATGGCTGGTCGCAGTCGGCTGACCCCGCAACGGTGTGGAATGATCCAACCAACCGCCAATGATGTACTAATACGATAGACTGCTAAAACATGGCTTCGCTAACACACAACAGAGACCAGAACATGCCAGAACTGCGCACTATGTATATGAGCGATTTACCCAAAGTACTCGCCATCATAGAAGAACATGACGAAGAAGACGGCGAAAGCGCCGATGCCGACTTTACTGAAAATGGACTGGATAACTATTTTGTTATCGAAGTCGACGATACAGTCATTGGCGTAACCGGGTTCACCGAGGTTGCAAGTACAGACAAAACATATTGGTTAGGATGGACCTACCTTGACGAATCGCAGCGTGGCAAGGGGCTGGGCAAGCGCATGGTTTCCGACCTGTTGGAAAAGCTGCGTGTCGCTGAGGGACGCAAAATTTTTGTCAAAATCTCGGATTATGAAGACCCGGACGACGGCAAGATATACGAGACGGCTTTACAAATGTATCAGGCGCTGGGCTTTACGCTGGAAGTCACTAACAATGATTTTTACGATGAGGGCGAAAACCAGCTTATTTTAGGGCTCGACCTGTCGTCAACGGACAATGGCGACAACGACGCTGAATTCGAAGCTGCCGAAATTGCCGATGAGAAGCCTGTTATCCGCTTTAATGGCCTGTATGAGATAGCCGAAACTGACGGTGCCTACAGCTTCTCCTGGACAGTCAAAGACGGCGTCAAACTGTTTGGCAAGCGCAGTTTCTCAGTTGAAGACCTGCAGCTGGGCTTACAGTCGGTAAAAGATGAAGGTGGCCGCAAGGTATTTTTGACTTTCCCGTCGAACTTACCTTTAATACACAAGCCTCTGGCGGCGGCCCGCTTTAAGTATGCCGGGCAGCTGCAGGACTATTACGAGCAGGGCGTTCACGAACTGCATTTCACTCATGACTTGAGTGAAGCATCTACAGATATTGGAGTCTCAACATGAACAACATGATGCGTTACGGCTTAATTGCGGCAGTCGTTGCCGGTATTTTTTTATACACTCAAACCGACAAAACCGGCAGTGGTAGCAGTAGCGACAACAGCGTTGCTAGCGAAATAGACATGAAAAGGGTGCTGGAGATCACCGAAGACAGCATACAAAGCTATCAGGAAACACTTGAAACGACGAGCGAAACTGACACGGCCGATGCTGATGCCGCCCTCACCGGCCTGGCCGACGAGCTACAGACCAAACTCAACACCGCTATGCCAGAGCTGTACAGCAGCACACTCGGTGTGGCAGCGCAGGAAGACGCCTCGTTATTGGGTTTTGCTGACAGCAACAGTGACGGTAGCTACAGCAGCAACGAAGAAGCCCTGTTCAAAATTGAAGTCGACGCCGAAAACGGCCGCTTGATTTCTTCCAGCCGCTCCGGTGAGGTTACCGAACGCGGCTTTAGCGGCACCGGCCTGCTGGCAGGTTTTCTAATCGGTAGCATGATGAATCGGCAGCGTGCAGCCGGCGTCAACACCAGCCAACTCGCCAACAAGAAACCAGTCAGCGCCGCCGCTGCTCAGGCAAATGCTCGCTCGCGTGCCGGCTCAGGCAGCCATTCGCGCGGTAAGTAAGTACTCGCCAACCAAACTTTTATCTAACGCCCGTTTCCTGTGCAATACAGGAACCGGGCGCGATCCTCTCGCTACGCGTCTCGGCGCCTTATTTGAAGTGCGCTATTGGCCTCCCCCTCTGTAGAAAACACCACGACACTTAGCGGCAAGCAATCGGCAGTTTTACTGCTGTCGATTATGATCGTTGCCCTCTGCGGCATCGTCTACGAACTGTTGATCGGTGCCGTTTCAAGTTACCTGTTAGGCAACAGCGTTTACCAATTTTCGCTGACCATCGGCTTCTTTATGTTTGCCATGGGCGTCGGTTCGCAGATCTCCAAGTATTTCAATGATCAGTACGTGCAGAACTTTATTATCGTCGAGATTGTAATCGGCTTGATCGGCGGCGTGTGCAGCATTTTGCTGTTTATGGCGTTCCCGTTTGCGCGAATTTTCTACGACCTGGTGCAGTACAGCCTGATTTTAATTATTGGCGCACTGGTGGGCATGGAAATACCCATCTTAACCACCTTGCTAGCCAACCGAACGTCCACCAAAGAATCGATTGCCAACGTCATGTCGTTCGACTACGTAGGCGCGTTGATCGGCTCGGTCATGTTTCCGCTGCTGTTATTGCCAACTCTAGGGCTGGTACAGGCATCGTTTGCCATCGGCCTGATCAACGTGTTCGTTGCTATCGTTAACGTGTTCGTTTTTAAAGATCACCTGCAAAACTTCAAACTGATGCTAGGAGCCTGTATTGCAATACTGATACTGCTCATCACCTGTGTGTTCTTCGGCACTTGGCTCAGCAGCTTTGCAGAAAAACACCTGTACTTTGACCAGGTCATTTATTCCAAACAAACGCCCTACCAAAAGCTGGTGGTCACGCGCTCGGTTACAACGCAGGAACAACGGCTATATATTGACGGCTATATTCAGTTTTCATCACGCGACGAATACCGCTACCACGAATTTTTGGTGCATCCAACGATGGCTATCCCCGGCCCTAGAGAGAACGTGCTGATACTGGGCGGCGGCGACGGGCTGGTGGCGCGGGAGGTGGTCAAGTACGCCGACGTTAAACGCATCCATCTGGTCGACATCGACCCGGAGATGACGCGCATCGCCAAAGAATTGCCCATGCTGACGCGGCTCAATAAAAAGAGCTTGTTCTCTGCCAAGCTCACCACATTCAACGAAGACGCCTTTAGTTTTATCAACCAGCCCGGCATCGCCTACGACCGCGTGATTATTGATATGCCCGACCCGCACAACGAGGCCATCAACAAGCTCTACTCGCGCGAGTTTTACACCATGATCAAACGCCGCATGAGTGCCAACGGCGTGCTGGTAACGCAAAGCTCCTCGCCGTTTTTCACCCGCCAGACTTTTTGGTGTATTGAGAACACGCTGGCGCAAGTATTCGATCACACCCTCAGCTACCAGGCTGCCCTTCCCTCATTTGGTATTTGGGGCTTTAATATGGCGCGCAATCAAGCCGCTTTCCCGCAGCGGTTCGAGTTTGATGTACCCACGCGGGCGATTACAGAAGAAGCGATGCGGGCAGCGACGGTGTTTAGCAAGGACATGGCGAAAGTACCCACACCGCCCAATTCGATTATGCAGCCAGAGCTATACCAGCTGTACCTGGAAGACCTACGGCACTAGCCGCTACTACCCGTAGGGTGCGCCGCGCGCACGCGATTTTCGCAAATCTCCCTGCTATGCATGTGCGCACGGCGCACCCTACTCTACCTTGCCTCTAAGCACTTCACTAAGATCCACCCGATCGGGCCGAAATACCTTCTTAAGCAACGCCACCGCCTCCTCTGGCTTAGCATCACCACACATAAACACATCAAACGCCGCAAAATCACGCTCCGGCCAGGTATGCACGCTGATATGCGACTCCGCCAACAACGCCACACCGGTCACACCGCCGCTGCTGGAAAACTGGTGCAGATGAATGTGCAGCAATACCGAACGCGAAGCGATAGCCGCATCCCGCAGCGCCTGCTCAATCACCGCCACGCTGGTCAGCGACTCCGCGCCCCAGAAATCTACCAGATAGTGCTTGCCGGCAAACTCCACTCCGCCTTCTAGCATGAAATGATCGCTGTTGACTGCGGCACCACCTTGCGGGCAAACGGCGGTTGCGCCGTTGACTGCTGGCGTATCTTGCAGGCGAAGATTGCTTTTTTGCTGACTCATACTGATTCCGTTGATACCGCGCGCCGGCATGGTGGGTCGCGCTTTGCGTTGATTATAGATGAGCCGGCAAGCATCGCGAAACGCGGTTCTTGCCTCTGTTAAACTATTGAACCAACGTGCAAAGGTTCGTCAGGCAATAGATCGCAAATACCGACAGGCTCCCGACCTTGTAGCTGGCAGCCGGGTGCCATAATTCGGCTTACGATAAGAGTACAAAAAATGACTGACGCGATAAAAATGGAGGATTTTGTTGCAGGCGCTTTTCAGCAGCAATATCAATACAAAAGCTTCCAACCGGTGCCCGTTAACCGCCAATGGCAGTGGGAAAACCCGGCGATCAATACGCGTTTAGAACATGCTTCTCGTGCTCTGGCTGAACTGAACGCATTTTCTCTGATCGTACCTGATATCGATTTATTTATCCGCATGCACGTACTCAAAGAGGCCAATCAGTCAAGCAGGATTGAAGGCACACAAACGCAAATCGACGATGCTGTTTTGGATATCTCACAGGTTGCCCCCGAAAAACGCGACGACTGGCAGGAAGTTCAAAACTACGTGCAAGCCATGAATGGGGCATTGGCAGAACTTAAAACGTTGCCGCTATCAGTCAGGCTATTGAAGAACACCCATGCCATATTAATGCAGGATGTTCGCGGTGAGTATAAAGCGCCTGGAAATTTCCGAACCAGCCAAAACTGGATTGGCGGCAGCAGTTTAACCAATGCCGTTTTCGTCCCGCCACAGCATGACGAGGTGCCGGTCCTGATGGGAGATTTGGAAAAATTTTGGCACAACGAAGCCATTGCAGTACCCGATCTTATTCGCATTGCTATCAGCCATTACCAATTCGAGACAATTCACCCCTTCCTCGACGGTAACGGCCGTGTCGGCCGGCTGTTGATTACGCTGTATTTGATCAGTCGTGGCTTGCTCGACAAACCTTCGCTGTATTTATCTGATTTCCTGGAACGTCATCGCGGTGCTTATTACGATGCCTTGACGCGGGTTAGAGCATCTAATGATTTAATTCACTGGGTCAATTTTTTCCTCGACGCCGTGATCGAGACGGCAGCCAGTAGCAAACAAACTTTTCAACACATTATGGCGTTGCGTAATGACCTGGAGGGCCAAATGGTAACCCTCGGCAGACGCGCCGAAAATGCGCGGGCCTTACTGTTGCACCTCTACCAACAGCCGGTAGTAAACGGTAAGGATGTGGCCGAACTGCTTAAAATAACGCCACGCGCCGCGAACGGCCTAATTGATCAGTTTGTGAGCTTGGGTATTCTTGCGGAATTGACGGGGCACCAGCGCAACAGGTTGTTTGTGTTTGATAAGTACATAAAGTTGTTTCAATAAGTACTTTTTAGGGATTAAAACTCCATTATGATTTTTTATATTATACTTTACTTAAGCTAAAGTATAATACTTGTATTATTAGTGGAGTTTTGCTGCTTCTAGACGTCAATAGTACGAGTACTCAGCTAACACGTGTTTCCTGACGGCTAGGTTTTGCCAAAACACCCTCTCTGCTAACAAGCCATAATTTACCGTCTACACCCACACATCACTTTCAGCAGTAAGCTCACCGCCCACCTGCCCCGTATTCTGCGTGCCACCGGGTTCTATCAACAGCATTTCAACTTCGTCTTCCGCCTACGGTTTATGCTCAACGCCCTTGGGCACCACATACATTTCACCTTGCTGCATATGCACATGACCATCGCGAGAATCGATGCGTCGATTGCCACTCAGCACAATCAACGTTTCGTCGGTATGCTGGTGGTCGTGCCAGACGAAGTCGCCTTTTACTTTGACTAGCTTGAATTGGTAATCGTTCATCGCGGCGATCACTTTGGGAGACCAGTGTTCGCCGAAATGGCCGAGCTTGCCTGCGAAGTTCACCGCCTGATATTTCATCTGGGCTACCTAAGGAACGGTCACGAAATAACTTGTCGCTCTTGCTGGTCTTTTCGCCCGTCTTC
>RCMY010004995.1_pt1 | contig 11870 bp, 9 predicted proteins | sample 2041341 | NCBI WGS metagenome assembly RCMY01 (sample SAMN09708234, study PRJNA481090) | Marine sediment metagenome, whole genome shotgun sequencing project.
AGCCAAAAGTAAAATCTTAGACAAAAGATATAAATTGAATGATATATTTTATAGTTATAATTATGACAAGGAACCCGTGGACGAAACAGCCATTGAGCGATTAAGATTAAATGATAAAAAAAACTTTGTTGATATTGCCAAAGAATATTGTGAACTCAAAAATGATAATTTAAAAACTTTGACATGTGACAGAACAAAAAAATCTATAAACGTAATAGAAAGAACGTATCCTTTTATTTCAGAAGCATTGTGCATTTTGCATGAAGACGGATTCAAAAAGGCTAAGTACAGAATGGGTGCTATTAAGGAGGCAATGATCATAAATAACAATAAATCAGATAATAACAAGAAGGTAAAGGATTTGCTAGATTTAAAAGAAATGAAGTTTTATCCAAATAAGGAATTAAAAGTGAATTTACAGAGAGCTTATGATATACTGAATATTAAAAAAGTAGCAAAAGCATCACAGATATCTGAATTCCGTGTGGTAAAAAGAGGACAAAAAAGAGGTGAAGGAAAGGGATTTCACATTATGGGCTAACAATCTGAATATAAAAGCGGTAACCTTTTTTAGTACATTATTTACTAAGAAAAGAAATATGGTAACTAAAAAAAGGTTACATCTCATCAAAGGAAATACAATTTGGATCGACTGCTTAGAAGCATATAGAATTATAGATAGTCTAAAGTACCCGACAATGCTCAATGTTAATAATTAATATTTGAACGGGATCAAAGCATCTTCATACCCCCAAATCTGCCCATGTTTTGGATTACCAGCTTTTGATATTTTATCGACGTATAGCACCGTGTTATTGTTTTCTGACAAGACATTCAGTGCATCCGATTTAAGCTGCTCATACTCGTTAAACAGACCTTGTGGTGCATTGCCCCAAGCTATAATAACCTTGTTAATTTTGCTTGCGAATCTTTTGATGGTAGCCAAGTTTTCCAGATCGACAATATCGTTTTTAACATGCTCCAACTGGTTGGAATAAGTCTGGTAATGTGGCATGAGATTGAGTATAATAATTGAACCAACATTTTTTAATTCTGGATGCTTTATCCTATTCCTATAAATGTAACTCGAAACGTTGTACACGGTTTTGTCCGAAACCTCCATATCTGCACGACTTGGATTTTTGAGTATGCAGACTATAGATTCTTTTTTACTTTGGTCAAATTCAAGTTTGAGCCAATAACGTTTGGTGTCAGTTTTTTCAAGAGTGATATCGGTTATGAAAGAAGGATACTTGTATACTGGCTTGGTCATGGTAGTACTAATTTACAATTTTGTTTTCATTGAGAATTTTATCGATTTCACCGGAGTCATAGAAAAGTGTACCTCCAATTTTACTAAACGGAATATTCCCCTGAATTCTCATATTTTGCAATGTTCCGGGACTTATACCAAGCATTTTACGAACCTCTTTTGAACGTAACCATTTCTTTGGTCCCTCTTCGCTTCGGTATGATTTTACAATGTCAATTAATTCCTTTTTAAATTCTTCTAAGTCTTGTTTTGAAATAAAATCTATTTTCATCTTAAATGTATTTTTTAATAATATTTATATCCCTCTGTATTAGGGCTCTATAGTATAATACTCTAAAAAATATTAATAATGTTTCTGGATGAAAAAAAAGATGAAAAAAAATTAGATTTATTTCAAATTGAGTAAATTGGTAACGCTATACCTATAGAATTGTGGTTGATCTATCTATTTTAAAAAATATTATCCAACCTTATGCACTATCTCTGTCGCTAAATTTTCTCTAACTGCTGTATAATCCTATATAATTTCTTCTCTGGTTTTATTTTATTAATAAGTTTTGAAACTCGTTACTTCCAGCTAGTGTATTTTTACTGTATTGGCATGCTACTTTATTTAGATTCTGCTGGTCTTTCTGGTTTAGCAAACTCGCCTTCTTCTCCTAATCCCCATTTCTCAAAATGTTTAAATAGATTATACTTTTCTTCACTTTTACCTTTTTCTGCGTCTAATTTTCTATACAATGACTGCGCATTAGCAAATTCAGAATGCATAATATTTCTGCTTTGATAAGTCCAATCATGTTTGTTTAATTCATCCCAAAATTCAACTAAAGTGAATTCTTGTTTTACTCTCCTTTTATTTAATTTAAATTGTTTAGTGGCATCTATTAATTCACAAGTTAGTTCATTCACCTTCTTTGATAAATTTTGTAAATCATCATCATTGCGTCCGCATGCTACCACATCTCTAAAACTTTCTCCTTTCTCTTCCATTTTTAAAACGTCTTCTGTAATATTCTTAAAAATGAATAAAGACACTATATAATCATCAATTGGACTATAATCTTTAATTCTTTCTTCTGGCAATGTTTTTAAAAAGACTTCTAAATTTGGTAAACTCATTTTATTCATAATATTTTGTTTAAAATTATATCGGGTTATCCCATTGCAAATATATGTGGGATAACTATTTTTGTAACACATATATTTAATAAATTTAAATTAAGGGTATCATAATGTGTAATAAGTAAGTATAACTTACTTACTGTTAGGTAATTGTTGGAAATAAAATAATCAGTGTGATGAGATGTGCTTTAATTGTGTTATAAATGAGTGTTCTAGCTAATTTTCAATTTAGCTTCAAGCGTATAATACTGCACATTAAGGTTGTAATTTCAATAATCAAGTGGTGATGGTAAAAAGGGAGTAGAAATAGCAAATATTAATAATTCAATTATTCTACTTTAAAATAATTTAGCTAAATAAAGTTCTTACACAACACGAAATGGGAATTTTGGTACAACAAGATACAATCTCTACATAGCCTATGAGCTTTTGTGGGACTCGATTGTGGAAAAAATTTATATATAGGAATTCTTAAAACGGAATGAAAAAACTCGGATTACCGGCTTTAGATTATCATAAATGCAACACAATAACTTATTGACTTAATATCATTGACTTATCTCTAATTGCCAACTTAAATTTAATAGTAATATTAAACCTCTTCTTTCTGATAGAATTTACTACAATTGCTCCAACATATTTTTTAATAATTCTGCTTTTCTCTTTTGCATCCTTTCCGATAAGCCCTTTATTGAAATCTTTAGTACCAGCATTATCTATACTATTTATAGCCTCTTCTTTATTAAAATCCATCTTAAATGGCTCTTTCTCTGCTAACATATCTTGGTAAGCAATTTCATCCCTAATATCTTGAAGTTCCTCCTCTTCCTCTGGACTTCGAATTTTCAAGATAAATTCAACTAGATCTGCAGAAATTTTAATTTTATCCAAATCCTCCTTATAGCAGTAAAGTAGAAATCTTTCACTTTCTATATTTTCCATTCTTGCCTCAGCTTCTGCGATTTTACTATTTACTCCTGTTATACTACTTTCAATTTCCAGCGTTTTAGCTTTTCCTTCCTTCAAATCGTAAATATCCTCTAATATCATATCCTTTGTTCGCAGAAGTTTCTTCTCGTACTTTTCTTTTTCCTTAGTAAAGTCCTTTATATCAATAAATAATTTTTCTTCTGAATTATCACCACCTATATAAGTCCTTTTAACCTCTTTATATAGGTTGTCATCAGTAAATAAAGTATTCCAAATTAACTCATCCAGCTCTGTTACTTTTATGAGATTACTATTACAACTCTCTTCTCCATATCGTTTTTTAGTGCAGCTATAGTATTTCCTATGCGCACTACCAAAGCTTCGTCCGGTCATTTTGCTACCACACTTACCACAAATTAAAAGGTTATTTAAAACATAAAAATGTCGTGTTGATTGCTTCATTTCACTTTTTCTTAATTTTGTTACACTCGATTAAATAAGTCTTTATTATTAATAGCTGGCACTTTGTTCGATTTAACAGAAAAAAATTCAACTCCAATTAATGTAGTATTTCTAGCCATTATATACATACTGCGAGCTGACCACACACCAAATTCATCGCCTTTTACAAAGATAGTAGGAATTTCTCTTTTATTAAAATTATCAAATTCTTTGGACAAGCAATTATTTAAAATAGTCTAAAAAGAATGAAATTTAATTTAAAATTAATCCACAGAAAGTATAATTCCTAAGAAAAAGATAACTTTAAAAAAAAGAAAACCCCGAATAAAAATCCGAGGTTTAATTCTAAAATTTTAATAAATATTATACGGCTTTCATTGATTTATCTGAGGGCAAATTTTCTACTTCCATTAATTTAATCATTTCTTGAGATACCCGAATATCAGTAGTTTTGGCATAATGTGCTGTTGAGCGCCAATCCGATTGACCAAGAATTTTTCCAATAGATTCTCTACTTACTAGTTTATTAGCAAGAAATGTTCCGCATGTATGACGCGCCAAATGCGAAGTGATATTTTTCGATATAACACATATATCTCCAATCTCTTTGAGGTATGCATTATATCTTTCGTTACTTAAAACAGGTAGTAGAGTTCCCTTATTTTTACAAGCAGGATTGTCTTTATATTTTTCCAATATTATAGCTGCTTGAGATAAAATTGGAATTGTGCTGAGTTCTCCAGTTTTTGCGCGATGAATTTTTATCCACTTTTTCCCGTCAATTCCCAAAACAATATGTTTACTACTCAACTTTGCAAGATCGCTATAACTTAACCCTGTAAAACATACAAATACAAAAAGGTCACGAACTTGATCTAATCTTTTAACGTCAATTATTTTATCTATAATTTTTTGCACTTCATCTTCCGTTAGAGGTTCTATTGTAACTTTATCAAATTTTACCTTATAACTTATGAATGGATCTGTTTTAATCCAACCCTTATTTAAAGCGGATTGCATAATTTTTTTTAGAGTTTTGACATATCTTACTGTTGTATTATTTCCTATCGATTTTTCTGTTCTTAAGTAATAATCAAAATTATCAACGAATTGATAATCAATTTTTTTAATATTCAAATCGGAAACTTTATATTGAAAAATTAAGAACTCTTCCACATGTGTTAAAAGAGCAAGATATTTTCTAAATGTACCATCTTTAACGAGATTCTTAGTTCGCTGGTTATCTTCTTTTAGAACTTCAATTAGGCACTTGACTTTTTCACCAACACCTAAAAATTTATTCATTAAACTTTCCGCGGTAATATCTTCTTCATTATAAATCATTTCTTGCTGTTTCTCGTACAGCTCTTGTTTTGTGCTGCTTAAAAATTTATTTAAACTCAGTATATCTTCCGTTCGACCTTTCCCGCATTGCTTGTGTTTATCCCATTTATTAAATGGTATAGAGCGATTTAAGCTAGTTTCTTTGCGCTTCCCATCCACAGTAAGCCTCAAATAAATTGGATGCTCTCCTTTGGAATTTTTTCTGTTTTTTAGATAAAAAAGTATTGTAATTGAACCCATGATAAAATTGTTTAAAAATTAATATTCTATACTAATAATACCCGAAATAAATGACAATAAAAAGATGCGTAAAACATTTATACACAATATGATACAAAATTTCAGGTGTCCATAAAAAGTTTAAAAATAATGGTCTCGAATTGGACACGGTCAGAATGAGAAAAAATGTGAATTTTGATACATTTACGCATAAAAAAACACCATAAACCGTTAATTTATGGTGTTTTGGTTAAAAATACTTAAAAGTAGTGACCTCGACAGGATTCAAACCTGTAACCCTCAGAGCCGAAATCTGATATTCTATTCAGTTGAACTACGAGGCCAATAAATATGTTTTCTTTATAGTCTGTCGACTTTTAACTCAATAATTCTTTTACTACTACAGAGATTGCTTTTCCATCTGCTTTTCCACCTAATTGTGCTGAAGCAATTCCCATAACCTTACCCATATCTTTCATAGAAGCTGCTCCTGTTTGTGCAACAATTTCTCCTATCGCTATTTTCAATTCTTCGTTAGATAACTGCTTTGGTAAAAATTGCTCTAAAACTTTTGCTTGTGCTAGTTCAGGTTCTGCCAAATCCTCTCTGTTTTGCTCACTAAATATAGCCGCGCTATCTTTGCGTTGCTTAACTAATTTTTGAACAATTTTCATTTCTTCTTCCTCACTCAAAACAACACCACTTCCACTAGTATTCTCTAATAAAAATGCTGATTTCAACGCACGTAAAGATTCCAAAGCAACAGTATCTTTTGCTTTCATTGCTACTTTCATTTGTTCCATTACTTCCTTTTGTAAACTCATTGCGTATCTATTTTATGGGCCACAAATATACTAAAAACAATTCATCACATGAAAACTAAAACTCTTATTTTTTAATTTTAAAAACCTCGCTAACCGCTTCATAAATTAAATTATTTTCAAATCCCTTTCTCATCAAATAATCGGTTAACTTTTTCCTTTTTTTATAAACATTGCTCTCGTTTATAAGCTCAAATCTTTTTATGGTAATATCCTCTAAAGTTTTGATATACATTTCGTCATCAATTTCACCTAAAGCTGTATTGATATTAAATGATGAAATATTTCTCATTTTCAATTCTCGAATAATACGCCGTTTTCCCCAGTTCTTTATTCTAAATTTTCCTCGAGCAAAACTTTTTGAAAAACGTTCTTCATTTAAAAAATCATGCTCCATTAAATGTAAAATTATCATTTCGCGAGCTTCAGGTATCATTTGCATAGTATACAATTTTCTCTCAATTTCTTGATGACAACGATCTTGATATGCACAATAACTCTCCAAACTTCTTTTGGCTTCTTCCACCGTAAATGTTAACTTTTTATTTCTCATGGTATTAACTATAGACACCTATCCGATGATTCATTCATCGAGAACCACTTTTTCCAAACCTAAAACTACATAATTATGACGAAGTATTACTTTATAATTTTAGCTTTTATTATTTCATTTACTTGTTTTTCCCAGTCTGTTTCAATTGCCATTCAAGATTTTGATGAAGCCACTCCTGAATGGAACTTCAGCACAGATACGCCATTTTTTGATAATTCCTCAGATGGTTTTTTCGGAATTCATAACGGAGATAATGACGCCGACACCAATGATACTGGATTTTCTTTACAAGCAAATAGCATAACTTCATCAGCCATAGAAAATGATTTTTTATTTATTCATGACTTGAACGATGAATCGGAAAACGGAACCAATGCAGAAGCTACTATAACATTTGCAAATATTGATGTCAGCACTTATTTTGACGTTGAAATTACTTTTGATTTCGAAATTTTTGAATTTGAAAATTTTGATTATATCATTTATGAAGTTATAGAAGATGGAATAATTTCCACCTCGGAAACACTAGTTAAAAACGGACAAGGGCTAATTTCTGTTTTCATCCAGAATGCCACAAATAATGTTGGTTTACGATTAATTATTAAGCAAAATTCGGAAGTTGATTATGCTGCAATTGACAATCTAAAATTGGTAGGTAAACCAATTATTCCTTGTAATGATTTATTTATTTCAGAATATATTGAAGGAACTTCCAGCATAAATCATAGAAATAATTATATAGAAATATACAATCCGACTTCGAACAGCATCTCTCTAGAAAATTATGACTTGGTGAAATATACGGGGAATAGCTTAACCGTTTCCAATACTTTGACCTTGACAGGAAATATTCCAAGTTATGGCGTTTTATTGATTGAAGATAGCACAGAAAATCTTATAGTAAATGCTGACATTTCAACAAATAGTTTTGTAATGGATTTTACAGGAGACGATAAAATAGCACTTAGAAATTCAGAAAACATCATTGATCTTATTGGTAAAATTGGTAATTCTGTTGATTATGCCAAAGATGTTACTCTAAGAAGAAAAAGCGCTATTCAGAATGCAAATACACAATTCAATCCCGATGAATGGGATGTTTACGAACTCGAGAATGTTAAAAATATAAATCAGCATGTTTCTCGCTGTAGCGGAGCTATTCCTGAAATTGAGGTTACAGGAAATTTTAATTCCATTTCCGACGAAGCCACTTCGACTTCAACTTTTAACAATACCTATTTCGGGGCTATAAACTCAAATTCGGAAGAAATTATCTCAAAAATATTTACGCTAAAAAATACCGGAAATACAAATTTGAATATCTCCGGCATTGAAATTGTAGGAATAAATGCAGATAATTTCACCTTAGATAACGATCTCATCACCAGCATTCTCCCCAATGATAGTATTAGTTTTAATATCGCTTTTCAAACAGTATCTTCCGGAATTAAAAATGCAACCATTAGAATTCATAATGATGATGCATCTGAAAATCCTTTTCAATTTCTAATACAAGCTGAAGGAACCGACATTAGTAATAGCCCTCTATTAATTTCGCAATATTACGAAGGTGATGGCAACGATAAATGGCTCGAAATTACAAACATTAGCCAAAGTGCTACTGCTCCAAATTTTTTCTATTTGGCATTATTCAGCAATGAAAAAGCAGAGAATCCTGTGGGTGAAAATCCGAATGTCAAAATAACACTTCCTATTTTACAACCGGGCGAAGTGGTAACATATAGAAGTACTCTATCTCCTTCCAAACCAATTTACGCATTAAACGGTAATGAAATCGCAACACAAATATGTCGGTTTAACGGTGACGATATCCTAGTAATTTCAACTACAGACGATGCAACTTGCTGGGAAAACAAGATAGATATTATTGGCAACAGCACGAATTGGGGAGAAAACAAAAGTTTTGTTAGAAAATATGGCTGCAACGAGAGCCTACCAAATACCGGGTTTTCTTTAAGCGATTGGATAGTTTTTGAAACCTCGGAAATTGATAATGCAAGTACCGGATTTAATTATGTTTTAGGACAACATTTTACCGGAAACACCACTTTTGAAAACACTAATACTTGGAACAACGGTTTCCCTGATATTTACAGAGATGTTATCATAGATAGTAATTATAATACTACTAGTTACTCCAACTTTGCTTCTTGCAATCTTACTATAAACACAGGTAGTATCTTGGACATTTATTCAAACAATTTTATTACAATTCAATCCAATTTATCCGTTAACGGAACTTTAAATGTATTGCATGAAGGCTCCCTTTTAATGCTTGACAACAATGGTTTGACAACCAATAACGGTGATATTAATGTTCATAAAACTACCACAATTATTAAACCATACGATTATACTTATTGGTCTTCTCCGGTAAAAACCGCAATTTTGGAAACTGTTTTTAATGCCTCCCCTCAAAATTCATTTTATGTTTTCAATACGAAAAACTATAGCGATTTGAATGACGACAGTTTTGATGATGACGAAAATGCATGGCAGCGAGTATCAGGACAAATGACTGCTGGCATAGGTTATACAGCCATGGCACCAAATACCAATCCGTTTCTCAATACGCAATCTGTAATTTTCACCGGTGAGGTAAATAATGGTATTGTTAATGTTCCTATTTATGTTAGTGCCAACACGAATAGCACAGCGGATGATTTCAATTTAATTGGAAATCCTTACCCTTCAGCAATTGATGCGGTCTCTTTTTTGAATCATACCTCAAATGCAACCGCAGTTGAGGGAACTATCTATTTTTGGACACATAACTCCTCCGTCGATCAAAACATCTATAGTTCTGATGATTATGCCGTTTATACCGTTGGTACCGGAGGAATTATGGCAGTTTCACAAGGACAAATTCCTACAAGAAAAATTGCTAGTGGTCAAGGTTTTCTAGTAAATGCTATTCAAGATGAAACCCTGATTTTTTCGAATGAAATGAGAATTGACAACGGGAACAATAACTTTTTTAAAGAGAGTAATTCAAAAGAAGAAAATCAAAAAAACGATACCAAAATCTGGTTGAATTTACACAATGATAGTGGTGCTTTTAACCAAATATTAATTGGCTTTTTGGAAGATGCAACTGATGCCATTGAACAAAAATTTGACGGCTTGCGATTTGACGGTAATAGTTTTGTTTCTTTTTATTCAATCGCCGAAAATAAAAATCTTGCCATTCAAGGTACTAAAGCATGGCAAGACGATATGGTTATTCCATTGGGCTTTTCCTCAAAAATAAAAGAGAAAATTACTTTAAAAATTAGCATTGATCATATCGAAGGAAAATTAGCTGATAAAGAGGTCTATTTACAAGATAATCTGTTGAATAAAATACACAACCTGCAATTGGAAGACTATGTTTTTGAAACTGAATTTGAAGGAAAATTCGATGATCGTTTTTCAATGCGATTTAACCAACAAATCTTGAATACAGAAAATACAATCTCAAAAACAGATAGACTACTAATAAAAAATGAAACCGATTTTATATCTGTTACAACGCGAGAAAACAGCAAAATTAGAACAATAAAAATTTATGATATTTTAGGGCGAATAGTAATGAATCAATTAGTTGATGGTAATGAGTTACAGATTTCTAAGACCATATTTCATCAAAAAGGAGTTAATATTTTACATGTCAAATTAGACAATTCAAGGGTTTTGATCAAAAAAATAATGCCATAAAAAAAACCCGTTTATCTTAGATAAACGGGTTTTATGATATATTTACTTACCTTATTAATTTATCATCTTTGTCGTTAAACTGATATTTTAAATAGGGAAAAGCATCTCTAGGTATGATTTTAATCCACTTTTTGTATTTCAAAAACCACTGAACTTGAATTGATTTTAAACCTTTAGTAAGATGTGATGCAATAAAGGTGTGCACATGTAGTGATGTACCTTTTACATCTTTTTTCATTATTTTATCTAAATCGTTTTCAATCGTATCAATCAATAAAATTGACGCTTCAACTTCGGCTCCTAATTTATTTGGGTTTTCTTCATCTGTTTTAATGTTGCGTTCTGGTCGTACTCGTTGTCTTGTAATTTGTACTAAACCAAACTTACTTGGTGGCAAAACTTTATGTTTTGTTCTGCTTGATTTCATTTCTTCACGCAAATGATCATACAATTTTTTTCTATGTTCAGCTGTGTGCATATCAATAAAATCAATTACAATAATTCCACCCATATCACGAAGTTGTAATTGTCGGGCAATTTCAGAAGCAGCAATCATGTTTACTTCTAATGCAGTGTCTGCTTGCGAATTGGCTTTATTAGAACGATTACCACTATTTACATCGATAACGTGTAAAGCTTCAGTATGTTCTATAACCAAATAGGCACCTTTTTTCATTGAAACAGTTCGGCCAAAGGCAGATTTTATTTGCTTTTCAATGCCGTAATGATCAAAAATTGGTACTCTTGATTTATAATTTTTCGCAATAGATACTTTTTCCGGGGCAATTCTTTCTAAATAGTCCACTATTTCTTGGTGTAGAGATTCATCGTTAGTAATAATACTCGTAAATGAATCGTTAAAAACATCTCTTAAAATTGAGGAAGCTCTATTTAATTCGGAAAGTACTTTTTGTGGTGCTTGGGCATTCTGTATTTGTTTACACATATTTACCCATCGCTGCAAAGAATATTGTAAATCTTTATCTAAATCAGCAACTTTTATATCTTTAGCTACTGTTCGCAATATAACCCCGAATCCTTTTGGCTTAATGCTTTGTGCAAGCCTTTTCAGTCTTTCTTTTTCTGCTGTATTTGTAATTTTTTGTGATACAGACACTCGGTCTGAAAATGGCACTAAAACCAAATATCTTCCTGCAATAGAAAGTTCTGAACTAATTCGTGGTCCTTTTGTAGAAATAGGTTCTTTTACAACTTGAACCAGTAAATTTTGACCCGCTTTAATTGCTTCGTCAATTTTACCGTTTTTATCTATATCCTTTTCAAAAGGAAAATCTTTTAAAGTGAATTCTTTTCTTTTACCTGTGCTTACTTGTTTCGTGAATTTCGTTAATGAGGATAATTGCGGACCTAAATCATGATAATGCAAAAAGGCATCTTTTTCACTTCCAACATTTACAAATGCTGC
>RCMY010004609.1_pt1 | contig 11869 bp, 13 predicted proteins | sample 2041341 | NCBI WGS metagenome assembly RCMY01 (sample SAMN09708234, study PRJNA481090) | Marine sediment metagenome, whole genome shotgun sequencing project.
ATCGACGAGGTCACCGGCGCTGGCGCCCTGCGGTTCGCGCAGACCGAGTTCGGCCTGCGCCATCGCCCAGCCAGGCTGGTCGCCGGCCAGGGGCGCGAGGATTTCGATCGCTTTATCGTGGTTGCCCTGGGCAACGTGCGAGACGCCCAGTACCAGCAGCGCCAGCGGATGGTCGCCGACCGCCTTGATGATTTCCGTGGCCTGCTCGGCCGCCAACGCCGGATCGCTGGGCAACAACCGGGACGCGTGCGCGAGCGCGGTCTCAAGCGAAGCGGTAGCTTCAGGCGCTTGGTTCATTCAGGTTCCCGGTGGTCCGGCCGAGAGTACGTCCGGCGCGGGTGGCCCGCAAGGGGGCCGGGGGCTGCCGCGAGCTATTGATCTTGCCTTGGCTTTTATAGGAGCGACGCAAGTCGCGATCAGGAGTTCCGGGATACCTGATCGCGACTTACGTCGCTCCTACAACGGCAAGATGGCTTCGGATCAGTCGTCGTCGGGCCAGCGGATCGTCGGGGTGCCCGAGTCTTTCGGCTTTGGCATGGGCTGCACTGCAATTGCATTCCAGACCTTGAGCGCATCGACGGTGGCGGCAACGTCATGCACGCGCAGCAGCATCGCGCCGCGTTGCGCGGCGATCAGCGCTGCGGCGACGGAGCCATGGATGCGGTCGTGCGGGTTGTCTCGACCGGTCAGGTCACCGATGGTTTTCTTGCGCGACATTCCCGCCATCACCGGCACGCCCAACTCGGCAATGCGCTGCAATTGCGCCAGCAGGATGAGGTTGTGTTCGCGGGTCTTGCCGAAGCCAAAACCCGGGTCGACGATGATCTTCTTCTTGTCGATGCCGGCCATCTCGGCGGCGAAGATGCGTTCGGCCAGGAACCGGTGCACGTCGCCGACGACATCGTCGTACTGCGGCGTGTCCTGCATCGAGCGCGGCTCGCCCAGCATGTGCATCAACACCACCGGCACGCCCAGCGCGGCCGCGACGTCGAGCGCGCCTTCGCGGCGCAGCGCATAGACGTCGTTGATCATGCCGGCGCCGGCGGCGACTGCAGCACGCATGACTTCCGGTTTGGAGGTGTCGATGCTGATCGGCAGCGAGGTTTCATTTGCCAGACGCTCGACAACATCAATGGTGCGGCCCAGCTCTTCGTCCAGCGTGACGTCAGCGGCTCCGGGGCGCGTGCTCTCGCCGCCAATATCCAGCGCATCGGCGCCCTCCCCGGCCAGCTGCAATCCGTGCGCGATCGCCGATTCGACATCTGCATGCAGGCCGCCATCTGAAAACGAGTCGGGCGTGGTGTTGATGATGCCGATGATGCGCGGGCGATCCAGCCTGAGCGGGCGGCCGGCACAGTCGAGTTGCGGGACGGTGTCGAACATCACTGCTTGCCGTTTTGCGGTGGTTTGCGACTGGCGGAGATGGCCATCAGCAAGGAACCCATGCCGGCACCGATGCCGACGCCCATGGCCATGTCGTGCATCGCTGCACCGAAACCCGCGCCGATGGCGATACCAATCGCCATCCAGGATCCGGAAGACAGTGGTTTACAAAATTTCATGGAATGACTCCCGATGAGATGCATGGTCGGCTGGATGCAGGTCACAGGCAATCGTACTGCGACGTCTTGCCTGGCGCCTGTCGTCCTGTCCAAGCACGATTGTTTTCCTGAGCGTAATTAGCCTTTAGCCCCCGCGAAGGCGGGGGGAAGGATCTGCTTGTCTCAGAGATGGCTTTAGCAGAGGGCTATCCGATGGCAAGGGCTCGCGGCTGAAACCGCTCCTACAAAAGCGGGTACAGCAGATCCTTCGCTGCGCTCAGGATGACAGTCTGGAAGGATGACCGTTTGGATGGATGACCGCTTGGATGGATGACCGCTTGGATGGATGACCGCTTGGATGGATGACCGCTTGGATGGTTGACGGCACTGGGACCGGCCGCCATCAGGACGACAACATGCCGCCTTATAAAAAAGGACGGCCGAAGCCGTCCTTTGTGACATCCGTATTGCGACGTCGCTCAGGTCTGCTCGGCAGGTCCGCCGATCACGATCGGCTTGGGCAGATCCGTGGCCGGGCCGCCCTTGGTCCAGCCCTTCGGCGGTGGCGGGTCGCGCTCTTCCATGATCGCGTCGACCTGCGGGGCGTCGATGGTCTCGTACTCGAGCAGCAGCTTGGCCATCGCGTGCAGCTTGTCGATGTTTTCGGTCAGCAACGTGCGGGTGCGGTTGTAGGCCTTGTCGAGGATGTCGCGCACGACTTCGTCGATCTTGCGCGCGGTGTCGTCGGATACGCTCTTGTGCTGGGTGACCGAGCGGCCAAGGAACACCTCGTCGTCTTCCTCGCCAAACGTGATCGGACCCAGCTCGGACAATCCCCACTTGGTGACCATGTTGCGCGCCATCTTGGTCGCGCGCTCGATGTCATTGGAGGCGCCGGTGGTGACCTTGTCGTCACCGAAGATCAGTTCCTCGGCAACGCGGCCGCCGTACAGCGAGGCCAGCTGCGACTCGATCGCGGTGCGGTTGTAGCTGTACTTGTCGCCTTCTGGCAGGTACATGGTCACGCCCAACGCGCGACCGCGCGGGATGATGGTGACCTTGTAGACCGGGTCGTGCTCGGGCACCAGGCGGCCAACGATGGCGTGGCCTGCCTCGTGGTAGGCGGTGAGGGTTTTTTCTTCCTCGCTCATCGCCATCGAGCGGTTTTCGGTGCCCATCATGATCTTGTCGCGGGCCTTGTCGAAGTGCTCCATGCGCACGTTCTTGCCATTGTCGCGGGCCGCGAACAGCGCCGCCTCGTTGACCAGGTTGGCAAGGTCGGCGCCGCTGAAACCGGGCGTGCCGCGCGCGATCACCATTGGCTCGACGTCGTCGGCCAGCGGCACCTTGCGCATGTGCACGCGCAGGATCTGCTCGCGACCACGCACGTCTGGAAGACCAACGACCACCTGGCGGTCGAAACGGCCCGGGCGCAGCAGCGCCGGATCCAGCACGTCGGGCCGGTTGGTCGCGGCGACCACGATCACGCCTTCGCCGCCTTCGAAACCATCCATCTCGACCAGCAACTGGTTGAGGGTCTGCTCACGCTCGTCGTGACCGCCACCCAGGCCGGCACCGCGATGGCGGCCGACGGCGTCGATCTCGTCGATGAAGATGATGCACGGCGCATGCTTCTTGGCCTGCTCGAACATGTCGCGGACACGCGAAGCGCCGACACCGACAAACATCTCGACGAAGTCGGAACCGGAGATCGAGAAGAACGGCACCTTGGCCTCGCCGGCGATGGCCCTGGCCAGCAGCGTCTTGCCGGTACCCGGCGGGCCGACCATCAGCACGCCGCGCGGGATCTTGCCGCCGAGCTTCTGGAAACGGCCGGGGTCACGCAGGAACTCGACCAGCTCGGACACTTCTTCCTTGGCCTCGTCGCAACCAGCGACGTCGGCGAAGGTGATCTTGGTCGAATCCTCGTTGAGCAATTTCGCGCGTGATCGCCCGAAACTCATCGCACCCTTGCCGCCACCCTGCTGCATCTGGCGCATGAAATAGATCCAGATGCCAATGAACAACAGCCACGGCGCGATGTTGAGCAGGATCACCCCCAGCGACAGGCCGCTGGACGGCGGCGCCTGCACGGTGGTGACCTTGTGGTTGAGCAGGTCGTTGACCAGGTCGCGGTCGCTTGGCGCATAGGTGGTGAACTCGGTGCCATCCTTGCGCTTGCCGTGGATGGTGGTGCGGTCCTCGCTGATCTTGACCTCAGAGACGCGGCTACCCTGCACCTCCTGCACGAACTGGTCGTAGGTCAGCGGCTGGGTGGCGGCGCTCTTGGGGCTGAAGCTTTGGAACACGAGCAGCAGCACCACCGCGACGACGACCCACAACAGCAGGTTCTTGGCCAGATCGTTCATGATTTGTTTTGCTTATCCTTTCATCTGTGTGAGCTTGCCCTGCGCCAGGGCATAGACTTCCGGCGATCGCTTGCGCGAGGCCGCTGGTTTGCGGATCGCCACTTTGGCATAACGCCGTCGCAGCTCGCGCACGTAATCGTCAAACCCCACGCCCTGGAACAATTTGATCAGCAACGCGCCACCGGGCTTGAGGTGGTGGTCGGCAAAGTCCATCGCCAATTCGGCCAGGTGCATGATCCGCGGCTGGTCGACTGCATCCATACCACTCTTATTGGGGGCCATGTCGGACAGAACAAGGTCCACGGGACCCCCGTCCAGCATCGCCTCCAGTGCTGATAAGACCGCATCCTCCCTGAAATCCCCATGAAGGAAGTCGACCCCGGCGATCGGGGGCATCTCGAGGATGTCCAGGGCGATGATGCGCCCGGGCTCGGTCTTGGCGCCGGCATCCAACGCCTGCCGCACCCATTGCGACCAGCTGCCGGGTGCCGCGCCCAGGTCCACGACCACCATGCCGGGCTTGAGCAGGCGGTCGCGCTCGACCAGTTCCTCGAGCTTGTAGACCGCGCGCGAGCGCATCCCGTCCGCCTGCGCCTTCTTCACGTAGGGGTCGGAAAAATGCTCCTTGAGCCAGCGTTGGCTGGACTTGCTGCGGGTCGCCATACGGCTATCGAAAAGACCGGTGTTGCGGGTCGCCATGATACCCTGAACCCCCGAATTTTCCTGATGCGTGCCCCGCATGTCGACCGTCCTGACCTCCTCCCAGGCCCGTTTTTTGCGCGGCCAGGCCCATGATCTCAAGGCGTTGCTGCAGGTTGGCGGCAAAGGCATCGGCAAGACCCTGGTCACCGAGCTCGATGGCCTGCTGGAGCACCACGAATTGGTCAAGATCAAGATCGCCGCCGAGGATCGCGAGGCGCGCGACGCCATGATTGCCGAGCTGGCCAAACGCAGCGATGCGTCACTGGTGCAACGCATTGGCCATATCGCGGTGCTGTATCGGCCGAGCAAGGACAAGCGCCGGATCGTGTTGCCACGGTCGTAGCGCTTACTTCTCCCTGCAAAGCGGGGGTGAAGAGGAGCGATTGCGAGCCACTGGCTCGCGCGACGATGAACGCCTGAGCGCTGTGCGCGAAGGCCGGGCGCGCAGCGAGGTGCCCAAAGGGCGGATGAGGGGCGCTCTTGTGAGAACATCTCATTACCCATGCAACTGACTCTCGAACGCCCCGACTACGATTACTTCCTGCGCGCTGCGGACGACAGCTCGGCGCTGGTCAACGACCGCACCCTGCGCAACAGTTTCATCATCGCGCCCGATGCGCTGGTCGAGGACTGGCCTGTCACCGATCTCACCGCGCTTGCGGTTGCCGATTTGGAGCCCCTGCTGGCTCTCAAACCCGAGGTGATCGTGCTGGGTTGCGGCACGACGCAGGCATTCCCGCCGCCGCAAACCCTGGCCGCATGCCTGTCCCACGGCGTCGGACTGGAAACCATGACCAATGGGGCCGCCGCGCGGACCTACAGCGTGCTGGCCAGCGAAGGCCGGCGCGTGGTGGCAGGGTTTGTGTTTGCGTCAACTGGGTCCTGACCTGCTTTTCCGCCGGTTAACGGCAGCACCAGAACCCAACGGTGGGACGCGCCGGCCCTACACCAGCGCCAGCAGTCGGCCAATCCCTAGGTTGATTGCCAGCCCGCCGGTCATCAGGAAAACAAACAGCGTGGTCGCCAGCAGCAGCGGCCGCACGCCAGCCTGGCGGATGGCGCCAACATGGGTCCGCAACCCCAACGCCGACATCGCCATGGCCAGCAACACGGTGTCGAGCAGCACCAGCAAGTGCTGCAAGGCGTCCGGCAGCAGGTGCAGCGAATTGAATCCACTCACCAGCACGAAGAACACGGCGAACCACGGGATATCGATCCGCTTTTCGCCGACGCCATCGTCGGCCCGGTTGCGGCCCAGGCGCCAGGACAGCAGCAGCAGGAACGGCGCCAGCAGCATCACCCGCAACATCTTTTCGATCACCGCAGCCGACTCGGCCTGGGCACCGACCGCCTTGCTCGCGACGACCACCTGGGCAACTTCATGGATGGTCGACCCTGTGAAGATGCCAAACGTGTGCTGGTCCAGGCCCAGGTATGGGTACAGCAACGGGTAGATGAACATCGACGTCGTACCGAAGACGACTACGGTGGCGACCGCGACCGACACCTTGTGCGCCTGGCCGCGCACCACCGGCTCGGCGGCCATTACCGCTGCGGCACCACAAATCGCGCTGCCCGCGCCGATCAGCATCGCAGTCTCGCGGTCCAGCTTGAACACGCGCGTCCCCAACCAGACCGCCAGCATGAACACGCATCCCACCACCGTGATGGCGATCAGGATGCCCGATAGGCCGACGCCGGCAATGTCCTGGAACGTCACCCGCAGGCCATAGAGCACGATCCCGGCGCGCAACAGCTGGCCCTTGGAGAAATCCACGCCGGCGGCGGTGCGCGTGGCGATAGCCGGAAACACCGTGTTGCCGATCACGATGCCCAGGACGATCGCCAAGGTCAGCGCGCTCAATCCGAGCGCCCTCAAGGCCGGCACGGTGGCCAACGCCATGCCAGCCGCGGCGATGGCGGCCGACAGCAGCAGGCCCGGCCACATCGCGGGCTTTTCGGAGACGGTTGTTGGACCAGAAGGCTGGGGACGATCGGAGTCGGCGGCGGCGTGCATGAAACGGGGCTCCATTGACGATGTCGCCAGAATGGCCAGCTGACATCAATGAGTCCAACACATATAATTCATCTTTCGATGAATTCAGCTCATGCATCTGAACCTGCACCAGCTGCGCATGTTCAAGGCCGTGGTCGAACACCAAGGGTTCACGCGCGCCGCCGAGCACTTGTTTGTCACGCAGTCGGCGGTGTCCAAGGGCATCCGCGAGCTTGAGCACCAACTCGACCTGCCATTGATAGAGCGCCAGGGCCCGCACGGCGGGATCGTGCTGACCGAAAACGGCCAGGCGCTGTACGAGCATGCACGTGCGATCTTCGCGATGGAGCAGGCGGCAGTCGAGGACATGCACGAGCGCATCGGGTTGCGTCGCGGTCGCCTGCGCATCGGCGCCAGCACGACCGTTGCGGCCTACTGGCTACCCGCCCCGATCGCACGTTTCACGCAGGCCCATGGTGGCATTGAACTGGCACTGGTGGTCGCCAATACCGCGCACATCGGCCAGTCAGTGATCGACGGCGACCTCGACATGGCCTTCGTCGAGGGCGTGGTCGAGGATTCACGTATCGAAGCAACCGTCTGGCAGCGGGAACCACTGCGCCTGGTCGTGGCCCGGGCTTCGACGTTGGGTGCGCGCAGCCGTCCTTCAAATGCGCAACTGGCGCAGCAGACCTGGCTGATACGCGAGATGGGCTCGGGCACGCGACAGGTGACGCAGGACTTCCTCGCGGCGCGTGGCATCTCGCCACGACGCACCATCGAGATGGGCAGCAACGAAGCAATTGCCCAGGCCGTGGCCGAAGGCGCCGGCATCTCTTTGCTGCCGGCAGCCGTGGTCGGGGATCTGGTCACGATCAAACGCGTGCGCAGCGTCGCCGCCGGACCCGGCGCCGACCTCACCCGCCCGCTCTATTGGCTGGAGCTGGCCGGCCGGCCGAGGCCGCCGGCGCTGCAGGCTTTCATCGAGACGCTAGCCGCAACTTGATTCGTACGGATGGCAAGAACGCATCATGCCGACCTGGACATGCTGGCTTGGGCATGTCGGTACGGAATCTCTGCGGGCATTGCTACGGACGCTCGCTTGGCCGCAACAGTTGCATTGGCTGCACCGCGCCAGAAATTATCCGCAGGCGTCCTGCCCACGGAAGTGCTCCGTCCGGTCGGTCCAACCTGTCAGCCCGCTCGGCATCCGGATCTGGATCCACCAGGTCGATTCGGGCATCAAAATACGTTGGCCCCAGCAAGTGCCGTCATCGACACAACCAATGAAGCCGCCCTCGCCATTGAGCAGGAAAGCCGCCGACTCATCGCGCATCGCACCACCGTGCCAAAGCCGGAAAAAGCCTTCGCCCAGTTCGGTATAGACCAGGACGATTTCGCCCGCCCGATAGTGTTCGTCCGTATCAGGGCTGTCGTAATCCTTCAGGATCTGCAGCACGCCCGGACGCGAGATGACCACCTGCCCGGTGACTGCCTGCACCTTCGACCCCTTTGCAGCGGAGCCAACCACTGCCGCTTCCGGGTCGGGCGAAGCACGCAACTCGACATCCTGCTCCACGCCCCACTCGCCGTACGTGCAGCATTCAAATGGGCAGGCGCCCTGGTCGACGTAGGAGGCGGGGGCAACCGCCTGTCCAGCCCACGCAGCCCCGGCAAGACAACAGGTAAGCAGGGCCAGCGGCGTGAGGTATGCGCGAATCCGGTTCATGGGCAACTCCGATGATCGGTCAGGCAAGCACTGTAGCGGATCGATTGACGGGTCGTCGTGGCGAACCTGGAAGGCAGCATGCCGGGACTTCGTCCTGCTAACGTCGTTGCTTATGCAGGAGCGGCTTCAGCCGCGAGCTCTTGATCTGCTTCGACTTTTGTAGGAGCGACGTAAGTCGCGATAAGGATCCCGGATAGCAATCGCGACTTACGTCGCTCCTACAAAGGCAAGACAAGCTCAAAAGCTCGCGGCTGAAGCCGCTCCTACAACCGCCTTGCGTGTTGTCAGCGGTTGGGGAGGTACGCCAGCGGGTCCACTGGCTTTCCGTTGAAACGGATCTCGAAATGCAGCATGTCGCGGGCGGCGCCGCTGTGGCCCATTTCGGCGATCTGCTGGCCGACTTTGATCATCTGGCCTTCGTTGACCATCCGCGAGCGGTTGTGTCCGTAGGCCGAGAGCCATTGGTCGTTGTGCTTGATGATCACCAGCTCGCCGTAGCCCACCAGCCCGGAGCCGGAATAGACGACCACGCCATCAGCCGCAGCGCGGATCGGCTGGCCGGCTTTGCCGCCAATGTCGATGCCCTGCTGGGTGGTTTCGTCGGCGACATAGCGCGACAGCAACGCGCCGTCGGCTGGCCACCGCCAGGTGAAGGGGCTGCTGGCAGGTGCCGGACGTGGTGGTGGGGTGCTGGTCGTTGCGCGCGCCACACTGGAGCGATCACGCGTGCTACTGCGACTGTTACTACCGCGACTGTTGCCACCCGGGTACAGCCGCAGCCGCTGTCCGGGATAAATCGTGTAAGGCGGCCGGATACCGTTCCATGCAGCCAGGTCGCGCGCGGCGATGCCGTTTTCAGTAGCGATGCGGTAGAGCGTCTGCCCGCGGCGTACCGTCGTCGTGACGCCGGGCTTGGCTGTGGAGGCATGGCCACTGCCCGAGCCGCGCACCACGTGGCTGTTGCCACAGGCGGTTAAGACAGCCACGAGCGACGCCAGCAGGACCAGGCGCCACATCGAATGCATACCTGCCTGCTTCAGGCCAGTCTGCTTCTGACCAGTCTGTTCCAGACTAACCAGCTTCGGACCCGCTAGTTCTTTGCTTGCCAAGCTCATCCCGTTTGCGCCCTCCATACCAGATACGCAATGACCGCCACCAACAACACCATCGCGGCCCAGCCGATCGGTTCGATGTAACGCCGCAGCGCCGCTTCAGCCCGCTCGCCGCCGATCTTGATGGCTAGCGCAATCAGGTAAACGCGCTTGCCGCGGCCAACAGCGATGCAGGCCAGGAACGGCAGGATCGGCACGCCGACGATGCCCGCGGCCCACGTTACCAGTTTCATCGGGATCACCGGCTGCAACGCTGCGACCAGCAGCGTCCCAAGCATCAGCCACCAATGCTGCTGCATGTCCACGCGTAGGGTGTCGACCCAAGTGCCGATCGTTTGCTGCATATGCGGGCTGAGCATCGGCTGCAGGATGTCGTAGGCGTAATGCCCCAGCGCATAGCCGACCAGCGAACCAGCCAGCGAGCCCAGCAGGCTCAGCGTGGCGAAGCGCAGCCCGCGACGCGGTTGCGACAGGCACATCGGCGCCAGCATCACCTCGGGCGCGATCGGAAAAATGAAAGCCTCGATGAAGCTCAGCCCGGTCAACAGCGATTGCGCGCGCGGGTGCGCCGCCCATTTGATCGCGCGTGCATAAACCGGCCCGAATAGCTTCATTGCGGTACCGCCCTGCTGGCGGTCATCGATCGGTCATGCCAGACAGTAGTGGCACGAACACGACCGCGCCCAGGTTGTGCTGCTCGATGTTGCCCTCGGCGTCCTTGCGCAGGCACAACAGCGATTGGTCACTGCTCGCACCCACGGGCGCGACCAGGGTGCCGCCGGGCGCGAGTTGCGCGGTCAACGCATCAAGCAGCTCCGGCGCGGCGGCGGTCACGACGATGCCGTCGTACGGGCCTTCCTCCGGCCAGCCGATGCGGCCGTCGTCATGCTTGCTGCGGATCTGCAGGCCAAGCTTGCGGAAACGCTTGCGTGCCTGGCGCAGCAGGTCGCCGATGCGCTCGACGGTGTGCACTTCCAGGCCCAGCGCGGCGAGGATCGCGCCCTGGTAGCCGGAGCCGGTGCCGACTTCCAGCACCCGCTTGGGTTGCGCGCCGTTTGCGAACAACGCCTCGGTCATCTTGGCCACGACCCAGGGTTGCGAGATGGTCTGGCCGTGACCGATCGGCAGCGCGGTGTCTTCGTAGGCGCGGGTGGCGAAGGCCTCGTCGACAAACAGGTGCCGCGGCACGGTGCGGATGGCATTGAGCACGCGCTCGTCCTGGATGCCGCCACCCGGATGGGTACCGGCACGCAGGCGGTCGATCAGGCGATCGCGCACGCGCTGCGAGGTCATGCCCATGCCGACGGCCTCGGGCTGCAGGCGCAGGCGGGCGGTCATGCCTTGTCCCCGGTCGCGGTTTGTCGTGGCTTGGCTTGTTGCGGCTTGGCTTGTTGCGGCTTGGCCTGTTGTGGCTTGGCTGCTTGCAGCGCCTCGGCCAGCCCATCGACCCAGCCGGCGACCTGCTCCAGCGCCTGGTAGCGGGTCAGGTCGACGTTGATCGGGGTGATCGAAATGTTACCAGTGCGCACGGCGTGGAAATCCGTGCCCGGACCGGCGTCATGGGCAGCGCCCGCGGCACCAATCCACCACCAGGTGCGTCCGCGCGGGTCCTCCTGCGAGATACACGGCTCGGCGCGATGGCGATTGCCCAGGCGCGCGACCTCGAACCCGGACACGTCTGCCCAGGCGATGTCGGGCACGTTGACGTTGAGGATGGTGTCGGCCGGCAGCGGATCGGTCTTCAGCCGGGCGATGATTTCGACTGCGGCACGCGCGGCGGTTTCGTAATGCTCGCCCTGGTGGTCGGTCGTGGCCAGCGACATGGCGATGGCGGGCAGGCCCAGGAAACGTCCTTCCATCGCAGCGGCGACGGTCCCTGAATAGATGACGTCGTCGCCGAGGTTGGCGGTGTTGTTGATGCCCGATACGACGATGTCGGGCTCTTGCTCCAGCATCCCGGTGATCGCGACATGCACGCAGTCGGTCGGCGTGCCATGGACACGCCAGGTCCGGTCGTCCACTTGCACGACCCTAACCGGGCTGTCGAGGGTGAGCGAATTGCTGGCGCCGGAGCGGTCACGATCCGGGGCGACGACCAGGACTTCGTGCCCGGCATCGCGCAGGCCCTGGGCAAGGATCTGGATGCCGGGGGCGTCGACGCCGTCGTCGTTGCTGACCAAAACGCGCATTGAGGTTCTGCTGTTCCCCGGACCACGTGGTGAGTAGTGCCCATGATAACGGATGCACCACTGCTTCCGCCGTGGCGTGGGCGCCGTGGTGCAGGAGACATCGCGGCACGCTAGGCTTGCGCCATGGGCAAGCGTCGCACGCCACCGATACCGCAAGACCCGATACCGCAAGACCCGGAACCGCAGCAAGACGATGATGCGGCGCTGTTCCGTGCTGCGATTGGTCCCGTG
>RCMY010004610.1_pt1 | contig 11867 bp, 15 predicted proteins | sample 2041341 | NCBI WGS metagenome assembly RCMY01 (sample SAMN09708234, study PRJNA481090) | Marine sediment metagenome, whole genome shotgun sequencing project.
GGTATGGACGGCGGCATGGACGAGAACTTCGCTCGACTCGACGCGCTCATTGCCTCGGGCGAGTTGGGCTAAGAGCTTTTGGTTTCGTCGTTGCCGACGGTGATGACGTCGCAGTAGGCAGAGGCGGCATGGGCGAGGCGCACATCCGCCGTGATCAGCGGCGACATCAAACGTTCGGCAAGGGCGACATACGAAGCGTCGTACGCACTGAAGTTCGCGCGCAACTCCCACACCCGGGCGAGCAGTGGTCGATGCCGACAGCGGAGCACGCGGGCGTTGGACCACGTTGCGATGAACTCATCGGCCTTCGAGGTGGAGAGTTCTCGACGGTGGACGAGTCTTCTCATGGCGCTCGCATACTCAATGTCGATGAGCTCCGGCGCATACAGAGCGGCGCGAGGAAAGCGCAATGAGCCTGACCCTCTCAGGATGTCGATCACTGCCGAGCAATCGATGACGAGGTTCACCGGATGTCGCCTCTGTTCTCCCGAATGATGTCGACGATCTCCTGCGTGCTGATGTTCTCCAGTCCCGGTAATGGTCCGCCGAGAACTTCCTGAAGAGATGTCTCGTGGCCAGCCAGCTCGCGTACTTTCAAGTTGCGGGCGAGATCCGTTAGTTCGCGTCGAAGGAATGCGGAGAGCGAGAGCCCCTCCCGCTCAGCGGCTCTGGCCAGTTGAGACTGTACGCCAGCATCAAGATTGCGAACTTGCACGGTGACTCCCATGGTTTAAGCGTAAATCAAACTCATGCAGAACGTCGAAAATGCATGCACATTGTCGATCAATTCCCATCATTTCGCACGTGGCGTACGACAGCTCAATGCGAGTCCGACGTTGGTGGGAAAGCTCCAAGCGTCGGCTTTGTGAGGGATCAGTCGCCGGGCGCGAGCACGAGCACGTCGCCGACCTCGCACTCGAGTGCCTCGCAGATTGCTCGCAGCGTGGAGAACCGGATAGCACGGGCACGGTCGTTCTTGAGGATGGAAAGGTTCACGATGCTCAAGTCCACGAGTTCGGCGAGTCGCGTGAGCGTCATCCCGCGCTCTTCAAGCAGTTCGTCCAGCCGGCAGCGGATGCCGGTGAGCTCGACATCCTCCGCCATCAGACCAAGCCTTCCGTGTCGCGTTGCAGTCGTTCACTCCGACGGAACGCGACAGCGACGGCGGCGAGAGCGAACCCGACGATCAGCGGCCAGCCGCCAACAGTGACCCCGAATGCTGGTTCAGGAAGGCCCGTCGTGGAGAATTCCTGAAAGAGGTACTCGCCAATCTCGGCGGAGGGTGTTCTTCCGGTCCCACTGGTGACCTCAAGCACCTGGCGTGAAGCGAGGCCGCCACCAATGTCCAGGAGTATCTGCCACGCAATTCCGCCAACAGTGATGGCTATCGCCGCCCACGTGGTCGCCCGCGCAAGCAGCGGGCGGAACGGCGAGCCGCCAAGAAGGCGGTGACACATCAAGGCGATCACTGCCGCGATCAGGACAAACGTGAGGCCCTGCACGGCATTGCCCGCAGCGAGAAGTATGCGCGCATCCATGCCGAGCCCGTCGACCATGACGTCAGCCACCGTGAAGCCGCCGCCGACGACGGATGCGGGTGGTACGGAATCGAGAGTGACCCACGGGTAGGTGCTCGGCCAGTACTGCTGCACGGGAAGCGCGACGGGCACTGTATTGCTCACGAGCGTCGCAATCGTGTTGATAATCACACCAATGAGCCCGAGGGCGGCATAGACCAGCGCGAGGAATCGGCCGACGAACAGAAGCGCCGGGCGGTGGCCACGCAGCGGATCAGCAGCATCCTTGTAGAGGACAACGACAGTTACGACGAGGCCAATAACGGCGACGATCGCGACGACAAGCCACCAGGGAACAACGAACATCAGATCAGTCCTCGCGTATCGCGCTGCATCCGTTCGCCGAACTGGAACGCGCTCGCCACGAGGAGAAGTGCGAAGCCCGCAATGACGGGCAGGAGGTCGAAGTGCATTTCAAGCGGGAACTGCACGGGGTCGAGGTGGAGTTCGTCGAGGGCGAGCCAGGTGGAGAACCCCAACATCCCCTGACTGAGCAGGCTGCCGATGGTGAGTGCCCCAGCCGCAAACCAGAAGGTGCGGGTGACGCTCGGGCCGAACGGCTTCCCTTTGTAGAGCCGCCAGCACAGGTAAGCAACGGAAAGCGCGAGGGCAACGAAGGCGAGCGAGCCCACCCCTGCGCCTGCGGCGAAAAGGATGCGCACTCCCGTACTGAGTCCGGCCATGGTTGTTGTGGCGGCCGTGAATTCTCCATTGAGTATCCGAGGGGTGCCCGTCGCCTCTGGGTCGCCGATGACACCGCCCGGCAGCGAGGCCGCGGCGGGCAAAACCATGTCGAAGCCTTCGCTCGTGAGTGCGGTGACAGCGGTTATCGCACCAGCCCCAAGCGCGACCGCCGCGAGTATGAGGGCGATGAATTGGATGGTGAGGAGGCCTACGCGGTCTGGCTTGGAAATCTCAGTCATGATGAACCTAACGATAATCGATAATAACGACAATCATTAACATAGCGATAATCGTTAAGCAATGCAACCACTTTTCGCGTTGTGATTTCCCAAATGAAGGCAATCGCACATCCGGATGCCGAAAACACTGGGCACGAACGTCGCGCGACGCCGCAATGCCTTCATTTGGCCAACCATGTTGGAGCGCACAGCAGTAACGCCCATGGCGAACAAGGGCAGTATCCACCAGCTTCGCTCGTTACTCTCTTTGTAAGGCACCACACCTGCACGGTGCCCGAGGAGATGTGAAATGTTCGAACGGTTTACGGATCGCGCCCGACGCGTGGTTGTTTTGGCCCAGGAAGAGGCCAAGATGCTCAACCACAACTACATTGGCACGGAGCACATTCTGCTCGGTCTCATTCACGAGGGCGAAGGGGTTGCCGCGAAGGCGCTCGAGTCGCTCGGTATTTCTCTCGACTCCGTGCGCGAGCAAGTCCAGGACATCATCGGTCAGGGGCAGCAGCAGCCCACCGGTCACATCCCGTTCACTCCGCGCGCCAAGAAGGTGCTTGAGCTTTCCCTGCGCGAGGCGCTGCAGCTCGGCCACAACTACATCGGAACTGAGCACATCCTGCTCGGCCTCATCCGCGAGGGTGAAGGCGTTGCAGCTCAGGTGCTCGTGAAGCTTGGCGCAGACCTGAACAAGGTGCGCCAGCAGGTTATTCAGCTACTTTCCGGCTACCAGGGCAAGGAGCAGGTGCAGGTCGGCGGTTCGAACGATCAGGCCGGCGCTCAAGCCGGTTCGCAGATTCTTGACCAGTTCGGCCTCAACCTCACGCAGGCCGCCCGCGACGGCAAGCTCGACCCCGTGATCGGGCGCGAGAAAGAGATGGAGCGGGTCATGCAGATCCTCTCCCGCCGCTCCAAGAACAACCCCGTACTTATTGGTGAGCCGGGCGTCGGCAAGACCGCCGTCGTTGAGGGTCTCGCTCAGGCGATTGTGCGCGGCGAAGTTCCGGAGACGCTCAAGGATAAGCAGCTCTACACGCTTGACCTCGGCTCGCTCATCGCGGGAAGCCGTTACCGCGGTGACTTCGAAGAGCGCCTCAAGAAGGTCACGAAAGAGATCCGCACGCGGGGCGACATCATCACGTTCATCGACGAGATCCACACGCTCGTGGGCGCTGGTGCAGCTGAGGGTGCAATCGATGCTGCCAGCATCCTGAAGCCGTTGCTTGCCCGAGGCGAGCTGCAGACGATTGGCGCTACGACGCTTGATGAGTACCGCAAGCACTTTGAGAAGGATGCCGCGCTTGAGCGCCGCTTCCAGCCCGTGCAGGTGCACGAGCCCACGCTCGCACACACCATCAACATTTTGAAGGGACTGCGCGACCGTTACGAGTCGTTCCACAAGGTGTCGATCACGGATGGCGCGCTCGTGTCCGCCGCGAACCTCGCCGACCGTTACGTCAGCGACCGTTTCCTGCCTGACAAGGCCATCGACTTGATCGATGAGGCCGGCGCTCGGTTGCGCCTGTCGATCCTTTCCGCTCCGCCTGAGCTGCGCGAACTTGACGACAAGATCGCAGGAGTGCGCGGCGAGAAGGAAGCGGCCATCGAGGAGCAGGACTTCGAGAAGGCTGCCGGCCTGCGCGACGACGAGAAGAAGCTGCTCGGTGAGCGGTTGCGTCTCGAGAAGCAGTGGAAGAGCGGCGAAGCCGGCACGACCGGAGTTGTAGACGAAGGCATCATTGCCGAAGTTCTCGCGGCTGCCACCGGCATCCCCGTGTTCAAGCTCACGGAGGAAGAGACCGCACGTCTCGTCTTCATGGAGAAGGCACTGCACGAGCGCGTCATCGGCCAGGAAGAAGCCGTCTCCGTGCTGGCCAAGACCATCCGCCGCACTCGCGCCGGACTCAAAGACCCGAAGCGGCCATCTGGTTCGTTCATCTTCGCCGGCCCGACCGGTGTAGGAAAGACCGAGCTCGCGAAGGCGCTCGCCGAGTTCCTGTTTGACGACGAAAATGCGCTCATCTCACTCGACATGAGCGAGTACGGCGAGAAGCACACTGTTTCGCGGCTGTTCGGTGCCCCTCCAGGGTTCGTCGGTTTCGAAGAGGGCGGCCAGCTCACCGAGAAGGTGCGTCGCAAACCGTTCAGCGTCGTGCTGTTCGATGAGATCGAAAAGGCGCACCCGGATATCTTCAACTCTCTACTTCAGATTTTGGAAGAGGGCCGGTTGACGGATGGCCAGGGCCGAGTCGTCGACTTCAAGAACACCGTGATCATCATGACCACGAACCTCGGTACGAAGGACATCACCGGCGGTCCGGTGGGCTTCCAGGTGGAGGGCGACGTTGCTTCCGACTACGAGCGCATGCGCGGCAAGGTTGTGGATGAGCTCAAGAAGCACTTCAAGCCCGAGTTCCTGAACCGTGTCGACGAGACCATCGTGTTCCCGCAGCTCAGCAAGCCAGAGCTTCTGCAAATCGTGGGGCTTTTCACGAAGCGCCTCGCCGAGCGGATGCTGGACCGCGACCTCACCGTCGACCTCACCGAACCAGCCAAGGAGCGTCTCATCGACATCGGGTTCGACCCGGCGCTCGGTGCGCGACCGTTGCGTCGCGCCATGCAGCGCGAGGTTGAGGACCGCCTGAGTGAGCGCATCCTCAAGGGTGAGCTCAATCCTGGCGATCACGTGAGTGTGGGCTTCGTCGACAACGAGTTCGTGTTCACGACGACCCGCCAGCTTGGTCGCGAAAAGATTGACGAGCTGGAGGCCGTAGAAGCGGGCAAGTAGAACCGTTCCCTGAGGCTCTCGAAGGGGGTAGCGTTATCGCCACCCCGTCAATCGCTAAGCTCGAACCATGACGTTCACTGTGCGCCCAGCCCGCACGAGCGACGTGTGGTTCATTCGCGAACTCGTCGAACCGCTCGTGCAGCGCCGCATCCTGCTCGGCAAGGAGACGGTCGTCTTCTTCGAGGCCATCCAGGAGTTTCGGGTGGCGGAAGCGCCAGACGGCGAGCCTATTGGCGTCGGTGCTTTGCATGTGATGTGGGAGGATCTCGCCGAGATCCGCACGCTGGCAGTGTCACCGTCGTGGCTGCGTCAAGGCGTGGGCCATGCCCTGCTCGGCCAGTTGGAGGAAGACGCTCGAGCGCTTGGACTTAGCCGTTTGTTTTGCTTGACGTTCGAAGTGGACTTTTTCGAGCGCGGTGGGTTCCAGCCGATGAGCGAGTCGGACATCGACCCAGAAGTGTATGCGGAGCTGGTGCGTTCACCGGATGAGGGTGTCGCCGAGTTCCTCGATCTCGCGCGCGTCAAGCCGAATACGCTCGGCAACACTCGCATGATCAAGAAGCTCAACTAACGGCACGCCGACGCCGCGAGGGGGTTACGGCGAGACCGCGTCTACCCTTGTGTCATGTCGACGTTTCGGACCCCTGTCGGCCCACAGCCGAGCAGCGTGTACTGGCGACGACGCATCGTCGTCGGCCTAGCGATCCTTGCCGTCATTGTGATCATTTTGCTCATCTTTTTTCAGCCAAAGGGTGCGCCTCCTTCGACTCCGAATGCGAACGAGACGACGGAGCCGTCAACGCCATCCACGAGCGCTCCGAAGGACCCCCAGGAACCGTGCGCTCCCGGAGTCGTTGACATCACGGCGGCCACCGACAAGTCGTTGTATGGCCCGGGAGAGAACCCGCAGATCACTCTCACCGTCACCAATAAGGGCGCTGCCGCGTGCACGATCAACGCAGGTACCGCCCAGCAGGAGTACCTCATCACGAGTGGTGCTGAACTGTACTGGAACTCGAAGGACTGCCAGTCGGATCCCGTCGATGCCCCCGTTGTGCTGCAGCCAAACACACCGGTATCGACGGCTCCGCTTACGTGGGAACGCGTGCGTTCGTCGCCGTCGACGTGTGAGGGTGATCGCACTCCAGTTCCTGCAGGCGGTGCGAGCTACCACCTGAATATCAACCTGGGGGACCTCAAGTCGAATGACGTGCAGTTCATCCTGAACTAGCGCGCGCTCCTCAGGAAGCGGGTATCAAAACTCGGGAACGTCCGTGCGTGTTGATTTGCCCGACTCGCTCGACGGAAATGCGAGCGCGAGGGCGTCGAGCAGGTGCCCGGAGCCAGCATCCAGCACCGTGTCGAATCCGAGCCGTTTCGCTTCGGCGATGCGCTGCTTCGCGTTGGAGACCGGGCGAATCTCGCCGGCAAGGCTAATTTCGCCGACCGCGGCGAGCGTGGCGGGCAGAGCCTTGTCCTTGAAGGCGCTCACGAGGGCCAGCGCGATGGCAAAGTCTGCGCCTGGTTCTGTCACTCGGATGCCGCCAACGGTCGACACGTACACATCGCACTTTCCAAACTCGAGTTTGGCGCGCCGCTCAAGAACCGCCAGCACCATGGCCACGCGGGACGAGTCGACTCCGTTGACGACGCGCCTGGGCTGTGGCGCTTGCGTGGGCACAATGAGCGCTTGAACTTCGACGGGGAGCGAGCGTCGGCCTTCGACGGCGACCATGACGCAGGTGCCGCTCACTGCTTGGCGGGTGCGGCTCAGAAACAGCCCGCTTGGGTCGGCCACTTCGGCGATGCCGTCCCCGGTCATTTCGAAGCAACCCACTTCGTCGGTGGGTCCGAACCGGTTCTTTTGCGCGCGAATGAAGCGCAACGCCGTCTGCCGGTCGCCTTCGAAATGGCACACGACATCCACGAGGTGTTCGAGCAGGCGGGGCCCAGCAATGGAGCCATCCTTGGTGACGTGGCCGACGAGCAGCACGGGCAGGTTGCGGTCTTTCGATACGCGAATCAACGTTGCCGCAACTTCGCGTACTTGGGACGGGCCGCCGGCTAGCCCTTCACTCAGCGAACTCGACACGGTTTGCACGGAGTCGACAATCAGTAGCTGAGGTTTCACTTCGTCGATCTGGCCTAGGACGGTCGCAAGATCCGTCTCGGCGGCGAGATACAGATTCCCCTGCAGCGCACCCGTGCGCTCTGCGCGCAAGCGCACTTGGCTGGCAGACTCCTCCGCCGTGATGTACAGCACGCGCTGGCCGTTTTGCGCGGCGCGGCTCGCCACTTCGAGCAGGAGCGTGGACTTTCCAACTCCAGGTTCGCCGCTCAGCAGCACGGTGGCCCCTGGCACGATTCCGCCGCCGAGCACGCGATCGAATTCGCCGATTCCGCTTGGCCAGTGTGCGACATCCGACGCGCCGATTTCGGTGATGGGTCGTGCTGCGCGGTCGTCTGAAACTCGCACCGGCTTCATGGATCGCTGGATGCCGGTGCTCGCGGCGGCATCTACGACCGATCCCCAAGTTTGGCATTCGCCGCAACGCCCCACCCATTTGACGCTTGTCCAGCCGCACTCAGTGCAGCGGAAGTCGGTGGTGGGGCGAGCCATGCTTACAGACTAGGGCTGGCCTCTGACTCTCGGTGACGTTGCTATCAGTTCCCGACTAGCTCTTCGGCTTCCACGATACGGCTGCGGCATGCAACCACACCAGCATGACGGTGACTCCGATTCCGGCCAGAATTCCGGCCACCGCGAAGTGCGCAGCAGGGTCGACGGGAGAAACACCGTAATATTCTGGGTTCTGGATTCCGGTCAGTGCGGAGACCGCTCCGCCGGCGAGGCAGACGATGGCGATGATCAGCAATGCCTTCAGGAAAGGGTTGGTCTGTGCAGTTGGCGCCGGGAGTGGCCGTGGAGTCATTCTCGAATCATATTGATTGTGTCAGTGGAGTGAAATGGTGACGCGGTTTCTTTTCACGTCAGTTCAGGCAGCCGCGCGTTGTGTACTAAACTCGTCCCCGGTACCGTGTCCGAGCGGCCGAAGGTACAACTCTCGAAAAGTTGTGTGGGTTAACGCCCACCGTGGGTTCAAATCCCACCGGTACCGCCACAAAGCCTTGTTGATCAGGGTCGATTCGTTTTAGGTCGTGAAGGGGACGGCCGAGACGCGTTCGAGGCTGCCGAGGTCGAACGTATAGCCTGCTCGAGACCTGTCGACCCCATGAGGTCTCACCCGAACACCTCTTCATCAGGCGACGCTGCGATGATTGACGTACGTCGAACTCGGTTTGAGTCGTTGAGTCGTTGAGTGCCCTTGACGCTTTATAGACCCAGAGTTCGTCCAAAAAATGATCGCAACCAAATATTGAAATGCATCGATGTATAAGTAGAAAGTAGACATCGATATATGGAGAACCCATGATGATGAACCTGCAGCGCGCGCCTCGCTCCATCACGGCCAGGCTCAGCGGCGATCTGGCTGCGGCAATCAAGGTCGACCTCGTGCTTCCGAGCACAGGAGTGTGCAGCACTTTGCTTGCGGAGAAGGAGCTCGCTTGTTGCGCGTAGTTACCATTCGAGCGATGCTTCCGGAGGACTGGCCACAGGTTGAGGCGATCTACCGCGAGGGAATAGCCACCGGCAACGCGACCTTTGAAGAGAACCCACCCACATGGGAAGCGTTCGACGCTGGAAAGATCGATGTTCGCCTCGTCGCGGTGGACGGGGACGCCATTCTCGGTTGGGCGGCTGCCTCGCAGGTGTACATCCGATCCGTCTACTGCGGAGTCATCGAGAACTCCGTGTATATTGCCTCTGCAGCGAAAGGCCGCGGCGTGGGTTTCGACCTGCTCAAAGCCTTCCTCGCGGAAGCAGAGGACGCGGGCTACTGGACCGTTCAGTCGAGCATTTTCCCTGAAAACGGCGCCAGCATCTCCTTGCACGAGAAGGCGGGGTTTCGCATCGTCGGCCGGCGCGAAGCAATTGCATTCATGACCTATGGGCCATACGGCGGCACGTGGCGCGACACGCTCCTCGTCGAATGGCGTAGCGCCAAACACAGAAACGATTGAGCCGCCGCCACCTGAGGGGGTATGGCTAGGGAAAGGATTTGGGCTGCCCGCGGCTGAGGCCGCTTCGTCTCTACCCTCTCAGCGCACTCTCAACACACGCGGTTAGGGTCATTCCGCACCGGCTGGGTTCCACCGATGTCTGCTCAGGAAGTGAATTTGAGAACTGTTCGCCCCCTTCTTACACGGCATCGCAACGCGACCGTGCGGTGGCGTGCGCCTTGGCGCGGTCATGCCAAGCTCTCGATTGCCGCGAGTGCCATCGCTTTCGCGTTCGTCGCGGTCACCGCGGTTGCCCCGCCCGCCCCAGCGACGGCGAAAGAGCTTCTCAACGCATACAACGACCGTCACGCGCAAACAATCACGGTGATGTCGACCGTCGTTGCCACCCCTGTGGCCCGTGATGGCTATTCGACATCCCCCGGAATTCCGCAACTTGCCCGGCACGGAACCAACTACGACTGGGCGAAAATCGTGCTCATGAAGGGTGGCTGGCCGGTCACCGAAAACAATGTCACCGTCTTCACGCGGTGGATGCGTCAGGAAAACGGACCCAACAACTGGTGGAACCGCAACAACCCCCTCAACAACGGTTGGGGTTCTGGCGGTGGCGGTGGGACCGGCAGCTACGTGAGCCTCATTGCTGCCGCAGAGAATGCCGCAAACGCGCTGCACGGTCACTCTGGTTACGCGGCGATCATCGCGGCGTTCGCGGCAGACGCGCCCACCGAGGTAACCGAGCGTGCTATTTGGGATTCGCCCTGGGCCTCCGGGCACTACGCGAATGGGGCGCACTGGCACTACTCGCCGGTGAAGGAGTTCACGGCACCTGCGGGCGCCTGGGGCTAGGGTGCACAAACGCAAACAGTGGCAGTATGTCGTGCGACGTTCCTGGCACGGTTTCATCCGCCACCGCGGTATCGACTCCGCGGCGACCCTCGCATTCTTCGCAGCACTCACCGCTTTTCCCGCATCCCTCGCGATCGTTTCCGCGCTCGCCCTCGGGCAGGGTAAAGATGGGGCCGTGAAATTCGTGCTCGACCTCGTGGGTAGTCTCACGCGCGAAGAAACAGTCGAGTTGGTGCGAGATCCGCTCACCCAGTTGTTCTCCATCGGCAACCCTGCCGTCGCGCTGACTTTTGGCATCGTGTTGAGTGTGTGGTCGATGTCGAGTTACGCGACCGCGTTTGGCCGGGCAGCCAACAGTGTGTATGAGATAAGGGAGGGGCGCAGGTTTCTGAAGTTCCGCGGGCTCATGCTTGTGCTCTCAGTCTTTTTGCTCGCCGCCTTCGCAGCGGTTGTCGTTCTTCTTACCACCACTCATGACGCGGCTGAAGTGTTCGCACACGCTCTCGGCCTCGGTGAGCCGTGGGTGAGCGCATGGATGATCGGACGCTGGCCTGTACTGCTTTTCGTGCTCACGCTCATCATCGCTGTGCTTTTTTATGCGACTCCCAATGTGCGGCGCGAAACGCGACGTTGGGTGGGAGTGGGTGCTCTGTTCGCGATCATCGTGTGGGGTGCAGCGACCGCAGTTTTTGCGCTCTACGTTTCGACGGTGTCCAACTATGACCGCGTGTACGGCTGGTTGGGTGGCGCTCTCGCCCTGCTCGTGTGGATATACATCAGCAACCTGGCCCTCGTCGCCGGCCTCGAAGTTGATGTCGAGCTTACGAGAGTGCGTCAACTGCGCCGAGGTATCGAGGCGGAGGCTGGCGTGAAGCTGCCGCTGCGGGACACGACGAGAAACCTGATACTCGCCAGGCGGCTCGCTCAGGATGAAGCGGAAGGCAAAGCGATCCGCAAAGCCATGGACCGCGAGCGGAACGCCGACTCCTGACCGGTGTACGGGCCCGCGGACAGCTCACATCTGCGTGTCGCTTGACGCAGGTAATCTAGCGTGGTGGAACATCCTCTCGTCCTGGAACCCAACGACCCGCGCCTTGAGCGTGTGCGGGCGATGTGCATGGCGTATCCCGATGTTGTAGAGGTTCAGTCGTGGGGCCGACCCACCTTCCGAGTGGCGAAGAAGATCTTTGTCGTGGTCGGCTCGGGCATGGATCGCCCGCACTCCATCATTTTCAAACCGGATGCCGAAGAACGCCGTGCGTACCTCGAAGATGACCGGTTTTGGGTGCCGCCCTACTGGGGCCCCGCCGGTTGGCTCGCGATTCGCCTCGAGGACCCGGATGCGAACTGGCAGGAGGTCGCCGAACTCATTGACACTTCGTACCGGCTTTTGGCACAGAAGCGTCACTTGAAGGTGCTCGACGCAAACGATGGTCTACCGCTGGTATAGTTTTCAGGTTGGCTTCAGCCGATAAGTCTGCGCCCGTAGCTCAGCGGATAGAGCAATTGACTACGGATCAATAGGCCGGGGGTTCAAATCCCTCCGGGCGCACGATTGTCCTGTTGCAGGACATAGGAAACCGTTGAACCCCCAGGGGTCAGCGGTTTTCTTGGTTTTGGGGTTGGTAATCCTTGGTGGGGTCGAGGGTGAACTCG
>RCMY010004612.1_pt1 | contig 11866 bp, 8 predicted proteins | sample 2041341 | NCBI WGS metagenome assembly RCMY01 (sample SAMN09708234, study PRJNA481090) | Marine sediment metagenome, whole genome shotgun sequencing project.
TATGCGAGCCATCGCAAAAAGGTTGGTCGCTACTATGGCCGCAGGTACACCAAGAATAACGTTTGTCGGCCTCTAAGTCGACCTGTATCGGATTGTAGTTTTTATCGCCCATTTTCGGAAGTTGTTTGTTTTGCGGCTAATATAATAAAGAAAGATTTGTAAATCAAACCGACCGTTTGGCCGATAATAGTTTAGTTCTTCACAAGGCCAAAGCGGCGCAGTAATTTATAAAGCCGATCTTTTCCAAACTCCAAGGCATAAGCGCCCGCTATTTCCGATTGTACCAATGCGTATTTTCCTGCTGTAGCTAGTCTTAGTTTGATGGAAACCTTGTGCTTTTTGTATTGCAGGGCCGTATAGGTGCTGATAACCATAAACGTCAAAGCACCTGCAATTGCTAGGTTTGGGGTTAAGGAATGATGTAGAAACCTATATAATCCGAGTCCCGTAAAACTTCCATAAAGAATAATAAAGTGGACAATGTATATGGATAAGGTACTCTGCCCTATTTTTAGAACGGTCGGATTTTTCAGCAAACTTCGCAGCAACATGAATACCGCAAAGACCAATAGTACATCGCCCAAACGTATAAATAGATAGTTATTAAAGAATACATCGGCGAACAGTTGAACTCCCGTTGCCGCGGAAAGAGCCAGAAACAGGTCCGTAGAACCAAAAATCAATCCAATACCTCCCAATGTGGCTATGGCGATAGCAGTCGGATATAAATATTTAAAATTTTTGAATTTGGTAAACAGTAAGGAAACAAAGCCACCGAAGGCCGCATAGCCGAACCATGGGAAAATGGTGAAGACAGAGCCGTTTGCTTTGGTCAAATAGTTGGCAAATGCGTCCGGAAGAAAAGTAAACCCCCATGCCTTATACATCGGTTCGAATAAAAATAGAAGTAGGGTGACCCCCAATAAAAGAAATGGCAAGAGAGATTTTTTATGCTTTTGTGCTAGCAAATAAATCCCAATAATTCCTAAAAGAGAAAGTCCGATGCAATGTAAAACATCCACCAAATAAAAAGAGGCGTAGAGTTCACCTTGTAGGAGTCCGAATAGGTTCATTCGCAGTAGGTATCCTATAAAAAGGAGTTCCAAGCCACGTTTGATTCCTTTTTTGACCCTAGAATTTTTTAGTCCCTGTTTATCGCCCCGAACCAGAAGATAGGTAAAAATAAATCCCGAAACTGTAAAGAAAACTGGTGCGGTAATCCCTCTAAAATACTTCCAAACGGCGAATATAGGATTTGAATCATCGCGAAAAGCTGTATCCAAAAGTCCATCCACAAAATGCCCCTGTAGCATCATGAGAATGGCCCAAGCCCTCATGGCATCGATGAAATATAGTCTTTTGGTCTTGTTGTCCACTTTACTTTTAATTTATCTTTCCACACCCTATATACTTGTACAACAGCACCTTTGGATGTTTCCGGCGGCAAAATTAACCAAAATTCGGTCAAATTATAGGTATTTGCCATATTTTCGCTGAAACGCACAGCACTAAAATGTACCATTCCTTGCGCAAAACCACCACTTTTAAGGTTTCCGACAATGCCGATTTCAAAAATAAGGTACTCCATTGGGCCCAAAGCTATGACGATATTATCTGGTTTGATGGAAACGGTCACCAAGACCGATATGGGGCATTCGACGCTCTGTTGGCGGTAGACGGACTTACTTCGTTGGTCACGGATGCTCAAAACGGCTTTGCGAATCTAAAGGAATATCAAGAAAGGGTCAAAGATTGGATTTTCGGCTATCTCTCCTATGACCTTAAAAATGATGTAGAGCAATTATTCTCAAAAAATTTCGACGGACTCCATTTTCCCGAGCTGTACTTTTTCCAGCCAAAAAAAATCATCCGTATAATGGGAGATACCGTTGATTTTATCTATTTGAATAGGGTTGATGATGAAATCGAAAAGGATTTTGAGGATATTTCCGCGGGAAAATTTCTACATAAAGATGAGATTCAAGTTTCGGATGATATCCGTATAAAATTGCGAACTTTTAAGGATGACTATTTTAAACGGGTCGCCGAACTACTGGCACACATCCATCGGGGCGATATTTACGAAGCCAATTTTTGCCAAGAATTTTACGCGGAAAATACGGAAATCGATGCGCTGAAAACCTATCGCAAGCTAAATGCTATTTCAAAAGCGCCTTTCGCTACTTTTTTGAAAATGAAGGATAGGTTCCTACTATCCGCTTCTCCCGAACGGTATTTGCGAAAGAAGGATAATCGTATTGTCTCCCAGCCAATCAAGGGTACGGCGAAACGCTCTCCAGATCCCGACGAAGATGCCGTATTACGGTCTGCCCTAAAAAAGGATGCCAAGGAGCGTGCGGAAAACGTTATGATTGTGGACCTGGTGCGTAACGATCTCTCCAAGAGCGCCCTTAAAGGCAGTGTCCGTGTAGAGGAACTATGCGAGATCTATTCCTTTGAACAGGTGCACCAAATGATTTCGACCGTAACGGCCGAAGTCTCCGAAGATAAAAATCCCGTTGATATTATCAGGGAGACCTTTCCCATGGGCAGTATGACCGGTGCGCCCAAAATATCCGCGATGCAGATTATAGAAGAACTGGAAGCCTTTAAACGCGGACTTTACAGTGGCGCGGTAGGCTATTTCACGCCAGAGGGAGATTTCGATTTTAATGTGGTTATTCGCAGTATTCTGTATAATGCGACGGAAAAATATGTTTCCTATGCCGTTGGCAGTGCTATCACCGCCATGTCCAGCCCCGAAAAGGAGTACGAGGAGTGCTTGTTGAAAGCGAAGGCCATGCGGGAGGTGCTGGGAGGTGGTTAAGGACTAAATACGGATACAAGCGCAAGTGCAAGTCTTAAGGTTTATGAGCCAGACTCCAGTACTAAGCAGGTTTATCAGTTTATACTTTCCAGTATGACATGCAATTTGCTCACATTACACGAGACATAACGGTCTGCATCCATAACTCCGAACTCATCACTTGTTCACTACCTTTGCCGTATGTTAGAAGTATTCAAAACCCATATCGAAACAAAGTTCCCCGAGCTTCTCGAGTCACCTTTTCTTTTGGCCTGTAGCGGTGGTATCGATAGTATGGTTTTGACCGACCTTTGCTCACGCTGCGGAATGGATTTTGCCCTGGCCCATTGTAACTTCCAATTGCGCGGGGCGGATAGTGTGGGCGATGAAAAATTTGTTAAGGACAAAGCCAGAGAACTGTACACTAGAATATTTTCAATTAATTTTGATACAATAGGTTATGCTAAAGAACATAAAGTATCGATACAAATGGCTGCCAGGGAACTACGCTATCCTTGGTTCGCTGAAATTATGCAAAAAAACGGTATCAGAAAATTGGTCACTGCACATCATGCGGATGACAATCTGGAAACTTTTTTGATCAATTTATCCCGTGGCACCGGTATCGAAGGTCTAAGGGGAATCCCCGAAAAGACGGACAGTATCGCTCGGCCTCTGTTGCCTTTTTCAAGGGAACAGATTGAGGCCTATGCCCAATACGAAAATATAGAATGGCGGGAAGACAGCAGCAATGCCGACACCAAATATCTTCGGAACAACATTCGACATCAAATATTGCCACTTCTAAAGGGATTAAACCCTAATTTCTCTGTAAATTTTTTGGATACCCAAAACTATTTGTCCCAAACAGCAACAATCGCGGATTACCATATCAGTCAGTTGAGGGCGGCTATTTTTGTGAAGAAGGGGAAAATTGTTAAAATCCCAATTGCAGCACTCGTCGATTTGAAGCCTTTACGAGGTTATCTATATGGATTTTTCAACGAATTCGGATTTACGGAATGGAACGATGTTGAAAATCTGCTAACGGCCATGAGTGGAAAAGAGGTGCGGTCAAAAACCCATCGCTTAGTGAAGGATCGGAATTTTCTTTTATTGACTGAAATTACATCGAACGAAAATCATACCTACCCAATTCAAGAACATCGGACCGAAATCGAAAAACCGGTTCAAATGAGCATGACAAAAGTTGATGCCCTTGCAGAAACCGGCTCCCACATACTTTATGTACCTAAAAAAGCGTTAAAGTACCCCCTGACCCTTAGAAAATGGGAAAAAGGCGACTACTTTTGCCCGTTTGGCATGAAAGGCACGAAAAAGCTGTCCAAGTTCTTTAAGGACGAGAAGATAGATGTCATCGCCAAAGAAAACCAATGGCTGCTCTGTTCCGATGGGGCCATTGTCTGGGTCGTCGGAAGGCGGGCCGACGGGCGGTTTAAGGTATCGGAGAACACCGAAGATATTATAAAGTTTGAATTAAAGTTATGAAGCAGGTAACTGTACTTATACTCTTATTTTTAAATAGTTTATCCCTTTTTTCGCAGGATGATAAGAATCCTGTGAAATTCTCCCAGGAGTTTCGTAAGATTTCCGATACGGAATACGAATTGATCATGAAAGCGGACATCTATGAGGGATGGCATGTATATTCCCAAAAGACCGCCGAAGGAGGATCTTTACCCAGTGAGTTTGCCTACGAAAAAGCGGGAGAGGATTATGAACTTGTGGGTGAAACTACCGAAAGCGAGACTATAGTGGAGTATAGCGACATTTTTGAGGTCGATGAGACTTTTTTTAAAGAGAACGCCGTTTTCACGCAAAAAATCAAGTTACTAAAGCCTGATGTCAATCAGGTCGACATCAACCTATTTTATCAAGTCTGCAAAGAAGTCTGTATTCCCGTCGATCATGATTTCAGCTTTGTTTTTGACGGAAGTGTGGCGACCAACGCCAAAGGGACCGTTGATGAGCGGAGCTTGGCCATGGGTTCTACCTTAAAACTGGACCTCAAGAACAAAGAACTGTTGAACAATGCCGGAGAAGACATCGGTGCCGGCTCTGGATTGTGGGTAATCTTCGGATTGGGCTTCCTAGGCGGTTTGATCGCACTGCTTACTCCATGCGTTTTTCCGATGATTCCCCTTACCGTTTCATTTTTTACGAAACATTCCGAAAAGAAGTCCAAAGGCATCGCCAATGCTATGCTATATGGATTTTTTATCGTGCTGATCTACTTTTTATTGAGCCTGCCCTTTCATTTGTTCGATTCCGTCGATTCGCAAATCCTGAATACCATAGCTACGAATATTTGGTTGAACGTCGGATTCTTTGTGATTTTTTTATTTTTTGCATTCTCTTTCTTCGGCTATTACGAGTTGACCCTACCCAGTTCTTGGGCCAACCGAATGGATGCTGCCTCTACCAAGGTTGGTGGTGGTATCGGTATCTTTTTTATGGCCGTTACCCTGGCGCTGGTCTCTTTTTCGTGTACGGGCCCTATTTTGGGAGGCCTGTTGGGCAGTACCGTTTTGGGTGAAGGCGATGTGGCCACGAATCTGAGCGCCGGTATGACCGGTTTTGGAGTGGCACTAGCGCTTCCGTTTGGACTGTTCGCCCTGTTTCCGACATGGTTGAATTCCCTGCCCAAATCAGGGGGTTGGATGACCACGGTAAAGGTGGTATTGGGCTTTTTGGAACTGGCCTTGGCCCTGAAATTCCTATCCAACGCCGATATGGTCGCCGGATGGGGGATTTTAAAGCGTGAAATCTTTTTAGGTATATGGATCGTTTTGTTCGTCTCACTGACACTTTATCTGTTTGGCGTCATCCGCTTTCCGCATGATGGGCCGAAGGCTAAGTTGCCCGCGGTAAGAAAGGGTATCGGCGTTGTCAGCGCCGCATTTTCAATCTATTTGATATTGGGACTTTTCAATTTTTCAAATTTAAGATTATTGAGCGGCTTTCCACCGCCGCATTTCTACAGTATTTTTGAAACGGAGAGCGACTGTCCCCTCGGTATTGATTGCTTTAAGGATTTTGATGAAGGCGTGGCCCACGCCAAAAAAGTCGATAAGCCTATATTGTTGGATTTTACCGGATGGGCCTGTGTCAATTGCCGTAAAATGGAGGAAAATGTGTGGAGCGAAGCCGATATCTATCCTATCATAAAAGATGAGTATGTCTTAATTTCCCTATATATCGACGACCGCGAAGAACTTCCGGTAGACCAACAATTCGATTTTAAATTCGATTCCGGACGGATAAAAAGCATTAAAACGATAGGGCAGAAGTGGGGCACTTTTCAGAGCATCAATTTCAACGCCGCTTCGCAGCCTTACTATGTGCTGCTTTCTCCTGATTTAGAAGTTCTGAACAATGCGGTACAATATACCGATAGGGATGAATATCGGAATTGGCTGTTGCAGGGCTTACAGCGGTTTAATGAAACTAGTGTCGTTTCGGGGGAATAATTCTTATCTTTCTCCACATAATTTGCAATACTGATTTAGATGCGAATCCTCAAAAAAGTCGGCTGGTCACTAGTTATCCTAATACCTGTTTTAGCCTTGGTAACCGGTGTTTTCATATATGGGTCCAAGCCTGATTACGAGGGAGAAAAAAAGCTGAGCGGCCTTACCGGGGAAGTCGAGGTTTATTTCGATACCTTCGGGATTCCACATATTTACGGGAATAATGAAATGGATGCTTTTACCGCCTTGGGATACGTACATGCCCAAGACCGCTTATGGCAAATGGAATTGTTACGCCGGATAGGCAGCGGCGGTATTTCGGAGGTCTTTGGAAAAGATTTTATTGGAACCGACAAATTCTTCCTCGCTTTGGGTATCGACGATGCTTCCGTTGAGACCATAGCCCAACTGGACAAGACCGAGAAATCCGTTCAACTTTCCCAAGCCTATCTCGATGGCATCAACCAATTCATAGACGAAGGGCCGACACCTATTGAGTTCTATCTGACGGGCATCGAAAAAGAAAAATTCACGTTAAAGGACGTCTACAACACCATGGGCTATATGGCCTTTAGTTTCGCCATGGCGCACAAGACCGATCCCTTGCTGACCAACATTCGGGACAAGTTGGGACCCGAATATCTGAAAGATCTCGAAATCGAAAGCGATACCGGTTCGGTGTGGATCAAGAACTATAAACCCGGAACTTCAGATACGTTGCAAAATACGGTGACTACTAGTGTCATGCAATCCCTCAAAAAATTGGAGATTCCCCTGTTCGAGGGAAGTAATAGCTGGGTGCTCGCCCCTGAAAAAACTAAAAATGGCAAAGTCATTTTTGCCAACGACCCACATATCGGGTTCTCCCAGCCTTCGGTTTGGTACGAGGCACATGTGAGTACCCCGTCCTACGAAAAATATGGTTACCATTTGGCGGGCATCCCTTTTCCACTACTGGGCCATGACCGAAACTTGGCTTATGGCATGACCATGTTCGAGAACGATGATGTGGATTTTTATTACGAAGAAGCCCATCCATCCGACAGTACTAAATACAAAACCGATTCGGGTTGGGTGGATTATGAAATTATTGAGAAAGCTATCAAGGTCAAGGATTCCACTGACATCAAGTTTTCCTATAAAAAAACCAATCAAGGTCCCGTTTTGAACGGAATTGCCGACCAAATCAACGGCGAGCGTCCCATTTCAATGTGGTGGGCCTATACCCAACTCGAAAACAAGGTGATGGACGCACTTTACGGCATGTCGCACGCCCAAAATATTCAGGAATTCCAAAGTGCATTACCGCACATTCATGCACCGGGCCTCAATATAATGTATGGGGATGCCGAGGGCAATGTAGCTTGGTGGGCGACGGCAAAACTGTACAAAATTCCCGACAGTATCAATACTAAAATCGTATACGATGTCAACAAGGGACTTTCAAAGGATAGGCGATTTCTTGATTTTTCAGAAAACCCGCAAGCGATAAATCCGCCTTGGCACTACGTTTATTCCGCCAACAACCAGCCGGATTCCATTGCCGGTATGTTGTATCCCGGATATTATTTACCTGAAAATAGGGCCGAGCGTATCGTCAGTTTATTGGCCCCAAAAAATGATTGGGATGGGGAGTCGGTCCGTAACATGATGACCGATGTGACATCCCCCGTAAACACCATCATCTTGTCTAACTTGTTAAAGGATATTGATACAGATGGACTCACCGGAAATCAATTTAAAGGCTTGGACAAATTACAATATTGGAAGGGTGATTATCCCTTGAACACTATTGAGGCGACGATGTATCACCGTTGGATATACTTTTTGTTGGCCAATACCTTTTCCGATGAGTTGGGGCCTGAATTGTTCGATGCCCTCCTAGAAACCCATCTGGTAAAACGCTTGATTGCACCGCTGTCTCTCAATGAATCTTCAGTTTGGTGGGATGACGTTGCGACTAAGAATACCATCGAAACAAAAAAGGATATCGTCAATGCCACTTTTCGGCAAGCCTTGCATGACCTTGATGCCACCTTGGGCGAAAATCCCTCCGATTGGACGTGGGACCACGTACATACTTTGGAGCACGGCCACCCCATAGGACAGATAGACGTACTACGACCCTTTTTCAACGTAGGCCCTTTTCCCGTCACGGGAACACGGGAGGTTATCAATAATATGGCCTTTCCATATACCGAAGACGGTTTTCATAAAGTCAGTTCCGGACCATCGACAAGGCGTGTCATCGATTTTTCGGATGTAGAAAATAGCATGAGTATTCTTCCGACCGGTCAATCCGGGAATCCCTTTAGTAAACATTACAAAGATCAAGCGGAAATGTTCGTAAAGGGAGAGTTTCGGAAGATGATGTTAAACGAGACGGAAATCAAGGGTAATTCGGGAGCGGTGCTTCGATTTGTTCCCGAGAATTAAACGGGCCATTTTTTTTTAGGGAAAATAATACCCTATTTTTACTAATTCTAAGCAACCATTTGAATATTTACCCATCTTGCAAGTGGTATATCGAATCATCCCATTTCTAACTATGATTGAAATTAGGTAAAGCATTCTTTTCTTCATTACGACCCTTTTATTTTCCGGTTTATACGCTCAAAATCAAAATGACGATTACATTGCGTTTCGAAGAAGACAGCATGGAGCAGGCTCTTGAAAAAATCGAAGATGTTACCGATTATCGGTTTTATTACTTGAAAAAATGGCTTCCAAAATACAGTATTTCAGGCAACTACACAGAAGTGAAAGTCTCCAAAGTTTTGGAGGATATCCTAAAAAATATCGTACTTAACTTTTATATCCTCGATGAAAGCAGCATCATACTCACACAAAACAAACGGATTTACGATAATTTGCCCGACACCTTTTTTGGAAGAAAAGAGGAAGATTTGGATACCGAAATCGTTCAGACTACCGATGATGCCAACCCTATTTTATTTATCGATGATAATGTTGCTGGGCAAAATGCCAAGATTGAAACTGTTTTTATCGGGAAGGAAACTATTCAAAATCAACGAAAAGTGTATAGTTTGTCGGGGTATGTGACCAACAAAACGGACGGTGAACCTATTTCAAACCTCTCCATTATTTCATCGAAAAATGGGGCCACAACTGACAATCTCGGCTTTTATGAGATTCAACTTCCACGAGGGGAAAATCTATTGGAAACGAGGTCGCTCGGCATCGAAAACCAAAAAACGAGGGCCATCATTTACAATGATGGAAGGCTCGATTTCGTTCTCGATGAAAGTGTAGAGCGCTTGAACGAGGTCGTTGTGGAAGCCGATGCGACCAAGAACGTTGCCGAAGCGCTTACCGGTACCAGTCAGATCGATGCCGAAGAATCAAAGAACATACCGTTGGTGCTGGGCGAACGGAACATTTTAAAGGTCGCTACGGCCCTTCCGGGGATTTCGACCGCTGGGGAAGGCGCCACTGGCTTTAATGTGAGAGGAGGGAAGATCGACCAGAACCTGATTTTGCTAGATAACGCCGTAATCTATAATCCCACCCACTTTTTTGGCATCTTTCAAGCCCTGAATCCGTTTACCACCAAAAATGTTACGATATACACGGGCAGTATCCCGGCGGAATACGGTGGGCGGTTATCCTCGGTTTTTGATATTACGACCAAAGACGGTAATGTCGATTCATTTTCCGGGGAAGCATCCATTGGCCCTGTCACTGGAAATTTGGCTTTGGAAATCCCAGTAATAAAAGGGAAGTCCGCATTGATGCTAGGTGGCCGAGGTACCTATTCAGATTGGATCTTGAGGTCTTTGGACGAAGAATCCCTGAAAAATAGCAAAGCTTCGTTCTATGATGTGGTGGCCAAGTACAACCATAAAATAAACTACAAAAACGAGGCAAAGCTAAACGGATACTACAGCAGGGATGAGTTCAGCATCACCTCGGACTCCCTATACGGATACAACAATCAGCTTTTTTCCGCACAGTGGAACCATGAGATAAACCAAAAAAAACACGGGAAGCCTACTATTGACCCATAGCAGCTATGATTTTGACATCGGTTATGACGGCCCCACCAGCACCAATTTTGATTTTGGATTCGGAATCAACGAAACCGGGATAAAAGTGAAGATGAGATACCTCCATAGCGACGCACATAAATTCACGTATGGCCTATCCTCCAAACTCTATAATGTGCGACCCGGTAGTATTTCTCCAAAAGGTGCTAAATCTAATATCATTCCGGTTGATATTGCAAAGGAAAGGGGATTGGAATCCGGAATATTTATATCCGACAACTTTAAGGTAAGCGATAGACTTCTTTTTGATATCGGTTTAAGATATTCGATGTTTCAGGCCTTAGGTGAAGCTTCTCAAAGGGTTTATGAGCAGGGTGAACCCAAAAGCGAGGAAACTGTTTTAGATACTTTACTATTCAAGGGTGGTGAAACCATAAAGAGCTATGGAGGTCTCGAACCGAGGGTATCCGCCCGCTATTTTCTAACAGCCGATTTTTCGGTAAAGGCCAGTTAAAACAGGGCTTATCAATATATTCATACGCTGTCGAACAATACGACCGCTTCGCCTATCGATACCTGGAAACTATCCGACCTGAACATCAAGCCCCAAAACGCCGACCAATATTCGCTGTGCTTGTTCAAAAATTTTAAGGAAAACACTTACGAGGTAAGTTTGGAAGGATACTTTAAGAAAATAAACGATATTCTTGATTTTAAGACCGGGGCACAGCTTTTGCTCAACGAAAATATTGAAACCGAGGTTCTACAGGGACTTGGTAAGACGTATGGCCTTGAATTCTTGATCCGTAAGAATGAAGGCAAATTGAACGGTTGGCTGGCATACACCTATGCGCGCTCGTATATAAAACTCGACAGTGATTTCAGTGAAGAGCAGGTCAATGGTGGAAATTATTTCCCTTCCAATTACGATAAGCCCCATGATTTGAGTGTAGTGGCCAACTATAAACTTACGAGACGTTTTAGCTTTTCCGCGAATTTCGTGTATCAGACCGGCCGACCGGTTACCTACCCCTTGGGGAGTTATAGGTTCCAAAATTCCGACTATGTTTTTTATAGCGATCGAAATAAATTCAGGATTCCCGATTATTATAGATTGGATCTCAGTTTTAATATGGAAGGAAATCACAAAATAAAAAAATTCGCCCACAGTTTTTGGAATCTATCCATATATAATGTATTGGGAAGGAACAATCCATACTCCGTTTTTTTTGTAACCGACAATGGGGAAGTCAAGGCGTATCAAAGTTCCATTTTTTCGATTCCTATCCCGACCATAACGTATAATTTTAAATTTTAACCCAGATGCCGGCAAGATTTTATCGGAAATATCGGAGAAAACAGGGAGTATACCTCCTTTTTATCTTGAGCCTTCTGCATAGCGGGTGTGTCGAGGAATTTCAACCTGATACGGAATTTTTTGAAAGTGCTTTGGTCGTCGAGTCGGTGGTTACCGATGAAGTTAGGCCACAGGAAATTGTATTGAGCAGAACCTTTCGATTTGAAGAAAACGACCCCCGACCCGAGCAAAATGCAAAAGTGAG